>JGI12316J15310_10000040_pt31 | contig 76532 bp, 63 predicted proteins | sample MarCyaLeptolynsp_FD_15310 | JGI IMG/M metagenome (IMG submission 15310) | reverse complement strand
CTCAACAATCTCAATTTGTTTTCCAGGATCAAACATTTGGGGAAGGGGATAAGTTGCAGCAGGTCATCAATTTTATTAAGAGTGACTATGTAGACACGGTGAAAGAGAAAATGATCGTTGAAAAAACAATCAATGAAATACTTCAAAATTTAGATCCACACTCTTATTATATACCAAAGAGAGATTATGCTCAACTAAACGATCCATTAGAAGGAAATTTTGAAGGAATTGGTATAGAGTTTAGAATTCAAGAAGATACGGTTGTAGTAGTTAGAGCAATAGGAGGAGGTCCATCGGAAAAACTAGGCATCATGGCTGGAGATAGAATCATTTTTGTTGATGGTGAGAATATTATTTCAGAAGAATTGAACAATAGAAAAGTTGTTGGAATGCTAAAAGGGCCAAAGGGTACAGAAGTTAATGTCAGAATTAAAAGAAAGGGGGAAAGTGAATTAATTGACTTTGACATTGTTCGTGATGAAATTCCTTTTTACAGCATTGATGCTACCTATATGGTAGATGACAAAACGGCCTACATTAAGATTGTAAGATTTGCGAGAACAACTTACGATGAGTTTATCCAGTCAGTAGAAGAGATGTATGCATTGGGAATGGAGAATATGGTTTTGGATTTAAGAAACAATTCAGGTGGATACATGAAATCTGCAATTCAAATAGCCGATGAATTTTTGGAAAAGGAAAAATTAATTGTTTACACCAAAGGAAAAGCAAGAGAGAAAAGAACTTTTTATGCTACACCAGAAGGGCGTTTAGAAGATATAAATGTAGCAGTGTTAATCAATGAAGGCTCGGCGTCTGCTAGTGAGATTTTAGCGGGGGCTTTGCAGGATAATGATAGAGGAACAATAATTGGCAGAAGGTCCTTTGGTAAAGGATTGGTGCAAGAAGGAGTGCAATGGCCTGATGGGTCTGCAATAAGATTGACAGTAGCAAGATATTATACTCCTACAGGCAGAAGCATTCAAAAACCTTATGAAGATGGCTTAAGTGCATACAATAGCGAAGCTTATGACAGATATACCAATGGCGAGCTTTTAAGCTTGGATAGCATTGATTTGCCAGATTCTCTGAAATATTATACCCCAGAAGGAAAGATCGTTTATGGGGGGGGTGGGATTTTACCAGATAGATTTGTGCCAATTGATACAGTTGGGGTTTCCAACTACTTTGGAAGGCTAAACATCCAAGGTCTATTTTATCAATTTGGATTTCAATATGCAGACCTGAATCGAGAAGGATTAAACCAAAAGTTTAGTGAAAGCTCTTTTGTGAAAGACTTTTTACTAAGCGAAGATTTGATGACAGAGTTTTATCAATTTGCTGAAGATAAGGGAGTTGAATTCGATAAATCAGGTGCGCAGGAGTCGATGGATTTAATTAAGAGTAGGCTAAAGGCTTCTATTGCACGAAATATTTGGGGAGATAATATCTTTTATGAAATAGTAAATAAAGAAGATAACGTCATTGAGATTAGTTTAGAAGCGCTAAAAAACAACAACACTTATTCGAATCATTAAGTCGGCTCATTTATTACAACATCCTGATCATTATCTGCTTCTTGGTCATTAGTTGTAATGCTTTCTTCTTCTGTGTTCTCTGACTCAATTTCTTTTTGCTTTTTACCATCTGCTACAAGAGCAACTGCCATTATAATGCAGGAAACAATAATAGTGTAAAGTAATATTCCAGAATTAAAATTTTCATCTTGAAATTCTTTTGGAATTGCGAAGAACAATAAGATTGTAATTAAACCTCTAGGGGCTAAATAAATAATTGGTTTAATGTCCTTTCTCACGAATAGTTTTACCATGAGAAATCTTATCAGGTAAATTGTTCCTAGGATGAAAACACTAACTAAGAAAACTTCAAAATTGACTAAACTGCTAAGCGCAATGGATATACCAAATAGTACAAAAAAGAAGGTTCTTACAACAAAGGCAGATTCTAAAGTAACAAGATGAAAATCCTCCTGGATTTTATGCACCCTATCTACATCAATCCACTTTTTCAAATAAGATCGAACAAATAGCTTGGAATTACTTAATACCAATCCAAAAATTAGAATTATTAATAAGGAAGAAAGATGGAAGATCTTACCTACAGAATACAAGATCAACAAAACTGAAGTCAATAAAAACAGCTTAGCTTGAGAGGATATTTTTTGGAAAATAAAGATGAGCAAGTAACTAATCAAAAAAGAAAGCACAACAGTTACACCTATATTACTGATTACATCAAATGCAATGAGTTTGGCGCTACTCTCCTCTGCATTGCCAATGAGGAAATAGAATAACATTATTCCCAATATGTCAGAAAAAGTCCCCTCATACACCATAAATTCTTTCTTATGTTCACTAAGTTCACCAACAGAAGGGATAATAATGGCGCTGCTAATTATGGATAGCGGAGTGGCATATATGAATGCCGTAAAAAGATCGTCAATGATAAAAAAGTGAATAAGATAGGCGCAAATCAAATTGGTTAGAAGGAGAGATAACAACGCCACCGAGAATGATTTCCAGATGATAGGCCACTTTTCTTTGCTTAGTTTAAGATCCAGTGCCGCCTCCAATACGATCATTATCAATCCAACTATGCCAAGAATTTCTAAAGTGCTAAATAGCTGATCACCCAGTGAAAATCCAAACATATTCATGCCTTGTTTCAGAATTATCCCAAGGATAATGAGCATCAATACAGATGGAACATTTGTTTTTTTAGAAAGAATATTAAATAGATACGATATAATTACAATTACGCTTAAGCCAATAATGGCTGCGTATGGGCCTAATTTTTCCATGGATTTAAGCTAATCTTTGATTTTTCTTCTTCCTCTTCTGGAGGGAATAAATCTTCAAATATATAAGCAGCCAATATAGGGAAGTAGTCTTTAATAATAGAATTTATGTCGTTTAATGTAGAAGGAAATGTAGTTCTTGAAACACCTGTAGATAGAATTTCTCCATTGATGTGATATAGTGAATAATGAAGTTTAATTTCTCTTTCAAAATCCATGTTCTGCATTTCAATTCCGGTGCCTATTACATTTCTTATGTCTAATTCATTGACGAAAAGTACAAAGCGATTATCAAACTTAAAATGCACGCTATCCAACATCTTTTGATCTCGAATGGTGGTCTTCATGTATCGTTCTCTATCATCCCGTTTTGTTATAATTTCACCATTGTTGATGCCTCCTTTATAATAGGAATCATCTTTTTTCTTCTTTAATTTTTCTTTGAGTTTGTCTATCCCTTTTTTCTCTTCCGTTTTAGAAACCAATTCGTATTCCAACCCAATATTTTCATAGATATACAATAAATCTGATTCAGCTTCTTCATTTTCAATTAAATAAAAAGAGCTTACCGTGCATTTGGTTTCAAATTGATATCGCATTACTTGATCTATTGCATTGGCAAATCGATCAACAATTTCCTCAGAAGTCATTTGGTTATGTTTTGCCAGACTTCGATTAATGTCTGTGATAAACATCTTCTTTTGCAAAGGAACCATCAGTAGAGATTGCTGATTTAGGTCAAAAGGTTGACTGCTAAAATTGATGGTAGAGTGTTGGCTAAGAACACTAAATGGAAGAAAAATAGAAATGATTAATAAATACCGCAACATCCTTTTTGATCAAAGTTAATTCAACTTCTCAGAGAAATCCGTGAAGGTTAAATCACTTTAAAACAGAAAAATGTTAACAATTATTGGAACATGCGAATGATATCATTGCCATTGGCAAAAACCATTAGCCCTAGCAATAGAACAATTCCTGCAATTTGAGCATATTCCATCACCTTTTGATGTGGTTTTCTTCGGGTAATCATTTCATATATCAAGAACATTACATGTCCACCATCCAAAGCTGGTATTGGTAAAATATTCATGAAAGCAAGAATAATAGAAAGGAATGCGGTTACTTCCCAAAAGGCTTGCCAACTCCAAGTTGCCGGAAAGAGTTTCCCAATTGATGCAAACCCTCCTAAGCCTTTGTATGCGCCAGTTTCAGGATTTAAAATCAATTTGAATTGATCTACGTAAAATTCTAGCTTATTAATTGCTTTAGAAATTCCAGAAGGTATACTTTCTAAAAAGCCATATTCTCTTTTGGCATATTCATAAATCCCATGTTTTTCTAATTCGGAATGGCTATACATGGCAGGTGTAAAACCAATGTTATGCTTATCATTGATGTATACCTCCTCGTCTATAATACTTCCATCTCGTTCAATACGTATTTCTACTGATTCCTCACTAAAGCCTTGCAGAGCAGTTTTTAACTCATCAAAGTACTTTATTCTATTTCCATTAATGCCAACAATTTTATCTCGTTCTTTAATTATTCCTGCATTTTTGCTTTCACTTGCCACATTAGCGACCATTGTTGGTATCCTAGGGTATAATATTAAAGCAGCCCGCTGATCAATTAATGTTTCTATAAAGTCTGTAGGAACATCAATATTTAACTTACTACCATTTCTTTCAATTTCAATCGTTTTACCTGTGATAATCATTGGCATTACATCATTGAATTTTTCCGCTTTTTCGCCATCAATTGCCAGGATTTTATCTCCATTTTGCAGCCCTAAAGTATATGCGGAAGAGTCGGCACACCAAATGCCATCACTTAAATTTTCGCTAGGTAAATATTTTTCCCCCCAGACAAATAAAGTCATGGCATAGATTAACATAGCAAGGAGAACATTAACAGCCACTCCACCAACCATTATAATTAATCTTTGCCAAGCAGGTTTAGATCTAAATTCCCAAGGTTTAGGCTCCTCTTTCATTTGTTCCGTATCCATAGATTCATCTATCATACCGGAAATCTTTACATACCCACCAAGCGGAAGCCAGCCGATTCCATATTCTGTTTCTCCTTTCTTTTTCTTGAAAAGAGAAAACCATGGGTCAAAGAACAAGTAAAATTTTTCCACCCTCGTCTTGAACAATTTAGCCGGGATAAAATGACCCAACTCATGTAAAATGACCAGTATGGATAAGCTTAATAATAATTGACTTGCTTGAATTACAATATCCATTCTTAGAAATTAGGCGACAAAAGTACTTAAACTGTATACGTTATTCAGGAAGGAATGGGTGTTTAACAACTATTATTAAATTAAGGAAGATGCCTTGCTTCTTGCTTCTTGGTCACAAGCAATCAATTCATCGACAGTGGGGTTGAGTTGATTAGGCATATCCTCTAGTATCTTTTGATTGATATCGGCAATTTGTAAAAACCCAATTTTTTCCTTCAGAAATGCTTCATTGGTAATTTCATTGGCTGCATTTAAGCTACATGCTGCACTTCCCTTCATTTCCAATGCTTGATAAGCCAGATCCAAATTTTTGAATGCGTCACGATCCGCTTTTTCAAAATGTAATGTTGGATAATTTAAAAAGTCGAATCGTGGGAAATCGGAATGAATTCTCTCTGGAAAGCCAAGAGCATATTGAATAGGCAATTTCATATCTGGTAAACCCATTTGCGCTTTCATGCTACCATCTTCAAATTGTACTATGGAATGAATTATTGATTCTTTGTGGACAATTACATCAATTTGATCTATTTCTAGATTAAATAACCACTTGGCTTCCATTACCTCCAATCCTTTGTTCATTAGCGTAGCTGAATCAATGGTCACTTTCGCTCCCATGTCCCAATTTGGGTGATTTAGAGCCTGTTGCCTACTTACATTGTTAAGATCTTCCTTTTTCCAACCCCTAAAAGGCCCTCCAGAAGCAGTCAAATAAATTTTCTCAATTTTATTATCGAATTCTCCAACTAAACATTGGAATAGCGCAGAGTGCTCTGAATCTACTGGAATAATTGGCACTCTATATTTTGCCGCTAAATCTGTAATAATGCTTCCTGCAACAACTAATGTTTCTTTATTCGCCAATGCTATGGTTTTTTTAGCTTCTATGGCTGCAATTGTTGGTTTCAATCCTGAAAAACCAACTGTTGCTGTAAGAACAATATCTACCTCATCCATTTGAACTACATCACAAAGTGCTTCTTTGCCAGAATAGGTTTTTATTCCTAAGTCCCAAAGTTGATTAGATAGTTCTTTGTATTTACTATCATCAACAATAACTACAGCATTAGGCTTAAATTCAATGGCTTGTTCAAGAAGAAGCCTGTCGTTTGAGTGAGCTGTAAGTACTTCAATCTCAAATTTATCTGGATGTGCTCTAACCACCTCAAGTGCCTGTGTACCAATTGATCCAGTAGATCCCAATATGGCTACTTTCTTTTTTTCCTCTAAATTTTTCATTAAAAATTAAAACCTATACATAAAATTAACGTAGATAGTATGCAATGTTAATATTGATTATTCAATATTTGCAAAGCGGAACAAAGAAAAGACGCTCCAATGACTAGTCAAAGCGAACTTAAAAGAACTATTATCTCCATGTCTTTAGCAATTTGCTTGGCAATAGTTGCTTTTAGTATTTATCAGTCTAAGAACGAGAATAATAACAAAGAACATAAATTAGAGGCAAAAGTTTACCCAAAAGGAAAACTAATCATGGAAGAATAATTACTTCAACGATCTACTTTTCATATCTTCCAAAACTTCCTTTACTTCTTCTTCTTTATTTATCGTTAGAAATGATCCCTTTCCCAATTCAGTAATTTCTTTTAGTGACTTATTGGTCCACTTTTCATTTTTAATACCAATTACAGAAATAATCAAACCCTTATTAGAAGATTCTTCAATAAGTTTTCTTGTACGGGTGTTTCTGCTACCAATGTCAAATGCACCATCCGTTGCTAAGAAAATCATGTTATTTCCATTAGGAATAAAATTGGACATGCCTACCTGAATTGCTTCTCTAATCCCTTTAACTGCATTGGTGCTGCCATCAGCGGGAATGTTATTGATACTATTTTCTATTTCTAATTTTTGGATTCCGGAAGTTGGTTCTAACAATGTTTCTGCCTCGCCCGAGTATGTCACAATAGATAAATAATCTTTTTCTCTTAGTGGTTTTAATAAATGAATCATTGCTTTTTTTAATAGATCCATTTTGCCTTTTTCACGCATGGAAGTAGAGGCATCAATGAGAAATATAACTTGGTTTGGACGGTAGTTTTCACTTAGGGAGTTGGGTAAGCTTTTTGGAGTATCCTCAATTTCTTTCTGTTCATCCGGAATATTTTCTTCAAGTTCTGCTGTAGTATTTGTCACAATTTGATTAACAACAACCTCTTCTTGCAATTCTTCAATCTCGTTTTTTTCTTCCACATTATTGAAAGATTGCAATCGAATTTGGTCGACTAGTTCTACAAAGTAACTTTTGATTTCTGCAGCTTTCTGTTTTTCATGCCTTTCTTGAAAATTAACTGCTGCGGTTCCTTGTTTAAAATTTGGGCAAGACTGAAGGTTGTTTTTTGGAATTTCTTCTACATCTGCTAATATTTCTATTGAAGTAGGATCTTGATTCGAACTAAAATAGAGTTGAATTTGTTCTTTTAGTTTGCCTTTCTTCTTAGGATTAATTTTGAACCTTAACAGTTCAGCTTGTTGTGCCTTTATCAGTTTAGAGGTGTATTTTACATCGTAATGCGCAGGAGTTGAAATTCTAAGAATAAATATATCTTCATTCGTCTTGTTTGCAATATTTAAGTCGAATACATCCTCATTTAGTTGAACTATTGCCCCTAATTCAAAACTATTCTGTGAGAGAAAATGTTGAGTTTGGGCATTTAGTTTCCCAATCAATAAAAAGCAGAAGATGATTAAAGCTACCCTCATATTTAGGCTAAATCAAATATTATGCAAAACTTAATTTGCATTCAAATCTAAGCCAATTCATTATAGAATTGATACATTTGAAAAAAGCCAATATTGTCAAGAAACATTATATCTACCATTAGTTTAGACCAAAGGGGCTTTAAAAAATATTTCCAAAACACTTCATGGCTTTTGGCCGAAAAAATATTCAGACTACTGGTTAGTTTTTTGGTTGGAGTTTGGTTAGCAAGATATCTTGGCCCTTCTGATTATGGCGTTTTTCAATTTGCGGTCTCATTAGTAAGTATTTTCTCAGCTATGTCGGCGCTCGGTCTCGATGTTGTATCTGTACGAGAATTAATTAGTAGACCTGAAGATAGTAATCAAATATTGGGAACTACTTTTTTGTTGAATATCATTGGAGCACTCTTGTGTTTTATGTTGTTGACTATTGTTATTATCCTTTTGGATAGCAATAACGAGACTAGTTTAATTGTATTGATTATTGGCCTCTCTATTTTTTTTAATTCCTTTCTCACCATTGATTATTATTTCAAAAGCATTGTAAAAAGCCAATTTATTTTATATGCCAATTCAGTTACTTTAACAACTGCATCTGTCATCAAGATATCTCTTATTTTATGGAATGCAGAATTGGTTTATTTTGCTTGGGTTGTATCTGTAGAATCAATGATTTTGGCAATGAGTTATTGTTATTTCTATATGAAAACCAATCGAGGACTTAAATCCTTTTTGAATTGGAGTTTTAGAGTAGCTGAAGCCAAACGACTACTAAAAGACAGTTGGCCTCAAATATTTAGCGGCACCATGCTTGTCATTCTTTCTAGAATTGATCAGGTTATGATTAAAGAATTTGTTGGCAATGAAGAAGTGGCATTTTATAGTGTTGCATTAAGAATAGTAGAAATCTTTGCTTTTGTACCAATTATTTTTCAGAATTCATTGTTGCCCTCTCTTATTAATTCCAAAAAGACCTCTTTGAGTTTGTATATAAATCGACTGAAAAACTATTATCGCCTCAATTTTACCTTTGCTATTCTCACTGTCATACCAATTTACTTTTTAGCGGATGTAATAGTTTTAACCATGTTTGGCAATCAATTTAGGGAAGCTATTCCTATATTGATGTTGCTGTCCTTTAGAGCAATCATTGGCCATATGGGTATTGCAAAGAATGCTTACATGACCATCGAAAACTTATTGAAATTTTCCATGATGACCATCTTTTTTGGCACCTTGGTGAATGTAGTCTTGAACTATTATTTAATACCAATTTATCATTCTGAGGGCGCAATAATTTCGACCTATATATCGCTTTTTGTGACTGTAATAATGCTTGATTTTTTTCACAAAAAAGCAAGGAAAAATATCATGTTGATGTTAAATGCCATGTTAACATTTTTCCTTTTGAAAGTGAACTTTATAAAATCTGATACGAAGGATTAATACAAAACAATTGTTTTGAAAATATTAATGATAAGCAGACCCACTTTATTTGATGCTCCAGGAGGAGATACAATTCAGATAAGTGAAACTGCCGCTGAATTAAGGAACATAGGAGTAGAGGTTGAGATAAAGCTTGCTAATGAGAAAATCAATTACCATCAATTTGACCTCATCCATTTTTTTAATATGATCAGGCCCAATGCCATTTGGCCCCATATTAAAAAATCGAAATTACCTTATGTGCTTTCAACCATATATGTAGACTATACAGTCGTCGACCAATATTTGAGAAGTAAGCTATTGAATCGAATAATTAAAATCATAGGGCAAGACAGAGGAGAGTATTTAAAAACGATAGCTAGGAATATATTAAATTCAGAACCTATCATGGATTTCGATTATTTATGGATGGGCCATAGAAAAAGTGTAAAAAGAATCTTAAATAAAGCCTCCTATTTACTTCCCAATTCAAATAGTGAATGGGCTCGTATTGTAAAAGACTATAATCCTACAAGTACTGGCAAAATAATTCCCAATGGATTTCCTTCTAATTTTAAGAAAAGCGCATTCGATCCTACAATAAAGTCTGGTGTAATTTGTGTGGCCCGAATTGAGCCAATAAAGAATCAACTCAACTTAATTAAAGCTATACAAGGAACTAATATTCCATTAAAAATTATCGGGCAAGCAGCACCAAATCATCACAATTATTTTGAAGAATGTAAGCGTATAGCTACTGAGAATGTTGAATTTATTGGACAGCTGAATCAAGCTGATTTGTTGGATCACTATAAAAAAGCAAAGGTTCATATATTGCCAAGCTGGTTTGAAACCACAGGCTTAAGTTCATTAGAGGCAGCAGCAATGGGATGCAATATTATTGTATCTCCTTATGGAGACACCAAAGAGTATTTTGAAGGAGCTATTTTTTGTGAACCTGACAATGTTCAGTCTATTAAGCATTCCATTGAAAAAGCGTTGGCAATGGAATGGGAACCTTTATTGAGAAATAGAGTTTTGATGAAATACAATTGGAAAATCGCAGCAGAAATGACCCATTTGGTGTATCAAGAAGTTCTAAATAATCACTATGATTAGTAGGCTAAATAAAAAAATCTTCATTGATAATTTAACTTGGTATAGCCTTATCTTCATTGTTATTTCATTTCCGATAGATTTTAGGGTATCTAATCTTGGCATTATTACGTTGTGCTTCGCTTGCTTATTAAACTTTGTCAACAATGCATCTAACTTTCAATTCAGTATAAAAAATGAAAAGGGTCTATTGATGTCGCTATTCCTTTTCTTTATATGCTATGTATTTGCAATTTTATTTGCGGAGAATAAAATAGAGGCTTCAAATATGTTAAGCAGGAAAATGGCCATTATTTTATTGCCAATTCTAGTTCTTACCCTTAAAATAGAAGAGACTAAAATCCATAAGCTTCTAAATTATTATATCTATTCATTATGCGTTTTTACTATGGTTTTGTTGGCGAACTCGATTGCCTCTTATTTTATGAAAGGGAAAATTCTACTATTTCACGATTTTGTAGAATTACTCAACCAACACGCTATTTATTACGCCTACTTTCTTTCATTGGCTATAGTCTTACTTCATAAACAGGTCGTTTTTGGTGCACTAAGAGGTTGGCAGTTATACCTTAAATCATTTTGTTTTGCGGTTCTATGGACTGGCTTATTTTTTTGTTCTTCTAAGAATGTGTTGATAACTACCATAATAGCGACCATTTTGTTGCATTTTGTTGAACTACAAAAACAAAAAATTAAGGTGAAACCAGTCTTAGTTATGATCGCCTCTTTTATCATCCTTTTACTAGTTTCCTTACAGATAGATGGATTTAGAAATCGCATTACTTCCGTTACCAATGTTTCTGGAATTGAGGTGATTCATAAAATGGATGAAGGACTGAAATTGGATAATGATGATGTAAACACATTAAATGGAATTACAGTAAGATGGATGATGTGGAAGATTGGAATTGAGAAACTGAAGGAAGAAAATCAACTTTTATTTGGTCTAAACCCTGGAGATAGTAGATCTAAAATAAATGAAAAATTGGAGGAGTATGGCCTGTTATATTATTACAAAGATTATGATATGCATAATCAGTTTATCCAAGTGTTGGTGCAATTGGGGATAGTGGGATCATTGTTGTTTTTCTTCCTGAACTTTACAATTATTAATTATGCAATAAAATCAAAAAATTATATCCTATTAATATTTGTAATTTGCCTCATTATTTTTCAAATGACAGAATCCTTGTTAGAGCGAAACAAAGGGATAGTTTTTGCATTTTTCTTTATTTCACTGTTGGCTTCTTTAGGAAAAAATGCGAATGAGAATAGGAATATTAGGAACTAGAGGAATTCCAAATAATCATGGAGGATTTGAACAATTTGCCCAACATTTGGCTGAATTTTTAGTGCTTCAAGGGCATGAAGTCATTACGTATAACTCATCAAGCCATCCATTTAAGGAGAATAGTTGGAAAGGTGTGAAATTGCATCATGCATTTGATCCTGAAGCTAAAATTGGAACCATCGGTCAGTTTGTTTACGACTTCAATTGTATAATAAATTCAAGAAAGCAAAACTTTGATATCATATTACAATTGGGATACACAAGTAGCTCAATATGGGGATTTCTCTTGCCTAAGAAAGCAATGATAGTTACCAATATGGATGGATTGGAATGGAAGCGTGCAAAGTACAATCGATTGGTACAACAATTTCTAAAATTCGCCGAGCGACTTGCAATTTGGTCTTCAGATCAGATTGTTGCAGATTCCATTTATATCAAAGAGTATTTAGAAAATAAGTACAATAAAAGCGTAAAATACATCGCATATGGCTCTGACGATTTTAATGCTGCGAATGAGAAACAACTAGAAAAATATGCCTTGCAGAAGCATCAATATTATGTGCTAATTGCCAGAATCGAACCCGAAAATAATATAGATACTATTTTAGATGGATACCTAATGTCCGAGACAAAATACCCCTTTATTGTGGTTGGTAAGTGTGAAAATAGTTACAGCAAATTTTTAAAAGAAAAATATAAAACTCAGACAAGTATTAAGTTCATTGGAGGTATTTATGAAGATGAAGTTCTAAATAATTTGCGTTACCATGCGAAATATTACTTTCATGGACACTCAGTTGGTGGCACTAACCCATCTTTATTGGAAGCAATGGCAAGCAACTCAAGTATTGTTGCACACCAAAATGTTTTTAATCAATCAATACTGGAGGATGATGCTCTTTATTTTAAAACGTCTTCAGATGTAATGAAGATTTTGAATGAAAACTCCAGTCCTTTAAATAAGCAGATGAAAGAAAATAATTTAGCAAAAGTGAAGAAATACTACAATTGGGAAATCATTAATAAAAGTTATGAGGACTTATTTGCTAACTTAGCACACTAAAGGGAATCGGGTGTACAAAAATCATGATTACTTTCTTTCGCTTTATTACCGCATTTCCGATTTTATAGCACTCAATTTATCCTTCCTACTGGGTTTTTACATTCGTTTTCAAGGTGAATTGGTATATATATTCAATGAGTTCAATTATATCAGTTTAATAATTGTAATTAATCTGGTTTGGCTTTTTGTTACCTCTTCTCAAAGAATATACAATCTTCAAAGTTTTACCAATAGGAATAGATACTATATAGCATTTATAGTAGCATTTACGCTTCAAATATTAATAACTATTGCATTCAATGGTTTGAATAAAGCACTGTATTCAAGACTTTTCTTGGTTTATTACCACATATTATTTTTGGTCTTAATACTATCTGCTCGTCTTATAACACTTAAGATTTATGAAAAATACCTAAGTCATAAATTGAAAAAAAGTGTGGTTGTTCTTTTTGGCGAAGACTCAATTCTAGATGAGGTAAAATCTTTTTTCAAGAAAAACCTGACCTTGAAAAGACAGGGCTTGAAATTGTTTAATCAAAAAGACAGCCTTATAGCTGATTTAGAAAACTTGAAGGAATCACACGTAATTTCAGAACTGTACTTGCCCTTATCCAATTTTGATGAAAATGAAATTGAAGAAATCACTAATTTTTGTGACAATCAGTTTATTCGATTACGATTAATATTTGATTGGAAAAGAGTAGGTGCAAGAAAATTAGTAGCTACTAAATTGAATCAAACTACTGTGTTTAAAGTAGCGCTAACACCTTTGGATGACCCATTTAATGCTTTACTAAAAAGAGCTTTTGATATTCTAGTTTCATCCTTTGTTATTGTCTTTATCTTTAGTTGGATGCTGCCAATTGTAGCTATTCTAATTAAATTAAGCTCAAAGGGCCCAGTATTTTTTATCCAAAAACGTTCTGGAATTAACAATAAACACTTCAATTGTTTCAAGTTTAGAAGTATGAAACAAAACCTTGAAGCTGATGTTAGGCAAGCTACTCAGAATGACCCTAGGATTACAAAAATTGGCAGTTTCTTGCGCAAGACTAGCATGGATGAGCTGCCTCAATTTATTAATGTCCTCAGAGGAGACATGAGCATTGTTGGGCCAAGACCGCATATGATCAAACACACGGAAGAATATAGTCAGATGGTTGGGAATTTTATGAATCGACACGCTATTAAACCTGGCATTACTGGATTAGCTCAAGTCAAGGGGTTTCGTGGAGAAATAGATGATATGGCGCTACTTCAAAATCGCATACGTTTAGATCGATTTTATGTGAATAATTGGAGCTTATTTTTCGACCTAAAAATTGTGCTTCAAACCATTACGGTAGTCTTTGAAGAACATAGATAAAAGCAGTTAATCTATATCCATATCAATGGTACCGATAACCTTAATTTCTGTCCTGCGATTTAAAGACCTGCCAAGGGGGTTATCCGATCCATCTTCAGTTTGATTAGGAGCAACAGGGTTACTCTCACCATATCCTTTGGCCTTTAGCCTACTTTTGCTAATTCCTTTGTCAATTAGATAATTCACTACATTTTCAGCCCTTTCCTGAGATAGAGTCATATTAAATTCTTCCGTTCCTCTATCATCTGTATGTGCGCTGATTTCAACAATAATTTCTGGATTATCAATGAGTACTTTATAAATGGTTTGGTCAATAACCTCCTTTATTTTCGGACTCAGTTCCGCTTTGTTTGTTTCATAATACAGCTGCTTCACTTTGATTGCTTCTTTAGGCAAAGGTTCTAATGTGATCACTTCTCTAATTCCTTCCTTATCTGTTTTTGACCTTAAGTCAAGGGTGGTTTCATTTAAGAGGAAACCTGTTTTTTTCGCTTGAACTAAATACGATTCTCCAGTTTCAATTTGACTTTCTATTCTCCCATGTGGGTCCGTTTTTAGTTCTTCTAATAAAATGGTAGTGCTATCCTCTAAATTCCTATATCTAAAAATCTTTATATCAACATTTTCTAAGTCTCTTATTGTATTCGATTGATCTGCAATTTGCAACTTCAGATCAATATCATATTTATGGAAATAAACGTATTGGAAAAGATCATCGCAACATCCTTTGTGTTTGATCGAGATACTCCCTTCTCGATTGGAAGCAAATATTCCTTCTTTGCCATTGGGGTTAACAGCTAAAAAGTGATCGTCCTTAGGGCCATTTATTGGAGCTTTTAAAGGTTCCGCAACAGCCCATCTAGACCTTTCTCCATAAGTTCTAAACAAGTCAAATCCTCCATATCCTGGTTGGCCATCGGAACTGAAAAGCAGTTGATCACCAGCGCTATCATAATATGGACTTACCTCATCTCCTTTGGTATTTATTTTAGAGCCAGCATTTCTAGGGGTTCTATAGGTTTTACTTTTTGAGTCAAAAGTCGAATACCAAATGTCCAAATTTCCTCGTCCCCCATCTCGATCAGAAACAAAATAGAGGGTTTCTCTTTTTTTCCCATCAAATCCAACAGTAGGCTGTGTTGTTGTGCGATTAGGTACATTAATGGTACTTGGTAATTTTATGATGTCTACCCATTGACCTTTGTTTTTAGTCGCTCTCCATATCTGGCATTGCATTACTCCCAATTCATTGGGCTTGCATTTGGTAAAGTATAAATGATTTTTATCAGGAGAAATTGAAGCTCCGCCAATATCTAATGATTCATCTTGTTCAAGACCTTTCCATAGACCTTTATATTTCCAGCTATTGTTTTCCAATTTGGCATAATACAATGCTCTTTTCGGCCTACTTTGAAAATCATCAACAGCCACATATGGGATATCACTACTGCGTAATGCGCTATAGATAAAAGTTTTATCATCCAAATAAAAGGGAGAAGACTCAATATGGGCCATATTGATCGAATTATCTAGCCGGTTAATTTGGGCATTTATAGTATCTCCTTTTTTTCGTTGCTCAATTCCTTCAATCGCATTTTTAGCTAATCTTTTCCAGCTATAACTTTCACTTCCGCTTATTCTAACCTTGCGGAATTTCTCATAGTGTTCTTTGGCCAAATCCAATTTCCCCAAAGAATTTTCCATTTGGGCTAAATAAAAAAGTGCCATAGGGTAATTTTCTTTATCTCTGCGAATTACTTCTTGATATTCTTCTGCAGCTTTAGAATAATTTCTCGTGGTCCTATAATTCTCAGCAAGTCTATATCTATACTTGGTATTATTGGGGCTTTTCTCTAGATATGCCTCATAGTAGTCAATAGCAGTAATTGGATCATACAGTCTCTCTGCAGTTAATGCAATCCGCTTTAATTTGGCTTTGCTGTAATTAGGAACTTGCCCTTGTAAAGCCATACAAAGTAGTACGAAAATCAAAGAAAATGTAATCCTAATAATGTTCACAAGGCAAGGCGATTTGTTTTAATGCATTAAATCTTCCATTATAAGTCAATTGTAATTCAAATCCACCACGACTACCACTAGCAAGTTCTAAGTCAGAAATATTAGAATCGTAGGCTACGCTTATATTAATTCCTTTGATGCCAACACCAAGTGAAGGAATAAATGCATCTATATTATTTCCAATACTTTGACGGGTCGATATTCCTAAAGTAAATTCATCAATTATCGCATCGAATCCCTCCAATTGATGATTCCAAATAACACCATTTAATGTTTCAGAAGCTTTATTAAATCTAAAATCGTAAGCATAGAATTCCAACGAATTGTTGCTGCTAATTTGGTATATACCAAAGAGTTGTATGCCAGTTGCTATTGCCAATTCATTTTCTGTAACAAAAGGTTCTTTCGGTTGATTTAAATTTCTGAATGACAATCCAGAACCAACTTTCCATCGATCATTGATGGTCATTCTCCATGCCATTCCCAAATTGGCAGAAAAATAGGATAAAGAAGTGTTTTGGAAAGATTCTCCGCTGGGCAATTGACTATTAAACTCGCCAATTTCTCGGTCAAATTGAGAAGGTAAGGTCAGGTCTCCTTCACTAAACTGCTTTCTGATATATCCAAATTGTAGGGAACCGGCAAATTCATGATTTAATTTACGGTAATGTGCACCAAAGTCTAAAAAAAACTTGTTAACCAAAAGTTCAGCATCTCCAGTTTTATCCTGAATATAATTGATGCCGGAGTTGAATATTAAAGATCTATTTGTGGTGTAAAATTTCTTGTTGTAATGTAAAAAAGTAGTAGTAAAAGGTACAGAAACCGATGCCCATTGCTTTCGGTAAACAGTTGAAATCTGCCAATCTCCCTCATACAAAGATGCCAATGCAGAATTTCTTTGCATTTCGTAAGCTTCCTTTTTGGAAAAATGTACGTCTTGTGTATACAAGGCATTCATAAAGCCAAGAAAACTGAACATAAAAATGAGTAATCGATTCATTATTCGTTATACCTTTCCTTTAATAATTACGTATATTTAATTGATAGCGTTAGTACTACCATGAGTTTTAAAATAAATATTCAATCTTTACTTCTAACGTTCTCTTTTTTATTCGTTTTTATCGCCAAAGCGCAACTAAATGCTGACTTTACTGCAGACACAACCAAAGCATGTGATGTTTTAGGAGCAGTAAAATTCACCGATCAATCTACAGGCAATATCACTTCTTGGCTATGGGACTTTGGTAATGGTAATAAGTCCACCTTACAAAATCCTACTGCAAGTTTTACCCAAGCGCGTAATTATACCGTCAAACTTGTGATTTCAGATGGAGTTTTTTCTGATTCAATCGTCAAAACTGAGTATATAAAAATATCCCAATCCCCTAATGCAAATTTCTCATTCACTCCTGATCGAGGTTGCCCAACTTTAACTGTAAACTTCAATGATTTATCTACTGCTGGTTCAAGTCCGATTGTCAAATGGTTGTGGGATTATGGAGACGGAGGTCAGCCAATAAACTCACGAAACCACAATTACGATTATATCTCTCCAGGGAGATTTCAAACTTCTTTGGTCGTGGTAGATACAGCGGGTTGTCGTGATAGTAAAGTTGGCAATATAGTTACTGTATTATCCGGACCGGTATCTAGATTTAAGGCCAAAGGTGTTACGGACACTTGCCTCGCACCATTATTGGTGGAATTTGAAAATTTGACAAAAAATCAATCTACTAACACAACTTACAAATGGTATTTCGGTGATGGGAATACTTCCACCTTGAAAGAGCCAACACATACTTATGTAAATAGAGGCACTTATGATGTAAGCTTAGTTAGTAGCAACGGTTTTTGTAGCGATTCCATTACGTTAAAGAACTTCGTTCGTATTACAGACGCCTTTGCTTCTTTTTCGTTGCCTAAGGATACATTTTGCTTGGGTGATACTTTAGAGTTTGAGAATAATTCATTTGGTGTTAATACATTCAATTGGGATTTCGGTGATGGGACTTCCTCTAACAAGAAAAATCCCATTAAAATTTATAATGACTCTGGCTGGGTTCAGGTAAAGTTGAGTGTTTCTTCAGCTGGGGTGTGTACAGATGATACTACCTATAATGTTTATATTGAGCAAGCTGTTGCGGATTTCACTTCTACAGATGGCTTTGCTTGTCAATATGGAGATACGGTCTTTTTTACCTCTACATCAACAAATGCAGTCAAATGGAGTTGGAGATTTCAAAACAGTGCAACCTCATCTTCTATAAAAGGGAAAAAACAAAATTTTTACATTCAATCGAGTGAGGGAATATTTACAGACTCTCTAATAGTTACAAGTTTAGCTGGTTGTAAAGACACTACCTTTAAGGAAGCGAATAGAGAAGTTGATGTTGCTAATATTTCTATTCATCCAGATTCTGCATTGCGCGGATGTTCCCCATTTATTATTGACTTTACACATACCATCAATTCTACATTTCCGATCACTAGTATTTTATGGGATTTTGATAATGGAATAACTTCGACATTAGATTCTCCACCTACCCAAAGTTTTATCAAAGATTCTTTATATATGGTTACCCTTACTGTTACAGACAGTTTGGGATGTGTAAATGCGGCTCAAAAATCTATTGCCGTTGGTGTACCTGTTGAACCAATTATTAAAATCAGAGATGATTCATTATGCCATGATGATGAACTATTCATATTCGATGATAGCAGAAATCCCAAAATACAATCGTACCAATGGTATTTGATCAAAGGGCAAAAGGAAATATTCCTTGGCGCCCAAAGTTTTGTCGATTTGGACAAATTGCCAGATACAGGAATTTATACCTTGAAATTAACTGCAGCTTACAACGGTTGTGATACCACAATCATACAAGATTCAGCAATCACAATCCTAAACCCAAAAGGTAAACCATTTGCATTTATTGACTCTTGTGGGACTCGGATATATAAATTTTGGAACAATTCAGATGGTATCGACAATTACTTTTGGGATTTTGGTGATGGAGATACCTCTCACCAAGCAGAGCCCTTGCATGAATACACACAAGACAGTGTTTACAAGGTGAAGTATGTCATGACCAATGATAGTACAGGTTGTAGTTTAGTAGATAGTTTTAAGGTATTTGCAGAAGAAGCAGATACAAACTTTATAATTCAAAATAATACAGGCTGTGTGCCTTTTGCATTGGATGTTCAAGGACCGGTGAATATGTATGCTACAAATTTTTGGATTTTAGGTGATACAAATGTTGGTGCTGGGAATAATTATTTTGATTCCTTAAAAGTAAGAGGGGAGTATAATTACAGTTTGGTAGTAAAGCAATTCAATAGTTGTGCAGATACTTTCGATTTCCCAATTCGTGTTTTTAAACCGGAATCTAAAATGATTATAAATGTATTAGACGATTGTGTTCCGCATCATGTTCAATTTATCAACGTAACGAATTTCGATACTACCGCGGTTTCATCTAGATGGCTGTTTGATGGAGGCTTATCAACAAATGGGTTTTTAGATACTGTAGCTTTTAGTATTCCAGATTCAATTTATGATGTAATGATGATTTCTGAAGATATCATGGGTTGCTCCGATACACTAATTTTCGAAGACACAATTAAGACGCCGAATAAAATAGTCGACTTTACGGTAACGGATAGCACCATTTGTTTAGGAGATACCATCACATTCATCAATAATTCAGTAGGGCCCAATCAATCTTATGTATGGACCTTTGGAGATGGAGGGACTTCGCAAGAAGATGATCCGAACAAGTTTTACAATAAGACCGATAGTTTCACGGTCACTCTTAGCATGACAGATGCATCAAATTGTGAAATAACAGAAGTTTTTGATAACTACATTTCTGTTCAAGATAAACCAATCGTGGAATTTACAGCAGATATACTGGATGCAAACTGTTTCCCCTTGTCCATTACATTTTTGGATACCTCCACTTCACCATTTGTCTCCAGATGGAATTGGGACTTTGGTAATGGAGGGAAATCTATTGTACAGAACCCATTTATCAATTACAATCAACCAGGTAGTTTTGATATTTTCTTAAAAGCGGCTACCGACAATGGATGTGCAGATTCTATAGTCAAGAATAATTACATCAATATTACAGGGCCATTCGCTGAGATCAGCATTTCAAAGGATACATTATGCAAACATGAAGAAGTTATTTTGGAAATGCGCAATGCTGTAGATGTTCAAAAATTCCTTTGGGATTTTGGAGATGGAAATATCGATTCAATCAATCCAGTTACTTACCGTTATCAAAGAACAGGAAACATTATCCCAGCATTGATTCTTACAGATTCTTCGGGCAATTGTACGGTGAGTTTAACCGATTCGATTTTTGTCAATGATGTAATTGCTGGTTTTGAAACTGATGATACCATAGGATGTAGACCGCATGCGGTTAATTTATTGAATACTTCTAGGAGAGCAGATATATGGAACTGGGATTTTGGAGACGGAAATCAATCTTCAGATTTCAGTACCAATTACCAATTTGATTCAGCTGGCACTTTCACCATAACCATGACTATTGCCAACAATAACGGCTGCGTAGATACCGCCAGACAAATTGTTATTGTTCATGAAGTGCCTGACCTCAAAGTCTTTGATGATACTACCGTATGTGAAGGAGATACCTTGGTCATGGAAGCAAGTGGCGCCAGCACCTATTTTTGGAGTCCTGCGGATTTCCTTGATCGAACGGATTCCAATGTTGTAAAAGCCCTTCCTAGAAATAATATTGAATATAAACTATTGGCAGTAACAGATCCGACCTGTGCCGATTCTGCAACAATAAATGTAGAATTGCAAGTCGCACCAACAAAATATGCACTAAGAGATACCAATTTAATTGTTGGGGAAAGTGTACAATTGAATGTTTCTTCAGGGCCAACCTATTCTTATCGATGGCGACCTGAAGAAGACTTAAGTTGTTTCTTATGCCCTAATCCTTTGGCACAACCATTAGAATCTCGCAAATATTATGTAGACATATCCGATCCCTTTGATTGTTTTAGCAAAACGGATTCCATTTTAATCAATGTTAAAGTGGAATTTAAAGTGGATTTACCCAAAGCATTTACACCAAATGGGGATGGTATCAACGATAAAGTGTTTATCCGAGGTTGGGGATTGAAAGAGTTAATTGACTTTAAGGTTTTTAATCGTTGGGGAGAATTGGTATACGAATCTCAAGATCTATTGGCGGGATGGGATGGCAGTTACAAAGGCAAAATACAAAACGCAGATACCTATGTCTATGTGCTTAAAGTGAAAACCTGGAATGATGAGGTTTTAAGCAAGAAGGGCAGTATAAGTTTGATACGATAAATTCAAGAAAACTAAAAAAGCCAATCACAAGGTGATTGGCTTTTTTAGCTCTAGTAGTGCCAGCTAGAAGCTTACAAGCAAAGTTCCATTGGCTCCCAAGGTCAAAATGAAATCCTATTCTGCTTCGCAGAATTCAGATTTTTGTTTGCCTTCACTTAAAAGTTGAACTTAACGTTCTACAAACAAAAAATCCCCAATGCAAAGCATTGAGGATTTTATTCTCTAGTGGTGCCAGCTGGAATCGAACCAGCGACACAAGGATTTTCAGTCCTTTGCTCTACCAACTGAGCTATGGCACCTCCTTTTTAATGGTCGGCAAATTTATAATAAAAAATTCACCTATATAATAATTGGACTTTTTTTCTTCAGGCTTTTGGTAGCTTTGAATTGTGGCTTATCGACTTGCAATAGATATTGGAAATAGTAGAACAAAATTTGGTTTGTTTGAAGGTCGAGAATTGATGCAGCACAAAGCAATCGATAATGATGTATTGCAGAAAAACAACCAATTATTTAGTGCGTATGAGTTAAATAGTATCATCGTTTCCTCTGTAAACGAGAGTGTGGAGAGCGATTTAGATCTCGAACATGTTGAAACCAAAACTTTATATTTAAATCACCAAACCAATCTGCCGATTGATTTGGATTATCACAGTCCTGAAACTTTGGGAAAAGATAGAATTGCAAATGTTGTGGCAGCTAATCATTTGTATCCGACTAAAAACAATCTGGTGATTGATGCCGGAACTTGTATTACATACGATTTTATCGATAACAAAGGAAGATATTTGGGAGGTTCTATTTCACCTGGAGTTCAATTGCGGCTCAATGCCATGAATAATTATACAGATCGTCTACCATTATTAAATTGGGATAGAATAGAAAGGCCAGCCTCTATTGGAAAGACTACCATTTCCTCCATGCTTTCTGGTGTTATCAATGGTATAATTGCTGAAATGGATGGAATTATTGAAGGTTATTCTATGCAATATTCCGGCCTTCAAATCGTATTGACCGGCGGAGATGCAAACTTCTTTGTTAAGGAGGTAAAAAATAGCATCTTTGCAGACCCCAATTTGGTGCTTATTGGATTGAATGAAATACTTATCTATAATCAACAGTAAATATTCTCTTTTAGGAATTTTGGTCCTCTTTTTTGTTGCTTCAACACAAGCACAAAAGAATACCGATTCTCCATATTCGAGATATGGAGGTGGTTTAATTCAACCCCTCTCCTTAAATGGAAACTTTGCAATGGGTGGTGTTGGATATGCATGGCGACCATTCCAATACAAACCTGTTATATATGACTCTTTAGCGAGAAGTAATGCCAAGTTAAATGATAGGGGAACCAATTTTCTCAACCTCAAGAATCCGGCTTCCATTTCTAATATCAGTTTGACCACATTTGAGGCTGGGGTATTGTCGAAAAATGCAAATTACACTTCTTCGGGACAGAGTAGAACAGGCACTAATACACAATTGAGCCATATGGCAATTGGTTTACCAATCGGAGAAAAATGGGGGGTTAGTTTTGGCATTCGCCCATATACAAGCGTTGGATATGATTATCGTTCATTCGAACTTTTATCGGATGCACTTGTCACCTATGATTTTGATGGATCGGGAGGAATCAATGAAGTATTTGTTGGTACTGCAGCTCAATTGAGTCAGAGTATTTCTGTAGGAGTTAGGGGTAAGTACTTATTTGGTAGAGTTGAGGACAATAGAAGAGTCATATTTGACAATGTATCCAATGACTTTTTTAATACACTGGATCAAAGAGAACTTAGGGTTAGAGATTTTGCCTTGGATTTTGGAGTACAATATGTTAAAGAGTATAATAAAGATTACAGATGGATTGTTGGAGCAACAATATCTCCAATTGATGAAGTAAAGACCAAAGAAAATCAATTGATCAGAAATTATGATGGCAATGAAAATTTCGAAAACTTCAAAGACACGGTAACATTTTTTGAAGATAGAAGCAGCAAAATGCCAATTGCAGCCGACTATGGTATAGGAATAGGATTTGAAAAGAAGAAAAAATGGATAATAGCTTTGGATTATACCAATAGACAATGGTCAAATTCAAATATCACATCTGATATCGTCTTTAATTCAGCCCATTTGGTCAATCTAGGTTTTGAAAAATACAATAAGGTTAGTGGTTTTGATTCATACTTAGGAAGACTTGGCTTAAGGGCGGGGATGAGGTATAATTCTTCAATCATAAATATTGATGGTGAAGATGTTGAGGAGTTTGGCATAGGAATTGGAATATCCATGCCATTGAAGAAGTCATTCTCGACATTAAACATTGGAGCTGAAATTGGTAGAAGAGGGAAAGATAAAAATGGATTGATTCAAGAGGACTTTTTAAATATACAGTTGGGAATCACAATCAATGATAAATGGTTTATAAAACGACAATACGATTAATAAAAATGATTATTCAAATGAAACGATTAGTTATAATTTCTTTCACATTATTATTAGGACTAACAAGCATGGCTCAAGGAAAATATGGAGCAGATAGCTTAAAATGTGTTGAAAATCTCTCTTTATATAGAGATTATTACAAACAAAAGGTGTATGAAGATGCCTACAATTATTGGAAGGTAGTATTTGAAATATGTCCCGCATCTTCTGAAAGAATGTATGTGGATGGTGTTTCCTTAGTAGGGAAAAAAATAAAGGCGGCTAAAACCGCTGAAGAAAAGGCACCATTGGTTGAGGAACTAATGAAGGTTTACGATCAGAGAATTCAAAATTTTGGCAAGGAAGGTTATGTTCTTGGAAGAAAGGGAACTGATATGCTTAGGTATAAGAAAAGTGAGACCGAAGCGCATTTTGCTATATTGAATAAGTCCATCGAAGCTCAAGGCGAGAAATCTGAAGCAGGGGTTATTGTATCCTACATGACTTCTTCTGTATTAATGGAAAAAGAAGATAAATTGAGTAAAGATGAAGTGGTAGAGAAGTTTACTCGTCTAAGTGAAATCATTGCTACAAATATTGCAAAGTATGAAGGAAAGCCTACTAAAGATTATTACATAAAGGCCCAATCAAGTGTTGAAAATTTGGCAAGTCCTTATCTAAGTTGTGACATCATTATTGAACTCTCTGAAAAGAATTTTGAGAAGAACAAAGAAGATCAAAAATGGATGGAAAGAACGGCAGACTTGTTAGATAAAAAAGGATGTTCTGAAGCACCAATCTTTTTCAAAATTGCAGAAGAATTACACAGGACTAATCCATCCGCTGTTTCTGCCGAAAAGATGGGTATCATGTCTTTGAAGAAAAAGAATTATGAAGATGCCGAAAACTACTTTAAACAAGCCATTGAGTTGAATCAAGATGAATCCAAGCAATTCAACTATTTGATTGAATTGGCATCGGCTCAAACAAGCAGAGGTTCTTATAGTTCAGCAAGATCAAGTGCTAGAAAAGCAGCCGAAGTAGACCCTTCCAATGGTTTACCATACATCATGATTGCAGATATGATTGCAAGTAGCTCTAAGGCCTGTACAAATGGAGACGCTTGTAAGCACAAAGCGATTTATTGGTTAGCAACAGATTACTTGAATAAAGCAATTGCAGTTGATGCATCTGTTAGGGATAAAGCCAGTGCGAAAATTGCAAGCTACAAAAAGTACTTTCCAGAAAGAGATGAATGTTTCTTTATCAATGTGAAAGACGGAGATAGTGTAGATGTTGGCTGTTGGATTGGAGAGTCAACGAAAGCAAGGTTTAACTAAAGCTTAACTTTTGGGAAATAGTACAAGAATAATAACATTTCTTGCCATTATTTTGGCAATTTATTCTTGCGAAAATGATGTTAAAGAAATCGCCAAATACGATTTGGAAGATTTCCCAGACCAAACTGCGCGGGATATTGAAGTCTTATATAGTACCAAAGGAGAAGTAGCTTTCCAACTTAATGCTCCTCTATTTTTACAATATACCGGTGAGGAACCATATAATGAAATGCCAGAAGGTGTTCACGTTCTGTTTTTTGATTCTTTGTTAAATGTCACTACTGAACTTACTTCTAACTATGCCATACATATAGAGAATGAAAATCGAATGGAGGCTAAAGAAGACGTAGTAGTAATCAATGAAAAAGGAGAAAAACTCAATACAGAGCACTTGGTTTGGGATCAAAATACCCAATTGATTACTTCTGACGTATTTGTTAAAATTACTACAGAAGACCAGGTTCTTATGGGCGAAGGTTTAGAGGCAAATCAAGATTTTACCAAGTATAAAATACTGAAGCCAAGAGGAGTAATCAATATTAAAGATGAATAAAGTAGTTCGTTTTTTGGAATTAATGTGGTTAATGCTTGCAATAGTTACATTTATAATTGCCTGCTACCAAAGCATCATCAATTCGGTTTTTGATGCTTTGTATTTCTTTGGTTTTTCAGTGATTTCCATATTCCTATATTTGATGAGGAGAAAACAAAGAAAACTTCATGAAAAAAGTTTGCATAAGGATTAATTTACCGTTGATTCCTTTACCATGCTAGAAAACTCCAATTTGTTAATTATAGTAATAATGCTGATCCTATCCGCATTCTTTTCGGGTATGGAGATCGCATTTGTATCTGCCAACAAATTAAAAATTGAGTTGGATGGAAAAAAGGGAGAAGTTCTAGCAAGAATTATTTCCAATTTCCTGAAAAAACCATCAAGATTTATAGGCGCAATGCTTGTAGGCAATAACATTGCCTTGGTAATCTACGGGATCTTTATGGCCAAATTGCTTGAGCCTAAAATTGAAAGCTTTACTTCCAACAGCGCATCAATTTTAATTATTCAAACATTAATTTCCACAGTAATTATTCTCATTACAGCTGAGTTCCTTCCCAAAGCTCTATTTAGGATCAATCCAAACATTGTATTAAAATATTTGGCCATTCCATTATGGATTGTTTATTGGATATTAATTATGCCAGTACTTTTCATCATTGGCATATCGGAAATGATAATTAAGGTATTTGCTCCAGATTTAAGGAATGAAGAAGAGTTAAATTTTAGTAGGGTGGATTTGGAGCATTTTGTAAAGGAAAATAATGAAGTGAATGTCGACGATCAGGAAGAAGTAGATCACGAAATTCAAATCTTTCAAAATGCATTGGATTTTTCAAATGTTAAGGCAAGAGAGTGTATGATTCCTAGAACGGAAATTATCGCTTTGGATGTTGAAGATAGCATTGATGAATTAAGAGACAAGTTCGTTTCTACTGGGCTGTCAAAAATTCTAATATATAGGGATAGCATAGATAATATTATTGGATACACCCACTCCTTTGAGCTTTTCAAAAAGCCAAAAAGCATCAAGTCTATTTTATTGCCTCTGCCTATATTAGCCATGTCTATGCCTGCTAATGAAATACTGGAAACTTTCATAGAGCAAAGAAGAAGTATTGCTGTAGTTGTTGATGAGTTTGGCGGTACAGCGGGTATAATAACTATTGAAGATATCATTGAAGAAATTTTTGGGGAAATTGAAGATGAGCATGACAAAGAAGAATTGGTTGAGTCGAAGATTAGCGATACAGAGTATCTGTTTGCGGCTCGATTAGAAGTAGATTATCTCAATGATGAGTATGGCTTAAATCTTCCAGATTCAGACAATTACGAGACAATTGCTGGCCTTATTATAGACGTTTCTGAAAGCATTCCCTTACTGGATGAAAAAATTGAATTAGACCAATTTACCTTCACGGTTAAAAAGGTACTTGAGAATCGAATAGATCTTGTACATCTTAAAATTCATCCTGTCGAAGATTAAAATATTGGATTGCTTATCCAAGTCTTTATGAGCAAACATTTTCCGCCTTTTTTAGTGCTTTTATTTTTCATACAGGAATCGTATATTCGCAAGCCAAAATTTTAAAGAAGTTCAATGGCAATTATTGGTAAAATTAGAGAGCGTTCAACTTTGGTGTTGATCATTGTTGGTGGTGCGATTATGGCCTTTGTTTTGAGTGATTTATTTAGCTCTCAAACTGGTGGTGGACAAAGAGGTCCAATTCATTTGGCAGAAGTAAATGGAGAAAAAATTAATCCCCAAGAATTTGATATAAGGGTTCAGGAATCTTATGAAAACTTCAAAAATAGAAGTCAAGCGGAATTAGACGAAGCAAGCAAATCTCAATTGAGAGAAGCAGTTTGGAATGAATTCTTATCAGACATGCTTTTAGGTAAAGAGATGAACCAATTGGGAATTAAGGTTACTACAAAAGAATTGTTTGACATGGTTCAAGGGGAAAATCCACATCCACAAGTGGTGCAAGTTTTCTCTAACCCGCAAACTGGCGAGTTTAACTCAGCGGCTGTTGTGCAATTTTTGCAAACTCTTACAGAGCAAGATGATCAAACCAGAAAGCAATGGATTGATTTTGAGAAAGCATTAAAGCGTAACCAACAGTTGAATAAGTACTATCTTCTAATTAAAAAAGGAGTATACACTCCTTCAGAATTGGCTAAAAAACAACACAACGATAACAATTCTTCCGTTAGCTTTAGATATATATACAAACCTTATTCTGCCTTAAATGACTCTTTGGTTGAAATGAGTGAAGCAGACATTAAAGCTTATTATGAGGACCATAAAGAAGATTATGAACAAGAGGCAAGCCATAAGATTACCTATGCTTACTTTCCAGTAGTACCTTCTGATGAAGACAAAGAATCTACCAAAAATTGGGTGGATGATGTATTTGATAAATTCAAGGCAACTGAGAACGATTCTCTATTTGTAAATGCAAACTCTGATGAAAGATTTGATCCTGCATACTATACTTTAAAAAATATTCCCGCTGGATTAGATTCCTCTTTTTGGAATATGAATGTTGGAGATATTGTTGATCCAGTATTGTTGAGTGAGACTTATTACATCCGAAAAATTAAATCTAAAAAATTTGCTCCTGATTCAGTAAAAGCTAGTCATATACTAATTAGTACAAACGGAAGAAAAGAGGCTGATGCAGAAGCATTGGCAGATAGTTTATTGGCTGTCATTCAGAGTGGAGCATCAACTTTGAAGGAATTGGTGAGATTTTCTGAAGACCAACAATCTGCCCAGGATAGTGGCAATGTAGGTTGGATGATTGAACCATCTGGAGGGAACCAATTTATTGATACTGCTTTCGCATCTAAGACAGGGGACGTTAAAAAAGTTAAGACCCAATTTGGATTCCATATCATGGAAATTACAGAGCAGACGGAACCTACTTTTAAAATTCAAGTGGCTACGATTAAAAGAGAGATTTTACCAGGTAAAGAAACTTTTGCCAATTTGTTCAACCAAGCCAATAGTTTCTCAATCAATGCAACAGATATAGAATCATTTAAAAATTTGGCGAATGAGCAAAATCTACAACAAAGAGTTGCTGTACTTCGTGAAAACGATAATTTCATTCAAGGAATTGCAGCTTCTAGAGAAGCAGTTCGTTGGGTGAGAGAAGCTAGTGAGGGAGATGTATCTGAAGCTTATGATGTAGATGATGCCTTTATTGTTGCAGTTGTAGATGAAGTCAATGCGGAAGGAGCATCACCATTAGAAAAAGTAAGAAATCGAGTAGAATATTTATTGCGTTTAGATAAAAAGGCGGAACAGTTTATTGGGGAATTATCTTCTGAGTCATCTTTAGATGATGTAGCATCAAATGCTGGATTATTTGTTGAGAACGTAGAAAATGTTTCATTTTCAAGTCCTGCATTACCGGATGTTGGCTTAGAACCAAAAGTTGTGGCCACAGCTGTTAGTTTAGAACAAGGTCAAAAAAGTAAGCCCATTCAAGGCAATAATGGTGTGTTTGTAGTAGAAGTAGAAAATAAGCAAGCTGCTATTGCTTCTGATGTTAGTGTTGTTCGAAATTCAATTACACGTAATGTCAATGCGAGAGTTGAAAACGGCGCGGTCTTAACTGCAATCAAAGAAAAAGCTGATATCGCAGACAATCGATCAAAGTTTTATTAAGAAAGAATTAAGTCAAGAAAAAGGGCCATCAGAAATCATGGCCCTTTTTTTATTTTTTAGGTTTGTATATGCCGTGGAAGACCGTGTTGACTAATTCGTCTTTTTCATTATAAACCTCCCATATTTGAGATACTGTTCCGTCTGGATTATCAATCCAACTTATCTGATTGTAAATTATCGTTCCGTTTCTTCCTTTAATTGATTCACTCTTTAGGACCATTCGGTCTTCTTTAAATTGTCCTTTTAAGTTTAAAATTCCACCTTGGTTATCAATCCATAATTGATGCCAACTTTTGTCATTCGGATCATAATAATTGTAACTAGTCCCTCTATTTGCTCCCTGAGAAACCCAATTCTCTTGGATCAAGCAATTTTCATATTGTTTAATCAAATGATTCTCACCAACTTTATTGCCAGCTGGGTTAAACACTTCCCATTCTCCTAACCAAAAGTCGAATTGATTACTCTCTTCATGATTGCAGCCAGTGTTTTGCGCACTTAATGCGAAGGAGCTTATTATCAAGAGAGTGAATACAATGCTTCTCATACTATTGGGAATCTTAGATTACATTTAGTTGCTTCCCTACTTTAGTAAAGGCTTCTATCGCTCGGTCCAAATGTTCCTTTTCATGTGCCGCAGATAATTGTACCCTTATCCTCGCCTGATCTTTTGGAACAACAGGATAAAAGAATCCGATAACATAAATACCTTCTTTTAACAATTCATTTGCAAAATCTTGCGACAGCTTAGCATCGTATAACATAATGGGTACAATTGCAGAATCTCCATCCTTATAGTCAAATCCAGCATTTTTAATTCCAGCTTTGAAGTAAGCTACATTGTCCATGAGCTTATCTCTTAAATGAGTGCTTTCGCCAAGTAAATCAAATACAGCATTTGATGCTCCAACAATGGATGGAGCTAAAGAATTGGAAAATAAATACGGTCTTGATCTTTGTCGCAACATCTCAATGATTTCTTTCTTGCCAGTAGTAAATCCACCCATAGCTCCACCCAATGCTTTACCTAATGTTCCAGTGATAATATCCACTCTACCCAAAACATTGCAATACTCAGAAGTTCCTCTACCCGTCTTTCCAATAAATCCATGTGCATGACAATCATCAACCATTACCATTGCATCATATTTATCTGCCAAGTCACAAATTTTATCCAATTGGGCAACATAGCCATCCATAGAAAAAACGCCATCGGTCACTATTATTCTGAATCGATGTTCTTGTGCTTTTTGAAGTTGCTCTTCCAGATCTGCCATATCATTATTTGCATACCTAAATCTAGCAGCTTTACACAATCTAACACCATCAATAATGGAAGCATGATTTAAAGCGTCTGAAATAATGGCATCTTCAGCGGTCAATAATGGTTCAAAAACACCTCCATTAGCATCAAATGCTGCAGCATACAAAATGGTGTCTTCTGTGCCACAGAAGGAAGCAATTTTTTGTTCTAGCTCCTTATGAATATCTTGAGTTCCACAAATGAATCTTACAGATGACATTCCAAATCCATGGGAATCCAAAGCATCTTTCGCTGCTTGTATTACTCTTGGGTGAGAGGATAATCCCAAATAATTATTTGCACAAAAGTTGATTACTTCACTACCGTCACTCAATTGAATTGCAGCATCTTGTTTAGAGCTGATAATTCGTTCTTTTTTAAATAGACCATCTTGTTCAATTTGAGACAATTCATTTTGCAAGTGATCTTTGATCTTTCCGTACATAAAGTTGAATTTTATAATCAAAAATATATAAAAAAACCTGCTTCAAATCTCTTGAAGCAGGTCCTATTTGTTTAATCTATTTTAGCTTAAACTACACCTTGAGCAAGCATTGCTTCAGCAACTTTTACAAAGCCAGCAACGTTTGCACCTTTAACATAGTCAACATAATCTCCATCTTTGCCAAATTCCACACAAGCTTCATGAATTGAAACCATTATGTTGTGAAGTCTCTCATCTACTTCTTCTCTTGTCCATGACAATCGCAAAGAGTTTTGGCTCATTTCTAGTCCTGATGTGGCTACGCCGCCAGCATTAGATGCTTTTCCTGGTGAGAATAATACTTTGTTTTGGTGAAATACTTCAATTGCTTCTGGAGTACAAGGCATATTTGCTCCTTCAGCAATACAATAGCAACCATTACCAACCAATGTATTGGCATCATCTCCATTTAGTTCATTCTGAGTAGCACATGGTAATGCTATTTCTCCATTTTCTCCCCAAGGAGTTTTACCTTCATGATAAGTAGCATTCGGGAATTGTTGAACGTATTCTGAGATTCTTCCTCTACGATTGTTTTTTAAGTCCATTACCCATGCTAGCTTTTCCGCATCTATACCATCATTGTCAACAATATATCCTCCGGAATCAGAAAGTGTGATCACCTTTCCGCCCAATTGGGTTGCTTTTTCACAAGCATATTGAGCTACATTTCCGGAACCAGATACAATCACAGTTTTACCCTCAAAACTGTCTGATCTTGTCTTCAACATTTCTTTGGCGAAATAAACGGTTCCGTATCCGGTTGCTTCCGGACGAATTAAACTTCCACCAAAAGACATACCCTTACCAGTTAAAACTCCAGTAAATTCATTTCTCAATCTTTTGTATTGTCCAAACATATAACCAATCTCTCTTCCACCTACTCCAATATCTCCAGCAGGAACATCCGTATTTGGTCCAATATGCTTAGATAGTTCTGTCATAAAACTTTGACAAAAACGCATCACTTCATTGTCTGACTTTCCTTTTGGATCAAAATCAGACCCTCCTTTTCCACCACCCATTGGAAGGGTAGTAAGGCTGTTTTTAAATACTTGCTCAAAAGCCAAGAATTTCAGAATACTTAAACTCACAGAAGGATGAAAACGCAAACCTCCTTTATAAGGTCCAATTGCAGAATTCATCTCTATTCTATATCCTCGATTTACTTGGGTTTCACCATTGTCATCTGTCCAAGGAACCCTGAACATGATTACGCGCTCTGGTTCAACCATTCTCTCCAATAGTTTGGCAGATTGGTATTTTGAATTTTCTTCGATAAATGGAATTACAGTTTCCGCAACCTCTTCTACAGCTTGCAAGAACTCTGATTCATTTGGGTTTTTTGCAGAAACTTGGTCTACAAATGCTTTGATCTTTGCATCGATTGAAGCGTTACCATTCGAACTCATACTGATGTTTTTAGATAATTTGATTGAAGGGCAAAAGTAAATATTTTTAGATGCAAGAAGATTATTTATATCGACTTGCTAATGAGCAATTTGGTATAATTTGCCAGGTAGGGATCGAATTATTCCTTTGAATTCTAGAGAGAGTAGATTGGAAGTAGTTTGACTCATTGTCAATTTTGCTTTAAGACTCAAATCATCAATCGTTATAGAAGTTATACCTTCAAAGCAATCCACTAATAATTGTTCCTCTGGATTTAAATCTTGAAACATTGGCAGCTGATTGTTTTTTACTTCAGTCCTTTCCAAACCCATATATTTTATCACATCCTCCGCACTTTCAATTAATGCTGCTTTATTGGATTTGATTAAATAATTGCACCCTTTAGATTGGGTGTCATCAGGCTGCCCAGGAACTGCAAATACATCCCGATGATAACCATTGGCCAACTCTGCTGTAATTAGTGACCCTCCTTTCTCAGAAGATTCAATAACAATTACCGCATCCGAAAGACCTGCAATAATTCTATTTCTTTCTGCAAAATTCATGGGTAAGATCTTGCTTTTACTGTGGTAGTCAGAGACAATGCCTCCATTTTCAAGCATAAGTTCGCTTGTTTTTACATGAGGTTTAGGATAAATATTATCTAATCCACCTGCCAATACTGCGATAGTTTGAATATCATTTTTTATTGCGGTACGGTGAGCAGTTATGTCTATACCATATGCCAAGCCACTTACAATGACTAACTCTTGGGTAACCAATTCCTCGATTAATTTCTCACAAAATGCCTTTCCTTTTACAGTTGCTTTTCTTGTACCCACAATGCTTATTGCCTTGCTGGGGTTTAGGTTCATTTTGCCTTTAGTATAAAGCAGTATTGGGCCATCTTCACAATGTGATAATCGCTTTGGATAATCTGAATCCAAATAAAAATAGACCTGGATATTATTCTTTAGTATGAAATCAATCTCCGCTTCCGCATCATTCATCACCGATTGTGATAAAATGTTGTGGACTACCTTTTCCCCTATCCCCGGTATCTTTAAAAGAGCAGTCTTCTTTTCTTTAAAGATTGACTCCACACCTTGGCAATATGCAATTAATTTTTTTGCATTGACATTTCCAATTCCTGGAATTAAGGAAAGTGCAATTTGATATTTGAGAGCAGTTGCTGACAAGTTTTAAATTAATCGATACTTTAGTCAAAAGTATCAATTATGAATACAATCGGAGTTATCCCATCTCGCTATGCCTCAAGTCGTTTCCCTGGAAAACCATTAATTGACATAAATGGTAAGACGATGGTGCAAAGGGTTTATGAGCAGTGTAAAAAAGCATCTAGATTAAAAGAAGTGGTAGTAGCAACCGATGACCAAAGGATTTTTGATGAAGTAGAAAGATTCGGTGGCAAAGCAATCATGACTTCTGAAGATCATCAAAGTGGAACAGATAGGTGCTTAGAGGCAGTGGAAGCCATGGATGATGAGTATGAGATTGTTGTAAATATTCAGGGAGATGAACCCTTTATTTCTCCCGATCAGATCAATCTTTTAATTGGATGTTTTGAAAATAAAGAAACAAAAATTGCAACTCTCATTAGGTTGATCAATAATGAAAAAGTATTGTGGGACCCCAACAAGGCAAAAGTGATTGTCGATTCACAAGATTTTGCCATATATTTTAGCAGACAATGTATTCCATATTTAAGGGGAAAAGAAAAAGATTCCTGGTTGGAGTCTTTTAATTACTACAAACATATTGGGATGTATGCTTACCGCAAGGATACTTTAAAAGAATTGACAGAATTGGGTCAGAGTAAACTTGAAATTGCCGAGGGTTTAGAGCAATTGAGATGGATAGAAAATGGCTATAAAATCAAAACTGCAATAACTAATGAAGAGGCATTTTCAATAGATACACCTGAAGATTTAAAAGAATTGTTAAGCAAGATCAATTAGTATTTTCTAAATTCGCAGTGTATGCAGAAGGTAAAAATCGACGTTTACATTTCAGATTTATTATACAGTTATGATTGTGTAATTGTTCCTGAATTTGGTGGATTTATTGCCAACTATGCTCCTGCCAAAATACAAGCTGTACACCATAAATTTCATCCTCCATCGAAAAAGATTTCTTTCAACAAACACTTGAAGAATAATGATGGATTGCTAGGAAATCACATTGCTAATAGGCGATCAATTTCCTATCAGGAGGCTAATGAATTGATTCGATCATTTGTTAATCAGACTCTTGCTGGACTTAATAATGGTGATCGCATAGAAATTGAAAATGTTGGCACATTATTTCTCGACCCCGAAAAGAACATTCAATTTAAAGCAGAAGAGCAAAATGATTATTTGCGAGATGCATTTGGGCTAAAACCATTTCGTGCCTTGCCTATCATTAGGGAAGAAAAAGAGAGAATTATTGAAAAGAAAGTTGAAGAAAGTCTGCCAGTAATTAAAGAAGAAATCAAAAAAAGGAGAAGATATTATTGGCCGGCTGCAGCTGTTCTATTTTTTGCGATTTCTATTTTTTCTCTTAACAGACAGTACGATTGGGTTGACTCTCCAAATATTTCCTATTCAAAATTTTGGCTTAATAAAGGAGAAGCTAAATATGCTTTAAAAGAATTGAATATCAAGGAAAGTGTCGAAACCTTTGAAGTCAAAAGCGAATTGACAATTAAGGAAGGGGTGAATCCATATTTTACCCCAGAAGGAGAAAAAACGAACTTGTTCACTTCTCAGCCCATAGAAGATTTAGCAACCAGAAAGGACAATACCAAAACGGTAGTCAATAATTCTGTTCAGGGATTAAAATTCCATGTGATGGGAGGATGTTTTTCTATGAAGTCTAATGCAATGACATTGGCTGATGATTTAAGAATGCAAGGTTTTGACTCTAAACTGTTGGAAGGGTATAAATCATTTTACTCTGTTAGTTTTGGAAGCTTTTCAGATCGTAAAAGTGCATTAGAGCTTCTCAAAGAAGTAAGAAAAAATAACAATTCAGAGGCCTGGTTATTGGTTAAGTCCTTTTAATTAGGACTACTTTTGCAGCCTAAAATTCAAGCTGCATGAAAGCACGTAAAGCACAAGAAACATTTGCACAAACGGCAAAAATTGTATTGCCGAACGATACCAATGTATTGGGGAATTTAATGGGTGGTCAGTTGTTAAATTGGATGGATATAACTGCAGGGATTTCTGCGCAAAGACATTCTAGAAGAGTTGTGGTAACGGCTTCGGTAAATAATGTTTCGTTCAATCAACCTATCAGTTTAGGTGATGTGGTCACAATTGAAGCCAAAGTATCTAGAGCATTTACTTCCTCCATGGAAGTTTATTTAGATGTATATGTTGATTTGAATTCTGGTGGAAGAAAAAAATGCAATGAGGCCATTTATACTTTTGTCGCTGTTGATCAGAATGGTAGCCCAATTGAGGTCCCAGAACTTGAGCCAGAAAGCGAACAAGAAAAACAAAGATATGATGGAGCATTAAGAAGACGTCAATTAAGTTTGATATTAGCTGGAAAGATGAAACCGGAAAATGCTACTGAACTCAAAGCCCTCTTTAATCAAGTCTAATTTTTGATCTTCAAAGTAACTGATTCTGCAATTTCTTCTAGAGGAATTTGGTTCATGCAATTGAAATGTCCTTTGGGGCATTTATCAAAGCCAATTTTTGAGCAAGGCCTGCATTTTAATCCTTTCACTTCAAAGATTTTTGAATTGGAATTTTTACCTGCTTTGAAGTAAGGGTACATTCCCAATTCTGGAACTGTATTTCCCCAAACAGAAATGATTTCTTTTTGAAAAGCGGCAGCAATATGCATCATTCCAGTATCAGGACTAATTACCAAGTCGGATTCTTTAATTAAATAAGCCGATTGCATTAAATCTGCTTTTCCAACTGCCGAATAAATAGAATTATTATTTGTCAATAATTCATTGGCAATTTCTTCATCCTTTTTCCCTCCAATTAGAACAATGGGTTGTTTTATTTCATTAACCAATTCCTTCAATCGGTCAGTTGGTAGTCTTTTGGTATTGTGATTTGCACCTATTACCAAGGCTATGTAGCCATTATTAAAGCTTTCAGGAAGTTCAATTTGATTGTTAAAGTTCTTTGGAAGATAAAAGTCTAATCCTTCCCCATCATTTTTAACACCAAAGGCTTTGCAGCTATCTAAATAGCGATCAACGATATGAATGTCTGGCATTCTGTCCATTTTTAAATTGACCAAAAGCCATTTTTCGATGTTGAGTTTGTTAAAGCTAAAGCTCAGTGCATTCAACTTTCGTTTGACACGATTAGAACGTAAATTTTTATGCAAATCAATGACGTAATCAAATGCTTCTTTTTTCAATCGTTCAATCACTTCATTGGTGCTTTTTTCAATGGCGTGAATTTTATCAATATGGGGATTTTCTTTCAGAAGATCTACATAATCTGATTTGGTGAGATAGTGAATTTCAACTTCTCCTTCCACCTGCTTTTTTAAACATCGCACAACAGGTGTAGTAAGTACAATATCTCCAATAGAACTGAAGCGAATGATTAAAAACTTGACCTTCATCTTTGGCAAAATAAATCAAATAAAAGTTTAAAGAGCCAGGCACCTCATGCTGGAAATCAATAATACTACATTTGCTTCATGCAATTTATTGATACACATACGCACCTTTATGCGGATCAGTTTGATGAGGATAGAGATGAAATGATCGAAAGAGCTTTTGATGCTGGAATTCAAAAATTATTTCTTCCAAATATTGACTCTACGTCAATGCATGGCATGCATGCGCTAACCAAGAAGTATCCAAATAATTGTTTTGCCATGATGGGATTGCATCCTTGTTCTGTTAACGGCAATTTTGAAAGCGAATTGATAGAGGTAAGCAACTTACTTAAGAATGGGAACTATTATGCGGTTGGCGAAATTGGGATAGATCTTTATTGGGATAAAACTTTTCTTGAGGAACAAAAGCTAGCCTTTAGAAAACAAATTCAATGGGCGAAAGATCTTCAATTGCCAATTGTTATTCATTGTAGAGAAGCATTCGAAGAGATTTTTGAAATTGTTGATGAATTAAACGACGAACAATTAAGTGGAATTTTTCATTGTTTTACGGGTAACAGGGAGCAAGCTCAACATATTTTGGATTATGGTAATTTCAAATTGGGTATTGGTGGGGTGTTGACTTATAAGAATTCTGGATTAGATAAAGTCATAGAAGAAATAGATATAGAACATTTGGTTCTAGAAACAGATGCACCTTATTTAAGCCCGAAACCATTTCGCGGAAAAAGGAATGAAAGTTCTTACTTACTTTATATAGCAGAGAAACTCGCTGCAATAAAAGATGTTTCTTTGGCTCAAATTGCAGAAGCTACAACAAACAATGCCAATCAAATTTTTAAAAAATGAGCAGTCCTAAAGTTTTATTGATTTATACCGGAGGAACGATTGGGATGGTAGAAAATGCCGATTCTTCGGCACTTCATCCAGTGAATTTTGATCAGCTAATCGATGAGATTCCCGAACTGAGTAAATTGGATGTGGAGATTACAGTTAAATCAATTGAACCTCCTATTGATTCTTCCAATATGCAAATTGCGAATTGGATAAAAATGGCTGAAATCATCGAGGATGCTTATTTAAATTTTGATGGATTTGTCATTTTACATGGTTCCGATACCATGGCATATACGGGATCTGCCTTGAGTTTTCTTTTGGAAAACTTGAACAAAGCAGTCATTCTAACAGGTAGCCAACTTCCAATAGGCAAAATAAGGACCGATGGAAAAGAGAACTTAATAACAGCAATAGAAATAGCAGCGGCAAAAATGAACGGCAAATCTTTGGTTCCAGAAGTTGCTATCTACTTTGAATACTCCTTATACAGAGCTAATCGAACTACGAAACTTAGCGCAGAACATTTTGAGGCTTTTCAATCTCCTAATTATCCTTTACTCGTTGAAGCAGGTGTTAACTTGAAATACAATAATCAAGTTATTCATGATTCAAACAAAAATCAACTTAGAGTGCACAAGAAATTGGATGATAATATTGCTTCCATAAAGATCTTTCCTGGAATTCGAAAAGAAGTATTCCAATCTATAAGCAGTATTCCTAATTTAAAGGGTTTGATATTAGAAACTTATGGAGGAGGTAATGCCCCACAATTGGAATGGTTAATTGAAGAATTGAAGAAATTGATGCATCAGGGCGTATTGATTGTAAATATCAGCCAATGTGTTTCTGGTAGTGTTGATCAAAGTAAATATGAAACAGGTAGATTTTTAGAAGAAATTGGAGTGTTGGGTGGAAAAGATTTGACTTACGAAGCAGCAATTTCTAAATTAATGTTTCTTTTAGCCAGTGATGACGATAATCTCGATCAGAAAAAGGACCTATTCCTAACCAATTTAAGAGGGGAAATGATGGATGCTTAAACACAATTGGGTTTTAAGGGTTCTTAGGCGATGAAGATTAACAATATTATAACATAAAAGATAGGGTCTAAAAAAATTATTTTTTTGTAATTTGGCGAGCCATTCAACGGGCATCGCTTGTTGGGGATAGAGGAGAGGTGGCCGAGTGGCTGAAGGCGCACGCTTGGAAAGCGTGTATGCGGGAGACCGTATCGGGGGTTCGAATCCCTTCCTCTCCGCATAATGCGGTAGAGAAATTGTAGAAAATAAATGAATGAAACTGGCGTATATTATTAGAATTCAATAAAGACTACTATATTCGCAGCGGAACTAAAAATTAAACATAAACCAATTAAAATCAAATCAGATCATTAATCAATAAATTATGAAAAAGTTACTTACTTTATTTGCAGTTGCAGCCTTTTTAATGTTAGGAATTAATCAGGTGTCTTATGCTCAAGGAGAAACAGACTCAACTGAAAATCAAACAGAAGCTGTAGATTCAACTGCTACTGACTCTACTGCAGCTGAAGAAGCTTCAACGGATGAGGCAGATGCTGCGACAGAAGAAACTGGTGAAGAAACTGAAGAAGTAGCCGAAGAAGATAGAACCTTTCACCAAATATTGAAAGAGAAATTCATCGAAGGTGGCCCAGCTTTTATGGGAATTGTACTTCTGTGTTTGATTCTTGGATTAGCAATTGTTATTGAAAGAATTATCTATTTAAACATGGCCACTACAAACTCCAAAAAGTTGTTAGCAAATGTTGAAGATGCTATGAATAGCGGAGGTGTAGATGCTGCAAAAGAAGTTTGCAGAAATACTTCTGGACCAGTTGCAAGTATATTCTACCAAGGGTTAGACAGAAGTGAAGAAGGAATTGAAATGGTAGAAAAATCTGTAGTTGCTTATGGAAGTGTGCAGATGGGTAAGTTGGAAAAAGGTGTTTCTTGGATTTCTTTATTTATCGCCTTGGCTCCAATGCTTGGTTTCATGGGAACAGTAATTGGTATGATTGATGCCTTTGATGCAATTGAGGCTGCTGGAGATATTTCTCCTTCTTTGGTTGCCGGAGGTATTAAGGTTGCACTTTTAACAACTGTATTTGGTTTGATCGTTGCAATTATTCTTCAAATCTTTTACAACTATATAGTTGCAAAAGTGGATAGCATTGTAAACGATATGGAAAATGCTTCAATTAGCTTAGTGGACTTATTGATGACTCAAGAAGTGAAAAACAATAAAGCGTAATAATTATGTCAGAAGGACTATCTAAAATATTATCAATTGTACTTTACTCCTTGCTAGGTTTAAGCACTTTACTGGGAGTATTATTCTATGCTGGTAGCATAGATTCAGAAGTACTTATTTATTGGTGTTATACTCTATTTATTATTGGAGCAGTTGCTGCAATCATTTTCCCTTTAATTAATATGGCAAAAAACCCTGCAGCTGCAAAAAGTGCTTTAATTGGAGTTGTTGCGCTTCTAGTTGTTTTTGGGATTTCTTATGCATTAGCAGGGGATGAAATCACTAAAAAAATGGAAGACTTTATATCGAGTCCTGCAGCATCCAAAAGGGTGAGTACTGGTCTTATTGCATTCTATATTTTGGCATTTGGAGCAATAGGGGTAACCGTATTTTCAGGTGTAACTAAATTGTTTAAATAAGAATTATGGCTAGAAGAGAAGCACCGGAAATTAATGCGGGCTCAATGGCAGATATTGCCTTCTTGCTTCTGATCTTCTTCTTGGTAACTACAACCATGGATGTAGATACTGGATTGACTAGAAGGTTGCCACCAATGCCAGAAGAGCCAATTGAACAAGAGGATGTAAAGGTGAAGCAAAGAAACATCTTCCAAGTGTTGGTGAACATGAACGATGATTTATTGGTGGAAGGAGAACCCATGTTAGCAACTGAATTAAGAGATAAGGCGAAAGAATTTATAATTGGAGATCCTACTTTTCAAAATGAAGAATTTCCTGAAGGTAAATTGACTGAAGTTCCAATTTTAGGAAATGTGATGGTCTCTAAACAAATTGTATCCCTTCAAAACGATAGAGGCACTTCTTATGAAATGTATATCAAGGTTCAGAATGAACTTGTTGGTGCGTACAATGATGTAAGAAATGATTTTGCCATGAAAAAATTTGGCAAGACCATGAAAGAGTTGGAAGATGATGCGAAAGATTCTAAAGTAGCTAAAGCACAATTGAAAGCGGTTAAGAAATTTTATCCTCAACGAATTTCTGAGGCGGAACCTAAAAATGTAGCGAATTAATTATGTCAAAGTTTAAACGAAAAAAGAGCGGCGGACAACCTGCGATTTCGACGGCTTCCCTTCCCGACATTGTATTTATGTTGCTATTCTTCTTTATGGTTACTACGGTAATGCGAGAAGTTGATTTAAAAGTAGAAGTGAAAAGACCAGAAGCTACAGAGGTGAATAAATTGGAAAGAAAATCTTTGGTTAGTTATATCTACATCGGAGCTCCAAAGGCCAAATATTTAGAGAAATTTGGTTCCGCAGATCGTATCCAATTGAATGATGCCTTTGCAACTAAAAATGATATCATTCAATTTGTAGAAGCAGAAAGAGAACAAAGGGATCCGGCAGAAGTGCCATTGATGACATTCTCTATTAAGGCAGATAAGGAAGCCAAAATGGGAATAGTTACTGATGTAAAGCAAGAGCTAAGAAAAATCAATGCCCTAAAGATTAATTATTCAACGTATAAAACAGATAAGATTGTAGATTAATCTTTTTAGTTAATTATAAAATAAAAAAGCCTCAAGGATATCCTTGAGGCTTTTTTTGTGGGCCCTGCTGGGCTCGAACCAGCGACCACCTGATTATGAGTCAGGTGCTCTAACCAACTGAGCTAAGGGCCCTGCAAAAAATTGCGTAGGCAAGATTACGAAAATTCAAAGGAATCTAAATACACTTATGCAATATATCCCATTAGGACTTATTTTTGAATATGCAGCAACCAGATTACCTAAAAGAAGGAGATTTAGTAAGAATCATAAGTACAGCTAGAAAGAGCACCTTGAGTGAAATACAACCGACCAAGGATTTATTGGAATCTTGGGGTTTAGTAGTTGAGTTTGGAGAGAATCTATTTCAAGAACACCATCAATTTGCGGGTTCTGTTTCACAAAGGGCAAAAGATCTTCAAGATGCCTTGGACGATACTAATGTAAAGGCCATTATTTGCGCTCGAGGTGGATATGGAACAGTTCAATTGATTGATGAAATTCGATTTGAAAAATTTAAAGTAAACCCAAAATGGGTGGTAGGTTATAGTGATGTAACCGTTTTACATAACCACATCAATCAAAATTTAGGCATAGAAACATTGCATGCCACCATGCCCATTGATATTGCAAACAATAAACAAGATGAAGTTTCCAGAAATACATTAAGGACCGCATTGTTTGGATTAGAATTGAGTTATCAGTTTAAAGCAGAAGAGGGATCTGTATTGGAGTTTAATGACATAAGTGCACCACTATTTGGAGGTAATTTGTCTATTCTTTATAGCTTGACTGGAACAGCATCACAAATAAAACAAAGCAATTATATCCTATTCCTGGAGGACCTAGATGAATACCTTTACCACATTGACCGCATGATGATGAATCTTAAAAGAGCGGGCATGTATGAAGGTTGTAAAGCTGTCTTAATCGGGGGTATGAGCGATATGAATGACAATACCATACCCTATGGCAAAACAGCCAAAGAAATCATTAAGGATAATTTGTTGGAATTTGGAATTCCTGTAATTTTTGGGTTCTCTGCCGGGCATATTATACCCAATCAGGCAATAATTATGGGTAGAGAAGTCAAAATAACAAGAAATGAGCAATCAATAAAGTTGCAGTTTCGTGGCTGAACACAACATAACAGGCAATAAAGGGGAAAAAATGGCTCAAGAATTTCTATTCGAAATGGGATATGAAATACTTGCTTGTAACTGGAGATTTCAAAAAGCCGAAATCGACATAATAGCCAAAATAGATAATCAAATCATCTTTGTTGAAGTCAAAACCAGAAGTACGTCTTCTTGGATTGAACCAAAAGATGCGGTTACCTTAAATAAACAAAGGTTAATTATCAAAGCAGCTAACGCTTTTCTTGAAGAAGAGAACATAGATTTAGATTGTAGATTTGATATCATTTCTGTTAGGCTGGATAAAGCAAAAGTCGAAATCGAACAGCTGAAAGATGCCTTCAATCCAATGATTTAGATCAATAAAATAAGTTGCGATCCCAATCCAATTAAAAAGCCTGTAAATAATTGCATAAAGCTATGTGCCTTTAAGGCATACCTGGCAGAAGCAACCATGCCAGCAATCAAAATAAAACAAATCAATATTGCAGAAGTGTCAATATGATATTCTACGGCACTAACAATTAATATCCCACAGATTCCTCCCAATCCACTTAGATGAGCACTTGTCTTTTGATTTAAGGTAGATAAGATAAAGAGTAAACCCAATGTAAGCGTTGCAGCACTGAAAGCAGACATATAGAATTCTGGGAAGTCAATTTGATTCAATAAGAAATAAGTGAAAAAATAAAACACCAAACTAACAAAGTATGGTATCTGTCGCTCTTTAACATTGTCCATTTCCAAAGAGGAAACTACCTTCTTTTTCCAAAGGAAAATAGAGATTAATAGCGGAGCTATAATCAGATTGACGATAAAGACCAAATAGATGTAATTGAAATACTCTTCCGTAAGGCGGTAATTCAAATATATAGGCAAATGAAATAGAAGAAATACACTGATTAGTGGAGCAAAAATGGGATGAAAAGTATAAGATAAAAAGTATGGAATTACGCGCATTACAATTCCTTTCTTAATCGAGCTACTGGTATATTCAATTGTTCTCTATACTTTGCTACTGTCCTTCTGGCAATGTTGTATTTTTTATCACGCAACATCTGAGATAATTTATCATCCGTAAAGGGTTTCTTCTTGTCTTCGGATTCAATAATGTCACTCAGAATCTTTTTAACTTCCCTGGTACTTACTTCTTCTCCATCTTCAGTAGAAAGCGATTCGGAGAAAAAGGATTTTAGTAAAAATGTTCCATAGGGTGTCGAAACGTATTTGCTATTTACAACTCTGGAAACCGTAGAAATATCCATGTCTATTTTATCTGCAATATCCTTTAGTATCATTGGTTTCAACTTGGTTTCGTCTCCTTCCAAAAAATATTGCTTCTGAAATTCCGCAATGGTAAGCATGGTCAGCATCAAGGTATTTTGCCTTTGCACTATAGCATCAATAAACCACTTCGCAGAATCCAATTTTTGTTTCACAAAAGTCATGGCATCCTTTTCTGACTTTGACTTTTTATCAGACTTTTGATAATGATCTATCATCCCTCTGTACTCATTGCTTACACGCAATTGGGGAGCATTTCTGCCATTTAGCGTAATGTCGAGTTCACCATCTTTGATTAACATATTAAAATCAGGAACAACTACTTGAACTGATTTTCCAGAGGTATTCATGGAATTCCCTGGTTTGGGGTTTAATTTCAAAATTTCATCAATAGCATCTTTCAAGGTTTCACTGTCGATCTCCATCCGATCAATGATCTTTTGGTAATGTTTCTTGGTAAATTCATTGAAGTACTTCTCCAAAATCACTGTAGCTATTCGAACTGCATCTTTATCTCTATTCTTTCTTGCAATTTGAATTTGAAGACACTCTTGTAAATCTCTGGCACCTACACCTGCAGGATCCATTTGTTGAATTGATTTAAGAACATTTTCTATCTCCTCCTGGTTTGCAATAATGTTTAAGCTAAAAGCCAAATCATCTTCAACCGAAGTCAAATCCCTTCTTAAGTATCCAGAATCATCCAAACTGCCAACCAAATGCTCCGCAATTTGGGCTTCTTTATCGCTAAATTTTTGAAGATTAATTTGATTCCTTAATCTCTCATGGAAAGTTGTCCCTCCTGAATAAGGAATATCCCTTTCCTCTTCATCCCTTCCTTTATTGGAAACATTGTATTTATAATCAGGAGTATCATCATCCATATATTCCGAAAAATCAAACTCCTCTAAGGCGTCTGATTGTTCTTCCCTTTCTTCTTGCGCAATGTCTTCTTCTTCCTCCTTGATTTCTTTGCCTTCTTCTAAAGCAGGGTTGCCTTCCAGTTCTTCTTTGATTCTTTGCTCCAATGCAACTGTAGGTAGTTGCAATAACTTCATTAACTGAATTTGCTGTGGCGACAGCTTTTGAAGTAATTTCTGCTGAAGTGTTTGTTTAAGCATCTGAAAAGCTAGATTGCTATAAAGTTAATCGAATTCTACAAGCAATATTAAAATTCAGCACTTTTAGGTGTCCTAGGAAATGGAATTACATCTCGAATATTTCCCATGCCAGTGATAAATTGTACTAAGCGTTCTAAACCAAGCCCAAAGCCACTGTGCGGAGCAGTTCCAAATTTTCTTATTTCCAAATACCACCACAATTCTTCTTTAGGGACATTCATATCAGCCATCCTATTTTCAAGATGCTCCAATCGCTCTTCTCGCTGAGAACCACCGACTATTTCTCCGATACCTGGGAATAAAATGTCCATGGCAGCTACAGTTTCTCCATCTTCATTTTGTCTCATGTAAAATGCTTTGATTCCCTTTGGATAATCATAAAGAATGGTTGGCTTTTTAAAGTGCTTTTCCACCAAATATCGTTCGTGTTCCGATTGTAGGTCTGCTCCCCATTCTTCAATGAGATAAGTAAACTTCTTTTTCTTGTTGGGTTTGGAGTTCTTTAGTATTTCAATTGCTTCCGTATAACTTATTCTTTCAAAGTCATTTTCTAAAACAAAATTTAATCGTTCAATAAGACCCATATCGGATCTCTCTTCAGCCTTTTTTTGTTTTTCCTCTTGCTCTAATCTCTTATCTAAAAACTCTAAGTCTTTTATGCAATTGTCAAGGGTATATTGAATCAGGTATTTTAAAAGACTTTCTCCTAAATCCATATTGTCTTCCAAGTCTGCAAAAGCAACTTCAGGTTCAATCATCCAGAATTCAGAAAGATGTCTTGTGGTATTTGAATTTTCTGCTCGAAATGTAGGTCCAAAAGTATAAACCTTACCCAAGGCCATTGCAGCTAATTCTGCTTCCAATTGACCAGATACAGTTAAATTGGTTTCCTTCCCGAAAAAATCTTGAGAAAAGTCAATCTCACCATCCTCTGATTTTGGAATATTGTTGAAATCAAAATTGCTGACTTTGAAGGTTTCTCCAGCACCTTCTGCATCAGAACCTGTTATGATGGGTGTGTGAATATTATAGAAACCGTTGTCATTAAAATATTTATGAATACCATATATTACGGCATGACGAACTCGATTAACTGCACCAAAAGTGTTTGTTCTAAATCTTAGATGTGCCTGTTCCCTTAAAAACTCCAAAGAATGTCTCTTTGGTTGCATCACAGTTTTGCTTACCTCATCTGGATTAGCATCTCCTAAAATCTCAATGCTTTTTGCTTCAATTTCAATTTTTTGACCACTCCCTTGCGATTCAACTACTTTCCCAATTACTTCTATTGCTGCAGCTGTACCAATGCGATTTAAGATACTTTCATCCATTCGCTCAAAGTCTACGACTACTTGAATATTCTCAATTGTAGATCCATCATTAATTTGTATAAACCTATTGGAACGGAAAGCTTTAACCCATCCTTTAATGAGCACTTCAGCATTAATCTGTTCTTCTGACAATAATTCTTTTATCTCAATGCGCTTCATTTTTTTACCGCTTAATTCAAAATGCAAAAGAACGCTTTTTCCAACGCCCTTGTGCTTTTTAGCCACAATAAAACAATGGAAACAAAAAATATAAAAAATGTTTCCATTGTTGCAAAAGTTTCTTATGTTTGCAGCCGATTATGGAAGAGAAGCAAATTTTAGAGCAGGCCATTTTACTCTTTACTCGATTTGGAATCAAGAGTATGACTATGGATGAAGTGTCAAGAAACTTAGGGATTTCCAAAAAAACACTTTATCAATTTGTAGAGAATAAGAATGATTTGGTAATTAAAGCAATTTCCAATCATATTGAGGATGAACAATGTGATATCGATAAGATATTTTCAGAGGATAAGAATGCGATTGATGAGATTTTGGAAATCACTAAAATGGTTGGAAGTGATATGAAGGAAATGCATCCCTCTGTTATGTTTGATTTAAAGAAATACCATAGACAAGCATGGCAAATATTGGTAGATCATAAAGACAAATACATACATAAAAACATCAAGCATAATTTAGAAAAAGGAGTTAAGTCAGGCTTGTATAGATCCAATCTTAATACTGAAATTATTACCAAGTTATACTTGTCTATGGTGAATACCATAATGGACCCAGATTCTCTTTCTGTGCAAGGCTTGAGTATTATGGATTTGCATACGGAAATGATGCGATACCATATTCGTGGAATTGCTAGTGCAAAGGGAAGAGAATACATGAAGAAAAAATTGAATCATGAAAATGAATAAAAGAAAACAAGGAATATTATTTCCATTGGTGATTCTTGGGATGCTTATTTCTATGAATCATTCTGTTTTTGCTCAAGGTGAAGAGTTAAAATTTACACTAGAAGAAGCAAAGACATATGCTGTGAAAAATAGTTATCAATCCAGATTGGCGGCAAAAGATGTCGAAAAATCTGAACGAAAAGTAAAAGAGACCATTTCTACCGGTTTACCACAAGTCAATGCAACAGGTAACTACCAACAATTTTTGGAAACTCCCATTCAATTAATTCCTGGAGAAGCAATTGGGATGCCTCAGGAAGAGTTCGTTGAAGTTTTCTTTGGTACGGAACAGAGCATGGGGGTAGACATTAAAGCTGAACAATTAATTTTTGACGGATCTTATTTTGTGGGCTTACAAGCAGCGAAAGTTTATTTGGAACTCTCCAAAAATGACCTTGAAAAATCAGAAAACGAGATCAAAAATTTAGTTACGCAGGCTTATGGGAATGTATTGGTAGCTGAAAAGAATGCAGAAATATTGAAGGGGAATCGCGACAATTTGGACAAAATGTTATTCGAAACATCAGAATTATATGAAAATGGTTTTCGAGAAGAACAAGATAGAGACCAAATTAAATTGTCATTTAATCAAACCCAGAATCAGTATGATCAGGCAGTAAGGCAAATTGATATTAGCAGAAATCAATTGAAACTGGCGATGGGGATTTCAATTGAGCAAGAAATAACACTTTCTGATAAACTGGAAAACATAACGATTCAATCCAAAAATGAATCTTTCCTCGAGAATGAATTTAAGATCGATAATCACATTGACTATAGAAGTATTTTGACGCAAGAGAATGCAGGAAAGCTATTGTGGAAGCAGCAAAAGTCGACCTATTTGCCAAAATTGAATGCATTCTATAGCTACCAACAAAACTCATTTTCCAATGAATTTGATTTTTTCAGTGGTGCGGATTGGTTTCCTACGCAATTGGTTGGATTGAGTTTGAATGTTCCAATATTCTCCAGTTTTGGAAGGCACCATAGAATACAACAAGCAAAAATAGATGTGGAGAAAATAGAAATCTCCAAAATGCAATTGAGCCAGAAATTGAAAATTGATGCTGCAAATGCGAAGTCGAATTACGCACTAGCAATCAGACAATATGAAAATGCCAATGAGAACTTGGCTTTGGCTGAAAGTATTTATGACAAAACAGAAGAAAAATATAAAGAAGGAATGGTAAATAGCCTTGAGCTAACCCAATCCAATAATCAATTGTTGGAAAGCCAAGGAGCTTTTATAAAAGCATCTTTCCAATTGATCAATTCAAAAGTTGAACTAGATAAAGCACTGAATAATTATTAAGCAATGAAAAATCTAAGAATCCCATTATTCACTATACTTCTTACAAGCATTTTATTCGCTTGTGGAGGAGGAGAAGAAAAAAGTTTAGAAGACATATTGGCATCTAAAAATGTGCAAGAAATTCAAGCCAAAAGAGGAGAACTTTCGCAGAAGGTTAATGCTATTGAAGGAGAAATAAAACAATTGGATGAAGCATTGGACCAATTAGATACTACTAAGAAATTGCCTTTGGTCACTGTATTAAATCTTCAAACGGAAGAGTTTAATCATTATGTTGAATTGCAAGGAGATGTAATGACTGACCAAAATGTAATGTTGTTTCCAGAATTCCAGGGAATACTGAAAAAGATTTCTGCGAAAATGGGAGATAAGGTCAATGAAGGACAGTTGCTTGCAACTGTCGATGATGGAGGCTTAAGAGAGCAACTGGCTTCCTTAGAGTATCAAGCGGAATTGGCTAAAACTACTTTTGAAAGGCAAGAAAGATTGTGGAAGAAAAATATAGGATCTGAGTTGGAATATTTAAATGCCAAAACTACCTATCAGGCAAGTCAGAAAGCTGTAGAACAAACGCAAGAACAACTAAAAAAGGTAAACGTTTTAGCGCCTTTTTCAGGTATAATTGATGAGGTTATTGCAGAAGAAGGTGAATTGGTAGCACCTGGACAAACTCCTGTTATGCGTATCGTAAATCTATCGGATATGTATGTTCAGGCTGATGTGCCAGAGAGTTATATTGCCACTGTTAGTCAAGGGAAATCTGTAAATGTCATTTTTCCTATACTGGATACAACGATTTCTTCGATCGTAACCAAGTCTGGTAATTATATCAATCCGGATAATCGAACATTTAAAGTGGAAGTGGATTTACCAAAAACGAAACTGGCCATAAAACCAAATTTGATTTCCAAGCTTCAAATTAATGACTATACAAATCCAGAAGCTATTTTAATTCCACAAAGCTTAATTTCAGAGAATTCTGATGGAGATCAATATGTATACCTAGTAGACAATCAAGGCGGTAAAAACATAGCGAAAAAACAAATCATTTCTACTGGCCTACAGCAAGAAGATTTGGTGGAGGTAGTAGAAGGTTTATCGAATAATGATCAAATTATTGAAGAAGGTGCCAGAATAGTAAAGGACGGACAAGAAGTTAAAATCATCAAATAAAATGGCTAAGAAGCAAACAGCAGCAAATAAAGAGTTCTTTCTTTCTTCATGGGCTGTAGATAATCCGAAAATTATCTACGTCATGATGGCAATCATATTATTTGCAGGTATATCTGCTTATGTCAGTATGCCAAGAGAAAACTTTCCAGAAATAAAGGAGACAAAAATCTATATCAGTGTGCCATTTCCTGGAAATACTGCAGAGGATATCGAAAGATTAATTGTCGATCCTTTAGAAGAAGAGTTGAATAATGTATCCAATGTTGTTGAGGTACTTTCTACTTCCCAAGAAGATTATGGAATAATTACCATCGAATTCGATGAGGATATAAGTGTTGAGGCAGCTAAGGTAAAAGTGAAAGATGAAGTTGATGGGGTAAAAGCAGGTGAAGATTGGCCAACTTTCAATGGGGCTAAAGTAGAACCGAATGTATTCGATTTAAATATATCAGAGGAAACACCAATTGTCAATATAAATGTCAAAGGAGATTATACGGTAGATCATTTAAAGGAATTCGCTGAATACTTACAAGATAAGATAGAAGACTTGCCGGAAATCAAACAAGCAGATATTCGTGGTGCCCAAGAAAAAGAAGTTGAAGTTGCTGTGGATGTATATAAGATGATGGCCGCAAGAGTAAGCTTCAATGATGTTGTTAATGCGATTAACAATGGAAATGTTACCATGTCTGCTGGCAATATGATCAGCAGTGGTCAAAGGAGAACGATTCGAATTTTAGGGGAGGTTGAAAAGCCTTCATCTTTAGAAAACTTTGTGGTAAAAGCCGAGAATGGAGCTGCTGTTTATTTAAAGGATATTGCGGAAGTATCCTTTAAAGAAGAGGATAAAACCACCTATGCGAGAGAATGGGGAGATAATGTGGTTATGCTTGATGTCAAGAAGAGAGCAGGTAAAAACATGGTTGAAGCCATAGATCAGGTTAATTTAATAATTGCGGATGCCACAGAGAATGTTTTCCCTTCAGATGTATCCGTTACAACAGCAAACGATCAATCCGCTAAAACCATTAACCAAGTAAATGACTTGGTCAATAATATCATCTTCGGAATCATATTGGTTGTTACAGTTTTGATGTTCTTCTTGGGTTTCAAGAATGCATTATTTGTAGGATTTGCTATACCGATGTCCATGACCATGTCATTTATGATATTGCAAGCACTTGGATATACCATGAATACCATGGTGCTGTTTGCCTTGGTAATGGGATTGGGAATGATGGTGGATAATGGGATTGTAGTTGTTGAAAATGTCTATCGCTTGATGAGCGAAGGAATGAAAAGAAAAGAGGCGGTAAAAAAGGGTATAGGTGAAATTGCATTCCCGATTATTATATCCACTGCTACTACAGTTGCTGCCTTTTTACCTTTAGGGTTCTGGCCAGGTGTTATGGGTGAGTTCATGATATACTTCCCAATTACGCTCTCCATTGTATTGGGCTCTTCCCTATTCGTTGCGATTTTCTTCAATTCCATGTTAGTTTCCAAATTGATGGTGGTAGAAGACAAAGAAATGCCTTTGCGAAAAATCGTTAGAAATACCATAATTCTAGGGGTATTGGGCTTGTTGATCTATTTTGCAGGAGGTGCATTAAAGTTAATGGGTAGCTTAATGATGGTCACAGCAGTAATGCTTTGGGTTTACCGTTTGCTCCTAAGAAAAATGGCCAACCACTTCCAGAATGTAGTATTGGTAAAATTTGAAAACTGGTATGAGAGAATACTTGTCAAAGCACTTAAAGGGAGAAATGCCTACATCTATTTTGTTGGAACAATTGTAATGCTTTTTGTTTCCTTAATCCTTTTTGGAGGATCTCTTGGTTCAGGTAGGACTAAGGTGGAATTTTTTCCTGACAATAAGCCAAATCAAATTGTGGTATATATCGAATATCCACAGGGAACAGACATAGAAAAGACCAATGAAATTGCCTCTTCCATAGAGGAGCGTGTCTATAAGGTTCTTAATGATCCCATGTATTTTGAAGGAGATTATAACTTCATGACAGAATCTACTGTTTCACAAGTTGGAGAGGGAGCAGGAAATCCAATGACAGATGGTGGTTCCGCAGCTGAGATGCCTCACCGAGGTAAAATTACAGCTACCATGCGGGAGTATAAATACCGAAAAGGATTGGATAGTGAGGATTTGAGAATGAAAGTTCAGGAAGATTTGAAAGGGATATATCCTGGGGTTTCCATTTCTGTTGAAAAAGATCCGGTTGGTCCTCCAGTTGGTTATCCAGTTAACATTGAAATCAGCGGAAAAGATTACCAGCAGCTTATCGACGTAGCAGAGAATATGAGAAACTTCATCAATAGTAAGAATGTGGCAGGTATTGAAGAGTTGAAAATTGATGTGAATAAGAGTAAACCTTCAATGGAAGTTATTATTGATCGCGAAAAAGCTGGTGAATTAGGAGTTTCAGCAGGTCAAATTGGAAACCAATTACGGAATTCGATATTTGGAGTAAAAGGTGGAGTTTACAAAGAAGATGGAGAAGATTATGATATCTATGTTCGATTCAATGAAGAGAATAGATATAACAGCAGTTCCTTGTTTAACCAAAACATTATTTTTAGAGATCAAGCATCAGGAAGAATAAAAGAGATCCCAGTTTCAGCAGTTGCTAAGCAAAAGAATACCTCTTCGTTCAGTGCAATCAAACACATTGATTTAGATAGAATAGTTACTTTATATTCAGGAGTAACTGCAGGTGCTAATGCGAATGAAATTGTCAATCAATTGAAAATAGAAATGCTAGACTATAATATGCCTAATGATGTAGAATATGCATTTACCGGTGAAATTGAAGAACAAGGAAAACAGATGGCATTTTTGTTGACTGCTTTAGTTACAGGTTTAGGTCTTATTATGCTTTTATTGGTTTTCCAATTTAGTTCTATTTCTAAACCAACCATTATCATGACTGCTATATTCTTAAGCTTTATCGGGGTATTCTTAGGGCTGATAATTACCGGTTGGAACTTTGTAATTATGATGACCATGATGGGAATTATATCATTAGCAGGGATTGTAGTAAACAATGGAGTGGTATTATTGGATTATACCCAATTGCTTATAGATCGGAAGAAAGAAGAACAAGATTTAGGGGAGGATGATCTACCACAAAAATCTGATGTGTTGGATGCAATTATTAAAGGTGGTAAAGCCAGGTTACGACCAGTAATTCTAACAGCAATTACTACGGTACTTGGATTGATTCCACTCGCGATTGGGTTAAATATCAATTTTTACACCTTGTTGGCAGAGTTTGATCCAAAAATTTATTTCGGAGGAGATAATGTAATATTCTGGGGACCCTTGGCTTGGACAGTAATATTTGGGTTGACCTTTGCTACTTTCTTGACTCTGATAATTGTTCCCGTAATGAATCTAATCGTTTGGAACATCAAGTTTAGATTAGCAAGGTAGAGATTATTTAGGTCGTTTAACTTTATATTCTTCCTCTAGCAGTTTATCTACTTCTTGAGCTTGTTGGTACCATTCTTCACCGTATCGATGGATTAAAGGTTCCTTTAAAAACTGATATACTTTAACCTGAAGTTTAGCTCCTAGTTCACAAGCTGCTTCGCATATGGGCCAATGGTGATAGTTTAATGCCTCTAATTCGCCTATTTTACTTATTCGAATAGGATATAAGTGACATGAAGCTGGTTTTCGAAAGGTGCTTTTCCCGTCCAAATAGGCTTTTTCAATGCCACATTGGGCAATCCCATTTTGATCAAAGACAGTAAATGAACATTCCTTGCCATCATTTAAAGTGGTTACATAATCTCCATCTTGATCTACTGAAAATACGCCTTGATTATCAATGGATTTATTGCCTTTGCTAGTCAAATAAGGTTTAATATTCTCCAATTCATTTTCCAATTGATCGATTTCCTTTAATTCCAATGGAGCGCCTGCATCCCCTTCAACACAGCAAGCACCTTTGCATCGATTTATATCACATACAAAGGCTTTCTCGAATAAATCTTCACTTAAAATGGTATTCTCTATTTGGATCATAATGCAAAGCTAATGAATACAACAGTTTAGCTCTGAATTCCTAGAAACAATAGGAACATAGGATTAAAAATATGCGGATTATTAACAAACTTGCTGTTGAAATTTTTTTGTCGGCCAGTTTACATTTATTCCTACATTTTTCAAACAGCTATTAAAGTGCTCATTTAAAACACAATAAGGATAAATCTGTTCTACAGTAAATTACTTAGAAAATCCTGTTGAAAATTGACCGTTTAAAGCATGCTCTTTGGTTGTAGCAGTTTTTTTTTCTACGTTTGATTCAACTTAATCTTTAAAAAAGAACAAAAAACAATCAAAATGAAAAAGAAAATTTTACTAATTGCTGTGATTGCTGCAGGAATTTTTTGTACTAGCAATGTAAATGCACAGGATTATAAACCTGCGGGCGGAGAGAAAAATGTAGAAGTAAATTTCTCACCACTAGGGAGTAATCCAATTAGCATCAATAGCCTTAGGTTTAGGTACTTTAAGTCAAGCGATATGGCTATTAGAGTCGGACTTAATCTTTCTGTTCAAAATTCAAAAAGTCCTAGGGTTGATTCTATTCCTTTAGCTAATCCACCAGCAGGTGTTCCTAATCCTACGCCGAATGGTGTAGAAACGGAAGACGAAAGCAAAACTTTTGGTTTTGGACTAGCTGTAGGTATTGAAAAACACTTCCCTGGTACGGATAGACTTTCTCCTTATATGGGAGCTGAGTTAACATTCTCTACGGTATCTGTTACAGAAACGGATGTTTTATTTGATGCTAGCACGAATACAGATCCAATCACTGGACTTCCAACTCAAGCTCTATGGGAAGATACTTACGAATCTGAAACTACAAGTGGATCTACTTCATTTGGAGTGAACTTAGTTTTAGGTGCGGATTGGTATTTTGCTAAGAATTTCTACATGGGAACTGAAGTTGGATTAGGTTTTGTTTCTACATCACAGAAAGATGAAGAAGTAACAAATCCAAGTTCTGCAGGATTTGCTGGCGCTGCTAATAATGGAGATGGTAACGGAAACCCTACTTCAACTACACTAGGTGGTAGTTCAATGAATATTGGAACAAACTTCAACAGTGCAATTCGTTTAGGATTTTTATTCTAATAGACGATCTAACTTGACGTTTATTTATAAATCTTAAATTGAATGACTATGAAAACAATGAAATACAGATCGATTAGTGCTTTAGCAGTTGCTACTATGCTATCTGTATTTCTTTTCACTTCTTGTGAAAAGGAATCGGATGGAGATTTTGGCAATTATGATGAAGCACCAGCAAATCGATTAGAAAAGTTCAAAAGGTTAAAGTTTTCTGGTTCTTCAGCAGAAGGTAGCACAACAGATAGTCAGGGTTCAGGAACTTTCATTGGTAATGGAAACAATGTTTCTTATACTGGTGCAGAAAGTACTGGAAACAGTCAATTTGTTCCAGAAAATCCTGAAGATGCTGAAAGAGGATTTACAGATCCTATGTCTTCTGGACCTGAGTTCGCAGTATTTAATCCATTTTCAGCAGGAGGAGGTTCATTAACCATCGATGGGGAAGATTTTGATTTGGATTTTGGATTCTGTGCAGAATCTGATGTACTTCAAATATTTGGAGGGTCTGATTCTTCAAATCAAGGTGGAGAGGATTCACCAGCTAACTTGCAATTATTTATTGGAGTTTCTGGAGATTTTGATCCTTCTAAAGTTGGAGAGAACGATCTAGGTGTTGACTTAATCTTTTATGCCTTCTCTTATAATGGAGCTACAAAGATTGGAGACTTTACTGATTTTGAAGGCGAAGACGATCCCGAGAATCTCGCATTTGTGATTGCGGTTAAATTTGGCAAAAACGAAATGGGCGAGCCTTCTGGAGATTTCTTCTTTGCAACCGAAGGAAGTATCAATTTTGCTGGTTCTGAAGTAATCATCAATGGAGCTAAAATGGCTAAAGTTGAATTCGGGGAACAAGGAATGGATAATTCACTAGGTTCAAAATTAGTTGACTTGAGTGCTTCACTGGAATGCGTAAGTGCAGATGATTTTGGTGGAGAGTAAATAGTTTAACCTTAAAAACTCAAGGGTCCTTCGAAAGTTGGACCCTTTTTTTATGTTCAATTAAAATTGGATTCAATCAATAAATTACTTTTGCGCCATGTCGAATCAAGATGATCAACTGAAGAAAGTTATTGCCCACGCAAAAGAGTATGGATTTGTATATCCCTCCTCAGAGATTTATGATGGCTTAAGTGCTACATATGACTATGGGCCTTTGGGTAGCGAACTTAAAAATAACATCAAACAATATTGGTGGAAATCTATAGTTCAGCTGCATGAAAATGTAGTAGGATTAGATGCAGCAATATTTATGCACCCAAGGACTTGGAAAGCTTCTGGACATGTAGATGCTTTCAATGATCCACTTATTGATAACAAAGATTCTAAAAAGCGTTATCGAGCTGATGTGCTGATTGAAGATTGGGCTGAGAAGATCGAAAAGAAGATTCAAAAAGAAGTAGAAAAGGCTTCCAAAAGATTTGGAGATGCCTTTGATGAAGATCAGTTTAGGGCTACCAATGGAAGAGTCTTGGCAAATCAAGAGAAAATAGATAATGCTTTGAATAGATTCAAGGATGCTATGGAATCCAATGATCTGGGTGCAGTGAAGCAACTCATAATAGATTTAGAGATAGCAGATCCATTGAGTGGTTCTAAAAACTGGACGGATGTACGTCAGTTTAATCTAATGTTTAGTACCGAAATGGGTTCTACAGCTGATGGTGCGGATACCATTTATCTAAGGCCAGAGACTGCACAAGGAATTTTTGTCAATTTTTTGAATGTACAAAAGACTTCAAGAATGAAAGTTCCTTTTGGAATTGCACAAATTGGTAAAGCCTTTAGAAATGAAATTATTGCTCGACAATTTATCTTTAGAATGCGGGAGTTTGAACAAATGGAAATGCAATTTTTTGTTCGCCCTGGGGAAGAAATGAAGTGGTATGAGTATTGGAAAGAAACAAGACTAAAGTGGCATGAGTCTTTGGGAATTGGAGCAGAAAGATATCGTTTTCATGATCACACCAATTTAGCTCATTATGCCAATGCTGCAACCGACATTGAATTTGATTTCCCATTTGGCTTCAAGGAATTAGAAGGAATTCATTCACGTACTGATTTTGACCTCAAGCAACACGAAGAGTACTCAGGTAAGAAATTGCAATATTTCGATCCAGAATTAAACCAAAGTTATGTGCCATATGTAGTAGAAACATCGATTGGATTAGACCGCATGTTTCTGGCAATTATATCATCCACATTTGACAATGAAGAATTAGAGGATGGGTCCAACAGATTGGTAATGCGCATTCCGCCATTTTTAGCACCCTATAAATTGGCAATATTACCTCTTCTAAAAAAGGATGGGCTTCCTGAAAAGGCTAGAGAAATTTGGAATACCCTTAAAATGGGATTCAATTGCCAATACGATGAAAAAGACGCAATTGGCAAAAGATACCGCAGACAGGATGCCATTGGAACACCATATTGTATTACGATTGATCATCAATCTCTAGAAGATAATACAGTAACCATTAGAGAAAGAGATAGTATGAATCAGGAAAGAATAGCAATTGATAAATTGTATTCTATGTTAACCGATAAGGTTAAAAGCCCTGTGGTAAGTTATGCTTAATTCGTCTCTAAGAGCTTAAATAGCTCATCCAATTTGGGAGTCAGAATAATTTCTGTACGCCTATTATTACTTCTACCTTCTTTGGTATCATTGGTATCAATCGGAACATGATCACCTCGACCAGCTGCGGTTAATCTTTGTGGGTCAATTTTACTTTTCTCCAATAAGATTTTTACGACTGAAGTAGCTCTTTTTACACTAAGATCCCAATTGTCTTTTAAAACACCTGAACCGTTATAAGGGACATTATCGGTATGTCCTTCAACCAAAATATTTACATCCGAGTTATTTTCAAGAACGGTTGCAAGTTTTTGCAAAATCACTTTTCCTTTTTGATCTACATTAAAACTTCCGGAAGCAAACAAAAGACTTTCATCCAAGGAAACATAGACTTTACCATTTTTTTGTTCTATGGTTAAGCCTTCATTTTCAAAGCCTAGAAGGGCATTTTGAACTTTTGCCTTTAATGCATTAACCGCAGAATCTTTTCGCTGTAATACAGCTTCAAGCTCTTCAACTCTTTTTGCCCTTTCGTCCAATTCGGCGGTCAATTGTGCCAAATTCTTTTCTTTTTCTTCCAAATTAATTCTCGCTTGTTCTAAAGCATCCGATTGTTTCTGCAAGTCAGATTGAGATTGCTGTAAACTGCTAAATAGTTTGGAAGTTTCCGCCTCACTTCCTGCCAGTAACTCCTTATTTTTTTGAAGAAGTAATTCATAGGTATCATTCAACTGACCATAATTTTTAGTCATCAATCGAAGTGAACGACCCTGGATAGTCGTATCTCTAACTAAAGCCTCATGTCTGGCAGATAAATCATCAAATTTCTCTTTGATTTCAGTATACTGCTCATCCAATTTTCTGTTTTCTTCTTTGAGTGCTTCCCTTTGTTCTTCACAGATTTCCTTTTTTTTCTTAATCTCTTCTACCTTTTTGACAGGTACACAAGCAGAGATTAAACCGATGGCGATTACACTAACTATTAAATGCCTTTTCATGATTGCTTAGTTTATTACTAAGCAATAGTAAGCAGTTTTAAAAGTGAAATCTGATCAGCTGTTTGAACTTATAAACAGCAAACTATTGAAACTAGCCGTCTATTTCCAAAAGAATAGGACAATGGTCAGAGTGTTTTGCTTCAGCTAAAATAGCCGCTCTGCTCATTCGCGATTGAATGCTTTCACTTACCATGTGGTAATCTATTCTCCAACCTAAATTTTTAGCCCTTGCATTGGCCCTATAGCTCCACCAACTGTATTGATGAGGGTCTTCATTGAAAGCACGGAAAGAATCTACAAATCCAGAGTCTATAAATCCACTTACCCATTCCCGTTCTTCTGGAAGGAATCCAGAAGTATTCGCATTTCTTGTAGGATTATGAATATCTATGGCCTTGTGGCAAATATTATAGTCGCCACTAATGATTAGATTCGGGAAGTCTTTCTTAAGTTCATCGATGTATTTCTGAAAATCACTTAACCATTGCATTTTAAAAGCTTGTCGTATGTCTCCACTTGAGCCAGATGGCATATATACACTGATCACAGAATAATCTTCAAAATCCAAGCGTATTACCCTTCCTTCTGAGTCATATTTATCAATTCCACAACCAATTTCAACATGCCTTGGTTCTTCTTTGCTCCAAATGGAAACTCCACTATACCCCTTTTTCTCCGCAGGGTGCCAAAAGGTTTTATAATTTAAATTTTCCAATATACCTTCTTCCAATTGATCGGGAGTGGCTTTAATTTCTTGCATGCACAAAACATCGGGATTGCTGGCATCCAACCACTCCAAAAAGCCTTTGCGAATTGCTGCGCGTATACCATTGACATTGTATGAAATAATTCTCTTCATGCTGAATCTTTAATTTTAGGGTGAATTTCCGATTAAAATTGGAGATGATGGGCATCTTAAGAGCCACTAATTTTGAATTCATTTCGTTAAGTAGATACTAATTTCAGATAAAAGCACTTTTGAAGGTCGCAATCCTTTCCATATTCTTCCTATTCTCATTAACTCTAGCAGCTCAGAATTTATCTAATCTGCGGCAAAAGAGCATCTATGTTAATTCCGATACTTTGGAGCTGGATAGTTTAAGTATTATCCCATCTACCTTTCTAATTAAAGACCTAGACGGCAAGTCATTGAGCAAGGAGAAATACTTTTTGGATTATGTAAACTCCAAATTGATATTAAAGCCTGGATTGAGGGATAAAACGATTAGCATAGAATATAGGGTATTCCCTTTATCTTTTACTAAACCGTTTTACCACAAAACCATTGAGCAATTAGAGCAAAAAGATCCAGGGAAATACGATTATTTTACCCTTAAGGAAGAGAAACCTAACCGAGATGTTTTCTCAGTAAATGGGCTAAATAAGAATGGTAGCATCTCCAGAGGAGTAAATTTTGGCAATAGTCAGGACTTATCTGTCAATTCCAATTTGGATTTGCAATTGTCTGGACGCATCACTGATGACATTAATATTCAGGCGGCAATTAGTGACAATAATATTCCAATTCAAGCGGATGGGAACACCCAACAATTGCAAGAATTTGATAGGGTTTTTGTGCGCTTATACAACCAAAAATCTAGTTTGATTGCTGGTGATTTTAGGATCAGTCGACCAGAAAGTTATTTCATGAATTTCAATAAGAAGATTCAAGGAGGTGGCTTTTCTACCGAAATAATCACTAAAAAGGAACTGGACGAAAAAGACAATGGAATATTAAAGACTGCTTTAAACGCTGCCATTTCAAGGGGTAAATTTTCAAGAAATAATATACCAGGAATTGAAGGAAACCAAGGTCCCTACCGATTAACAGGAGCAGAAGGAGAGCGATTTATTATTGTTTTGTCTGGAACGGAAAGAGTATATGTAAATGGTAGGTTAATGAAAAGAGGACAGGATAACGACTACATAATCGATTACAATACTGCTGAATTAACTTTTACTCCGAATCGCATTATTAACAAGGATCAACGAATTGTAGTAGAATTTCAATACGCAGATCAAAACTATGCACGTTCCATATTCTTTATTGAAAACCAGTACAAGAAAAAAAATCTACAGTTAGACTTCAATGTTTATTCTGAGCAAGACAGTAAAAACCAGCCTTTACAACAAGAATTAAACGACAACGAAAAGAAGGTTTTAAGTGAAGCGGGTGATGATTTAAATAAAGCCATTGTGAGTGGAATTGATACAGCAGGATTTGATAATGATCAAGTAAGATATAAGCTGGTGGATACTCTTGGGTTTAGTGATGTACTGGTATTTTCAAAAAATGCGGATAGTGCCATCTATAGTGCAACGTTCTCCTTGGTTGGCCAGGGGAATGGTAATTACAGGCAAATAAGAAGCGATGCAAACGGTAGGGTTTTTCAATGGGTTAGACCAAACGCCGATGGAACAGCTGTGGGAGATTATGAGCCAGTTATTCAATTGATAAGTCCCAAACAAAGGCAGATGGTCACTCTTGGTGGGAAATATGAAATTGAGGATCATACACAGATTGAATTTGAAAGTGCGTTTACCAATAATGACTTAAATACCTTTTCAAGCAGAGACTCCAAAGATGATCAGTCCTATGCTATTAAATTTAAATTAAACCATAGTCAAACCATTAATCAAAAAGATTCTGTAGAAGGTTCAGCATGGAATTCTGAACTTTTTTACGAACAAAGAGGGAGGGACTTTCAGTTTATTGAAAGATATAGAGATGTTGAATTTGATCGAGATTGGAACATTAGAGGATTAGCATTGAATGGCAATGAATACCTGATAAGAATGAAATCTGGATTGGCCAAGAAGCAGAACTTTATCAATTACGAATTCGGCTCATTTATTAAAGGAGAGGATTATGAAGGCTTGAAGAATGGCTTTGACGCATCCTATACAAATAAAGGGTTTAATGTGCAATCGAAAGGAAGTTACCTGACTGCCAAGTCTCAAAATAACAGTCAGTTTTTAAGGCACTATACCACCATTTCGCAAAAGGTATTTGGTTTGAAAGTTGGTGCATATTTGGAACAAGAGCGCATATTGTTTTTTAAGGAACAGACAGACACCATTCTCGGAAACAGTTTTGATCGAATCATATGGAGAGGATTTGTTGAAAAAGGCGATAGTACAACAGAAACACATTACAGATTGAGTTATGGAGAGGTTTACGATTATTTTCCAGAAAATGAAAAACTACTCTATGCCTTAAAGAGTGAAAATTTTGACTTTGACTTTGGCCTAAGGGCTAATCCACGCAATCGTTTGAGTGGAAAGTTTACCTATCGGCGATTGGGAATACAAAATACCGAGTTAACCAATAGGGATCCAGAGAATACAATTTTGGGAAGAATAGAACATGAATTTAAAACGAAGAAAGGGTTTATTAGTACGAATACCTTTTATCAAATTGGTAGTGGATTAGAAAATAGGAGAGAATTTTCTTTTCTAGAAGTTGCAGATGGACAAGGAACTCATGTATGGATAGATTTTAACGGCAATGATGTAAAGGAGTTAGACGAATTTCAAGTGGCTGGAGTCAATAATAGCTTTCAGGCAAATTATATCAAAGTGTTTACGCCAACTACTGATTTTATTCGAGTATTTAGCAATCAATTCAATCAGGTACTTTTCTTAAAACCTACCGTATTGATAGATAATCCTAAAGGAATAAAGAAGTGGATAGCTAAATTTTCTAATCGCTCGGCATATCGTGCAGAGAGAGAAACCCAGAATGAAGAAGACAGTTATAATCCCTTCAAAACAGATGTTAATGATACTGCACTTATCTCAATTAACTCTTCCTTCTCAAATACACTATACTTTAACCGGTTGGGACAAAAATTTGGCATGGAATTCTTCTATTTAAACAATAGTGGTAAAAACCTTTTGACCAATGGATATGAAAGCAGAAAACTAATTCAAAGAGAGTGGAGAAGTAGATATAATATTAATCGGATATATTCTGTTGAAGGAAAGTATTCTATTTCAGATAGAGAAAATGGCTCGGAATTTTTTGATAATAGAAATTACCTCATAAAGACCAATGAACTAGAGCCTAAATTCATTTACCAACCTTCGGTAAGATTCAGAATATCGACTTCCATCATTTATGCAGAAAAAGTTAATTCATTTGGAACTGAAAAGTCATTCAATCGTTCTGCAACAACTGAATTGAGATTTAATGATGCAGGGAAAGGCACCTTTTCCATGCAATTAAGTTATATTGACATTCGATTTAATGCGGCTGAAAATAGCCCATTAGCTTTTGAAATGTTAGATGGTTTGACTGCTGGTGGCAATACCACATGGGAAGTATTCTGGCAGCGCAATTTGGCCAATAATCTTCAGTTGAATTTGAATTACAATGGCCGCAAATCAGAAAACTTGAGGACCATCCATACTGGTGGAATGCAATTAAGAGCCTTCTTCTAAAAGAATCAATACAACATGCGATGAGGATAAATCTTAAGGTGTAGACCTTTTATTTCTTCGTAAAGCATATCTTTTAACTCATCAATATTCAATTGCTTTTGTGCAGAAATAAATATACATGGAGCATTTTCTTGCGCATAGTAAGATTTTTGCAAGTCGTCTAAACTCCAATTTTCCTTAGTTATAGGACTAAGATCATCTTCATCTTTAGGCACAAATTTATATGCATCAATTTTATTGAAGATCATGATGGTAGGTTTGTCTTTAGAACCCAACTCAGCCAATGTTTGATTGACAGTATTTAATTGTTCTTCAAATTGAGGGTGTGAGATATCAACCACATGTAACAATATGTCCGATTCTCTAACTTCATCTAGGGTAGATTTAAAACTATCTACCAAATGATGTGGCAGTTTACGGATAAAACCAACCGTGTCCGACAATAGAAAAGGTAGATTGCCAACCACCACCTTTCGAACTGTAGTATCTAAAGTGGCAAATAATTTGTTCTCCGCAAAGACATCGGAATTGGTCAACAAATTCATCAAAGTGGACTTCCCAACATTTGTATATCCGACAAGAGCTGCCCGAATCATTTGCTGTCTTCCCTTTCTTTGTGTTGTTTTCTGTTTGTCTATTTTCTGCAACTTCTTTTTAAGCAATGCAATCTTGTCGCGAATGATCCTTCTATCTGTTTCTATTTCGGTTTCCCCAGGGCCTCTCATGCCAATACCACCCTTTTGTCTTGAAAGGTGAGTCCACATTCTTGTTAGTCTAGGCAATAAATACTCATATTGTGCCAATTCAACTTGAGTTTTGGCTGCAGCTGTTCTAGCTCTTTTGGCGAAAATGTCTAAGATTAAATTGCTTCTATCCATGACCTTTACCCCTTTGAAGGAATTTTCAATATTTCTCGTTTGGGTTGGAGTCAGTTCATCATCAAAAATGATAAGATCAATTTTATGCTTCTTCACATATTCTATGATCTCACTCAACTTACCACTACCTACAAAACTTTTTGGATGAGGGCTACTTAATTTTTGTGTAAATCTTTTGGTCGCTCTAGCACCGGCTGTGTCAGCAAGAAATTCCAGCTCATCCAAGAATTCTTCCAATTGTTGTTCATCTTGATCCTGGGTAATAACTCCTACTAAAACCGCAGTTTCAATCTCCGTCTGTAAATCGTGATGCATGTAGAAAAATTAAATTAGAACCAAGGACGTGATATGGCTGCCCAAGGCCAAGGAATTGCATAGAAAATTAATAGGAGAGCCAATAAGTAATAAATACTTTGTCTTCTAAATTTAATAATATCGTCAGTGGCTTTCTTAGCCATGATTCTACCCAATGTAATTAAGACAATTGCCAAAATCATGGCGAAAATATGCTCAACAGCCCAAAATCTTAATTGTGCATCTTTCATGGCAGTACCCATATCACTTCTGGCTGCCTCAACAATTGGACTTATAAAATATAAAACCAAGCCAATTACCAACTGCAAATGAGAGGAGATCAACAAAAACAAGCTTACTTTATTATTTCCAGTAGTGTATGTTTTTTTACTCATCCACCCTTGCAAGGATTGAAAAACTGCAATAATTAGAAGTATAAATACAACATATCTCATCAGGTTGTGTAAATGCAATAATCCGGTATACATGACTTGAATTTTTGGCAAAGGTAATTATTGTACTTAGTATCCTAGGGTGGCAAGCTATTTATTACTTTTGAGCTTTCTCGATCCGAATGCGTTCAAGTCTACTATTAGTATTCTGCTTATTAAATTTATTTCTTTCAGCTCAGGACTGGAAACCAATCAATGGCACCAAAAATGAGTTAAACCACTATACGGCATTTACCAATGCAAATATCTTTTTAGAATCTGGCACTTATCTCCAAGGGGCCACTTTATTGATTAAGGATCAGGAAATAGTCGATATAGGAAAGACCCTTATTTTACCTAGTAATACTATAGTGCATGATTTAGAAGGTAAGTTTATATATCCCTCATTTATAGACTTGTATAGTCAATATGGGATCCCAGAGTATCAAAATAATTCCAAAAGCAAGAATCCCCAATTGGAAAGCGATAAAAAAGGACTCTATTATTGGAATGAAACCATTAAACCTGAAATAAGGGCTGCTGATTTGTTTCAATACAATAAGAAATCTGCGGACCATTATCGAAAGATGGGATATGGAGTTGTGCTTAGTCACCAGATGGATGGAATTGTTCGAGGAACATCCGTTGCACTAGCATTATCAGATGAAAAGAAGATTCAGATTTTAAAGTCGGAAGCAGCTGCACAATATTCTTTTTTTAAAGGCAAATCCAAACAAACAAATCCAAATTCTCTCATGGGCATGATAGCCTTAATTCGACAACTGAATTACGATCTGAATTGGTATAAAGAAATGGGCCCTAAACGCGAAGTTAATTTGAGTTTAGAGGCAATGGAAAGAAATAAAGATTTGGTAAAAATAATGGATGCCGGAAATACAGCTTCTATTCTAAGAGCAGATAAACTTGGCGACGAATTTGGCATCCAATTTATCATCAAGGGGAATGGAACAGCATATCAACGCATTGACTCCATAAAAGCAACCAATGCCAATTTAATTGTACCAATAAATTTCCCCAAAGCATATGATGTTAGTAATCCATTCGATGCACAACAATTATCCTTAGGCCAAATGAAAGCATGGGAAGCTGCAGATGAAAACATTGTGCACATAGATAGAGCAAACATACCATTTACAGTTACCGCGCATGGCCTAAAGCAGCCAATTGAATTCAATGATAACCTAATAAGGGTCATTAAAAAGGGGATGAATAGAGAAAGACTGATTCAACAAATGAGTCTAAAGCCTGCAGAATGGCTTGGAATCGCAGATAGAGTAGGAAGTCTTATACCAGGGAAGTTGGCCAATTTTATTGTATGCTCAGATAGTCTATTTAAAACTAAAAGTGAAATTCTTTCCAATTGGGTCGCAGGTAAAGAGTTTATTATCAAGTCTCAACAAGAAATACAATGGTTGGGGGAATATAGTTTAAACATTGATAAAAAGTCACAATTTGATTTAATCATTGAAGGATCGAATGAAAAACCACGCGCAAAAATTTCCATAAAAAATGAACAAGCATTCAAATCCATATTGTTTAGTACTGAAGATAGTAGAATGACCATTGCATTTGAATCTGATGGTGTACAATATCAATTGGGGGGAAATGTAAGTGATGATAGAAGTAGAATATGGACTGGAAAAACCATATTAAAAGAAAAGTGGGTAGAATGGGCAGCCATTAAGAAAAAGATAGAGGAGTTAAAAACAGAAAGCAAGAGGGATAGTTTAGTTCAAGAAAAAATTAAACTCGCTAAGATTACCTACCCAAATAAAGCATATGGTTGGGATAGCATTCCCAAAAACTCTGAAGCCATAGTTTTTAGAAATGCAACCATTTGGACTAATGAAGAAGATGGAATATTAAGAAATCACGATTTGGTCATTTTCGATGGGAAGATTCAAATGGTTGGCTATAAAATCAATCTAGAAATAATGTTTCCTGAAAAGCATCAAATGATTCGAGAAATCGACTTAAAAGGCAAGCACCTAACCTCTGGAATCATTGATGAACATTCACATATTGCCATAGAGAAAGGGGTAAATGAAGCATCTCAAGCCATAACAGCTGAGGTTCGCATTGGAGATGTTATTAATGGAGATGATATCAACATATATCGACAACTCTCAGGGGGTGTAACTGCAGTTCAATTGTTGCATGGATCTGCAAACCCAATTGGTGGTCAATCTGCTCTAATTAAATTGCGATGGGGACGAACTGGAGAGGGCATGAAGATTAAGGATGCAGATGGCTTTATCAAATTTGCATTGGGAGAAAATGTTAAACAATCCAATTGGGGAGACCATCAAACTATTCGATTTCCACAAACACGAATGGGTGTTGAGCAAGTATTCTATGATGGATTTCATCGTGCTAAAGAATATCAGGAAGAACAACACATTTTCGAATCAAAGAATAAAAAAGAAAAAAAAGGAAGTGTAAGCCCAAGGATTGATTTGGAGTTAGAAGCATTGGCTGAAATTTTAGACTCTCAAAGGTTTATCAGCTGCCATTCATATATGCAGAACGAAATTAATATGTTGATGCATGTGGCTGACTCTATGGGCTTTCAAGTGAATACCTTCACGCACATTTTAGAAGGGTATAAAGTAGCGGATAAAATGCGTGAACATGAAGTTGCTGCTTCTACCTTTTCCGATTGGTGGGCATATAAGTTTGAAGTCAATGATGCCATACCATACAATGGAGCATTGTTGCACAAACAAGGTGTTCTTACTGGATTCAATTCTGATGATGCAGAAATGGGAAGAAGATTAAATCAAGAAGCAGCCAAGGCAGTGAAATATGGTGGAATTTCAGAAAAGGAAGCTTGGAAATTTGTCACCTTAAATCCTGCAAAAATGCTTCATTTAGATGATCGAATGGGTAGCATTAAAGTTGGGAAAGACGCTGATTTGGTGATCTGGTCAGGCAATCCTTTATCCATATATACCATTGCGGAAAGTACATATATTGATGGGATCAAGTATTTTGACTTGGCACGAGATAAGCAATTGCGCAAGCAAATAACCAAAGAAAGAGCGCGCATTATTGCTTTGATGATCAATGAAAAAAAGAAAGGGAAACCAACCCAAAAAGTGAAAAAAGAAAAGAAAGTCCTATATGAATGCGATACCATTGAAATACTGGATTAAACTACTCATTTTGGCATTTGCGTTGGAAAGCATTGCTCAAATACCTTCACCAGCAAATCCCCAAAGCCAATCTATTCTTTTGTTAGATGCTACCGCCCATTTGGGGAATGGGGAAGTTATACCAAGGGCAGCAATAGGATTTAGAGAAGGCAAGATAGATATGGTATTAGCTGCATTTGATATTAGAATGGATTCGACTAAATATGATACCATTATTCATTTGGGAGGAAAGCATATTTACCCTGGTTTTATTGCACCTAACTCTAAATTAGGATTGGTAGAAATTGACGCAGTTCGGGCCAGCAGAGATTTTGACGATGTAGGAGATTTTAATCCCCACATTCGCAGTATTACAGCTTATAATACAGAATCGAGAATTACACCAACTGTAAGAAGCAATGGCGTTTTGTATGCTCAAGTAAGCCCAAGGGGAGGAAAAATTTCTGGCTCTTCTTCCATTTTCGCATTGGATGGTTGGAATTGGGAAGATGCAGTCATAGAAGAAGATGATGGCATACATCTCAACTGGCCGATATATAGAAAACAACTGCAAAAGAAAAGTAAAGAAGAACAGAAAAAGAACGCTTCTAAAGATCGCTACACGGAATCAGTTAAAAGTATAAAAGACTTTTTTAATCAAGCACTTGTGTATCATAAGGAAGAATATGTCCTTGAAAAAAACCTGCGATTTGAATCAATGAAAAGACTTTTTGAAAAAAAGGCTAAGTTATATATTCACTTGAATCGAGTTCAAGAAATTACGGATGCCTTATATCTTTTTGATCAGTATGAAATTGATATTGTTTTAGTGGGGGCTTATGAGGCCTACTTGGTCAGTGAATTAATTAAAGATCGAGATATTCCTGTTCTGTTAAGAAGAGTCCACGCATTACCTATGCATGAGGATGAGGCAGTTGATCTCCCATACAGATTACCCAAAATATTATCGGATCAAGGAATTTTAGTGGCATTGGAAAATTCAGGTGGAATGGAAGCAATGGGGACAAGAAATTTGCCTTTTTATGCTGGTACCGCTTCTGCTTATGGATTAGATAAAGAGAAAGCCCTTTCTATGATAACATTAAATTCTGCTAAGATATTGGGTGTAGATAATAGAATTGGCAGTTTGGAAATTGGCAAAGATGCTAGCTTATTTGTTTCTATTGGTGATGCCTTGGATATGAAAAGCAATCAAGTGGAAATGGCGTTTATTGAAGGAAAATTATTGGATCTCGATAATCCACAGAAATATTTATATCGCAAGTATTCTAAAAAGTATCAAGACTAAAACGCAATAGATCGTTTCTTATTGATCATACAATCGCTTCCCTTTTTCAATATCAATCTCAGAGGTATCTGCATTGATAGAAATAAATCCAAATACACCGTATTTCATTACGTATTGATAGGTTCGTTTATTTATATATATCATAGGAAATGCCAACAACCATATGATTACAGCCAAGACAGGACTTAAGCCATAACATACTAATCCCAAACCAAGCAATAAGGCATGTTGGCAAACAATAAATATAACAGCTACAAAAGTTCGAAGAAGTGTATCTAAAAAGGCCATAACAGCCTAAATATACGCATTTTAAACTATCCTGCAGAATATCAACTTGATTGTATCAATTGAACAAGTTGTCTTACATTTTCTTCTGGAGTCTTTGGCAAGATACCATGTCCGAGATTAAATATAAAACCAGCTTTATTAGGCATGGAGTCTAAAATTGCTTTGGCTCTTTTTTCGATGACTTCCCATGGAGCAAAAAGCAATGTAGGATCTAAATTTCCTTGCACAGCTACTTCATAGTTTAAATCGCTCCAAGCTTTTGGCATATCGGTTTTCCAATCGATACCAATTACTTCTGCTCCAGTTGATTTAAAGTCTTGCAATAAATGTGCAGTATTGGTTCCAAATAAAACTACAGGCACATTGGTCCTGCTTTTTAATCCTTCGACCATCTTTTGCATATGGGGATAAACATATTCTAAATAGTCTTCTCTAGAAAGAATCCCAACCCAACTGTCAAAGATCTGAACCGCAGCTGCCCCATTTTCAATTTGAAATAGTAAATATTCAGACATATTATTAGCAAGCTTTTCCATTAAAAGATGCCAAGCTTGGCTTTCGCCATACATAAAACGCTTAAGTTGAACATGGCTTTTGGAAGGACCTCCTTCAATCATATAGGATGCAAGTGTGAATGGAGCACCAACAAAACCTAGGCAGGGTACACTTAGAGCCGACTTTAAGTTTTGTAATGCCTGGCCAGTAAACTGAAGTTCTTTTCCAAGATCCAAATCTTTCAACTTTTCTACATCTTGAATACTGCGAATCGGATTATGGATTACAGGGCCAACACCAGTTTTATACTCGAAAGAGACACCCATGGGTTCTAGTGGGATCATGATGTCAGAAAAAACAATTGCAGCATCAAAACCAAATTGTTCAATAGGTTTCAGTGTAACTTCAGTGCATACCTCTGGGATTTTGCAAATGTCAACGATACTATGTTTCTCACGAATAGCACGATAAGTTGCTTGGTACCGACCTGCCTGTCTCATCATCCAAACTGGTGGACGATCGGTTTCTTTTCTTCTGCATGCTTTGATAAAGCGATCGTTATATTCTGTCATGTTATATCATTAAGTTTTTTAAATGCTATTCGTATACTTTTTTTCAATTCTGACATTTCAGTGTCAGTGATGGTAATTGGAACAAACCAAGATTCAAATTGTGAAGGTGGAATAAAAACGCCATTATCTGCTAAGGCCCAAAAAAACTTGCCAAAGAGAGTTGTATCAGAAGCTTGAGCAGATTTAAAATCTGTCACTGCTGATTCTGTAAAAAATGGATTCACCATCAATCCAAATTGATTGACTTGAATTGTAATATCATTTTCATTAGCGGCTTCAAGTAATGTAGATTTAATCTCTTCCCCCAATTGATTCGCGCGTTTATAATCTTGATTTTTTAATTCTTTCAAGGTAGCCTTACCGCATGCCATAGCCAAGGGGTTACCAGATAAAGTGCCCGCTTGATAAACTTCACCAATAGGAGCAACCTTATCCATAATTTCAGCTTTGGCAGCATATGCTCCTACTGGCATGCCTCCTCCAATCACTTTGCCCATGCAACAGATATCTCCACTTATGCCAAAAAAGTCTTGCGCTCCTCCAAACTTCTTTCTAAAGCCAGTCATTACTTCATCAATCACCAACAAGATTGCATTCTCTTCACAGACTTGTTTGAGTTGTGTCATGAATTCTTTCTTTGGAACAACAACACCCATATTGCCAGCAACTGGTTCAATAAATATCGCTGCAATATCTTCAGCATAATTGGATACCAAAGACCTAATGCTATTTATATCATTGTAATCGGCGATTAAGGTGTTTTGAACAGCCTCTTCAGGAACTCCCTTACTAGAAGGAATACCTAAGCTGGCCAATCCAGAACCAGCAGCAACCAATAATGCATCTGAATGCCCATGATAACAACCAGCAAATTTGATGATCTTCTTTCTGCCAGTATAGGCCCGAGCTAAACGAATGGCGCTTAATACTGCTTCTGTACCAGAATTCACAAAACGGACCTTATCGTATTGTGGATAGGCCTCTTTTACCAATTCCGCCAATTCAATTTCTCCTTTTGAAGTTGCGCCAAAGGAAAAGCCCTTTTGTGCTGCTTCTTTAACTGCTTCAAGAACTTTAGGATGGCTGTGTCCCAATATCATTGGACCGTAAGATCCTACTAAATCAATATATCTATTGCCATCTACATCTTCGATATATATGCCTTCTCCTTTCTCAATAAAAATTGGATTGCCACCCACCGATTGATATGCTCTAACAGGACTATTAACTCCCCCAACCAAAGACTTTTCCGCCCTTTTGAATAATGCTTCAGATTGCTTCCTGTCCATAAAAAATTTTCGGGCAAAAGTAGTGCTTATTCCGCCACTTTAGCAGCCCTTAATTGCTTATTCTGATTAAGAATTTCATAAATCATAAAAGTAAATACCAAGAGATACTCCAGGGCGATTAAAATGAAATTTTCATTGAATTCTGTATTGCTATATGCCCAATAACTAAGTATTGCAAGAAATGACCAGAGGTAAGCATATCTATAAGGGGTTAAGCAAGCAAAGAAAACTAGAAATGTTATGTACCATGGATGAATAATTAGCGCAAGGGCATAATATAAGGTAAGTGCGAGTAAAATGGATTTTACTGCAGAACCCCAACTCTTGTTTTTAGGATTAATCAATAAAACAAATACACCTAAAAGTGCAATCTTTGATAACCAACTGCCTGCTGTAGCAATAATATTATATCCTTCTGTTTGATAGCCAATCCAACGCACCAAATAATAGATACTGGCATTGAATTCGAAAGTTGCATAATACAAATTGATGCTTTCTAAAAAATTAGAAAACATCCTTGCATCCAAAAATGGAACCCATAAGATGATAAATATGGCTAGCATGACAATTCCCATTTGTATAGACTTCTTAAGGCCAAATTTTGAGATTAGTATTGGCATTAAAAAAATGGGAATTAGTTTGGTTGCAGCAGAAAATGCCCAGGATATCATTGCCAAATTGAAACGTGATCGAATCAAAAGGAATAAACTGAGTAGAAAAAAGAATATAACTATGCCTTCGAAATGCAAATTCCCAGTTAATTCAACAATCACCAATGGATTCAATATGTACCACAGTGCATTTTTAACATCCATTTTTAAGACACCCAACAATCTAGGAAGTAACATTATATTACCTATCTCTGCAAGTAATATTATCGCCCTCATGCTGATGATACTCCCAAATATAGATTGAGGGGATAGATAAGCAGATATACCATAAATCCATTGTGCAAGCGGAGGATATACGGTATAGTAATTGGGACTATTCATGCCATCTAACAAAGCATCTTTGTTTGTAAAATCAAGTGCAACATCTGTTGGTAAAGCATGAAATGGATTCAACCCATTGGAAAGAAGGTGCCCATCCCAGATAAATCGAAAATAATCATCGGACAATTTTGGAATACTTAGGAGAAAGATTAGTCTAAGTAGTATTCCTACCAATTGAAATCCAAAAATGGAATTATTCTCTGCTCTTTTAACCTGTAAGTAATAGACAATGAATAGTACACTAAAAGCTACAATGAGAATGCTAAAGTTGGACCGATCTAATACATAACCTATATAGAAATATAGCAGTGCAGAAATGAAAATAAGCGACCATTTACTCCAAACTGATAATTGGAGCGGCATCATTTAGATACTTTAAAGGTGTGTGAAACCGAATAAAAAGAGACATACGCAAAGCCTAAGAATAACATGAGATGAAAGGGCATTAATCCGTAATCTTTATAATGAAAGCCCAATACAATCCCACCCAAGAAATAAATTGCAAATAGAAATTCAAGTATAGTGAGTGGGTTAATTTTTCTTTTTAAATAAATATTTGCATTCCACTTTTTTGATTTATCATTAGTCAAATCAAATTTTGGGGTTCTAATAAAAGGTGTCTTTTTCCCTAAATATCCTTCTAAAACTGCCAATGCATTGTGTAAAGAAAGGCCCATAGATACCGATAAAAACGCTGGAAATAGGATTATAAAATGACCAAATGCTTTGAATTTGTTTTGATAGGAATTACTTAATGAGGTCCAATAAAATAAGCCAAGTATAGGTAGAGTAATTAAAAAGAAACCAGCCAGATTAAATAAAAGGTTATACTCAGCAAAGTGCTCTTTAATGGCTAACATCGGTAAGCTCAATAATGCCAGCACCACAATACAGATAAATACAGCCGAATTCATCAAATGAAATATGGCATTCAATTTTGTTCCAAGGCCTATGTTCTCTGCTTTTAGCACCTTCAATAAATTCTTGCGGGTGCATTCTGCGGCTCCTTTATTCCATCTAAATTGCTGGGTTTTTAACGCATTCATTTCTGCTGGTAATTCTGCAGGAGCCCCAACCTCTTCCAAAAACATGAAATCCCAACCTTTTAATTGTGCCCTATAGCTAAGGTCAAGGTCTTCTGTTAATGTGTCAGATTGCCATCCACCTGCTTCAACTATAGTTTTTTTGCGCCAAACACCAGCAGTTCCATTAAAGTTCATGAAATGGCCACCAGCATTTCTTCCGCCTTGTTCTACAGAAAAGTGAGCATCTAATCCGAATGCTTGTAATTTGGTAAGTAACGAATAGTCCTCATTAATATGCTCCCATTTACTTTGAATCATTCCAAGATTATCAGCTTGAAAATGAGGGATTATTTGTCTTAAAAAGTCTTTCTTTGGTAGAAAGTCTGCATCGAATATGGCCAAAAATTCACCTTTAGCAGACTTTAATCCTTCTGCCAATGCACCAGCTTTAAAACCGCTTCTATCTGTGCGATGAATGCAAGTGATATCATAACCTTTTCGTCTAAGTTCTTCTACCTTGTTTCTGCTTAGCTCAACTGTTTCATCTGTTGAATCATCCAATACTTGGATTTCCAATTTATCCTTAGGGTAATCCATAGCAGCAATAGCATCAATTAATCTATTGGCTACATATTTCTCATTAAAAATTGGAAGTTGAACTGTTACTGATGGAGTATAAGAGGTATTGAATTCTAGATTATTCTTAATCTGCAGACTTTTCCTGTACTTCTTGTATTTGAATACCAATTGAATTTGGATAATACTGTAGCAAAAAATGAATAGCAGGGCCAATCCATAAATGAAGATAAGTACTAATTCCATTGAATACCCAATTTCGCGCTCAAAGATATTTAAATATGGTGGTTATGATTTTATAACCAGCCGACAAAGTCCCTTTTACTGTACCGCTTATTTTAGAGAAGCCAATCCGATTTCTATAATCTACGGCTACTTCAGTATATTGAAGGCCTTTCTTTGCGGCTTTAACTTGCATTTCAACTGTCCAGCCATAGGTTTTATCTTGCATCTTAATTTCCATCAAGGATGAATATCGTATTGATCTAAATGGTCCAAGGTCAGTAAACTTTGCACCGAAAAGCACTCTCATCATGCTGCAGGCAAGCCAATTGCCAAAAACTTGTGGAATTGTCATAGAGCCACCTTCCCGTTTCCCCAAAGCTCTAGAACCAATTACCATATCCATATTTTCATTCAAGATGGGTAGAATTAATAAATCCATTTGCTCAGGATAATCAGAATAATCTGCATCTATAAATACAACGATATCGGTATTGTTTGGCCTTTGGTTTTGGAGATAGTCTATGCCTTTTAAGCAGGCATTTCCATAGCCTTTTTCTTTTTCAAATAATACAGTTGCACCTTCTTTTTCTGCCGCTTCAGAGGTTTTATCCGTAGAATTATTATTGACTACAATAATTTCATCAACCAATTCTTTTGGAATATCCCTAACTACCTTCCCAACTGCATTTTCTTCATTGAATGCAGGGATAATAACAACTACCTTTTTATCCAATTAGAAATTCAATTTTACGCCGTCATTACCAAAAGTGATCGGATTTTCAGCATAACGTTCGGAACCAGAATCCTTGCCATTTTCTAATTTTAATACTCCCCTAGGGCAAACTGCAGAACATATGCCACATCCTACACAAGAAGAACGAACTATATTTTGACCTTTCTGGGCGTAGTACTTAACATCAATTCCCATTTCACAATATGTAGAACAGTTTCCACAAGAAATGCATTGTCCTCCATTGGTAGTGATTCTAAATTTGGAAAAGAATCGTTGTTGCATGCCAAGAATAGCAGCCATAGGACAACCAAATCGACACCAAACTCGATTACCTAATATTGGGTAAAAGCCTGTCCCGATAACACCACTAAAAATGGAGCCGATTCCAAAACCATAGAATGTTCTCAATGAACCATCAAGACTGTATGTGTTTTCATTTAAACCGAAGGAAAAATAGGACGCATTAATCTGCACTTGACTCGTATCATAAAAAGCAATGACTAGCAAGAACAATAAGGTAATAGCATAGGATATTGATGCGCCAAGCAGGGCAGATTTATTCAATTCTTTACGCTTGTAATAAAGAATTCCAGCGAACAATAATGTCAAAAAAGCACCAACAGAAAAGAGAAATGTACCTTTGGTAAACCAGTATTTATTTGCATCGTAGCCGAGGTAAGTGCTAATTACAGCTGTTGTCATAACTACGGAAAACACCAAAACAAAATGAATCATACCTCTTTCAAACTTCCATGCTTTGACACTTTTATCACTCAACTGTCGAAAAGGGTCCCCAGCAGTTTCTGCTAATCCCCCGCAGCCACAAACCCAAGAACAATACCAACGCTTGCCATATTTATAGGTAAGAAAAGGAGATATTACAAAAACCATCGCAACGCCTAGAATCAAAAAGAATAGGCCAATATTTTCTGCATTGATAAATTGATCTACTCT
>JGI12316J15310_10000036_pt16 | contig 76886 bp, 64 predicted proteins | sample MarCyaLeptolynsp_FD_15310 | JGI IMG/M metagenome (IMG submission 15310) | reverse complement strand
AGCGCGACCCGGAGAGTTCGAGAGCCTGGCTGTATGGCAAGTTACTGCTGGCCATGCTTGCCGAGAAGCTCGGCCGGGTGGGCCGGGACATTTCCCCCTGGGGCTACCCGCACCACGAACCGAGTGGCGAGCCGCTGGCGTGAATTTCAGTTTCAGATCCACCAAATCTGGCACGCCATCGAGCCGCCCCTGTCTTTGTCCGCCGTGATCGAGAACTGGAACGACATCGCCTGCGACCTGCGCGAGCCCTCTCGCCGCCGTGTCCCCCGAATGTGTCTTTTAAGTTAGCGCTTATGCGGCTAAAGCCGGGGGCTATAGGGAAACCGGAGACGGAATCGGTGTATCGTCGGACCGTCTGGATCAGCGGGCGCAGTATCTTCACACACACTCTTCAAGATTGCGGAGCAAAGCCCCTCACTCGCTCAGCACTTCCCGCATCACGCCGGCCAGCCCGCGCAGGGCTTGGGCGCCGTCGCCGCGATAGGAGGCGCCGTGCATCGCGGCCAAGGTCGTCGGTTCGAGAGCGGCCAGCCGTTCGAGCACCACTCCGGTTTCGGCGCGGTAGGGCACGTAGTTGGCGAAGGGGCCCTGCTGGAACTGCACGAGCGTCCGGCGGCAAGCGTCGAGTACGTCGTCTTCGGTGAGCGCCGGCGTCTCGCCGCCCTGGTGCAGCAAGTCGGATGAGAACAAAGTCTTTTCGGTCTCCTCGAAAAGCACTGCCGAGTCCCAGCCATGCGGCACATGAGCGGTGGGGATCACGCGGAAGCGCTTCGAGCCGGTCTCCAAGGTCTCGCCCTCGTTGAGGATCTGCACCGGCTTGTCGGCAAAGTCCGACAGATTCACGACAGCGCCCAGAAAGCCGCACAGCGGCTGGGCGTAGGGCGAGCCGGCCAGCCACTGGTTCAGTGCGCCCCACTCGTCGGATTCGAAGTGGCTGCCGGTCACCCAGCGCAGCTTCGCCGGGTCGATCAGGCTCTTGACCGCCTCTTGCAGCTGGGGGAACATCAGCCGCAACCCGGCGTGCATCAGCAGCGGCTCGTCGTCTCGAACCAGGAAGTGATTGAACGACATCCCGACTTGCGGATAGAAGACCGAGAGGCGAAAGACGTCCGGCGCGATCTCGTCGATTTGGGCCATGGCGTCTGATTCTACCCCCACCAGGTTTCGCCGTCGGCCAGGTGCGCCTTGACGACGTCAGGGTTGAGGTCCGCGCCCAGGCCTGGCTTCGTGTCGTTGATGCGCAGGAAGCCGTTCTCGATGTAGGGGCCGTCGAGGAGCAGCACGTCGTCCATCCAGTCGCCCTTGCCTGTGACCGTCTCGCAGGCGATGAAGTCGCGGATCGAGCCCGCCCACTGCACCGTCGCCCAGGTGTTGAGCTGGCTGCCGGTGTTGTGGGTGGCCATGGGCATGCCGTGCAGCTCGGCGAGGTCGGCGATGCGCTTGGTCTCGGTGAATCCGCCGCTGTTGCGCAGATCGGGGTGCAGAATGTCGGCGCCCTGGTTCTCGATGAACGGCTGGAAACCCTGCCGCCGAGCCAGGTTTTCGCCCATGCAAATCGGCACGCGCGACTCGGCCGTCAGGCGCTTCCAGGCCTCCGAGTAGTCCACCAGCAGCGGGTCTTCGAGGAAGATGGGCATCATGTCTTCGATCGCGTAGGAGATCTGCAGCGCCGTGCGGACGTCGTACTCCCAGTGGCAGTGCACGGCGATGTCGTGCTCGTATCCCACCGCCTCGCGGCAGTTTTCGTAGCCCTGGCGGATGTTGCGCAGCTCCTGCGTGGTGAGCACGCGGTTGCTGGGGTCACGGGCGCGGTCCTGGGCGGGATCGGTGCGCCGGAAGCCGAATTTGTGCATCGAGAAGCCCGCCGGGTTCGACTTCACCTTGTCAGCCCACTCGCGGCACGACGCCTTGTCGAGCATATTGCGCGGCGAAGCGTGGTCATACACGCGCACCTTGTCGCGGAACTTGCCGCCCAGCAACACCGTCGTCGGCGTGTTGAGAATTTTGCCCGCCAGGTCCCACAGCGCCATGTCGATGCCGGAGACGGCCCGCATCAGGTTGTGCGCCGAGCCGTCGGTGCGTGTGCCGCTCAGGCTGCGCGAGCCGTCGCCGGAGAGGGTGTAGATCGTGTCGATCTCGAGCGGGTCGCGGCCGACGAGGAACTCCTTCATCGCCAGCACCTGCTCCTTTACGCCGACCCCGGGGCTGCCGTAGGCTTCGCCGATGCCGTACAGCCCGTCGTCGGCGGTGATCTTGACGAAGTTGTACGTCCGCCCGCCCTGCATCACCATCACCTGGACGTCGCGGATTTTGACGCGGCCGGTCTCCGCGGCCGCCAGCTGGTGAAATCGGCTCAAGAACGGGGCGCTGAGCGCCGCACCGAGGAACTGTCGCCGGGATGGCAAATACTGGTGTTTCACAAAATTCTCCTATACCGAGACAACCTGGTCGTTCGACCGGCCGCAGTCAGGATAGCCGATCCCGGGCTTCGCTGCGAACCGTTCCGTATAGAGGAAGGAGGCCGGGAATTTTTGCTTGGTGCGTGAAGCCGATTGGCCGGGAGCGTCCCGCTAAGAAGCTGTCCCCCCTTCGAGCCGTCTCTCACCGCGTTGGTGGCGCACGCTCTCAGCGTGCTGCGTCGAGGCCCGCCTCGACGCCAACCGATCCGCAGCCCAAGCATCGGCCTAGGGGCCGATGCGGCACGCTGAGAGCGTGCGCCACCAGGGCCCCAGTTAAGAGCACCAGGGGCACAACCAGAACGGTTCCGGGTTTTCGCGGTCCCAAATCCAGTGGTTGCTGCCGCCCAGGGCCCATTCGAGCGCCTCCGTTGAAGACATGGTTTCTGTGTTGGCGTACGTCTTGCGAATGTCATCTCCCAGTAGAGCGCGCAGACTCTCATCCACTGGAATCTCCTGACCTGAGACGGTATCCCAAGCCTTGAGGAAGGGGTGCTCAGGGTCGTTGCAGAGACGGTCCCGCCAACAAACCACCACGCAGTCACTATCTGATGACCAAGCGAAATGGACGAATTCGGGCGAGCAGTCCTCGCCGTAGAGCAACTCGGACTCAGTCTCGTTGCGATCGAGGATGATCCCAACGCCGATATCAGCCAGCTTGTGGTTCTCCACCATCATGACTTTTGCAGACCTGTTGGGCGCGATCGAAGCCATGCGAGTGTGAGGCTGGAGTGACCAGAAGAGCTGACCAAGCCCAAGGGCAATGACGAGCAGGCACGAAGAAACCAGAACGGCCGCGCCGACGAGCAGATATTTGACGATTCGCCAGGAGTCCATCGATTCGGTTCAGAAAGCCGGCTCCTTACCCCACCTCCGCGTTCGCTCGCGCCAGCATGGCCCGCATCCAGGCGATGCAGTAGGCCGTCCCGGCGCGGTTGATGCCGCTATCCCCCGCCAGCGCCTGCACGTGATCCGGCATCACAGCCCCCGCAAAGTTCACCTTGCGCAGCGCCTTCATCACCTCATACAAGTCCAGATAGCCCTCATCCGGATACGTCTCGATGAAGTTCGGCAGCGGCGAGCTGACGGCGCGGTAGTGGATCTCACACAGCTTCCCGCGCCCCCCAAAATCGTCGATCATCTCGAAAACGTCCTTGCCCATCTGGTCGCCGCCCTCGCTCCACGTGCCGACGCAGAACGTCAGACCCCAGTGCGGCGAGCCCTTACCTTCGATCGCCTCGGAAATCCGTTCGGCGCGGGCGTAGCCGTCGTAGTGCACGAACATCTTGCCGACGCCGTTCATCTTCGCCAGCGGCGGGTCGTCCGGGTGCAGCGCCATGCGCACGCCCGCTTCCGCGGCCACCGGCAGCGTCGCCTTCATGAAGTATTCGTAGTAGCCCCAGATCTCCTCCACCGGATACTCGCGGTCGAATTTCTGCTTTTCGATCTTGTTGCGAAAATCGGCCACCTTGAACTCGCGGGTGGTGTAGCCGCGCTCGGACTCGACCATCGCCGTGGTGTAGGTGTTGGCGGGGTGGAAGTCGTAGCTGGCGACCGGAAAGCCGAGCTTGCCGCAATTGCGCAGGAACTGGTTGTACTCCTCGATGTAGCGGTCGCGCCCGGGACGGCCGAGCTGCACGTCGATCTCGCGGTAGGCGTAGTGCACCGCCGAGTGGATCTGCATGCCGTACTCGGCGTAGCGGCGCTGGGTCCAGGCCAGATCGTCCAGGGTCGACTTCTCCGGGCGGAAGTTGATGCGCACCCATTTCAGGCCGATCTGCTTCAGGAACAGCATGTCGTCGTCCGACAACTCGGCGGGCAGCCGGCGGCAGAGCTTGATGTTGCCCGGGTCGGACTCGTCGATCGGGGCGGCGGCGGCCGAAGACAACGACGCGGCTGCGGCGGCCAAGGGGAGTTTCAGGAAAGCGCGACGGCGGGCTTGCATGACGGCGCGTAGGATAGCGCCGCGGGGCGGGGGAGGCAAGCCGGCGCTGAAACAGCGGGCGTCCGGGCGGAAGACGAGCTCGTGGGAGGAGGGATGATCCTCCGTCGAAAGCAGAATTGCCGGCTGAAATCCGCCCCGCTCGAAGCGGTATGATGACGTGCGGCTCCTGATGACCCGCCGCACCGCCGCCAAGACCCTCGCCGCCGCTTCGGCCGGACCGTTCTTCGCCTTTGGCCAGAAACCCAGGCGCAGTCTGCTGTTCCTGTGTTCGGACCAGCACCAGACCGCCGCCACGGGCTGCTACGGCTCGGCCGAAGTCCACACGCCCCACATCGACCGGCTGGCTGCGGACGGGGTGCGCTTCGAGGGCGCCTACTGCCAGTCGCCGGTCTGCGTGCCGTCGCGCGGCTCGATCATCTCGGGGCTGTATCCGCACCATCACGGCGCGCGGATCTTGAGCGATGCCCTGTCGGAAGACGTGCCGACCGTCGCCGATCTGTTCGGCGGCGAGGGCTACCGCACGGCGGCGATCGGGAAAATGCACTTCGTCGACGAGACGAGGCGGCACGGCTTTGACCACCGCATCCACGCCGCCGACTTCAACAGCCGGCTCACCAAGGCCGAGCAGCAAGCGATCCGCAAGGACCAGGGCGGCGCCGGCGGAACCAGCGGCGTACGCTCCGAGCTGCCGCTGCGGCTGTTTCGCGACACCTTCTACGCAGAAGAAACGATCGACTTCCTGCGCCGCAACGCAAAGAATCCGTTCTGCGTGTGGTCGTCGTTCTACATGCCGCACACGCCGCTGGTCCCCCACGGGCGGTATTGGGACCTGTATGACCCGGAATCCCTGACGCTGCCGGAGCGGACGGCGAAGGCGCTCGAGAGCGGCTTCGTGGGGCATCTGATCCGGGCGCGGGAGCGCGGCTGGTATCAGCAGACCGACCCGGAGCTGCGGCTGGCGCTGGCGGGCTACTACGGAAACGTCTCGCAGATGGACGCCAACGTCGGCCGGGTGTTGGATGTGATGGAGGAGCTGGGGCTGCTGGACAACACAGTGGTCGTCTACACCTCCGACCACGGCGAGATGGCGGGCGCGCACCGCATGTGGACCAAGCACAACATGTACGAGCAGAGCGTGAGCGTGCCGTTGATCGTGCGTATGCCCGAAGGCCTGGGGCGGGGGACATCGCGTAGCGAGTTGGTGGAGCAGGTGGACCTGCTGCCGACGCTGGCGGAGCTATGCGGGCTCGACGCGCCCAAATGCGACGGACGCAGCTTCGCCGGGCTGCTGCGCGGCGAGCGCTACCAGCCGCGGGAGTTTGCGTTCTCGCAGTACGATTTTTGCCGCAACGTCTTCACCCGCGACGACCGCTATGTGGGAAGGCCGCCGATTCTGATGGTGCGCACCGAGCGCTACAAGCTCAACTATCTGAGCTGGGAACGGTCTGAACTGTTCGATTTGGAGAAGGATCCCGGCGAGACGCGCAACGCCATCGACGATCCGGGTTTGTCCGGCGTGGTGAAGGAGTTGGAAGCGGCGGCGCTGGCGGTGGTGAATGCTTGAATCGCATTGCGTTATCATTCCTTAGCGAACGATGATGCGGGAAGAATCGAGCAGGCGTGGATTTCTGGCGCTGACGGCCGCCCTGGGCGCGGCTTTTGGCGCGTGCGGCGGCGGCGAAGACGCCCCAACCGAGGCGCCCAGCCGCCTCGGCGCGCCGGTCTCCGGGTACGGCGAGCGCTCGCGCTTTGAGACGTCGCGGCGCTACATGGCGCAGACCAAGACGCCCGAGCAGGCGGCCAGTTTGACTCCGCTCGAGGAGTCCGAGGGCATCATCACGCCGTCGGCGCTGCACTTTGAGCGGCACCACGCCGGCATCCCCGCCATCAACCCCGATGAGCACGAGCTGCTCATCCACGGGCTGGTGGAGCGTCCGCTGCGCCTGACGATGGCGGATTTGAGACGGCTGCCGTCGACGTCGGTGATCCGCTTCATCGAGTGCTCGGGCAACAGCCGCAGCGAGTGGACCAAGCCGGCGCCGACGGCGCAGATCAGCCATGGCATGGCCAGCTGCAGCGAGTGGACCGGCGTGTCCCTGCGCCTGCTGCTGGACGAAGCCGGGCTGAAGCCCGAGGCGCGCTGGATGATCTGCGAAGGCGCCGACGCCTGCCGCATGGCGCGCAGCCTGCCGATCGAAAAGCTGCTCGAAGACTGCATGGTCGTCTACGGCCAGAACGGCGAGGCGCTGCGCCCCGAGCAGGGCTATCCGCTGCGGCTGCTCGTGCCGGGCTGGGAAGGCAACGTCAGCGTGAAATGGCTGCGGGTGCTCAAGGCCACCGCCGGACCGGGCCAAACGCGGGACGAGACGTCGAAGTACACCGATTTGATGCCGAACGGCGAGGCGCGGCAGTTCACCTTCGACATGGAGGCGAAGTCGCTGATCACCTCGCCGTCGGGCGGACAGAAGCTGCCGGGGTCGGGGTTTTACGAAATCCGCGGGCTGGCGTGGAGCGGCCGCGGGCTGATTGAGAAGGTGGAGGTTTCCACCGACGGCGGCTCGTCCTGGCAAGAGGCCGAGTTGCAGGAGCCGCGATTCCCGAAGGCGTTTACGCGCTTCCGGCTGCCGTGGCGCTGGGAGGGCGGCGAGACGAGCCTGGTCTGCCGCGCGATCGACGAGACCGGCTACGTGCAGCCGACCGTCGAGGAGTTGGTGGCCGTGCGCGGAACCGACTCGAGCTATCACAACAATGGAACCAAGGCCTGGAAAGTCGCGGCCGACGGGAGTGTCACCAATGTCTAGAGCGTTGCTCGTTTTCCTGCTCGCAGCCTCCTGCGCCTTCGCGCAGAAATACGGCGTGGGGACGCCGGCCAGCCCGGCCGACATCGCGGCGCTCGACATCGCCGTGCAGCCCGACGGAACCGGCCTGCCCGAGGGGCAAGGCACGGCCGCAGAGGGCGCCAAGATCTATGAGACGCAGTGCCGCGAGTGCCACGGCCCCGAAGGCAAGGGCGGCGACGAGACCGGCTTCGTCGGCTCGGTCGCCGATCTGACCGGGGAAAAGCCCAAGAAGACCGTGGGCAGTTACTGGCCCTACGCGACCACTCTGTGGGACTACATCAACCGCGCGATGCCCTTCGTGCGGCCCGGCACGCTGACCGACGACCAGGTCTATGCGGTGAGCGCCTACATCCTGCACCTGAACGGACTGATCGGCGAGAACGAGCAGCTCAACGCCGAGACTCTCCCGAAGATCGAGATGCCGAACCGCAACGGCTTTGTGGCCGACCCGCGGCCGGACGTCGGCCAATAAAGGGGCGCGTCATGCTCCACCGGCGCGGCTTTCTCGGGTTGGCGGGGGCGGCGGCGCTTGCGTCGGCGGCCGAGAAACCGATCCGCGCGGCGGTGTACGGCGTGGGCCACGCGCACGCCCGCGCGAAAATCCGCGTTCTCGACAAGCTGCCGCAGTTTGAGCTGGTCGGCGTTTGCCCGCGCGATGTTCCCGAGCGTTTCGACGAGTCCGGCGGGGCGCCGCGCCTGACACGGGAAGAAATTCTCGAAGACCCCTCGATCGAGCTGGTGGCCGTCGAGGCCGAAGTTCGGGTCAATCTGGAATACGCCCACGAAGCCGTCGAGGCGGGCAAGTTCGTGCACCTGGACAAGTCGCCGGGCGCGGATTTGGACTCGTTGCGCCGCCTGTTCGCCCGCGCGGCCCAACAAGACCGCATCGTGCAGATGGGCTACATGTGGCGCTACCACACGGCCATGCGCACCGCCGTCGAAATGGCCAAGGGCGGCGAGTTGGGCGACGTCTACATGGTGCGCGCCACCATCAACAAGCCGATGAGCGCCGCCGACCGTCTGCCGCTGGCCATCTTTCCGGGCGGCATGATGTTTGAGATGGGCGGCCACATGATCGACCGCATCGTCGACGTTCTCGGCGCCCCGAAGAGCGCTTGGGGGAAGATGCGGCATGACGGACCGTTCGACGACGGCCTGGCCGACAACACCCTGGCGGTGCTGGAGTTCGACCACGCGATGGCGGAGGTCTACGTCGCGGCGCTGCAGCCGAACGGCAACAGCTACCGGACGTTCCAGATTCTGGGAACCAAGGGGACGGCTACGGTGCAGCCATTCTCGCCGGACGGCCATCTGACGCTGGATATGGGGTCGGGCCCGCGCCAGGCGGAGCTCGAGGTCGCGGCGCCGTCGTATGAGACGGATTTTCTGGAGATGGCCGGCGTGATCCGGGACGGCAAACGGCCCCTGTACAGCGCCAGGCATGACCTCACGGTGCAGGAGATGCTGCTGCGCGTCTGCGGGATGCTGTGAAGCGGGACGGCGACGGCTTCGCGCCGAGTTCGTTGTCTTGCCCGCCTCTCTGGTGAGACTGGCACGCCATTTGCGTGAGTATGTCTTTGCGCGGCTCCCCCCTGTCCCGATGGGTTTTCGTGGAGCAAGCCGGGAGGCGCTCCGCGCTCTCAGGCCAGCCAGCGCCAGACCGCCGCCACTACGAAGCACACCGCAAACGCTATCGACAGCGGCAGCAGCGCGCCGATCGTGGTCCACTTGCCGCTGCGGGTCTCCTTCCAGATCGTCAGAATCGTCGTCGCACAGGGGTTGTGCAGCAGCGAGAACAGCATCAGGTTCACGGCCGTCAGCAGCGTCCAGCCGTGCTGATCCACCAGCAGCCGCCGGATGTCCTCGAAGTCAGTGATTTCGGTCATCATCCCCGCGCCGAGGTAGCACATCATCATCGTCGGCACGACGATCTCATTGGCCGGGATGGCGATGACGTAGGCCAGCAGGATCACCCCGTCGAGCCCGAGGGCGTAGCCGAGCGGATCGAGGAACGCGATGGCGTGCTGCGCCAGGCTCTGTCCGCCGGCGTCGATGTTGGCGAGCAGCCAGATGACGGCTCCGGCCGGAGCGGCGGTCAGGATGGCGCGCCACAGCACGAACAGCGTGCGGTCGATCAGCGAAGTGTAGAGGATCCGCAGGATGCTGGGCCGGCGGTAGGGCGGCAGCTCGAGCGTGAATGCCGAGGCCTCGCCTTGCAGCACGGTCCGCGTTAGCAGCCAGGAGACCAGCAGCGTAAAGATGACGCCCAGCACCACGATGCCGACCACGGCGCCCGCCGCCGCAACCGCGGCGAAGGCCGGGGGAAACGCCGCGCCCACGAAGATGACCGCCAGCATGATCAGCGTCGGATAGCGGCCGTTGCAGGGGACGAAGTTGTTGGTGAGGATGGCGATGAGGCGTTCGCGAGGCGAATCGATCACACGCGTGGCGATCACGCCGGCGGCGTTGCAGCCAAAACCCATCGCCATGGTCAGCGCCTGCTTGCCGTGGGCCCCGGCCTTGCGGAACAGCCAGTCCATGTTGAAGGCCACGCGCGGCAGGTAGCCCAGGTCCTCGAGGATAGTGAAGACCGGGAAGAAGATCGCCATCGGCGGCAACATCACGCTGATCACCCAGGCCAGCCCGCGAAAGAGCCCGTGCCAGACAAAACCGGTCAGCCAATCCGGAGCGCCCGCTTGCGTGAACAGGCCCGCGGCCCAGTCCTCCACCCAGAACAGCGCCTCGGCGATCATCTGCGACGGCACGTTCGCGCCCAGAATCGTGAGGTAGAAGATGCCCGCCAGCAGCGCCAGCATCAGCGGGAGGCCGAACAGCCGCGAGGTGACAATGCTGTCGATCCGCTGGTCGAAATCCCAGCGCTTTTTGTCGCCCTGGCCCTGCACGGCGCGGTGCGCCACGCGCGTCGCCTCCTCGTACAGAGACGAGACGATTCTGTCGCGCACGTCTTCGCCGAGCCCGCGGCGCAGGTCGTCGGAACGGCGGAGAATGGCTTCGGCGGCGGTGCTCATTGGCCTCCGTGGAGCGAGATCAACCGGCTCTGCTTCTCGATCGGAGCCGCCTGTGTGGGGACCAGTTCGGCCAGCCCGCCGCTGAGCAGCGCCTGGCGGACCTCATGATCGCCGTCGAGCAGCCGCATCGCCACCCAACGCGCGTTGGGTAGGCCGGGGGCCAGAGATTCGATCATCGGCGCCAGCTCGTCCAGCGCCTTGGCGACCTCGGGCGGCGGATTGGTGCGCAGCGGCTTGGTCCGGATCTCGCCGGAGATGACGTCCGCGACGGTCTGCACCAGTTGCGGCAGCCCTTCTTTGGTACGCGCCACCGTCGGCACGGCCGGTACGCCCAGGTCGCGCGAGAGGCTGCGCACATCGACGTCGAGTCCCTTGCGGCGCGCCTCGTCCATCAGGTTGACGCAGATGACGACGCGGTCGGTGATCTCCAGCACCTGCAGCGCCAGGTTCAGGTTGCGCTCGAGCGCGGTGGCGTCGACCACCACGATGGTGCAGTCGGGCCGTCCGAAAAGCAGGAAGTTGCGTGCGATCTCCTCGTCCTGCGAGGCCGACAGCAGCGAGTACGAGCCGGGCAGATCGACCAGCTTGTAGCTCTTGCCGGCGTACTTGTAGCCGCCCTCGGCTCGCGCCACGGTCTTGCCGGTCCAGTTGCCGACGTGCTGGCGCAGCCCGGTCAGCGCATTGAACACGGACGACTTGCCGGTGTTGGGGTTCCCGGCCAGGGCGACCAGGTGGTCGTAGTCGCCCAGCGAGATGCCCATCTGCGCGAGTTGCGCGTGGGCGGGACAGGTTTCGCAGTTGTGATCAGCGGGAACGCTCATGCGGCAGCCTCCTGATCGTCGTTGAGCGGCCGGACCCAGACTTGGCCGGCCTGCTGTTTGCGCAAGGCGATCGTGGCGCCGCGCAGGCGATACGCACGGGGATCGCCAAAAGTGTTCTCCAGCGCGGGCTGGACGATGGCGCCCGGCGTCATGCCCAAGTCCATCAAGCGCCGGCGGCTGAAGCCGCGGCACTCTTCATCCAGATCCAGCACTTCGGCCTTGACGCCGAACGGCAATACCGACAAACGCACCGCGGCGCTGTCGCGCATGTTTTCGGCGGAGGCGTCAGTCACCTGGATATTGGCCGCCACGGCGAGGGCCAGCCGGTGCTCGGCGTCCTCGGCGCTGACGATCAGCCGCTGGGGTTTCTTCTCGACGATCCAGACCGTCATGCCCGGACGCAGCCCGGCGGCGAGGATCTGCTCAAAGATCACGGCCGGCTCGTCTTCGACGTGGACGATGCGGGCGGGGCGGCCTTCGGGCCAGTCGGTGAGCGAAGCGCCTTCCAGATGCGGCAAGTCGCCCTCGCTGGTGGGGATCGGGTCGCCGTGGGGATCGCGTTGCGGGTGGCCGAGGTGGGCGTCGAGGCGGTCGGCGCCTTCGGGCGAAAGATTGTGCTCGCCGCGCTCGGCGGCCTGGTGCAGCCGCGACATCGGCAGCCCGGCCTCATCGGCGAGGTAGCGCTCGAGCAGGCGGTGTGCGCGGACCACTTGCAGCGCCAGGCGCTCGCCGTCCGGCGTCAACGAGAGGCCCTCGGAGCCCGACGTCACCAGCCCTTGCGACTCCATCCGCGTGATCAGTGAGAGCACCTTGCGCGGCGACCGGCTCAGCGCGCCGGCGATCGACTCGGGCGTGGCGACTTTGCCGCGGCGCTCCCAGGCGAGCATGTGCTTGAGGGCGTCTTCGAAACTCCGCCGCAGCCGCTTCTGGCTCGCACTGCGCCAGAGCGCACGCACGCCATACCGCGGCGCCGACCAGACGCCGAACAGCAGTCCGAGGCCGATCAGCCAGGGCAGCGACTCGGCGATCATGAAGGGGCGGTCTCCGTGGGACTCACGTGGATTTCCCGGCAGATGCGAAAACCCAGCGGCGTCACGTCCGTGGCCTGGTCGAAGCGCACCAGCAGCGGGCCTTCGAAAGGGCTCCGCTCCAGCAGCGTCAGCCGTGCGCCGGGACGTACGCCGAGTTTCGAGAAATAGCGCAACAGCTCCGGGTCGCGGTCCGAGACGCGCGAGATGACGGCAGTGGCGCCGACCTCGAGTTCGAGCAGCCCCTGCTCGTTGCGCTCAGGCATGCTGCCGTCCTTGCGCGGGATGGGGTGGCCGTGCGGATCCGCTTCGGGGTCGCCCAGGGCTTGGGCGATGCGCTCCTCGAACTGCTCGGAGATGGCGTGTTCCAGCTTTTCGGCCTCATCGTGCACCTCGTCCCAGTCGTAGCCGAGGGTGTCGTGCAAGTAGGACTCGATCAGGCGGTGGTGCCGGATGATCTCGAGCGCGCGCAGGCGACCGCGCTCGGTGAGCGTGGCGCCGCGGTGCTTCTCGTACTCGATCCAGGGCGGCTCCTGCTCGGCGAGCTTGCGCAACATCCCGGTGACCGAAGCAGCCGCGATGTCGAGCTTCTTGGCAATGGCCGCCGTCGAGGCGCGCCCGCCCAGCTCTTCGAGCTCGAAAATGGCTTTGAGGTAGTCGTCGACGGCTTCGGTTGCAGTGGGCATTTAGGCGTGCCTAATTTCAAGTTTAAGAATGCAGCCGGAGCGGTGTCAAGCCGAGCCGGCCTGGATGTCGAGCGCTCGAGCCGCTAGGGCGTCACGTGCAGCAGCGCTTCCTGGGTTCCCATCCTGTCGCCGATCATCACGCTCACTGACCGCGCGCCGGAGGCGGTCTGACCCGGAATGCGCAGATTGATCTGCAACAGTCCGACGAACCCGGGGGCCAGACCGGCAAACAGGCGTTCGGCGTCGCGCCCGTCAATGGAGGCTTTGACCGCCAGGAGCGGCGCGGGGAAGGGAGGCGCCGACGGCGCGGGCTGTCCCGTGACCGCGCCCGGCTGCGTCAAACCCTGGCCGGTGGCGAAGATCACGACCACGTCACCGGGCCGGGCGGGGTTGTCGGGAGTGTTGACGGAGCCGTCCTGGTTCAAGATCGCTCGAAAAACGCCGGGCTTGGACGCCCGCACGGGCACGAGCACTTCGTTCGAGACGCCGTCGCCGAACTCGATGCGGATGCGGATGACGGTGCGGTCGGAGACTTCGTAGGGGACCTGCAGGTTCACTTGGGTGGAGTTGGTGAAGAAAAGCGGCGCGGGCTCGCCGTCGATCAGCACCCGCACGCCGCCGAGCGCGGTCGGCAGTCCTCCGGTGGCGGGGTCGAGCGCGGCCTGCACGCCGGCGACCGGGCCGATGCCGTCTCCGAAAACGGTGATGATTTCACCAGGCGCGACGCCGCCGCCGGTGAAGTCGGCGCCGCCGACCACGCCCTGGGCGGTGATGACGAGCGCGGCGACGCCGGTGGGCGCCCAGCTCTGGCCGCCGTCCACGGTGCGGTAGACGCCGCGGTCGACGGTGGCCGCGTAGACGACGCCTTCGTCGGTTCCGTCGATCGCCAGCCGCCGGACGACGACGTTTTCGAGGCCGCCGTTGGCCTCCTGCCAGGAGTCGCCGCCGTCGACGCTCTTGTAGACGGCGCGGGAACCGGCGGCGTAGATGGCGCCGCTGCGCGGGTCGACCTCGACGGAGTTGAAGGAGAGGAACTCGCTAGTTGGCAGACCGGTCTGGTTGATCGAAATGTTGCGGCCGCGGTCGGTGCTGCGCGCCATGGAGCCGTTGCTGAGATTGCTGGCCGCGAGCCCGATGTGGATGCGGCGCGGGTCGTTCGGGTCGACCTCGATGTCGCCGATCGCCGGCGTCTGGATCCGCCCGGGGAAGGAGGCGCCTTCGTTCTCACTCCACAGAAAGGCCGGCACGCTGCCCAGCACGCCGACGAAAAGGTTGTTGGCGTTGGTCGGATCGAGGGCGATGTCGGTGACGTCGAGGCCGAACAGGATGCCGTCGTTGCCGACCACGGCGGAGAAGGTCTCGCCGCGATCGCGGCTGCGCAACAGGCCGGCTTCCTGGAAGAAGGGCGTGCCGCCGTCGCTCCCGAAGTAGACTGTGCTGCGGTCAGTGGGGTGGACGGCGATGTCGTAAACGGGGCGTCCGGCGAACAGGGTGGTCCAGGTGGCGCCGCCGTCGGTGCTGCGCGCCGCGAGGCCGTTCCGGCTGTTGACAGGGTCGACCCCGCCGGCGAACAGGACGCTCGGTTCGGCCGGATCCACCGCCAGCGCGCCGCCACGATTGATCGCGTAGCCTTCTCGGCTCTCCACCCAGCTGTCGCCGCCGTTGGAGGTCTTGAACAGGCCGCCGCCGTCGGTGGCGGCCCAGAGCAGGCCGTGCCGGGTCGGGTCGGCGACGAGCGATACCACGTCGGCGCCGCTGAGGCCTTGCGAACTGTTGACCCAGTTGAGTCCCTGGTCAATCGAGCGGAACACGCCGGTGCCGTTGAGGCCGGCCAGCAGCGCCGAGGCTTCGCCGGGCAGCGCGTCCAGCGAGAGCAAGAAACCGCGCGGCAGGTCGAGCCCCGCGAGTTGCCAGTTCGCGCCGCCGTCGAGGCTGCGCGCCAGCCCGGAGTTGCGGGTGGCGGCGTAGAAGACCTGTGGGTCGACGCGGTCCACCAGAAAATCCAGCACGACGAAGCCGTTGAGCGGCGGCAGCGCTTGGAACTGCTGGCCCGGCCCGGTCCGTCGGAACAGGCCGACCGAGGTGGTGACGAAGACGCTGTTGGGCTCATGCGGGTTGAACCGGACGCGCCGCATGCTGACCGGACCCGAGAAGGGCAAGGTCCAGTTCTTGCCGCCGTTGACGCTCTCGAACAGGCCGCCGTCGGTGTTGACGGCGAAGATGTGGTCCGGGTCGCCGGGCGTGAAGGCGATGTCGAAGTAAGGGCCTGCGAGCAGCCCGCTGCCAGCGCGGATCCAGCCCTCGCCGGCGTTGTCGGAGAAAAGCACGCCGTTGCTGCCGGTGGCGGCGAAGAGGATGTCGGGGTCGGTGGGGTGGTTTTCGATGTCAAAAACCTGGTCGTCGCCGACGCCGTCGTTGATCTCCACCCAAGCCTCGCCGTTCCTCGATCGCCACACCCCCGCCCCATTCAGACTCGCAAACAGCTGTTCGGGGCGGCCGCTGACGGAGGTCACCGGGAAGGCGGGCAGGCCCTCGCTGCGAGAGCTCCAGGTCTGTCCGCCGTTGCGGCTCTCGAACACGCCGGCGTCGGTGGCGGCGTAGACCCTGTCGGCGCTGAAGACCAGCAACTCGTTGATCGAGCCGCCGGGCGGTCCGGCCTGTCCCCACAAAAAACTTGTGGCGAGTAGAACCAAACCAAATCGTGAGACGAACGTATAACCAAGATGGCGCATGACAAGCAGCTAGACGAGAGCGGTCGAATTCCACCGCAACGGCTGAAATCCGCCACCGCAGGGCGGCTGAAAGCGAGCAGGCGGCTCAGGAGAGTGTTGCACGCTGAGACGCTTGCGACAACGTTCTCGGTACAGCGCGGGCCCGACGGTGTAGTTTTTGCACCCCTCGGAACTCCTTGCGCAGGGGTTGCGGGCCGTCTCCTGCGCAAGGAAGTGAAACAAAACACGACCGGGACGGATAATGCGAATGTGCGAAAGATCCCGCAATCTGGCCCTTCGATTGCAACTGATTGCTACAGGGAGGCTGTATGAAGCTGTTTGGAATCTCGAATCATGGTCTGGCGGCGATTGGACTGTTGGTGATGACGCTTTGGGGCGTGATCTTTTTGGAGCAGTCGTTGAACCGGCAGGCGCAGCGGGACTTCGAAGAGCTTCGCAAGGTCTGGCCGACAATCTCGCATCCGAAGCAGGACGAGCCGGCTACTGTGTCTCCCGGAGAGCATCCTGTCGAGCTGAGTTGAACGCTGTGCGCTTCTGCTAATCTCAAGATCCTGGCTATGCACTTCGAAAACTCCCTGCAAACCTCCATTTCCCGCTGGAACTTGCTCGACAGCGCCTTTTACCAGGCGTGGAACGAGGGCAAGCTCTCCACCGACTCGTTGGCCTTGTACGCCCGCGAGTACGGCGCTTTCATCCGCACCATCGCCGACGGCTGGGCCGCGCATGGCGATGAGACGATCGCGGCCGAAGAGCGTGAACACGTCGAGCTGTGGCGTCGTTTCGCCGGCTCGCTCGGAACCGACATCGGCCGGGCGGAAACGCCCGCCGTGGCCAATCTGGTGGAGACTGCTGAAAAGCGTTTCGCCGATCCGGTGGAGTCCCTGGGGGCGTTGTACGCCTTCGAGGCGCAACAGCCGGGGACCTCGGTCTCGAAGCTAGAAGGTCTGCGCAAGCACTATGACCTGGGCGCCGAGGCGGAAGTCTACTTCGACGTTCACAAGGACGATGTCGACGAGCCGGCTCTGCTGCTGGAGCGCATGAAGGCGCTGCCGGCGGCCGACCGGGAGCGCGCCGCCGCCGCCTGCGAAGAGATGGCCCAGGCGCTGCGCGTGGCGCTGGACGGCATCTACGACCACTGCTGCGCTACGGCCTAAGGTTAGTTGAGTAGGAAACGCAATGGGCCCGGGGAGCGATCTCCTGGCCCATTTTGCGTTGCCGGCCGCCAGCTGAAGCTGGGCGGCTCCGTGGGACTTCCTAATCGCCGCCGGTGGCGATGGCGGCGATCGCGATCCCCACGCCGATGCCGATGAGCACCTTGAATTTCTTGCCGAGCTTGAACTTGTTCGGGGCGGGTTGCGGCTCCGTGTAAGCGTTGCTCTGGTTGATCTGCGTTCGTGCGGCGCCGGCCTCCACCTCGAGCGTAAACGGGCCCGGCTGGGTGTTGGCGAGCATGGTGGTGGCGCGGGCGCGGCCCTGGTCGTCGGTATATACCCTGGCTTCGTGGGTGGCGCCGTAGAAGGTGACGCTGGGGCCGACCGAGGGCGCCCGGAAGAGGACTTCGATGTTCGAGACCGGCCGGCCCTGGGCGTCGCGGACCTCGACGACGGGCTCGGAGGCCACTCCGGCTTCTATGCTGTGGACGGCGGCCTGACCTTCCACGACCTGGATCTGGATGGGGTCGGCGGCCTGGGCCCGCAGCGAGGCGGGTGCGACCAGAACAGCCGCGAGCAGAGCGGCGAGCGAGGAGCGAACGGTGGCGAGCATAGGCTTTCAGCAAAGGAGCGGCGACACGCTCCCGAAGCAGTAAGGGCGGGCGGCCCGCCGATGAAGTTACAGCCGCACGCCTCAGGACTGACCGAAGCGGCTAAGGCGAATTCCGAAACAGAATGCTTGAAAGCTCGGAGAGTGGTACGACCGCTGTCTGTCGTTCCATATCGATGAGGGATCGCGTCTCGTCCTACCCCTTGTTTTGAAGCAAGGCGCCGATCTCCTTAGCTGAGTTATGAGAACCACCCTGGCGCAATACTGCGCGGCCGCGCTGATTCGGCGCGTGGGCCCGCTGTTTCTGATCACCGCAGCGCTGACGGCGCAGACGATTGGGCAGCCGCCCGTCGAAGCCTGCAAGCCCGGGGACTTTACCGTGATCGGCTATCCGGACGAGTTCGGGCCGCGGCAGACGCCGAGCTTCGACGTGCGCATCGACAAGCGCTTCGAGAGCAAGTTTTTGACGCGGCAGGGGATCTGGATGCCGGTCATCAACGGCGCCATCGAGAAGTGGAACAACATTAGCGGTTCGAAGTGGCGCTTCAACAACATCGGCGTCACCGCGACCGAAGCGGACCCGAACGACAACAAGGTGACCATCGCGGCCTGCGGCGGCCTGTTCAGCTGCCCCGAGGAAGGACCGCCGGAGCCGCCGCGGGGGCCGGGCGGCGACGTGCTCGAATTTTTTCCGGTGTTCCAGACGACTTTGGCGGTAACGCTGATCTATGAAGACTTCAGCCCAGGGCGTTCGATCCGCAACTCCGACATCTTCTTCAACCCGCAGATCCCGTTCGAGGTGAATCCGTCGGACGGGCAGATCGATTTCGAGACGGTGCTGATCCATGAACTGGGCCATGCCCTGGGGCTGGATCACAATGACAACTGCACCGCCAAGCGCACGGTGATGGAGTCTTTGGTCGACCTCAACGAGCGCAAGCGCAACCTCTTCGACGAGGAGAGCGAAGGCGTTCGCTTCCTGTATCCGACTGACGACCAACCGTCGATACGGGTGAAGCCGAGCGAGCGCCGCGTGGCGTTCCAGGCGCAGCAAGGCAAATACCCGCCCTTCGGCCAGGACGTCTCGATCTACGGCCTGCGTTTCCGCAAGTGGACGGCGACGGCGAACCAGCCGTGGGTGACGATCGAACCGCCGACGGGGCGCTTCAATTCGCTCGATTCGATGGAGATTCGCGTCGACCATCGCGGACTGGCCCCCGGCGAATATGAGGCGACCGTGTCCCTGACCGACGAAAAGCACCCCGGCCCGCCGGCGACGGTGACGGTGGCGCTGACAGTCACCGCGGACGCGCCCGGCGATACGTTGCCGCTGCTGACCTCGGCGGGCATCGTCAACGCGGCCAACCCGCGGTCGAAGCGGTTGGCGCCGGGTTCTCTGATCACGCTCTACGGCCAGAATCTGGCGCCGGAGACCGTGGAGGCGAGCGGATTTCCGCTGCCGACGCGGCTGGCCGGCACGGACGTGATCATCAACGGCGCGAAGGCGCCGCTGCTGTATGTCTCGCCGGGGCAGATCAACGCCATCGTGCCGTCGGACACCTATGCCGGCCGCAGCGCCGCGATCGTACGCAGCGTCTCGGGCCAGAATCGCGGCACGCCGTTCGATATGACGCCGGCGGCTCCGGAGATCTTCCTGCTCGATGAGCGACGAGCGATCGCTCTCAACCAGGACGGCAGCCTGAACGGGCCGGACAATCCGGCGACCGGCGGCGAAATCGTGACCGTCTTCTTCACCGGCCAGGGCCCGACCGACCCCTATGTGCCCAGCGGCCGCCCGGCTCCGTCGGACCATTTGGCGCGTGTGGCGCTCGAGTCGCGCGTGGAGGTGGCCGGCCGCGATGCGAACGTTCCGTATCTGGGCCTGACGCCCGGCTTCGCGGGGCTGGCGCAGGCGAACGTGGAGATTCCGCAGGGGATCTTCGGCGAGCTGCCGGTGCGCATCGAGATCGGCGGTCAGTTGAGCGAACCCGGCTTCGTGACGGTGCGCTAGGCGGACAGGAGATTGGAGAAAACCATGCGCAATTGGCTATCCATCTTGATCGTGGCGACCGTCGGCGCCTTCCCCGCGCAGGCCTCTTCGGTCCTGTCGGTCGACTTCGAACAGCTCAGCCGGCTGGCGCGGCACGTGGTCAGCGGCACGGTCACGGCGGTGGACGCCGAGGAAGACCCGAACGGCTACATCTACTCGAATGTGACGATCCAGGTGCGTCGGGCGGCGCCGCTGCAACTGCAGGGCCGGGAGTACAAGTTCCGAATGCTGGGCGGCGAGACTTCCAGCAAGCGCCTGCTGATCCAGGGCATGCCGCGCTTCGCCGTGGGCGACCGCGTGGCGCTGTTTCTGAACAATCAGCCGTCGGACGTGTTTGGCCCGACCGTCGGCCTGTGGCAAGGCGTTTTCTTCATCGAGACCGACCCGTCGACCGGCCGCGACGTGATGCTCAGCGCCGAGCGGCGGCCGATCCTGTCGGTGCAGCAGAACCGACTGGTGCGCGGCCAACCGCTGCTGAAGGGCGAGATGACAACGAAGGCTCTGTCGGCCGAAGGCGGCGTGTCGGCTCTGTCGGCCGACCGCTTTTTTGAAGAAGTTCGGCTGCGCCGGGGAGAGTAGCGCAGCCGAACCCGTAGCGGGCGCAGCATGCTGCGCCCCTACGTCTTGTTAGCGGGCGCTCGCCAGGGCGGCGACCGCCCACGACGTGGCCGCCGCCGAGATCCACTGGTCGCCGCCGTGCGGGAACCCGCTTTCGAAGTACGGCTGGAATTTCGGCGCGCGGCTGCGCACCTTCCACGACCCGTCCTGTTGCTGCGCCCTGACCAGGTAGGCGGCGCCGCGCCGGTAAGCGTCTTCCTCAGGCTGCAGGAGCCCGGCGGTTTGTAGAGCCCACAGGGCCGTGGCTGTCGCGTAGGCGTCGGCGGCTAGGTGCGGACTGGGCCCCCAGCCGCCGTCCCCGCGTTGCAGAGCCAGCAGCTTGCGGGCCGCGCGGCGGACCTCCTTGGCGTCCTGGCCGGTCCAGCCCAGGCCCAGCAGGCGCCAGACGTATTCGTCGGTGGTTTGCGGCTTGGCCTGCAGCAGCCAGGCGCCGGCGCGGCGGGCGCTGTCTTCCGTCTCACGCGCGCGGCCGGCGGGCGCGTAGGCCTGCAGGGCGCGGATGGCCATCGCGGTGCGCGCGATCGAACTCTCTTCCATCGGCGGCCGCGAAAAGCCCGGCATGCGCCAGGAGCCGTCCCGATATTGCTGGGCCAGGATGTTGGCGAACAGCGCATCGGTGGCCGCATCGGCCGGACGCTGTGACAGCGCCAGGCTGAACAGTGAGAACGTCGGCGTGTCGGGAGTTCCTGGGGCGTCGAGACGCTCGAGCAGTCCGGGAGCGAAGATGCGCCACTGCGCCGCGGTGGCCTCGACTGACCGCCGGGCCTGCTCCTGGTCGAAGGCAAGACCGGCGTCGCGGGCCGCGGAGACGGCGATCTGCGCCATGTTCTGGTGGTGGCAGCCGACGCAGCCGCTTTCCCGATAGAACGAGTCCGACGAGCGCTGCACCAACGCCAGCCCCAGTTCAGCGGCCTGCCGCGCGGTGCGCTCGGAGTTCGCGGACGCTTCGGCCGGGGGCGGCGCGGGGCGATGCTGCTCAGCGCCGAAGCGTTCGAGGACGCGGAGCACGGAAGGATCATCGAGCTTCAGCGCCCAGTCGAGCGCTGACTCGCCGGCCTCGCTGACGGCGTCGATATCTGCCTGCCGCGACAGCAGCAGTTTGATGGTCTGCGGGCGGCTGTGCTCCGACGCGACGGCCAGCATCAGCGGCGTCATCCGGCGCGAGTCGCGGGCGTTGACGTCGGCGCCGGCGTCGAGCAGCGCCGCGACGACCTCGGCGTCGGCCACGGGGGCGGCCTGCATCAGCGGCGTCAGGCCTTTGAGGGCGAGTTCGCCGTGCTTGGCCGCGCCGCCGAAAACGTTGCGGGCGTCGACTGGAGCGCCGCGCGAGAGCAGCATCTCGACCATGGGGAGGTTGTTGTGGCCGGCGGCGTAGTGCAGCGGCGTGCGGCCGGATTTCGAGCGGGAGTTCACGTCCGCGCCGGCTTCCACCAGCAAACGGGTCTTGGTGAAGTCGCCGGCGGCCCAGTGCAAGGGCGTGGCGCCGAGCGTGGAGCGGCCGTCGACCGCTGCGCCGCCCTGCAGCAGGATCTCGACGGCTTCAGGGCTGCCGAAAGCGACCGCATCGTGCAGCGGCGTACCGCCGACGGGGCCGGGAGCGGAGAGATCGGCGCCGGTTTCCACGGCGGCGCGCAGGGCCATCAGGTCGTTGGAGCGGATGGCCTCGAACAAATCGGTGTCCGACGTGGACACTGCGGAAAGAGTCAGCACGGAGAGCAAAGACAGGCTCAGGATGCGCAGAGGCGTCATATCGGTTTTTCAGGCGAGCGGCGCGGGCGGCGTACGGGGCCGGCGCGTCGTCGGTTCCTCCAAAAGGGATGGCGCAAGGTGCGGGCGAAAGCCGACAAGGGGCGGAAATTGGGGCCTTGCCGGTCCTCGGACGGGCCGCGGCTGCTAAGATTCAGAACGGACATGCGCACGCTACTTCTGCTCACCCTCTTCGCTTTGGCGCCCTCTCTGTATGGAGGCGTCGACTTCGTTCGCCACGACGACTCGATCGAAGTCATGCTCGACGGCAAACCGTTGACCACGCTGTACTTTGGCGAAGATGCGACCAAGCCGTATTTCCACCCGGTGCGGGCCGCCGACGGCACGATCGTGACGCGCCAGTACCCCATGCGCGACGACGTGGCCGGCGAAGCGCACGACCACCCGCACCACCGCGGCCTGTTCTTTACCCACGGCGACGTGAACGGCCTGGATTTTTGGGCCAACGAGAAGGACCAGATGCCGCGCGAGAAGAAGGGCCGCATCGTGCTCAAGGGCGTGCACAAGGCCGGCGACGGCTTCATCCGCGCTGATTTCGAGTGGCGCACGCCGGTGGGCGAGGTGCTGCTCACCGACGAGCGCACCATACGTTTCCAGAAGTCGGGCGACACGGTCTTGATCGACTTCGACATCACGCTGATTGCCGAGATCAAGCCGGTGAAGTTCGGCGACACCAAGGAAGGCAGCTTTGCGATCCGCCTGCATCCCACCATGCGTGAGGTAACCCCGGACAAGAAGCCCGGTAAGGGCGTGATCGTCAACGCCGAGGGCGTCACCGGCGAGAAGGAGGCCTGGGGCAAGTCATCGCCCTGGGTGGACTATTCCGGCCCGATCGACGGCAAGACGTACGGTGTGGCGATCTTCGACCACCCCAAGAACCCGAAGTACCCGACCTACTGGCACGTGCGCGCGTATGGTTTGTTCGCGGCGAATCCGTTCGGCGAACACGACTTCTTCCGCGATGAAACCCGCGACGGTTCGATCACGCTCCAGCCGGGCGAGAAGATGCGTTTTCGTTACCGCGTGGCGATCCACCCGGGGGATGCGAAGTCGGCAAACGTAGCCAAGATGTTCAAGAGCTGGGCGGGGAAGTAGGCGCTTTCGTTCCGGGGTTCTCCGCCGGCGGCTGAAACCTTATATTCCAGGCCTCGCCCGCCAACGCGGGCGAGGCCCTCGACGACCTTTCGTGGCGCGGGCGCGAGCCGCCTGAGCTACAACGAGTTGGCCCGCCGGTCCTCGCCGATCGGGGACTGCGCGACGGCTCCTTCGGGGCCTGATGCGACCGCTGTGACTGTTTCGAGGCCGGCGGGCCTGATGCGACGACCCAAATTGAAACTTCCGCGACGGGCGAAGGCCGGGATGCGCGCACATGGATGTCTGATCACGCTTGCATCGTTGGCCGAAACGAAGGGGTCGTCGAGCGAGATGGGAACGGCATTGCCCGCCGGGGTAAGCGTACGCGGCGGCTCGGAACCCGTCCAGGGCCCGAGATCGTCACGAAAGACCTCCGGCATGCGGGCGATGCTGGGGACTGCGATGCTACTTAGCGAACGGCTGGAACTACGCCGCCTCGCAAAAGTGCGCTTCTCTCAGCTTCCTCTTGACGTGGGCCTGTCATGGTTGTCATCGCATTACCCACTAGGCGTGTCCCCGCGTCACCGAGCACTCCCGCATAGGATCAGACTTGCTAAGATTGCTCGATCGCCTTGGCGATATCGAGGCCAGCCAAACAGACCGGGCAGGTCGATCTACCGAACACGCACAGGATTCGGTTGGCCAACTCCGCATCGCCTACGTCGACCGCAGTCCTGTGAAGCCACGTACGGAATCCACTCAGCGATCTGCTTGCGCAGGGGACGATCTCCGCATGGTCACCTTTGGAGCGGACCGGGTCTTCCTTAGAGACGAAGCATCCAGCCGCGCCGATTGTTAGATACAGTTCGTCACCACATGAAGCACAGGCCCCAAAAAACTCCTCGTCGTGCAAATGAGTAAACTCACGTCCCCAGAGGGACTCTCCGCTCAGGGCTAGCGCGCTGCCCATTACTGACTCCCGCATAATATTCGGTAACCCGATATGGGAGACAAGCGTCTTTTCTATATGGCTTTTCCGAAAGGCGTGAAACGAGACTTTGCGGCGTTGGAGAAACGACGCATCGAAGCCGTCAGACTGGTGTTCGAAGAAGGCCTCAGCCAAGCCGAGGCGGCGCGACGAGTCGGTGCAGCCCAACAAAGCGTAAATGGCTGGGTCAAACGCTACCGCGAGGAGGGGCAAGCCGGTCTGGCGAAGGCCGAGCGCGCCGGACGCAAGCCCCTGTTGGACCCGAGCCAGCTCGAGCAGCTCGAAGCCATGCTGCTCGAAGGCCCCGAAGCGCACGGCTTCCCGACGCCGCTGTGGACCTGTCCGCGGGTGGCCCGCTTGATCCGCGACCGCTTCGGTGTCGACTACCACGAAGGCCACGTCTGGAAGCTGCTGCGGTCGCTCAACTGGAGCCCGCAGCGACCGGTCGGCAAGGCGCGCGAACGCAACGAGCAAGCGATTCGCGAGTGGAAGCACAAGACCTGGCCCGCCATTAAAAAAAAGCCCAAAAACAAGGGCGCACGATCGTCTTCGTCGACGAAAGCGGACTGAGCCAGAAGCCGCATCGCTGCCGCACCTGGGCGCCGCGCGGCCAGACGCCGGTGCTGGAGTTCAACTTCAACTGGAAGCGGCTTTCGGCGGCGGCCGGCATCACCTTCCGCAACTTCTACTTCCGGCTCTACGACAAAGCCATGGGCAGCGCGGAGGTGATCGACTTCCTCAAGGCCCTGACGCGGCACATTCGCGGGCCCCTACTGATCGTTTGGGACCGGCTGCCGGCGCACAGGAGCCGCTTGGTGCAAGAGTTTCTCGGCTACTCCGAAGGCCACATCGAGACCGAGTACTTGCCCGGGTATGCACCCGAGCTCAATCCGGTGGAATATATCTGGGGTTACTGGAAGCAGCATGAGCTGCCGAATGTTTGTCCGAAGGACTATTGGGAGCTCGATGCCCGCGCCCGCAAGGCTTTGCGCCGCATGCGTCGTAAACCCACCCTGGTCGCCGCCTTTTGGAAACAGTCTTCTTTGTGTCTGGAGTAACTGAGTATTATGCGGGACTCAGTAAGTAAATGCGATCGGAGCGGGATAACTCCTGCTCGAGAGCCGCTTCACATGCAACGGCATACAGGCGTGCCAGAGTTTCTTCCCAGCCCGCACCGTCGAACTCTGGAGAGGAGACGATCTCGCCGGCCAACGCGAGGGGCATTACGCGCCCTGTGCCCTTCCAGGATGAAGCAACCTCCAGCAGCCTAGGTAGAACGTAAGGGCTGGCCGAGAAAGTATTCCCTTGGTGGTAGACGCGATCCCAGAGTTCGCCCCACGTTGGAGATGTGGGATCAGATGTCAGCTGTTGAAGAATCTGAGGTAGGTCATCCGCCTTTCCCAGGAAGTGAGACAATTCGCTCCAGATGGGTTCGGTCAAATCCATAGGCCCCTTCGGTCACGGACAGGCGGGGACAGCCACCCACGTGGCGGCTATCCCCCCCGCCAACACCCCTACAGCGTCGACATCTCCACGTTGTCGAAGTTCCGGCTGTAGTACTTCATGTAGCTCACCTTCTTCTCGAGCGATTCCACCACGCCCTTGGTGAAGGTGACCTTCTCGAATTTCTGCGCGCTGCCCAGCCCGCCGGGGCTGAAAACGTTGATTTCCATCAGCTTGTCGCCGACGATATCGAGCCCCACCAGGAACATCCCGTCCTGCACCAGCTTCGGGCGTACGATTTCGGCGATGTGCAGGTGCTCGTCGGTAATGACGGCTTCTTTGAGCTTGCCGCCGGCGTGGACATTGCTGCGCATGTCCTCGCCCGAGCGCACCCGGCGGAAGGCGGCGTACTTGCCGCGGTAGCGGTACGGACGCCCGTTCATCATGAACAGCCGCGTGTCGCCCTCCTCGGCGGCCGGCAGGTACTCTTGAGCAATCACATAGCCGTCGCGGGTGAGCGAATCGATCATCTGGTTCAGGTTCGAGCCGTCGCCGGGCTTGACCAAAAACACGCCCGCGCCCCCGGAGCCCTGCAGCGGCTTGAGCACCGCCCGGCCGCCCTCGTCCTTGATGAAGCGCTTGAGCTCGTCGCGCTCGCGGCTGATCAGCGTCCGGGGGCGCACCGCTTCGGGGAAGAGCTGAAAATACATCTTGTTCTGCGCCTTCGACAGGCCGTTGGGGTCGTTGAGCACGATCACCCCATGCCGCATGGCGACGCGCCCGAAAATAATGCCGGCATTGAGCGCCCAGGGCCGGCTCGTCGCGTCCTGCGAGGGGTCGCTGCGTAGCAGCAACACGTCCAAATCATCCACTGTGATGCGTTCCCGACGGCCTTTGAGACCCTGTAATTCGTCGAGAAAGACCTCCGAGCTCTTGTAGAGCTTCTTCTTCACCGAACGCGCGTGGGCGTGGATCTTCTCGTCGGTGTCGTAGACGAAATCCGCTGCGCCGATGAACCAGGCCTCGTGACCGGAATTGACGAGCTGCATGGCCATCCGAACGGTCGTATAGCCGCTCTTCTCCGTCATCACGTCATTCACCATCAAACCAACTCTCATCGATGTTCCCTCCTAGGAAGCAAATCCAACACAGAAGCGACCTTGCCGCTCTTCACCGCTTCGAGACGCTCAAGCGCCCCGGGGTCGCTCAGATATCCCGGCCGCAACGGCGGCGGCCGCAGAGCCTTTCGACGCAACAACTCCTGGACCAGCGACAGGTGCTCGGCCCCGAACTTTCCCACCAACAGCGGCTCGATCGAGCCGCCCGAGCGGAAGTGTCTGAGCACCTCCGTCAAGCCTCGCAAATAGGCGGCGTCCTTGGTGAGGCCGCCGCCTCGAAACACCCGCGTGGCGATGATGAACGCCGTGCGGCCGGAGAATCCGTAGTCGTCTGTCAACGTCCGGTAGAGGTCCACGAAGCTTGCGCCGTCCAGCATGCTGCGCACCGCCACCACGCGCGCCGCCAGCAGCTTGAGCCGCGCCGCGGTCAGCCCGCCCACCAGAAACTCGCTCAGCACCGCCAGACCTTCCTGCAACCCGTCATAGCCGGCCAAGCCCAGGTAAAACTGCCGGAACGGCTGCGCGCGGCCGTTGAAGTACGTGAGCACGTGCGTGCCCACTTCATGCTGGATCAGCGCATCGGTGCGGTATGCCGGTATGCGCAAGTCGCGCGGAATCAACAGGTTGCCGCGAGATACCATGAGGCCGTTGATATCGTCGCGAATCTGCACGCCGGCGGTCATGCGCGGCAGGTCCTGCTTGAAGCGGTCAATCTCAGCCCGCGCCCGCAGCGCAAAGGCCTCGGCGTCCACAACGCCGGCTCCGGCCGGCCGATCATCCGCGGGTTCGCCCTCGCGCTCGAGGATCTGCCGGGCCAGCGCTACCAGTTCCGGCTCAGCTCCGCCGAACAGCTGCACGCTCTCGTGCACGAAGCGGAACGTGCCGCGGTCGGCCAGCCCGGTCAACTGGCGGTCGAGCTCATCCTGCTTCTGCCGCAGGATGAAGGCCACCTCGGGGTCCTCGATGCGCTCCACCGGAATGGCGAAGAGCTTGCGCTTGAGCAGTGCCGGCGTGTACCCGAGGCTCGGGTAGCGGAAGCGCGGCGCACGCTCATAGCCGCTGCGCTGGAACGCCGCCCAGGCCTTGCCAGTGTTGATCGGGCTTACCGAGAGCAGGAAGTCGAACGAATCGCCCACCTCGGCCAACTGCCGGTCGACCTCCCACACCGCTTTGACGAACGCACGGCGGCCGAGCGCGTGAAAATGCTTGGGCCGGTGCGTGGTCAGCGCCCGCACAAAGCGAAAGCTGGCTTTTTTGAAGGCCACCGATACCTGCCGGTGCAGGTCGCGCAGCACCAGCGGGTAAACCGGCCCCTCCGGCGCGGCCCGATAGACCGGCAAGGCCTCGATGCCGAGCGAATACACGCCGGGAATGCGCGGCGTGATCAGCTGCGAGCGGCCTTCCGGTCCTAGCCTCCGGCCCTCGACCAGTTCGACCACGCGACGCCGGCGATGCAGCTTGATCGACTGCAGCTCCTCGGCGAAAGCCGCCACGGTGGACTGCAGCTCGTCCAGCCCGGCGTGGTGGATGCGAAAGTCGGGATGGGAAACCCCCGGGGCGGCGTGTTCGCCGGCCCAGACCTCCACCACCAGAAAGCCGCCGAACAGCTCCACGCCGATCTTGGCCAGCTCGGCCACCAGCGCCTTGACGCTCTTCTGCATGCCCCGATCGGGGGGGCCGGTCAAGTACGAAGCCTCGCCCACGATCAGCCGGTGCGTACCCGGGTCTTCGACTTCGCGCGGGTGGCGGTAGACGAACAGGAACGGCAGTTGCCGGTCGACGTGCAGCCGCCCCCGGCCGGGCATCGCCCGGTCGACGGTCTGATTGGCAAGAACGAGCGTCCGGACCCGCTCGATGAACTCAGGCCGGAGCGGCTTCGGCGGGGTCTTGGCGGAGCGGTTCGAGTCCATCGTTGACAGCGGCAAGCGGGTTCACGGCGGGAATTGGCAGCGGACGCGCAAGCGTCAGGTTGGCCAACTCCTCGGTCACCCCGAGCGTTGTCGCCCGGAGCGCCTCAAAGATCGATTGATGCAGTTTCTCGTCTAGCTTACCCGTCCACTCGTCCATGAAGAACTTCTTGAACTCGATTGCCAGTGAGCAACCCGTCTCCGGGAACCGTTCATGGATCCATCGCGACATCGCGCCGCCCCTGAATTTGACGTTCTCACGAACGTCGAGATGCCCGCCGGGAAAGTCGAAGCCGCGCAAGTCGGCCACGAAACGGTTGACCAGCGGCCCCCAAATCTCGCGGTTGACCGTGCCCGTACCCAAATTCACCTGGGGATTGAACTCCGGGTCGGCCTCAGGGCCGTCGGGGCCTTCGCGGCGGTGGTTGTAGGTGTGCAAGTCAAAGACGACGAAGCGGCCGTAGCGCCGCTCGATACCGACCAGCAACTCTTCCAGAGCGGCATAGAAGCCGTCGTACTCCAGCAGCGAGCCTTCGATGATGCTCGGCGGCGGTTCCTCGCGCCAGACCTGGAGGCCCCACGCGTCCTCGGGGCGGATGTAGACGGCTTTCCGGCGCGGGCGGTTCAGATCGACCTCAAAACGAGAGTTCAGGCCGACCACGCTCGTCGGCGCGACCGCGGTCCACATCCAGGTGTACGGATCCTCTTCGCGCAGACGTTCGACTTCAGGAATCGCCATCAGCTCGAGGGCTTCGGGACGGACGAAGTGTCCGTCATGGATGGCGGCGGCGACGAGAGGGCCTTGCCCCTCGACGATCTTCCACACCGGGATGCTCATGTATCCGAGCCTCCCGGCTCGAGCAAAACGTTCTCAAGAAAAACCCAACAACGTCGGCCACCGGCGTGGAGTCCGGGCCGTGCCTCTTTTGTCTCAGCATATACCGGATTGAGAGCGCTGTCATGAGGATTTTGGCGCCCCCTGGGAGAGGGATGTGCGGTTTGTGGAAGTCCTTTGTGTTCTATGGCATAGAGATGTGTTTACGAGATAGCGAGAGACCGTCTCATGGTAGGGAGACATCCCTCGGCCTCCACAGGAGCTGTGCCGTACGGGTCACGGCTCCGTTCGGGGGCTGGACCAGAAGTGCGAAGGCTGGCCGACTATTGCGCCGCCTCGATCTCTCCCGCTCCGCCGGCCAGCGACGACGGGTGCGCCTCGACGCCGAGGTAGGGATTGAAAATGTACTCGGTGGAAACCGGCTGGGGGAACCGCAGGTTCTGCGAGACCGCGTACGCCGGGTCGAGCCCCCACTGGCCGGTCGCCAGCACGCCCTTTTTGCGAGTGCGGGTGTCATGCCAGCCCCAAAACGGCTTGGCCTTGTTCTCACTCTGCGTGCGGCCCCAGAACGAGCCGGCAATTTCCGGGTAGGGCGCGCGCGGGCGATTCCCCGCGGGAATGTAGCGGTAGTAGGCGTCGAAGGTGCGGTCGTCCCGCCCGGAGCCCTCGTGCGCCCGCAGCCACCAGTGGTCCCAAATCGGCAGCAGTTCATAGCCCACGCGCCGCGAGTCCGGGTGCTGCGGACGGTCCGCCAGTCCCGTGTAGACGTAGGTCACGCCCGGGCCGGCTGTGAAGCGGTCCTCGCTGACCACGTAACGCGAATGCGAGCCTGAGCTGCCGTAGACCCCGTGCCCGCCGGACTCGATGAAGACCGCCGGATGCGTTTCGTCCACCAGTTCGATCTTCCCGTCCACGTTGTGCGCGCCGCCGCGGATCGAGGAATCCGCCACGTGCGAATAGACGTTGTTGTGCGCCAGCGTCTCCATCGCCTCGAGGCTGCCGAATTGCGAGCCGTCCTTGCGTACGGTCAGAATCAGGCCCTCGTTGTCGTTCTCATGACAGCTGCCGGCAACGCATTTGTCGGAGTAGTCGCGCGGGTGGAAGATGTTGTAAATCAGAAACCAGTGCGTCGGCGTCTCCATCGCGGCGTAGTAGACGTAAGCCTGCGACGAGCCGATCTCGGCGTTTTCCCAGTTGTTCTCGCCCGACCAGTCGCCGTCCAGGTCGAACCGCGCAATGTAGTCCGACTTGGGCTGGAACCAGGTTTCTTGCGCGATGAACGGCGCCCAGTGCGCCGCCAGCGGCAGGTAGGGGTCCTGCGAGATCGGTTCGAAGCCGAACGCCATCGTCTCCTCCGGCTTGCGTGAAGGCGCGTCCGCGGCAACCGTGATCTCGATCTCGGCCGTCTTGCCCTCGAGAGTCGCTTCGATCTTGTAGACGCCTTCCTTCTCGGGCGCGGTGTACAGCGCAGCGTCCTGCAACAGAAATTGGCTGGCCGCCCGACGGTAGAGCTGCGATGCGAAGCCCTTGCCCTCGGGCTGGTAGAACGCCTCGGTCTCCTCTCCCTGGAAGCGGTAGGGCTTGGAGAGCCAGCCGCCGTTCTCGGAGACGATCTTCCACGTCGCGCCGTTGCGTTGCACCCGGACCTGTTCGGCCAAGCCCTCGGCCATACCGTAGGCCATCAACTGCACCTGCAACTGCTCCAGCGGACGCACTCGCGCCTCCGCCGGGTCGGCTCGCAATCGAATTTCAGCCAATTCGGGCTTCTGAGCCAATAGCAGAGCGGGTGTGAGCAAAGCGCAGAGCGCGAAAAGTCTCATCTTTGCCATTTTATGGCGAATCGTTGCGATTTCAATAGCGGCCTGGAATGCGGCATGCCGCGCAGCTTAGCGCCACGGATCGGCCGAAGAGGCTCGGAGGGGCTACTCGTTCCAGGGGCCCAGGCAGGCCAACTCCGCCCGCAGCCGTTCCCACTCGATGCGATCCACGCGGATGCGAATGTGGTCGCCCAACTTGTATTTGCGGCCGGAGCGTCGGCCCACCATCGCGCGCAGGTTCTCGCGGTAGTCGAACCGCTCGCCGAGAATCGCCTCCACGGGTACGAATCCCTCCACGAACAAATCGACGAGTTCGACCCACATGCCCGGGTCGGCGAGGGAGACGATCATCGCCTCGAGCTCGTCGCCCATGCGCGTCTCCATGTACTTGGCCTTCTTCCAGTCCATCAGGGCGCGCTCGGCGGAGACGGCGCGGCGCTCGGTCATCGAGGCGTGGTCGGCCACGGCCGCCAGCTCTTCGGCGGTCTGGCCGTCCTTGCCGTCGATCCAGGCGCTCAGCGCCCGGTGCACCATCAGGTCGGGATAGCGGCGGATGGGCGAGGTGAAGTGCGTGTAGGTGTTGGTCGCCAGGGCGAAGTGACCCTTGTTGATCTCGCTGTAGCGCGCCTGCTTCATCGAACGCAGCAGGCGGAAGCTCAGCACGCGCTGCTCCGGCTTGCCGTCGAGGCTTTCGATGAAGCGTTGCAGATCCTTCGGGTCGACAACCGAGCCCTGGGCCACGCTCACCTCGCGCCTCGGCTTGGAGCCGTCGCGCGTGCGCCGATGCCGCTGGAACGTCCGCTCCTTGAGCTCCAGCCCCAGCGAGTGCCCGAACGAGCGCGCCACCTGTTCGAGCTCGCCCAGGCTTTTCGGGCTGGGCGACTCATGGATGCGGTGCAGCGTTTCGCGCTTCTCGTGGAGCAGTTTGGCCGCGACGGCTTCGTTGGCGGCCAGCATGAACTCCTCGATCAGGCGGTGCGCAATGTTGCGTTCCGAGCGCTTTACGCCGGTCATGCGCCCCTCGTCGTCGAAAACGATCTCGGCTTCGGGCAGGTCCAGGTCGATCGCGCCGCGCTTGCGCCGCTTGTCCATCAGGATCTTCGCCAACTGCTCCATCAGCTCGAACCGCGGCGTCAGTTCGGCGTACTCCTTGCGCAGCTCCTCGTTGCCGTCGAGAATCCCAAAGACCTTGGTGTAGGTCATGCGTGCGGCGGAGCGGATGACGCTGCGGCAGAACTCCGCCTGGCGCAGCTCGCCGTTGGGCTTGAGTTCGAGCAGCGCCGACAGCGCCAGCCGGTCCACCTGCGGATTGAGCGAGCAGATGCCGGTGGACAGCGCCGACGGCAGCATCGGCACCGCCCGGTCAGGAAAGTAAACCGACGTTCCCCGCTGGCGGGCGTCGCGGTCGAGATGCGTCCCCGGCCGCACGTAGTGGCTCACGTCGGCGATGTGGACGTCGAGCTTCCAGCCGCCGTCGGCCAGCCGCTCGACGTAGACGGCGTCGTCGAAGTCGCGGGCGGTCTCGCCGTCGATGGTCACGATCGGCAGCTCACGAAAATCCCGCCGACGCTCGATCTCCTCTTCGGGAACCTGCTCGGGGATCGCCTTCGCCTCCGCCAGCGCCTCTTCGCTGAAGCGGTAGGGGATGTGGAAGCGCCGGATCATGATCTCGACGTCGACGCCGAAATCGTCCTCGTCGCCCAGCACCTCGATCACGCGCCCGTGGGCCGGCCGGTAGCGGGTGGGGAACTCGTGGACGGCGACGGTGACGATCAGCTTGTCGAGCTCCGACGCCTTGCTCACCCGCGGCGGGTCGACCTTGCCCAGCCGCTCGCCGTAGAAACTCGCCGGCGGAAGCTCCTTGCCGTGCTCGATGAGGATTTCGCCGCGCACCCGGTCGTCATGGGGTTCCACGCGCGAGCCGCGCGGATCATAATGAAACCGCCCGACCACCAAGCTCTGCTCGCGGTGCAGGATGCTGCGGATTTTGCCTTCGGCGCGTCCGTCGGGCTTGACGCGCGCCACTTCCACCAGCACGCGGTCGCCGTGCATCGCGTCAGCGGTGTTGTCGGGGGCGATGTAGAGATCGCCGTCGATGCCGGGGATTTCGCGATCCGTGGCGACGAAGCCGTAGCCGGCCGGATGCGCCGAGAAGCGCCCGGGCAGGAAGCCGGATTTGCGGTCGACGATGCGGTAGTGCCCGCGACGGCCCTCGAACAGCCGGCCCTCAGCCACTAGTCGGTCGAGTGCGTCGCTGAGGGCTGCACGGCGGTCGCCCTTCAGCCGCAGTTCGCGCGCCATGACCTTCAGACTCGTGCGGCCGCGGGGTTGGGCCCGGATGTGCGCCAGGATCTCTTCAGGCTCCACTGGCTCCATTGGAGCACACCGGCCGGCCGGTCCGATGTGGAGCGCGCCGCGCCTTCATACGGAGCCCCCATGCTTTAGTTCAAAGCGCCAGGTGTAAACCCACCGCCTTTGTAGGCGGTGAGCTTTGAGCAGGCTTTGATTACGATGGTGCGATGGCGGAGTACCGCACGAACGCGCACGCGCTGTGGGACATCAAGTATCACGTGGTGTGGATTACGAAGTACCGCTACAAGGTGCTGCGGGGAGAAGTGGCGGAGCGGGCGCGGGATCTGATCCGGCAGATCTGCGAGGCGCGCGAGGTGCGGATCGTGCGGGGAGCGGTATCGCCGGATCACATCCACATGCTGGTGTCGGTGCCCCCGCAACTGGCGCCGTCGAAGCTGGTGCAGTACGTGAAGGGGCGCTCGTCGAGGCGACTGCAAGAAGAGTTTCCGCACCTGCGCAAGAGGTACTGGGGGCAGCATCTATGGGCGCGGGGATACTTTTGCGCGACGGTGGGCGCGGTGGACGAAGCGACGATCAAGCAGTACATCGAGAACCAGAAGTGGGATGAGGACGGCGAAGGGTTCAAGATCACCGCGCCCGCGGAGCCTTGAGCCGGCTCTGAGCCGGGGCGCTCTTCAGGCGGCTTCAGCCGCAACCCGACTTTCAGTCGTCATCCAACCCACCGACTTTCAGTCGGTGGTCGTTTAGCTGGCGGGTGCGGAGCACTCCACCCGCCACGTAAACGTGGGCGGCTCACTTATGAGCGATATGAGCCGCGAAGCTTTAGCTCGCGGGTTGGGGCCATGCGTCAAGCCCGTGGGTGCGCTTCACCCGCCACGTAAACGTGGGCGGCTCATTTATGCGCATACGATCCGCCCCATGCTTCAGCTGGGGACATCGTCGCTCCGAGGCCCCGGTCCGCCCTACCGCCCGATCTTCACCGGCTCCGGCACCGCCGAACCATCCGCGCGCGAATCCGAAGCCGCAAAGTTCACGCCGGTCTTCTTGTCGTGCATCACCACGTTCCCGCGTCCCATCACCCCGGAGTGGCCGCCCAGCAGCTTCACGTCGTGCCCCATCTTCGTCAGCTCGACGAGCACGTCCTGGCGATGCCGCGACTCGATCGATACATCGCACGCCGACGGCGTGATCACGCGAAACCGCGGCGCCTCCAGCGCCTGCTGCAGGTTTAGCCCGTAGTCCACCAGATTCGACACCAACTGTGCGTGCGCCTGCGGCTGGTTGGGACCGTTCATGATGCCGAACCCGATCGCCTGGTCGCCCTTGCGCATGAAGCCCGGGATGATCGTGTGGAACGGGCGCTTGCGCGGCTCCAGGCTGCTGGGATGGCCTTCTTCCAACTCGAAGCCGCTGCCGCGATTCTGCAAGTGAAAACCCATGCCGTCCACCAGCACGCCCGAACCCCAGCCGCCCGACAGCGACTGGATCCAGGAGGCGATATTGCCCTCGCCGTCGACCACGGCCAAATAGGTCGTATCGGAGAAATTCGGTTCGCCGGCCTCGACCTTGCAGTTGGCTTTTCTCGGGTCGATCAGCTTCGCGCGCTCGGCCGCGTAGGCCTCGTCGAGCATGCCCGCCACCGGAATGTCCTCGAACTTGGGGTCGCCTACGTAACGGTAGAGGTCCGCATAGGCCAGCTTCATCGCCTCGATGCGCTTGTGCGTCTCTTCGGTGGAGTTCGGCCCTGCGGCAGCCGGCTCGAAGCGCTCCATCAGGTTGAGCATGATCAGCGCCGCGATGCCCTGGCCGTTGGGCGGCAGCTCAAAAACGTCCCAGTCGCGGTAATGCACCTGGATGGGCTCCACCCACTCGGGTTGCCAGTCGGCCAAGTCGTCGGCGGAGTATGCCCCGCCGCGTTCGTCCGAAGTTCGCAGAATCGCCTTCGCGATCTCGCCCTTGTAGAACGCGTCGGCGCCCTGGTCGGCGATCAACCGCATCGCGCGCGCCAGATCCGGGTTGCGGAAGACCTGGCCGGTCTTCGGCGGCTCGCCGCCGGGGTAGAACAACGCCTTGCTGCCTTCCTCGGCCGAGACCGTTTTGCTCCCCCAAGCCGCGGCGACGAGCTCGGTGATCGGCGCGCCCTTCTCGGCATGGTGAATGGTGGACTGGAACAGATCCTTCCAGGGCAGTTTGCCGAAGCGCTTGTGCATCGCCTCCCAGCCGCGGACCGCGCCCGGCACCGTCGTGGAATGGATGCCCCGCGAAGGCATCTTGTCTTCAATGCCCTCTTTCTTGAGGAACTTGCGCGTGAGTTTCTTGGGCGCCCAGCCGCTGCCGTTCAGCCCATAGAGCTTCTCTTCTTTGGCGTCCCAATACAGGACGAAGACGTCGCCGCCGATGCCGCACATCATCGGCTCGGTGAAGCCGAGCACGGCGTTGGCGGTGATGGCGGCGTCCGCCGCCGAGCCTCCCATGGCCAGGATTTGTGCACCTGCCTGCGAGGCCAGCGTATGGCTCGAGGCCACAATGCCGTCGGTGCTGATGACCATCGAGCGGGCGTGCTCGCGGTCGGCTGCGGAGAGCGCGCCGGCGAACAGCAGCAGCGCCAGGAAGGGAACTCTCATAGCGCGGATCGTACCACGCTCGGGGGCTTCAGCTGGTCCCGGAAGCTAGCGCGTGAGCTGGTCTTCGACTTCGGGCGGCGTGGCGTGGATCAGCCGCCCCAGCGCCGGGTCGCGCTCCATCACGCGGTTGCGCATCTCCCACGCCACCCGGCGATAGCTGATGTGCCCCTTCACGCCCGAGCGCACCCGCGCGATGTACTCCACCTCGGCGAAATCCATCTTGTAGAGCGTGCGGCAGCGCGCCGCGAACGGCAGCAGGTAGTCGCGGGCCTTCTCGGGCAGTTGGGCCCGAGCCGCTGCTGCCCCGTCGAGCGCCGCCTGGTACTCCGAGCCCAGGCCCGCCTGCTCCACCAGCTCCGGCGTCTCGGTCCCCAAGTCGCCGGTGAAGGCCTGTCGCACCTGCACGCAACGCCGGTGGCGGTGCAGATCGCGGTAGGCGCCGATGTCGCACACAACGTCAAAGACGTACTGGTAGCCGGCGCGGAATTCCCGCAGCAGCTCGTCGCGGCGATCCCGGCCGGCCAGCGCCACGTCCACCACTTCGTTCTTGCGCGCCTCGCTCCAGCCGGACACTTCGTCGAGCACCGCGCGGTACGGCGCATCGGTCGCGCCATAGAGCCACGTCGCGACGATCTCATCCAGCGGCTCGGCGTTCGGCGCCAGATCGATGTCTTTCAAGCCATCCACCGCGCCGAACTTCACGTTGGCCGCCGCCCACTGCTTCACCCGCGCCCGTGCGTCGCGCGCCGTTGTGTCCGGATCGGCGTACTTGGCTAGCGTCGGCGCGAGCGGTTCCAGCGCCTGCGACTCGTCCCAAATGCAGGCCGGGGGCTTCGCGCACGCCTCTTTCATCTCGACGGCCAATTCGCGGATCTCGCCGTAGGGCGACGCCCCCAGCCGTTGCATCTGCTTTTCGAGCGTGCGGATGCTGGTGACCTGACCCAAGTTCGTGGAAATCCCCAGGCTCAGCAGGTAGCGTACGCCGTCATACGCGCGCGCCGCGATGGTGCGCTTGTAGGCGCCCTCCTTCATCTCCGCGGGGCGGGGAAGAGCTTCGGTCAGATGCTCCTGGAGCCGGCCGTGCATGTCGAGATAGGTGGCCAGCAGCGCCTCGGCCGCCTTGCGGTAGATCGTCTCCGCCTCCGACCCTACGATCTCCGGCGGCGTCACGATCGAGCCGGCGGAAAAATCCTGGTAGCGGCTCGACTTCGCTTGGCCGTCCCACAGCGGCTCGTCTTCGATCTCGATGGCCGCCAGCTCCGAGACTCCCTCGAAGCAAAAAATCGCATGCCCCAGATCGGCGATCGAGGCGTGCCCGTACTGGAAGTAGAAGCTGTCGAGGAATTTTTCCGAGCTGTGGCTGCGCACCCACTCCAGGCTCTCGCGCACCGAATCCGGCGACCGGCTGTACCGCGCCAGCGCATAGGCGCTCTTCTCGGGAGGCATCGGGGCGACCACGACCACGCGTTCAGGCATAGACCACCAGCCTACAATTGTTTCTTGCCCAAGCGCTCTCAACCCTTCGGCCAAAATCGGATCGTTTTCGAGTCCATCGACACCACCATGCGCGAGGCCGCCGAGCGCGCCCGCGCCGGCGCACCCGAGGGAACGCTGATCGTCGCCGACCGCCAGACCTCCGGCCGGGGACGCTTCGGGCGCGCCTGGAGTTCCGATCCCGGCGTCGGTCTCTACTTCTCGCTCGTGTTGCAGCCGCGCCGGCCCGCGGTGGAGATGCTGGCGCTCACCCTGGCGGCCGGCGTCGGAGTCGCGCGCGGCATCGGCGACCATTGCGGGCTGACCTGCGACATCCGCTGGCCCAACGACATCATGCTCGAAGGCCGCAAGCTCGCCGGCGTGCTCATTGAGGGCGAGATCGAGAACGGCCGCCTCGAACGCGCCATCCTGGGCGTGGGAATCAACGTCAACCAGGACGCCATGCCGGAAGAGATCGCCGACATCGCCATCAGCCTCAAAGAGGCCACCGGCGCGGAGTACCTTCGCGAGGCCCTGCTCGAAACCATCCTGAAGCGCCTGGAGCAGTCCTACGACATGCTGCTCGAACAAGGCGCGCCCGCCGTGCTCAGGGCTTTTCGGCGCGCCTCTACTTGGACTGAGGGCAAGGCCGTGGTGGTGGAGGGCCGCCGGGGAACCACCTCCGGCCTGAGCCCGGAAGGCTACCTGCTGCTGCGTGACGAGACCGGCGCGGTGACGCCGATTCTGGCCGGCAGCGTCCGCCCGGCGCCGGTTTCGGAAGGATGACTCTTGACCGCAAACCCCGCCGGTGAGACGATCCTCGTGGTGCGGGTTTCCATGACTGACATCGAGCCTCAAATCGCGGCGGCGCGCGCGTACGAAGCGATCATGGTCCCGGCGCTTTTTGGCGAGTGGGCCGACCCAATGCTGCGCGCCGCGGACGTACGCCCGGGACAGCAGGTGCTGGATGTCGCTTGCGGAACCGGCGTGCTGGCGCGCGCGGCGTATGCGCGCACGCAGCCGCTCCTCGGCACGGTCGCCGGCATTGACGTCAACCCGGGCATGCTGGCCGTGGCGAGACGGATCGAGCCGGCCGTCGAATGGCGCGAAGGCCGGGCGGACGCGTTGCCGTTCGCCGACGGCTCGTTCGACGCGGTCGTCAGCCAGTTCGGGCTGATGTTCTTCCCCAAGCGGACCGCCGCCGTCAAGGAAATGATGCGGGTGTTGCGTACCGGCGGCCAGTTGGCGGTGGCGGTGTGGGATTCGCTCGACAACACGCCGGCCTATGCCATCGAAGTGGAGATCCTCGAGCGCGTGGCCGGCCAGTACGCCGCCAACGCCCTGCGCGCGCCGTTCGCGCTGGGCGACCGGGAGGGGCTGGAGGCGTTGCTCGAAGAGGCGGGGTTACACTCGTTCCACATCGAGACTCGGGTCGGCACGGGGCGCTTCCCGAGCGTGCAGGTGATGGTGGAAGCGGACCTGCGCGGCTGGCTGCCGCTGATGGAAGTGGAGTTGTCCGAGCCGCAGATTCAGAAGATACTCGAGGCGGCGGAAGAGGCGCTGAGCGGCTTCGTGCGCCCGAACGGCGAGATTGTGTTCGATTCGCCGGCGCATATCATCACAGCGACCAAGCCGTAGTGTGCGCGATGAAGGTCGTCGGGGACCGACGACCCGGCACGCCGGTGGCGTGCGCCGGCGTGCCGGGCATGGGCTGAATCTAGTGGGGTGAAAGGAACCCACCGGGACCGATGGCGCGGTCACCGTAGCAAAGAGCCAGACGGCAGCCGCGAGGCGAAGCTGAAGGAAGCGGGGTAGACAATATAGAAGCGCTCCGGAAGTTCCCGGGGCGCCGCCGACCGCATCACCGCTCCAACGGCGATGATCGTCAGCAGGCGCGCCCCGGCATTGTCCTTTAACGCTGGACGCGGCCCGAGCCGCCGCCCTTCATCAGCGCCACCACATCGGCCGTCGGGAAGCGGTTGTAGTCGCCCGGCACCGAGTGCTTCAGGCACGAAGCCGCCACGGCGAACTCGAGCGCCGACTGCGGATCGTCCGGGTAGTGGTGCAACCCGCCGATCAGGCCGCCCGCAAACGAGTCGCCGCCGCCTACGCGGTCCACGATGTCGGTGATCTCGTACTTCTGCGACATCAAGAAGTCCTTACCGTCATACAGGCACGCTGACCAGCCGTTGTGCGACGCCGAGATCGACTCGCGCAACGTGATCGCCTGCTTCTTCAGGTTCGGAAACTCCTGGAACATCTTCTCGGCCAGGGCCTTGTACTTGTCCGTATCGAGGTGGCCTTCTTCCACATCCACATCGACGGAGACGCCGATCGAAAGCTGGCAGTCCTCTTCGTTGGCGATGCCGATGTCGACGAACTTCACCAGCTCGCGCATCACTTCCGGCGCGGACTTGCCGTAGTTCCACAGCTTCTTGCGGAAGTTGTAGTCGCACGAAACCGTCAGGCCCTTCTCCTTGGCCTTCTGCACGGCTTCTATCGACAGATCGGCCGCGCCCTGGCTGATGGCCGGGGTGATGCCGGTGATGTGGAACCAAGTCGCGCCGTCAAAGATCGCATCCCAGTCGAAATCGCCGGGCTTGGCCATCGAGATCGCGGAGTAGTCTCGGTCATAGATCACCTTCGAGGGCCGCTGGTTGGCGCCGTGCTCGAGGTAGTAGACGCCCAGGCGTCCGTCCTTGGTGCGCTTGACCTGATCCACGTTGACGCCCAGGCCGCGCAGCTCGGCGAGGCAGGCGTCCACGATCTCATGCTTCGCCGGCAGCGCCGTCACGAACGAGGCGGGCAGCCCGTAGTTCGCGCAGGAGACGGCCACGTTGGCCTCGCCTCCGCCGAACGTCGCCACGAACATGTTGCTTTGCAACTGCCGCTCCAGATTGGGCGGGCACAGCCGCAACATGATCTCGCCAAAAGTCACAATCTTCGCCATTTCTTGGATCTTCCTCGATTGGTCGGGCGCCGCGGCCCGTAAGTGGTTCCAGAAGGGGCAGGATATCAAACTCCGGCGTCCTCTCGCGGCTCCAGCGAAACAGTTCGCCCGGCTGCGTTGTCACCCTCGTGATGAGACGCGAAAAACAGAAATATCCAAGATTTTCCCGGCTTCCGGCCGTGTTGGCGGTGGTCGTCGGCGTGATGCTGAGCGCTTGCGGCAAGGTCTACACGCCCGAGACGCAGGCGCGCACGTTCGAGCTGCCGGCAGGGACGGAACTCTATGTCTCTCCGACCGAGCCGCTGCAGCTGACCCAGATGCGGGCGGGCGATTTGTTCACCGGCATCCTCACCAGCCCCTTGGTGATGGACGGCGTTGTTATCGCTCCGCGCGGCGCACCGGCAGCCGGCGAGTTCGTGGTCGAACCAACTCCCGACGAAGTGGCCGCCCAGCCGGTCGGCGTGAAGCTCACCAAGCTGACGATCCACGGCGGGGAAGAAGCGGCGCTCGACACCACGCCCATATTCCCGCAGGAGGGCGCATTGACCGACGACGTCGCCCGCTTGGCGGAAGACAGGGAGTTGCTGTTCGTGTTGAGCGAGCCGGCGGAGGTGAGCTGGTCGATGGATATCGACCCGTTCGGCTCGGCGGCATTGTAGTCGCCCCGGACTTCCGTCCGGGCGGCTCTTCAGCGTGGCGCGCAGCTCCCTTTGTCGAAAAGCTCCCCGATCGAGACCAGCTCGATCCCCAGCGCTGTGATTGCCGCCTGGACCTCCGGGTCGGTCCAAGCTTGCAGCACGGAGCTGCGCTGTAGCGCCCAGAGTTCGCCGTCGTTCGAATCCACTGCGCGCAGCTCGGGCGTGTTCGCCGCGGGATGGCCGACATAGAGGTGCAATCCCGGCGTGAGCGCGCGCAGCGCCGCCAGCAGAGCCTGCTTGACGCCGTGCGGCGTCCTGTCGGGGTAATCGAGCCGAAAGCGCTGCTCGCCAAAGTAGCCGGCGCTGGAGATCCCCAAGCAGTATTCCTTGGCCAGCCGGCGGGTGACCGGCAGAATCTCTTCGCGACAGGCCAGACCCATGTGGCAGTCGATGTAGTCGAGCCGGAGGCCCGCCGCGAGCGCCTTGTCGATCTGAGCCCGGAACTCCCGCTCCACCTCGGCCAGGTTCGGCTTGTGGGTCGCCCAAGGCGAATCGTCGGGCCGGCGGTCGGCGGGCAGAGGACGGTCGTAGCCGAAGCCCCACAGGTAACCGTCGGGGGAGACCAGGCTGGGCACGGCGGTGATGGGCGACACCGGCCTCCAACGCAAGACGTTCCACTCGCTGGTCAGCGTGAGGTGAACGCCGACGCTCCACTCGGGATGCTGTTGAACGATACGGACGGTCTCGGCGAACCAGGGCCCCGGCGCCAGCAGGCTGGCCGAGGTCATGATGCCCTCGAACGCCGGCTCGAGAGCCATGTTCGAGGAATGGCTGTAGCCGAAATCGTCGCCGCGGACGATCAACCGCACCGGCTCGGCCGCCCCTGCGGCCCCCGCGAGCGTCAACAACAGCGCCAGTGCGGCCTTCATCCAAGAAGAGATTACACCGGCTGTAATTTTTTCGCAGGAGTCCAGCAAAATATGCACGCCGGGATTGCGAGTCATTTTCGGAGGAAAGCGGGCGGGCCTATCGGAGATATCCGCCTAACGTATTGATTTCAAGAGTGATCGCGATCTGTTCGCAGGCGGTTGGATGAGTTTGGCCATCTGCATGCCTTAAGCTTTGGCGCGAGGAGATTGGTTCTGCAAGGAGACTTCAACAGCATGAATTCGATTCAGTCCCATTCCACCGAGAACCGCGGAACCGCCGCCAAGTCCGGCGCGGCTTTGAAGCTCGGCCTCGTGTTCGTCGCCGTTGCGGCGGTGGCCTTCAATATCTATCTGGTCTCCAAGGTGAATTACGTCGAAGCCCAGGCTGCGACACAGCGCAGCGGCTTCGAGACTGAGTTGCAGTCGCTGCAGGAGCGGCTGGCCACCCAACAGCTGCGCCACGACAAGAATCTGGCCGAGTTGCGCGCCGGCCTCGATCGCGCCGAGCGTTCTTCATACTCGCAAGCGCGCAATGAGGCCCAGCGCCGCGCAGCCAACGTCGCCAAAGAGGTGGCGAACAAGCAGCGCGAGCAGCAGGACATGTTCCTCCATGAGATCGGCGGCGTGCGGGAAGCGACATCGGCGAACTCGAAAGGCCTTGACGCGGTGAAAGGCGAGGTGGCCGGCGTCGTCGGGAAGATCGATGAAACTCGGCGAGGCTTGGCTGAAACCGAAGGCGCACTGCTGTCTACGCGGGACCAGCTGGCGGGCGTCAACATGCGCGTCGAAAACCATGCAACCGACATTCAGGTCTTGCGGGACCGCACCGAGCGCATGCAGACCAAGTTTACGCTCGACGAGAGCAAGGAACGGACGAAAGTCGACGACATCCAGGTCCGCCTGAAGAACGCCGACTTCCGCAAGAATCGCTACACGGTCGAGATCCTGGCCGATGACCAGGTGATCGTGCAGAAAGACCGCTACCTGAACGAGCCGGTGGAATTCTACGTCACCGGCGCGGACCGGCCCTACGAGATCGTCGTCACCGACATCCGTAAGGGCCAGGTGAGCGGATACCTGAGCAAGCCGAAGTTCGCGGCGCTGGCGGCGCGACGCTGATGACGCTGACGCTCAACAGTTTGAGTCGCACCCCTATGGGACGGCTCGAGCGGCAGGCGGGGCCCTTCGACACGGGCGCACGAGGGGTCTCGCCCAAGCCGCTGGAAGGTTTTGTGAGTTTGGATCCGGGGGCTCCCCGGGTTCAAGGACGGGGCGGGTTTCCGGAGGTATCGGGCGCACTGAAGGAAACCCGTTCTCGCGCCTTTCGAGTTTTGAGTTTGAACGGGGCGGGCGCTCTGTTCAAGCGGTGGGCGGGGTTCTCCGTTCGGGCGCTCGGAGAATCTCGTCCCCAGCCGCAAGGCTTCGCGAGTTTGGGCTCGGGTTTCGTCCCCGGGTCCAGTGGGCGGAGCGGGGTTGGTTCGATTCGGGCGCACGGATCGACCTCGCTCCAATCCACGAAAGAGTTTTTGAGTTTGGATGGGGCGGACGCTCTATCCAGATAGGCGAGGCTCCCCGTTCGGGCGCTCGGGGAGTCTCGTCGCTAGAGTTTGAGCCGGGCATACGCCGGGCTCAACGGGAGGAGCGAGGCTGGTTCGATTCGGGCGCACGGATCGGCCTCGTTCCAACCACTTAGAACAAGTTTGGATGCGGCCATAGAGCCGGGTCCAAAAAAGCGCGGGGTCCTCCGTATCGGGCGCACGGAGGGCCCCGTTTGCATTTCCGGTGTCAGAATAGAGTTCATGACCCGTCGTCAGTTTGCCTCGATCAGCGCCGCCGCTTTGGCCGCAAGCTGCGGCGGCGAGTCCCCCCAAACGGAAACGCCTGCCCCGATGCCCCTCGAAGACAAGGTTCAACAATACGTCCCCTTCCGGCTCGACGCCGACCTGTCGCACCTGAGCGACAACCAGCGCAAGATGCTGCCGTTGCTCATTGAGGCCGCGCAAGTCATGGACGGCCTGTTTTGGCGCCAGGCCTACGGCGACAAACAGCAGTTGCTCGGCTCGCTCGACGGCGCCGCTCGCCGCTTCGCCGAGATCAACTATGGCCCGTGGGACCGCCTGGGCGACGATGAGCCCTTTCTGCCCGGCGTGGGTCCCAAGCCCGACGGCGCGCAGTTCTACCCGACCGATATGACCAAGCAGGAGTTCGAGGCCGCCGTAGCCGCCTCCTCCGACGACGGCAAGGCGCTCAAGAGCCTCTACACGATCGTCGTGCGCAAGGACGGCGGACTCTCCGCACTGCCTTACGGCCAGGTGTTTCGCGCGGAGCTCGAGACGGCCGCCGCCAAGCTCCGCGAGGCCGCCGCATTGGCCGAGGATGCAGGTTTCAAGCGCTACCTCACGCTGCGGGCCGAGGCGCTGCTCAGCGACGACTACCAGCCGTCGGACATGGCCTGGATGGACATGAAGTCCAACCAGATTGATCTGGTGATCGGGCCGATCGAGACCTACGAAGACAAGCTGTTTGGCTACAAGGCGTGTTTCGAAGCCTACGTGCTGCTCAAGGACATGGAGTGGAGCGGGCGGCTGGCCAAATACGCCGCGCTGCTGCCTGCCTTGCAGGAAGGGCTGCCGGTTCCGCCCGAGTACAAGCAGGAAGACCCAGGCGCCGACTCGGACCTGAACGCCTACGACGCGCTTTACTACGCGGGCGACTGCAACGCGGGCGCGAAGACGATCGCCATCAACCTGCCCAACGACGAAGAGGTGCAGTTGGCGAAGGGCGCGCGCCGGCTGCAACTGAAAAACTCGATGCGGGCGAAGTTCGAGAAGATCCTGCTGCCGATCGCGGGCGAATTGATCGCCGACGACCAGCGCGCGCACGTCCAGTTCGACGCCTTTTTCGCCAACACGATGTTCCATGAGGTCGCGCACGGCCTGGGCATCAAGCAGACGTTGACAGGGAAGGGAACCGTGCGCGAGGCCATGAAGGAGCGCGGCTCCGCTCTCGAAGAGGGCAAGGCGGACATTTTGGGCGTCTACATGGTGACGAAGCTCAAGGAGATGGGCGAGTTGGGCGACGACGTCGACCTGATGGACAACTACGTCACCTTCATGGCGGGGATTTTCCGCTCGATCCGCTTCGGCGCCTCCAGCGCTCACGGTGTGGCGAACCTGCTGCGGTTCAACTTCTTTGCCGATGCGGGCGCGTTTTCCCGGGACGCCGCGACGGGTAAATACCGCGTGAACCCGGAGGCGATGGCCGGCGCGGTGGAGGCGTTGTCAAAGAAGATCCTGACGCTGCAGGGCGACGGGGATTATGACGGCGCCACGGCCTTCGTGAACGAGATGGGCAAGATCGGCCCGGAACTGCAAGGCGACCTGGATCGCCTGGAAGCGGCGAACATCCCGGTGGATATCGTCTTCGAGCAGGGCGCGCAAGTGCTGGGGCTCTGAAATGAGCGCCCGGGTTGACCCGGGCGCGTTCAGCTCGGGCGCCGGCGTCTCAGTCGCCCGCTTTGGCCGCCATGGCCTTCTTGCCTTGCGAAACCTTTGGCGGGGTGCTTTCCGTCGCCGCCTTGTCCTTGTACATGCGCTCGTCGCTGAGCGCCAGCAGGGTCCTGGGGCTGTCGGCTTCGGAGGGGAAGTGGGCGTCGCCCACGCTGATCATCGTGTAGGAGACGGCGCCGTCTCCCACCTCCACCGGCTCCTCTTGCAGGGCTTCTTTGAGCTTGCGCGCCGTCTCGCGGAGCGCGCTCGCCGAGATGCCGGGCAACAGCGCCAGAAACTCGTCGCCGCCCAGCCGTCCCACGAAGTCATAGCGACGCAGCGCGCCGCGCAGCTTGCGTCCGGTAGCCATGAGCAAGCGGTCTCCGGCCGGGTGCCCGTAGGAGTCGTTGATCATCTTCAGGCCGTTGACGTCCATGAAGAGCACGCCCAGCGGCTGGTTCTCGCGCTCGGCCCGGTGCACCTCCTGCTCCAGGCGATACAGCGATTCGCCGGCGTTGGGCAGCTGCGTCACCGGGTCGGTGTGGGCGTCGATGCGAATCTGCGTCAGAGCGTCGGCGGCGGCCATCGTCCGCGCCAGCTTCTCGCCCACCAGCCCAAGCAAGGCGCTCTCCTTCGCGCCAAACACGCCGGGCTCGTCGGAGCCCAGCAGTACCAGTCCGACCAGCCGCTGCTCGACGAACAGCGGCGTGGCCAGCTTCGAGCCGACGCCGCCGAGCCCGTCGGCGTCGTCGCGGGCGCTGTTGGCGGACAGCGGGATGCCGCGGCGGGCGGCTTCGGCCGCCAAACCCTCGTTGGCGGGGATTCCCACCTGTCCTTCTTCGCTACCGGCGAGCCCCAGCCCGCTGCGCAGCACGAACGCCTCGCGTTCCTCGTCGTAATCGAACAGGCCGGCCGCCCGGGCCCGCGTGGCCTTCGCCAGCAACTCGAGCGTCTGCTCGAAGGCGCGATCAAATTCGAGGTTCGACCCCAGCAGCATCATCGTCCGGTGATAGGCGTCGACCAGATCGGGGCGCTCGATCAGGTCAAGCAGGGAGGCGGTTGCGGAGGGTTTTTCGATTTGAGACTGGTGATCGATCCAGGTCTGCCGCAGCGATCGGCCCATGCCGCCGCGCCGCCGCGCCGCGTTGGAGTCGGCGCGCAGCTTGGCGCGGATCTCGTCCGCGTACTCTTCGACCTGCCCGAGGAAGACGTCGAGCACCTCGGGGTCGAAGATCTTGCGGCGCTGCTGGCGCATCAGCTCCGCCGCTTGGTCGATCGTCAACGGCTTGCGGTAGGGGCGCTCGCTGACCAGGGCGTCAAAGCAGTCGACGACGGTCAGGATGCGGGCCAGGCGCGGGATGCGCTCGCCGGACAGGCCGGCCGGATAGCCCGATCCGTCCCAGTGCTCGTGATGGCAGCGCACCACCGCATCCACCGGGTCGGGGAACTCCATCGAGGCGACGATGTCGGCGCCGATGGCGGCATGCGAGGAGATGGCCCGGAACTCCGCTTCGGTCAGCCGCCCGGGCTTGGAGAGGATGGCGTCGGGCACGCCGATCTTGCCCACGTCATGCAGCACGGCGGCGAGTTCGAGGGTGCGCTGCTCTTCGGCGGTGCAGTCGAGCTCGGCGGCCAGGCGACCGGCGAGCAGCTTTACGCGCTCGAGATGGCCGGCGGTGCTGCCGTCTTTGGCTTCGATCGCCACCGCCAGCGTCTCGAGCGCCTTTTCGCGGACCCGCGCCAGCTTCTCGATATGGTCCTGCTGTTCGTGCAGGCGCGGGAAGTAAGTCTGCAGATACCAGTAGGCGCAGGCGATGCAAGACAGCCCTAGCAGCGTGTCGAAGATGTTATGTCCGTCGATGAGCAGTCCCGCAACCAGGGCGCCGCAGGGGGCGAGCAGATAGATCGGGCTGGCCCAGAAATACTGCCGATTCCAGACGACCCAGGGTTTGGCGCCGGTCTGAAGTGCACGGCGCGTGGCCGCGAGCAGGCTCCAGACCAGGAAGTAGGCGACCGCCGCCAGGGCCGCGCGCACCGCCCAGAACAGGCCTCGGTCGCCCGGGATGAGCGCCGTCACCGAGGTGGCGGCCAACGTGGCCAACGCCGTCGAGGCGACGAAGTAGCCGGCCTCGAGCCCCGCCTCCGCACGGGTGGTGCGTAACGCCTGGCCGGGGATGATGCGGTCGAATACGCCGGCCGTGCTGAGCACGACGAACGCCGCCCAGGGAGGCTGTTGGAGAATTGCCGCAAAACCGAAGGGAAACCACAGCGACAGCGAGTCGTCCAACCCCGGCAAGTGCAGGCGCATCCGCGTGCCGATGCAGGCCAGCAGCAGCAGCACCGAGAAGGCCGTCCAATTCGGCGTCCCGTTGAGCGCTCCCATGCGCCATAGCGCAACCGCTCCCGAGGCGAGGACCGCTACGTCCGCCGAAATTCGCCGATGGGACGGGGCTGAACTTCGTGAAGCAAGTCTGGGCATCGAATCAACCCGAGCGGCGGGGGCGTTCAACTGTGATGTCTATGACAGTTTTTCTTGTCGAAGCTGACACGTCAATAGGTTGAGAAAGGTATTTTCCCCTACAGTAGACGCCCCTGGCATGAGCTTACAACTACTAGTACTGTTTTGATGACAATTCCCTGAACCGCCTCGGGGTGGACTTTGGTAGACTTTCGCAGAGTCATCATGAGCCGTCCTGTTACCCTTTTCACCGGCCAATGGGCCGACCTTCCCTTGGAAACACTTGCCGAGAAAGCCGCCTCGTGGGGCTATGACGGTCTGGAGCTTGCCTGCTGGGGCGACCACATGGACGTTGCCCGCGCTGCTGTCGATCTCGACTACTGCGCCAAGCAGAAAGCCATTCTCGAAAAGCACGGGCTGCAGCTGTTCGCCATCTCGAACCACCTCGCCGGCCAGCTCGTCTGCGACCCGAACAACGACGCGCGCTCGGACCTGTTCGCCCCGCCGGAAACCCACGGCGATGCGGAGAAAAAACGGGCCTGGGCCGTGGAAGCGGTAAAGAACACCGCTCGCGCCGCCAAGAACCTGGGCCTGTCGGTAGCCAACGGCTTTACCGGGTCATCGATCTGGCATATGCTCTACAGTTTTCCGCCAGTCTCGGACGCAATGATCGAGGAGGGTTTCCGGTATTTCGCCGAGATGTTCAATCCGATTCTTGACGTGTATGACGAGTGCGGCGTGCGCTTTGCCCTGGAAGTGCACCCGACCGAGATCGCGTTCGACATCTACACGGCGAAGCGGGCGCTCGAAGCGGTCGACCACCGGCCCGCTTTCGGGTTCAACTTCGATCCGAGCCACCTGCACTGGCAGTTCATCGACCCGGTGATGTTCCTGTGGGAGTTCAAGGACCGCATCTATCACGTCCACATGAAGGATGCGGCGCAGCAGTTGGACGGCAAGAGCGGCATCCTCGCCTCACACCTGAATTTTGGCGATCCGCGCCGCGGTTGGGACTTCCGCTCGCTGGGCCACGGCGGCGTGGACTTTGAAGAGATCATTCGCGCGCTCAACCATATCGGCTACGACGGCCCGCTGTCGATCGAGTGGGAAGACAGCGGCATGGACCGCGAGCACGGCGCCAGGGAGGCCTGCGAATTCACCAAAGGCGTGGACTTCAAGCCCTCCGGACGCGCCTTCGACGCCGCTTTTGGCGACAAGTAGAGCAGCCCGGATTTGGCGTCGGCGTGGCTTGCGGCTAGACTGTGGGGGTGCGCGGGACGACGGTTCGTCTCTGTCTCCTGCTCAGTCTGGCCGCCGGCGGCGCCGTTGCGCAGACCGTCGGGGCGTGGGAGAGTCGAGCCGACTTTCCTATCGGGCTGACCGAGGTATCCGCCGCAGCGGTCGGGGAGAAGGTCTATGTCATCTGCGGCATAGCCGAGTCCGGACTGCGCTCCAATCAACTTTTCATCTACGACCCGACTGCTGATTCCTGGTCGCAAGGCGCTCCGTTGCCGATCGAACGCGGCGCAGACCACTGCAATTGGGTCGCGGTCGATGGAGCCGTGTATTTCTTGGGCGGCGAGCGGGTCGGCCAAGGCTTCCTGACCAACCGCACCCTGCGCTACGACCCCGGCGCGAACGCTTGGACGGAGCAGCGCGAGGCCCCAACGCCGCGCGGAGCGTCAGGCGTCGCCGCCATCGGCCGGACGATCTATGTGGCCGGCGGCGAAGGCGCGCAGACCGCCGGTACGGCGTTCGAAGCCTACGATATCGACCTCGATCGCTGGCGGAGCCTGCCGAGCGTGCCCAACGGGGGCCGCACGCATCTGACGGCGCAGGCGGTGGGCGGCAAGTTCTACGCAATCGGCGGACGCATCAACGGCGCTGTGCGCGGCGAAGTCTTTGCGTTCGACCCGGCGAGCGGCCAATGGGCCCCGCGCGCCTCGATGCCGACTCCGCGCGCCGGCATCGCCTCGGGCGTATTGGGCGGCCGCATCCTCGTTTTCGGCGGAGAGGGGCCGAGCGGGCGGCCCGAGCAGACCTACCAAGAGGTCGAGGAATACGACCCGGCCACCGATTCGTGGCGGTCGCTGACGCCGATGCCCAACCCGCGCCATGGCTTCTACGGCGCGACGGTGACGGCCGGCGCGGACGGGCCGCGCGTGCACCTGCCGGCCGGCGGACCGCGGGCGGGGCTGACGGTGTCGAGAACGCATGACGTGTTCTTCCTGCAACCGGAGAATGCGCCGACGTTCTTAGCGGATGCTGTGGTGAATGCCGCCTCCGGCGCGGCCTGGCTCAGCGCGGGGAGCGCCGCCAGCCTGTTTGCGGCCAACCTGGAGGTTCCCGGTACGGCGGCGGAAACCATTCCGCTGCCGACCCGGCTCGCGGGCGTGGAGGCCCTGCTCGACGGCGTCCCCGCGCCGCTGTTCTTTGTCGGCCCGGGCCAGGTGAATTTTTTCATTCCGCACGGCCTGGCCGGGGAGGTTGAGTTGCGGCTGAGGATCCGCGGGCTCGAGAGCGCGCCCGTTGCGCTCGAGCTACAGGCGGCCTCGCCGGGGATCTTCTCCCTGACACAGAGTGGCGGCGGGCAGGGCGCGGTGCTGATCGGCGGGACCGGCGTGGTGGCGGACGTAAACCGTCCGGTGCGCGCCGGCGAGGTGCTCGAGATCTATGCGACCGGCTTGGGAGCCGTCAGCGAAGCCCCGACGAGCGAGCGCCTGGTACGGACGCTGGCGCAGCCGCTGGTGCGGCTGGGCCAGCGTCCGCAGGAAGTGCTGTTCTCGGGTCTGGCGCCGGGCTTGGTCGGCGTCTATCAGGTAAACGTGCGGGTGGGGCCGGAGGTGGAGGCGGGCGACGCCGTTGTGTTGGTGTTAGAGATTGCCGGCGCGCGCAGCAACGTGGTTTCGATTGCGGTGGCGGAGTAAGCGCCCCCGGCTCCGGAAGCGTCCGATATAGCCCCCGGCTTCAGCCGGGAGAATTAGAACCGGCCCCGCCGCCTTCCGCCCCTGGCCTCACCCGCATTCGCAGAGGTGAGGCCAGGAGCTTTCGTCAGGCTCTTCGCGCGTCCCCATGGACCCGGCGCAGGCTGCGTCTCGAAACTAGGTGATCGAGGCGTCGTAGATCGACTGGATCGAGTCGTTCATCATCGCGTCGAACTCGGCGTCGGACTGCTGGGCGCTGAGACCTTCAGACAAGGCCCGCGAGAAGCTGGCGATGACGCCCTTGTTTTGGGCCAGGCGCTCGTTGGCTTCGTCGCGCGAGTAGCCGCCCGACAACGCCACGACCTTGAGTACGTTGGGGTGGTTCACGAAGTCCGTGTAGAAGCCGGGATCTTCGGGCAGCGTCAGCTTGAGCATGACGATCTGGTCGTCGCCCAGGGCGTCGAGTTCGGCGCCGACGGCCTTTTTGAGCAGCGCTTCGGCTTCGGCCTTGTCGGGGCAGTGGATGTCCACTTCCGGCTCAATGATCGGGACCAGCCCGGCGGCGATGATCTGGCGACCGATCTCGAATTGCTGCTTCACAACGGCTTCGACGCCGCTAGGGCTGGCCTGCTTGATGACCGAACGCATCTTGGTGCCGAAAATGCCGTTGGCCTTGGCGCGCTTGAGCAGGTCGTCCAGACCCGGTATCGGCTTCATCAACTGGACGCCGTCTTTTTCGTCGGCCAGGCCCTTGTCAACCTTGAGGAAGGGGACGACGCCCTTGGCGTTCCACAGATAGTCGGCGGTCGGACGGCCCTCGATCTGGCGGTCCATCGTGTTCTCGAACAGGATGGCGCCGACGATGCGGTCGCCGTTGAAGGCCGGGGTGGTGATCATCCGCGTCCGCATCTGGTGGACGACGGTGAACATGCCCTCTTCGTCGGTCCAGGCGTCCTCAGTGACTCCGTAGAGCGCCAGGGCCTTGGGCGTGCTGCCGCCGCTCTGGTCCAGGGCGGCGATAAAACCTTTGCCTGTCTTGATTTTCTGAAACTGCTTTTCGTAATCGCTCACGGTAGTCCTCGTTGGTCTTGTATTTTCAGGGGAAAGGGACGCAGTCGACGGCGGCGTCTCTCCCCCTATCCTACCCAATCCCGGAGCCGCCTTGGCTCTCCTTACACTCCAAGCGGCGAACCGATTCGGCGGCATCGCGCCGCGAGGCTGCTATGCTATCGCTCGCTAACCCTTCGAGGAGAGTTCCCATGAAAGCAATCGCCACGTTTTTGACCTGCTGCGCTCTCGCGCTTCCCGCTTCCAGCCAGGTCTTCAGTCTCACCCGCGATCAGATGATCGAGTTCACCAAGCACAATCCCTATGAGCGCTTCCCCGACGGACGCCCGAAGGTGCCTCGGGAACTGCTCGAGCGCATCGCCGAGCTCAGCGTGGAGGAAGCCTGGGGAGTTCTGCTCCGGGAGGGCTATGAAAAGCAATACGCCGACGGCTTCGAGATCCTCAAGCCCGGGCAGCGTCTGGTGGGCCGCGCGGTCACGGCGCAGTATTTGCCGCACCGTCCCGACCTGCAGGAAGTTGTCGACGCGGACGCCGAGAAGAAGGGCTTGGCGCGTGGCAACACGCAGAAGGTGGTGGACGCCCTGGTGCTCGACGACGTGGCCGTGGTCGACCTGATGGGCGCCGCCCCGGGCCACAATTTCGGCGGCGACAACTTGCATTCGGCCATCTGGGGCCAGACCAAACGCGGCGCGGTGGTGGACGGCACCATCCGCGACCTGCAAAACACCTACGACTTGCCGCACAACATCTTTTATAAGAAGGCGCACCCGGCCGCGGTCGGCGGCGTTCTGATGGTGGCGCTGAACATCCCGGTCGAGATTTCCGGCGCGATCGCCATGCCCGGCGATGTGGTGCTGGGCGACCGCGAGGGCGTCATCTTCATCCCGCCGCATCTGGTCCAGAAGGTGCTCGACTACGCCGACTCGATTCACATCAAGGATGAGTGGACCAAGGCCAAGCTCATCACCGGCCAATACCGCGCCAGCGAACTCTACGGCGCCAAGCTCTCGCCGGAGATGCAGAAGGATTTTGACGATTTCAAAGCCAAGCGCATGAAGGAGATCGACAAGCAGCGCTCGAAGAAGTAGCGCGGCCAGACGGGTCGCCCCCTACTTCGTCTTGTCCGGCTGGGTGGGCGTCGGCTGTAGCGTAGCGCGCCAGATGGGGCGACCCTTGAGGTCGAGCACACCCTGGCGCAGCACGTCGCGGATGGAGAAGGCGAGGCGGCCTTTCTCGAAGCGGCCGTCGAACTCCGAGGCGCCCAGAGTAGGCTTGGACGGCGCGATGCGGTAGATCGGGACGATGCGCTTTTTCTCGCGCTCGGCGGCGGTCTTGCGGCGTAGTGCGTTGTGCGCTTCGAGCGCGGCGTCGGGGCGCTGCGCCAAGAAGCGATTCCAGGTGATGGTGCGGCGCATGTCGCGCTCCACGGCGCGGTCCAGCAGAGCTGCAAAGGTGACCACGCCGGCTTCGAGCAGGTTGAATCCGGCTCCTTCGTCCTGGGCGTCGAGCGGGTCGATCTCGATCATCGGGTCGAGCTCGAGGGACAGGATGTGGGTCGCGCCGGCGTCGATGGCCAGGTGCAGCGGCGAGTTGTTGAGCACGCCGCCGTCGAGGAAACGGTGCCAGGCCGAGCGGGCCCCGCCGCTCGAGTAGATCTCCAGCCGCTGCGACGGGAAGGCGCTGGGTACGGCCGAGGAGGCCACCACGCATTCCAGCAGCGAGCGCGACGAGACGAACAGCGCTCCTTCGATTTCATGGTGCGGCTTGGAGGCGTCGTCGTCGGAGTCGATCTGTACGGCCATCCAGCCCTGTTCGACCAGCGCGCGGTAGGTGTCCGGCCTCACGAGCGTGAACAGGCACTCGCGGCCGACGGTGATGTCGGCGGCGGTGATGATCAACTCCGGCAGCTCGTCGGCGCGCTTGTACCATTCGCGCACCACTTCACGACTGAGCGACTGGGCGCGGTCACGGGTCTGCTCCGGCGCCCAGAAGAACGGCTGGCGCAGATCGCCGTCCGGGCCGGTGTTGGCCAGCAGGCGCAACAGCGGCGTGTCCAGGATCAGGCTGTAGCCGAAGGTGCGGACCAGCCAGATCAGCATTACCGCCAAACCGGCCAGCGAGAGCGTCCCCAGCACCGACAGCAGTAGTGCGCTGTCTCCGCGGGCGCTCGTCTGGAGGGCGTCCGGCAGGATTCCCTCGAGGCCCAGCAGCAGCATGAAGCCGACGAACAGAAACGGGTTGAACAGCAGCGTTGCCAGCAACAGTGCGCCGAACAGCCCCCAGCGGCGCAGCGGCGTATGCAGGCCGCGGGTGGCCAGGTCGACCATCCAGGAGCGGCGGCCGGCGACCCAGCGCGAGGTGCGACGCTCGCGGTCCAGCAGCGACCAGATCGAGGCGATGAACGTTGAGTAGGGCTGCCGGATCTCGGGATCCTCGTGCAGCTGTGGGTTCTGCAGGCCGAGCGCCTCGATGAAGACGCCGTAGCCGTTCAAAGCTCCGGCCGAGGTGCCCACCAATAGATCGGGCTCGAGACCGCGCTCGCGCATACGCGGCAGCAGCGCCTCCATGGTGCCGGCGCTGTAGGCGCCCTTGGCGCCCCCTCCGCTGATGGCGAAGGCGATGCGCCGGCGGGCGGGCTCGAGCGCCTGCACTTTCAGCGAGGCAGGGCCGAGGAAGCGGTTGTCGCGGCAGACGACCTCGAGCTCGAGGTCGTCGAGCAACTCGGAAACCTCCAGAAACTGCGGCCGTAGCGGCGACGGGGTGGAGTTGTGGTCGATCGCAGACTCGGAGTGAGGCGGGGACATTGCTTTCTGCGTCTATCTCCGGCGCCAACGAGGGGGCCGGTGTCAGGATAGCGCGTTGAGGGGGGTGTCCTACAACGCAGCGGGCCGCCTCCGTTCGGAGGCGACCCGCTGGTGTGTTCAGGGTTCGATGGATACCGATCGGCTGTTAGCTGCCGATACGGCCCCGGCCGCCGCGTTTGGCCACGCCGATGACGGTTGGCCGCGGGGGCTGCCGGCCGTCAGGGTAGTTGGATAGGACGTTCGTGTTGAGCACGCCGCCTTCGCCGGGGTGCTGGATCGAGACAAACATATGGTTGGCCTGGTTGTTGAAGGTCATGCAGGCGACTTCGCAGCCGGGCACGCTGCTGAGGAACTGCCGGTTGAAGCCGCGCTCGGGCCCTTCGGTCGGGCAGGCGTAGATGCCGTCGTTCCCGCCCACCGACGTCCGCGGCTGGCCGTCGGTCATGATCCACAGGACGCTGTCATTGGCCTGGAACTCGAGATTGTCCGGGGCGGCCAGCGAGCTGACGCGGCTCTGGTCGAAGCCGGCGAAGAACGTCCGGCCTTCAGGGGTCTGAGCAGCTTCGGAGTTGGGATCGCCGCACAGCATGAAGATGTCCCAGTTGAACTGCTCGGCGGCGGCGTCGCCGCCCACTTCGCGGAGTTCGATGATGTGCCCCCATTGGTTGTTGGGGCGCGGGTTGGCGGTGTCGACCTGCTCCGCGGTCCGGCGGGTATTGTTCGTCATCGCGATATAGACGTGCCCGTTGGTCGGATTGGCGTCGATATCCTCGGGCCGGTCCATCTGGGTGGCTCCAACAAGGTCAGCCGCTTGCCGCGTGAACAGGCAGACTTCCGCCTGGGTGGGGAAGCCGTTGACGGCCGTCAGCGGGCCTTCGCCGGCCACCAGCCGCAGCCAGTCGCCCGTGCCGTCGTCGTTGAAACGCGCGACGTAGAGCGTACCCTCGTCGAGAAGTCCGAAATTGGCTTCACGGCTCTTGGTGTTGACCGGATTCTTGCTGACGAACTTGTAGACGTATTCAAACCGAGCGTCGTCGCCGGAGTAGACCGCGAGACGACCGTCAGCCGTCAGCTGATTGCCGGCCCCTTCGTGCTTGAAGCGGCCCAAGGCCGTCCGCTTGACAGGCGTCGAGGTCGGGTCGTACGGATCGATCTCGACGATCCAGCCCTGGCAGTTCATCTCGTTCGGCTCTTTGCGCGCGTCGAAACGGTCTTCGAACTGGTACCACTGGCGGCTGCCCCCTTCCTGCCGGAGGCCAAAACGACGGTTCGCCTGGTTGGCCATTGCGTCGGTGACGCCGTCCCCGTTGGCGAAGTACTGGTCAAAGTTCTCTTCGCAGGTCAGGAAGGTGTTATACGGCGTCTTGCCGCCGCCGCAGTTGTTGAGCGTGGCGCGCGTGGACATGCCGGTCGGGTCGAACGAGGTGCGCAGCAGCGGGTGGCCGGCGGCCGGGCCGCTGATGGCGAACGTGTCATTGCCGCGCAGGGCCCGGTTGAGCGGGGAGCGCTTAGCGAGCTGATACTTGATACCGTCGGCAGTGCGCAACGGGGTGACGTGGGCGATGCTAACGCCGTGGGCTTCGATCTCAACGCCGGTTTCGGTGGCGCCCAGTTGCGGGAAGGTCGAGAACATCAGCTCCGGATTGGTGTACTCGTGGTTCACGCACAGAATGCCGCCGAAGGGCAGGTTGAACCACTGAACTTGATCGCAGTTGTAGCCCACCTGTCCGGCCTGGGCTTCGGGAGTCTGGTTGTCCGGGTCGAACTCCGGCGCTCCCGCCACTAGAGGATCGCCCCACTTCAGGATGGGGTAGTTGAAGTAGCCTTCGGGGACGATGACTTCGTCGCCGTCATCCTTGCCGACTGGCGTAAAGCCCAGCGGGCTCGCCCCTTGCGCTTGGGCTTCGTCGGCCCCGACGGCGCCGGCGCCGCCGATGACAAAAAGCGGGGCGAACGCCGCCGCGCCCTTCATCAGGGAGCGGCGGTTGAGGCGGCGCTCCATCACTTCATACAGCGTGTCGCTGCAGTCGCGACGGGGCTCCGTACCTTCGAAACCGACGTCTCCGCCGAGGAATACTTGTGTGTTCTTTTCCATGTAAGTCACCTGCTTGGAATTCGCAGCTGGATTCAGCTTGCACCGAGCCTAGCAGCGGCAGGTAACTGTAATGGTTCTATAATGTTACGGTGCTGTTTCAGTGGCCTTTGCCGGCTCCGGAGGGCTCTCCGCCGGCAGCCCGTAGGCTGTATGCACGTCGGGCAGGGTGAGCGAGCCGAGCAGTTGGTTCGAGTTCGCGCGGCTCACCACGGGGATGACCGGATAGGTCGCCAGCAGCCGCAGAGCCGAGTCGAGCGAGAGGTCGGGGTAGAGCCGCACCACGTTGCGCAGCGGCAGAGCGCGCAGCAGATTGCGCTCGCCCTTGCCGGCCTCGATGGCCTCCTCGAGGTCCTCGATCTCCGCCCAGAACCAGCCCTTCGCATAGACTGAGATCAGCGCCCGGCGCAGGCCTCGCTTCCGCATCGTCGCCAGCGCGTCGTCCACGCGCATGGTTGAGGGCACAACGCGCTCGGAGCCGGAGCGCATGGCGTCTTCCACGCTCAGCGGCAGAGTCTCGCGCTGCTCTTCCACCGACGGCAGGTCCAGGCCGTCCTGGTGGCCGACGATGTGAAACAGCGAGTCGTGCTGGATCTGCCGCGAGATCAGGAACGAGATCGTGTTGGCAATCATCACCGGCAGGATGATGACGTAGCTGGCGCTGACCTCGAACACCATGAAGATCGACGTCATCGGCGCCCGAAACAGCCCGGCGAAAAACGTGCCGATGCCCACCAGCACATAGGCTCCGGCCGAGCTGGTGGCGACCGGCAGATATTCGTGCGCCAGACCGCCCAGTCCGCCGCCGATCATTGCGCCGATGAACAGCGCCGGCGCAAACATGCCGCCCGGCGTGCCGGCGGAGAAGCACAGCGCCGCCGTCAGCATCTTCAGCGCCCCCAGCAGCAGCAGAAACTCCCACGGGAAGCGGTCATGCAGGGCGCTGTCAATTGCCGGATAGCCCGCGCCGAGCACTTCGGGAATTTTCACGCCCACCGCGCCCACCAGCAGACCGGCCCCCACCGGCAAGGCATGCACCCAGCGCACGGGAATCTTCTTCGCACGCGCCCGCGCACTCGCCGCAAACTGGGTGAACCACGCTGACAGCAGGCCGCTGACGACGCCGATCAAGGCGTAGATCAGCAGCTCCGAATACTCCACCAGGGCGAACTCGGGGACGCTGTAGAGCGGGTCGTCGCCCAGGAACCAGCGGCTGACCACCACGGCCGAGACCGCCGAGAGCACGATCGAGCCGAGCACGCCGGCGTTCCAGGCCGCCACCACCTCTTCCATGACGAACAGCACGGCGGTAATCGGCGTGTTGAAGGCCGCGCCGATGCCGGCAGCCGCGCCGATCGGAGCAATCAGGCGCATGTGGTCGCGTGAGAGATGGAACAGGCGCCCCAGGAACGACGCCACGCCCGCGCCCATCTGCAAAGCCGGGTCCTCCGGCCCCATCGGGTTACCGGTGCCGATGGAGATCGTGCTGCACAGGAACTTGCCGGTCACGCCGCTGAACGGCACATAGCCGTCGGAGACGTACAGCGCGGCCTTGGTGTAGTTGACGCCGCTGCCGCGCGCGGTGGGAAAGAAGTAATACGCCAGGAAAAACGAGACGCCCCCGCCCAGTGCCGGCCACAGGATCACCTGCAGCCAGCTGTGCGCGCCCAGCGAGTGCACCGTATTCCAGGCCAGGAACTCGATCGAGATGTGGAAGCAGACCACGATCATCCCGGCAAAGATGCCGATGATGATCGACAACAGCAGAAATCGCTGCGTGTCCCCCATGATCGGGCCTTTGGGCCCGACGTCAAATAACCTGCGGAAGCGGCTGCTCACCGCCGCGAAGCGATCGGGCGCCGTCATCGTCCGAACGACCTCATCAGGTAGCGCAAGGGCTCGTCCTCTTGAATGATGTTGGTGCAGACGACTCCGCGGAGAGCCCATAAATTTTCTGCGACCAGGATGTTGGCTTCGACGGCTTCGGAGTAGTCGCTGGGGCGGCGGGCCTCGAGCCGGTCCTGCGCCATCTTCAGCGTCGCCGAGACGGAATTCGGCAGCGGGGCCGGGGGCCCGACGAAGTCGTCGCCCTCGGGGTTGATGCAATAGTCCACGTAGGCCAGCGCGCGCTCGAGCACCTGGCGGCTGCGGTTGTAGCGGCGAGAGGCGGACAAGGCGCGCGCGGTCGGGTCGAGGGCCAGGATCTCATCGGCGAGCTGATGCAGGCGGCCGGCGTCCTCGCTTTCCCCCAGTTGCAGCGCCTTCTCCAAGGAATCGTGCGCGCCCTGGAAATTATTCATCGCAAACAGCGCACGGCCCAGCCCCTCATGGACTTCGGCGTCCGCGGCGCCGCGCTCTTCGAGACTGCGGTAGAGCCGGGCCGCTTCTTCCTCGGCGCCAAACTCCAGATACAACCCCGCCACCTGCTTGGCCAGGTCGTTGTTCGCCGGCTCCTCCTGCATGATCGTCAGCAGCTCGCCGATCACTTGGCCCGCGGTGCCGTGGATTTCGAGCAGTTCGAGCAGCTCGAAACGGGTTTTCAGGCGGTTCTGCTCCGGGTTCTGCGGCCAGCGTCCATAGATCGCCGTGCGGTAGAAGCTGATCGCCTGGTCGATGTTGTCGTCGCGAACGGCCAGCCGCGCCAGCAGCAGGTTCGACGTGGCATCGGTGGGGTTGAGCGCGCGCAGCTCGATGAGCTGGTTTTGCGCCTCCTGGTACTGTTTGGAATAGTACAGAGCCAGCGCCAGCCCGAGGCGGTATTCGAAGCGGTTGCGCTCCACCAGCAGCGCTTCGCTGAAGTGCTCGACGGCCTCTTTGTAATATCCGTAGTCATACAGCGTACGGGCCTGACGGTACTGTTGCTCGGCGCGGCTGAGACGCTCGGCGTCAAACGCCTGATCGTAGCGGTAGGTGATGAAGGCGAAGACGACCATCGCCAAAAACACCGCGATAAGCAGTTGCAGCGAGGCGCCGACGACCGCCGTCAGGCGGGACTTGCAGTGCGGGCATTCCGCTCCGGCGCTGGCGATCGTGTTTCTGCAGATCAGGCAGATGTAGCGAGACGGACCCGAGGCCACCTATTCAGGATACGCTGCCGGAACCGGGCCGGGACGTATTCTCACCGATCAGTCGCGCCACTGGTCGGTGCGGAACGGCGACGCCGGCAGCCCTTCTCGGTTGAACAGCGTCGCTTTCGGATCACGATGCCAGCCGTAGCGGGCGGCGACGGGATGCTCGACGTGCGGGCTCGAGACCACCACCGTCTGGCCGTCAATCACAGCATCGGCGACATGGAAGCGGCCGTCCGGCCCGGCTACCTGAAACCCTTCCAGACCGCTCTTGCCGACCAGGCCGCCGCCCACGTGGTCAAACCACAGCCGCAGCTTGTCGCCCTCGGCCGTCATCTGGCGGAAAACGGGTCCGGAGTAGACGACTTTTTGGTCTCCGTAGGCGACCGCGCGGGCGGCCAAGGCCAGCCGCGTGCCCACGTCCTGCTTGTTCTTGGGGTGGATGTCGTCGGACTCGCCGATATCGATGGTCACCGCCTGACCGGTATTGGTCAGGCCGAGCGCCATGGACTGGGCTTCGCGCAGCTCCGGCCACTGGCTGTCTTCGGCGGCGCGGCCGTAGTTGGCTAGTTGCACCCACAGGAACGGGAACGGGCCGACGCCCCATTTCGCGCGCCAGTCTTCGATCATGGTGCGGAAAAGCCGGCGATACTCATAGCCTTGATTGCGGCCGGCGTTGTTTTCGCCCTGGTACCAGATGACCCCGCGGATGGGGTAGGGGGTCAGCGGCGCGATCATCGCGTTGTAGAGCGCCGCCGGCTGGTGGTGATGGCCGGGGCCGAGCGGAGCGCGGGGGCGGGGCGCCTTCTGGTCGCCCTTCTTCTCCCACGCTTCCTGCGCGGCCTCAAAGCGCTTCTGGGCGCGCGGATACTCGTCGAGCACGCGGCGCCAGTCATCGACGAAGACGTGCAGCGCGGGGTCGGAATCCAGGCTCTCGATCGGCGTCCAGGCCTGCGCCGGCGTGCCGCCCCACGCGGATTGGATGATGCCGACCGGACGCTGAAGCTCGGCGCGCAGATGTCGCGCGAAAAAATAGCCGGCGCCCGAGAACGAGGCGACCGTTTGGGGGCTGCAGACCATCCACTCGCCCTCGACGTCTTCCTTGGGCTCGTCGGCCGTCTCGAGCTTCACCTTGAACAGACGGATCCGGCCGTCGTTCGCGGCGGCGATCTCCTTTTCGGCGTTGTTCGAGCGCTCCACCGGCCAGACCATATTCGATTGGCCCGAGCCGACCCAGACCTCGCCGACGAGCGCGTCGTCGACCTCGATGCGGTTCTTGCCGCGGATCTCGATCCGGTGCGGACCTCCCGCGGGCAACGGGTTCAAATACAGGCTCCAGCGGCCGTCCTCGCCGGCGGTCGTCGAGGCGGAATTTCCGCCGATGGCGGCCGTCACCTCTTCGCCCGTATCCGCCCAGCCCCATAAGTGCACGGGCATATCCTGCTGGATCAGCATGTGGTCGCCGATCAGAGCGGGCAAGCGCACGTCGGCCGCCAACAGGGCGGGGAAGAGGAATAGGAGCAGGCGGAGGCGACACATGGCGGAGGCCATTGTACGACGTTTGGTGGAGACGAGGGGCCGTTTGGACGACGCCCGGCGAAGCGCTAGAGTCAAGCTAGATGCCGCGAGGGGATTCCTCAGACAACGTCATCATCGGCCTGGCCGTGGGCCTGGGATTGCTCGCACTCGCTACGCCCATTGCGATCCGCTACTGGTTGCCCGTCCGTGGCGCGTCGGCCGCTTCGCAGGAGAACCTGCGACCGCGACAGGTCGAACCGGCCGAGCTGGAGCGAGATCTGTCGAGCCAGCGGCTGGCCTATCCCGGCGGCTGCGGCGTCACCGATTTCAAGGACGGCCGCCGCATCGAGGCGCAGATCCGGCGCAAACTGCAGACCCAGTATCTGGGAGGCCTCGAGGTCAAAGTGACGCCGGCGTGCGTGACGTTGCTCAGCGGCGAAGTGCCCTCGGAAGCCGAGCGGAAGCGCGCGATCAAGGCTGCTGCGCACCCCTGGACCCGGATCGACGCGCGCGGGCTCGCCGTGGTCGCGGAGCCGGCCCGATGACCTCTCGGAATTCCCCCGAATCTGTAAGGTTGCGAACCCACGATCGCACTTGCGCTTCTTGATTTTTGTAACAGCGTCGAATGATCTGGCTCTCTCCTACACAAGTTCCGAAGCACAGACGCATATCGGAGCACAAACCAAAGGAGTACCAGACTGAGATGTTAAATAAGATTTTGTTGACTGGCGTAGCCTTGGCGCTGCCAGTCTTCCTGTCCGCCCAAACCTCCACGCAGAGGGCGACCACTACATTGACGGCTGACTTGATGGGTTCCAACGAGAACCCGGCCGTTGATACGCCGAACACCGGCCAATTCACCATCACCATGGCATTCGACGTCGAGGCCGACGATGATGGGACCTGGGAAAACATCGGCGACGCCGTGCAGGAGGGATTCGACGACTTTCTCGGATTCTTCGGCGTGGATGACGATGATGATGAGACCCCCGCAAACGGTCGACTGATGGTGGAGCGCGACAACATTTCGAAAGTCACCGTGTCCGTCCAGGGCGACTTCGACAAGCCCCAGGGCTCCGCGGCTCAGACCATCACCGGTTTTCACATCCACGACGGAGGCGCTTCGGAGAATGGTCCGGTGGTCGTAAACTTCGGCGTCAGCTCGATGTCGGCCAACTCGGGAACCACCCGCTTGTCGCGGTCCGTGATGTTGACGACGGGAATGGATATCGACACCGCCGTCGACATCGCCCGGAATCCGGGGAACTACTACCTCAATCTGCACACCAACGCCAACCCCTCCGGCGAGGTCCGCGGGCAACTCCGACGTTCGTCCTAGGACGAGAACCGCAGGCTGCAGCGTAGCGTCGACCAGCTGACCCAGATGGTGAGCCAACTCTCGATGCGGCTGATGGATGTCCAAGATACGGTCGAAAAATTTCAGAATCCCGACCGCGAGCGCCAGCTGAACCGCATCGATGAGAATGTCGCTGCCATCGGCCGCCGCAACGGCCTCAATACGATGTCCGAGCAGGTGGTGGGCTCGGCCAACTAACTTTCGGACGCTTTTGCAAAGAGTGCGAAGCCAAACGGCGAAACCCCTGGAGATCGGCATCTCCAGGGGTTTTCAGAATCCGAGAAAGAGAACTCCGACTTAAGTCAGCTCTTCCATCACCTCGTCGAGGGCGGCCTTCGGCGGCCGCAGCTTCTCGATCGGCAAATGCGCCAGCGGCGTCGGCGCCAGATCGAGCAACTCGAGGAAGTTGGGCTTCTCGGTCTCCACGTAGAAGATGCCGGTCAACAGGTGGCCTTCGGCGGCCGAGCGGTGCAACTGCTCGATGGCGCGGACCCGATCGTTGGGCGTGTAATCGTTCTCGATCCGCTTGAGCAGCAGGTGCGAGCCGTCGTGCAGCGTCACCTCGAAGACTTCGCCCGGCTGTGTGTCTTCTTCGAGATGGATCTCCTCGTAGTGCGGCACGAAGCCGATCTGCTGCAAGTTCTCGCGGTGCTCTTGCACGTAGCCGTAGCTTTTGGTGGAGCCCTGGTGATCGTTGAAGGTGACGCAAGGCGAGATGACGTCGATCATGGCCGTGCCGTTGTGCGCCATGGCGCCCTTGATCACCGCCTGCAACTGCTTCTTGTCGCCCGAGAATGAACGCGCCACGTAGGTCGCGCCCAACTGGATCGCCAGCGCGCAGGTGTCGATCGGCTCGAGGTCGTTGACCACGCCGGATTTCAGCGTCGAGCCGATGTCGGCGGTGGCCGAAAACTGGCCCTTCGTCAGACCGTAGCAGCCGTTGTCCTCGATGATGTAGACCATCGGCACGTTGCGCCGCATCAGGTGCACGAACTGTCCCACGCCGATCGATGCCGAGTCGCCGTCGCCGGTGACGCCGAGCGCCCTCAGCGAGCGGTTGGCCAGCAGCGCGCCGGTGGTCACCGACGGCATACGCCCGTGCACGCTGTTGAAGCCGTGCGACATGTTCAGAAAGTAGGCCGGGGACTTCGACGAGCAGCCGATGCCGCTCATCTTGATCACCTGCGTCTGGTCGACGCCCATCTCCCAATAGCACTCGATGATGCGCTCGGAGATCGAGTTGTGGCCGCAGCCGGCGCACAGCGTGGTCTTGCCGCCGCGGTAGTCCAGGACGGGCAGTCCCAGGGAATTCTCTTTGCTCTTCCGAGCGGTGGTGGCGCTCACAGGGCCTCCTGTTTGATCAGATCGTCGGTGACCGTGCGCGCGTCGAGCGGCAGGCCCCCGATGTAACGAATGCTGCGCAGCTTTGAATTGGGAATGTCCGGGTAGTCCAGCCGCAGCAACTGCAGCAGCTGGCCGTCGCGGTTTTGGTCCACCACGTACACCCGGTCATGCGCGTTGACGAAGTCGACCATCTTCGACGAGAACGGATAGCCGCGGGTGCGGTAGTACGAGGTCTGGATGCCGTGCTCTTTCTCGAGCTGATCGCGGCTCTCCTCGATTGCAAAGTGTGAAGTGCCGCAGCCGAGGAAGCCGATCTTCGCGCCCTCGGTCATCACGATTTCCGGCGCAGGCATCTTCTTGCGCGCCGTCTCGAACTTGCGCACCAGGCGCGCCATGTTCTCGGTCCAGTCGTCCTCGCGCTCGGAGTAGGTGGCGCGCGTGGTGTGACCGGTGCCGCGGGTGAAGTAGGCGGCCTTGGAGTGCTTCGTTCCCGGCAGCGTGCGGTAGGGGATGCCGTCGCCGTCGACGTCGGCGTAGCGCTTGAAGCCGTCGAGGCGTTCGAGGTCTTCGGCCGTGAGCACCTTGCCGCGCGCGAGAGGCTTGTCCGGGTACTCGAACTTGTCCGACATCCAGTAGTTCATGCCCAGATCGAGGTCGAGCATCACGAACACCGGCGTCTGCAGCTCTTCGGCCAGGTCGAACGCCTGTCCGGCCATCTCAAACGCCTCGGCCGGAGTGGCCGGGATGAAAAGCGGATGGCGCGTATCGCCGTGCGACAGCGTGGCGGCCGAGAGGAGGTCGCCCTGCGAGGTGCGCGTCGGCAGACCGGTCGAAGGCCCCATGCGCTGCACGTCGAACAAGACCACCGGGATCTCGGCAAAGTAGCCCAAGCCCACGAACTCGCTCATCAGCGAGATGCCGGGGCCGGCGGTGGTGGTCATCGAGCGCGCTCCGGCCCAACCGGCGCCGATGGCCATGCCGATCGAGGCCAACTCGTCTTCGGCTTGAACGATCGCGAAAGTCGCCTTGCCGGTATCCGGGTCCATGCGGAAGCGGCGCGCGTAGTCGGTGAGCGTTTCCGCCAGCGACGACGACGGCGTGATCGGGTACCAGGTGACGACCGTCACGCCGGCGAACACGCAGCCGAGGCCGGCGGCGGCGTTGCCCTCGATGATGATCTTGCCCTGGTTCTCGTTCATCCGCTCCACGCGGAAGGGGTCGATCTTCTTGACGTTCTCCTGCGCCCACTCGAAGGCTGCCTGGGCGGCGCCCCAGTTCAGCTCGGCCGCCTTGGGCTTGGACGCGAACTGCTTGAACAGGGCGTGCCGGATCTCGTCCATCTCGATGCCGAGCAGATGAGCGAGCACGCCGTCATAGAGGATGTTCTTGACGAGCTTGCGCAGCTTCGGGTTGGGCACCAGAGGCTTGACCATCTCGTCGAACGGGCAGGGATAGAAATGCAGGTCCGAGCGCAACTCGTTGAGCTTGAGCGGCTCGTCATAGACGACGGCGGAGCCGGGCTCGAGGTTCAGCACATCCTCGTTGGCCGTCTCCGGATTCATCGCCACCAGGAAATCGATTTCCTTCTTGCGGCCGATGAACCCGCGCTTGTTGGTGCGGATGGTGTACCAAGTGGGCAAACCCGCGATGTTGGAGGGAAACAAATTTTTCCCCGACACCGGGATGCCCATCTGGAACAGCGATCGCAGCAGCACGAGGTTCGCCGTCTGGCTGCCCGAGCCGTTGACGGTCGCCACCTGGATGCTGAAATCGTTGACCACTTCACGCGGCGAGGCGGAATCAGGTCTGGCGGCCGGGGCCGTTTCTAATGTCGACATGAAGACAGTTCCGGTTAATGGTGTGTTCTGCCGGCTGACGAGCGCTCGGAACAGCGCGGGGCGGGCGTCGCGGGCATAAGAACGTAGTTTACCACCGGGCCGGGGCCGGTTTACAGTTCCATGTCGGCCGCGGCCGGGGCGCAGCCAAAATGGGTAGGCGCTTGCGGTAATGTGCGCGCTTTCGGTAGAAGGGGATACGGGCCGGTCGGCCGGCTGCGGCTCCCCGACGAGGAATTCCCATGTCCCACATCCCTCCGCCGCGCGCCACGCGCGATTATCTGCCCGATGAGGCGGCCGCGCGCCGGTACGCTCTTGCCCGCTTCCGCGACACGGTTGAAGCCTACGGCTTCGAGCCGATCGAAACGCCCATGTTCGAAAAAGTCGAGCTGTTTTCGGCCCGCTCGGGGCCGGAGATCAAGAACTCGATGCTCACCTTCCACTGCGACCACGAGGAGTTCGCGCTGCGTCCGGAGTTGACGGCTCCAATCTGCCGCGTGGTGGCCGCGGGCGGGTTTGAAGGAGAGCCTCTGCCGCATCGGCTTTCCTACACCGGGTCCTGCTTTCGCTACACCCGTCCCGGCTCGGGACGCGATCGTGAGTTCACGCAAGCCGGCGTGGAGCTGATTGGCGACTCGAGCCCCGAGGCCGACGCCGAAGTCATCGCCGTCGCGCGGCGCTTCTTGCGTTCGGTGGGCGTGGACCAGTTTCGGTTGCGTGTCGGCACGGTCAGCATTTTCCGCGCTTTGTTGCCGGAGAAGATGGATTCCGAAGACCGGACTTCAGTCATCGGACACCTGGATCTGCTGGCCGGCATCCGTGAGAGGGCCGAGGCCGTGCTCGCGGCCGGCGAGCGCGCAGCGGCCGAGGAACTCAAGATCGACCGCGCCGAGATCGGCGCCATGCAGCAGCGCTCCGGCTACGAAGGCGAGTACGCGGTGGAGGCCGCCGGCGAACTCGACGCCGAGGGCATGGCCAAACGCGCTCCGCTGGAGGCCGAGGCGGCGTTCCGTGATTTGTGGAGTAAGGAAGGCATCGTCTCCGACGAGACCGCCGAGTTGCTCATCGCACTGTCGCGCATCCGCGGCTCGCTGGAAACCGTCGTCGAGCAGGCCTCGCCGCTGGTAGGCGACGGCCCCGCCCGCGCCGGCCTGGACAACCTGGTGGGGGTCTGCCGTCGCCTGGAAGCCTACGCTGTGGGCGATGTGGAGGTGACGCTCGGCCTGGGCCGGGGCCTGACCTTCTATACAGGCGTCGTCTTCGAGATCTTTGATCCGACGCCCGGCAGCGGAAAAATGTACTGCGGCGGCGGCCGTTACGACGGGCTGCTGGAGTTGTTCGGCGGCGATCCGCTGCCTTCGGTCGGCTGCGCATTCCGCTTTGACACGCTGCTGGCTGCGGTGGCGACCGGCTCGCGGTTCGAACAGCGCCGCTCGACCGACATCTATTTCGTGGCCGACGACGAAGACCAACGCGCCCGCGCCACGCTGGTGGCGGAGGGTCTGCGTGATCGCGGCGTCCGCGTCGGCGTCGGAGCGGTCGAGCCCGGCGCCGGACGCACTGCGCGCGTGGCCTTCGTCGACGGTCCGACGGTGCGCTTCTCCGACGGCCGCACCATGCCGCTCGCCACAGACTCCCTGGCCGATCTGATCGTCGGCTGAACGCGAAGGCCCTGATAGGATGATGGAACTATGAGCACGGTTCGACTCGCCTTGCCCAAAGGCAGCCTGGAGAAGAAGACGCGAGCCTTCCTCGAGGCCGCCGGCATCGACCCCAAAGGCTACGGCGACGGCAGCCGCAGCTATCGTCCCGACCTCGGCATCGAGGGCGTGGAAGTGAAGATCATGCGTCCGCAGGAGATTCCCTATCTGCTCTCGGCGGGCTTTTTCGATATGGGCCTGTCGGGCCTGGACTGGTATCTCGAAACCGGCTGCCAGTCGAACGTCGAGGACCTGCTCGATCTGGGCATGGGCCGCGTGGACATCGTGCTGGCCGTGCCCGAGGCCTGGGAGGACGTCAACTCGGCGGCCGACCTGTTCCACAAGTTCTCGAACACCACCGGCGCCAAGCCGCTGCGCATCTGGACCGAGTATCTGAACCTCACCGAGAGCCTGATCCGGCAGCACACTGATCTCGAGCCCTCCCTCTACACTCCCTATTCGCGGCTGCACGTCGAGCGGCGTTCGTCGTCGCCGGTGGCGATCTTCCACTCCTTCGGCGCGACCGAGTCCAAGCCGCCCGATGACGGCGACGCCATCGTGGACAACACCGAGACCGGCAGCACGCTGCGGGCCAACGGACTGAAGATCATTGAGAAGGTGCTGCCCGATTCGACCGCGCGGCTGCTGGCGAACCGTCGTTCGCTGCGGCATCGCGACAAGCGGCCGTTGATTGAAAAGGTGCAAGCCGCCTTCGCCATCGGCGCTCCGGTTCGTCGCAACGAAGAACCCGTCTTTGGACACGTCTAGCGCCATGGAAGGGCTCCCGTTCAAAGGGCGTACGGCGTTGGTCACCGGTTCAGCCGGGGGCATCGGACGCGAGATCGCGCTGGAGCTGGCGCGGCGCGGGTGCGACGTGGCCGTCAACGACTACAAGAACGTCGACGGCGCCGAGGAGACCGCCCGCCAGATCGCCGCGCTGGGTCGGCGCTCGCTGGTCGCCATGGCCAACGTCGGCGATTCCACCGAAGTCGACCACATGTTCCGCTCGGTGTTCGAGCACTTTGGCCGGCTGCACTTCATGATCAACAACGCCGGGGTGCAGACCTGGAAGCCGCTGCTCGAACTCCGCGAAGAGGAGTGGGACCGCGTCCTTGATACGAACCTGAAGGGAACCTTCCTGTGCACCCAGCGCGCCGGCCGCCACATGAAAGAGCACGGCGGCGGGCGCATCGTGAACATCGGTTCGGGGTCGAACAAGGTCGCCTTCCACAACCTGGTCGACTACACCGCCAGCCGCGGCGGCATCGAGATGTTCACCAAGGTGGCCGCCTCGGAGCTTGGGCAGTACGGCATCACCGTGAACTGTGTGGCGCCGGGTGCGATCGAGACCGAGCGTACCAAGCTGGAACTGCCCGACTACGCCGGCACGTGGGCGCGGTTCGCCCCGATGGGCCGCGTCGGCCGGCCGCTCGACGTAGCGACGGCGATCACGTTCTTCGTCACCGATGAGGCCGAGTTCATCACGGGGCAGACGCTGTTCGTCGACGGCGGGCTCTTCAGCCGGGGCCCTTGGCCCAATGACCGCTGATCCGGTTTGGGACCCGCTGGGCCGCCGCGCGGAGTTGCCGCTCGAGGGCGTGTTCCTTCCGCTTGGCTTCCGCCTAAGTATTCGCACCAACTCCCCCGCAATTCTCGAGGCCGCAGCGGCGGCCTTTCCTGAGACCGAAGAGCTGGACGGCGACTTCGCCCCGGCGCTGCTGGAGGCGATTGTGGACGAGCAAGGATCGGCTGCGGAGAAGCCCCCGCGATTTCGCGGGCGCGGCGGGCTGATCTCTTTGACCGCCGATGCGGAGAACTGCGGCGCCATCGACGTGGGGTCAAACCGCATCGTCCTGTGGCTGGCCGCGGCGACGCTCCGCGACGCAGAACGATTGCGGCGGGAGTGGCTGGAAGGGCCGGTCTTTACGCTGCTCAGCGAGCGTTTCCTGACGCCGATCCACGCTTCCTGCGCCGCCCGGGAGGGTCGGGGCGCGCTGCTGTGCGGACCGTCCGGGGCGGGGAAGAGCACCCTGGCTCTGACGCTGGCCAAGCAGGGCTGGCATTTCGTGACCGACGACGTCGCCTATCTGCTGCGCAGCGATCCCTCGGTCCTGCTGGGGCGGTCGCGGCGGGTCCGGCTCAAGCGGACCTGCGCCGTCCAGATGGCGGACCCGGAGGAGCTGGGCTTGCGCAGCAGTTGGCGGACGACCCCGTCGGCGCTGATCTTTTTGGATCGCGGCGCCGGCCGGATGAGCCTTACGCCCATCGATCCAGCCGAGGCCCTGCGACAACTCGCGTTGACGCTGCCTTACTGCGAGGCCCGCCAGGAGCAACTCGCCGCCCTGGAAAGCCTGAGACCGCTGCCGATCTTTCGGCTGCGCTACGAGCAGGCGGATGAAGCAGTCGAACTCGTCGGGCGGGCGCTCCGACACTCGGCCTGAGTTGCGGCTATCCTATTCGGAATGGTCCGCCTTTTCTCGATTCTCCTTTTGGCCGCTCCGCTGGCGGCGCAGCCCTCCGACGCAGCCCAAAAACTGCACGCCGACGCCCTGGTCTTTGACGGCCACGTCCACTCGGTCAACCGTCAATTCAGCAGCGGCGGCTCGATGGGCGACCGCCACGACGACGGACAGGTCGACCTGCCGCGCATGATCGAGGGAGGCGTGGACGCCTTCTTTATGTCGATGTTCACGCGCGAGGGCTACTACCCGGAGCGCTACGAGACCAAGCAGACGCTGCGGCTGATCGACGAGGCCTACAAACAGCTCGAACTCAACAAGGACAAGGTCGAGCTGGCGCTGAACGGCGCGGACATCGACCGCATCGTCGCTTCCGGCAAGATGGCGGCGGTGATGGATCTGGAGGGTTCGTTCGACCTGGACGGCGACCTGGGCGTGCTGCGCATGTTCTACCGATTGGGGCTACGTTCGGCCCAACTCCCCGCTCACAACTGGACCAACCAGTACGCCGACTCTTGCTGCGCCGAGCCGAAGTGGGGCGGGCTGACCGAACACGGCAAGGCCTTGATTCGCGAGATGAACCGGCTCGGCATGATCATCAACATCTCGCACTCGTCCGACGAGACCACCGCGCAAGCGATCGCGGTGAGCGAGGACCCGCTGGTGGCCACCCACCACGGCCTGCGCAGCGTCAATGACATCCCGCGCCTGATGACCGACGAGAACCTGCGCGCGCTGGCCGCTAAAGGCGGCGTGATCGGGTTCCACATCGGCAACTCCTTCCACAACCCGAAATACCACGCCTGGCGCACGAAGAAGTCCGGCCGCGTTTTTTGGGACACCACCGACGTGGCCTCTCGCTACCGTGGCAAGTCGATCGAGGAGATCGATGCGATGGGCGGCAAGGGCTACGGGGCCGGGCCCGACGCTCCGGATGAGTTCCGCCTGACGGTGAGCGAATGGATGGGCGTCGTCGAAAAGGCGATCGAAATTGCCGGCGAAGACCACGTCGCCCTCGGCTCGGATTTTGATGGCGGGCCGACTCCGCCGCGACCGATGCACGACATCTCCGACCTGCCGTGGCTGACCGAAGCGATGCTGGAGCGAGGCTGGTCGGAGACGCGGATCCGCAAGTTCCTCGGCGGCAACTTGCTGCGCGTGTTCCGCCAGGTGACGCAGTAGGCCCGAGGGGTCGCGATAGAATACCGTTCGATGCGTATTTGTTGGACACTCCTGCTCGCGTTACCCTTGGTCGCCGCCGACCATCCGCGACTGAAGGAGCCGATCGTATTTCAGCGCCAGGAGATCGCGCCGGGCGATTCCGGCGAAGCGACCGGCCGCCGCGCTCCGGTGAAGGGCGCCAACGGCAAGCTGTGGATCATGGAGGCCGACGGCTCGCACCTGCGCCAGATCACCTTCGGCGACAGCTATGACGAGCATCCGTCGATGTTCTCCGACGGCGAGCACGCGCTGTATTCGGAGTTCGATGCTGGGTACCTCACCGAGGAGGAGGGCGGCAAGCTCGTCAAGCTCAACATCTACACCGGCGCCCGAACCGTGGTCGATCAGGAAGAGGGCTGCGCACTGCACCACGCCAGCGTCTCGCCCATCGACGACCTGATCGCTTACCACTACAACTGCGGCAAGCGTTTCGCACAAGCCATGGACTTGGGCAAGGACCGGCGTGAGACGCTGTTTCAGGCGACCAATGGCGTGCGCACGAAAGACGGCATCATTGCGATGCACGAGAAGAAGGCCGCGCGGGGCCGTCGCGAGGTTGCCATCATCCACATCCGCGGAGAAGGGGCCAACGCGAAAGCCGAGGCGCTGACGGACTCGAAAGTGCTGCACCGGCGCCCCGCCATCTCGCCCGACGAGAAGTGGATGGCCTGGCAGACGACCGCTCCCGACGGCAAGGAAGATGAGATCTACCTGTCGAAGATCGACGGCTCCGGCGCACGCAACATCACCCAAACGAAGGGCAACGACGGGCACCCTTGGTTCTCGCGCGACGGCAAGCGGATCATCTTCGAGTCCGACCGCACGGGCAACTGGGAGATCTGGTCGATTGACCTGAAGACGGGCAAGCAGACCCAGCTGACGGACGGCAAAGGCGTCTACCAGAGCACGCGTGCGCGGATGTAGCGCGCGCCTCCAGGCGAGCTGCGTCAGCCGTCCCGGCTGACGTACCGGATCACTTCGCCGGCCGCTTGCGTATCTCCAACTCCTCCAGCGTTCGCGGCCAATCGCCAAAGGGTTACCGTCGGTCTGGCAAGGCGAGCAGTAGTCCGTCTCGTTGTCGGCGTAGCAAATGCTTTGCACCAGTCCCCCGCCGCGCGGGCACGGCCGGTTGCGTTATCCTTCCAGGTCGGAGGACTCGAAACCTTGGCAAACGCACTCATCGACATGGCAAAGAAGCAGCCCGCGCCGGCTGGACTCGCGACGGAACTGCGCAACGCCTTCTCCGCGGAGAAGCTTGGCGACGGCTCGGCCGTTGCGATCGACCGTGGCGACTTCCTGTGGGCGATCCAGTCGGACTCGGAGCCTTATCTCTACGTCGATGACGAGCCGGTGAAGGCCATGAAGAAGGCCGCTGACGGGCTGTGGTACCACACCGCGAAGCTGTTGCAGGGCTATTCGCATGCGCACTTCTACCGCGTGGACGGCAAGGTGCTGGGCGACAAGCGCTTCGACAACGGCGCTCTGCACGAGGACTCCTACGAGCAGCCGGGCGTGCCGAAGGGCGAGACGAGCCCGATGATGATCCACGAGTCGAACATCTATCCCGGCTATAAGATCTCGTGGTGGGTGTATGCGTCGCCGGGCGTGGACCCGCAGAAGCCGGCGCCGGTGATGATCTGGCATGACGGGCATCGCTTCCTGCAGCGCGACATGCGCGACCGTCTGCCGGTGGTGACCGAGAACCTCGTGCACCAGAAGAAGATCCCGCCGATGGTGCACATCCTGCTCGCGCCGACGATCGTGGACGATCCCGTCAATGGGCCGTACAACCCCGAAACGCCGCAGCAGCGCTCGCTGCGCAGCCTGCTGTATGACTCGGTGAACGACCACTACAACAAGATGGTGTTTGGCGAAATCTACCCCAAGGTCGAGACGATGTACAAGCTGCGCAAGGACGGCTACTCGACCGGCACGTGCGGGCAGTCTTCGGGCGGCATCTGTGCGTTCAACCAGGCCTGGTTCCGGCCGGAGCAGGTGAGCCGGGTGATCTCGCGCATCGGGACGTTCACCTCGATCCAGTGGCGCTGGGGACAGGACAACCCCGACAAGCGCTTCGGCTACGAAGACCCGGCGGGCTTCCTGGACGGCGGCAACGTCTACCCGTTCCTGCTGCGCAAGCGGCCGCGGAAGAACATCCGCGTGTGGCTGTCGGACGGCAACTACGACCTGGAGAACGCGCACGGGTCCTGGCCGTTGCAGAACATCCAGATGGCGAACTCGCTGAAGATGCAGGAGTACGACTTCCACTTCCGGTTCGGGAACTCGCAGCACAGCACCGAGCACGGCGCGGCCGAACTGCCGGAGGCGATGACCTGGCTATGGCGGGGGTATGATCCCTCGAAGACGGAGCAGGTCTACGAGATGGATCCGCTGGAGAAGGAGAAGCCTTACTTCCGGGTAAAGATCGTCAACCGCTAGCCCTGGCTACCAATCGATCTCGGAGTCGTCTACCTCGGCCAGCGGCCCCTCGGCCGCGGGCTGGAGCTGGGTGCGGCGTCGGAGCCGCATCAGGAACCAGGCGGCGCCGGCGCTGCCGAACACCAGGAACAGGGCGGGCGTCCAGAACAGCAGGTCCGCCTTGCCTCCCTCGGGGATGATCAGCACGCGCTCGCCGTATTGGGCGACGAAGGCTTCGCGGATCTCGGCGTCGGTCTTGCCCTGCTCGATGAGGGCGGTCAACTCGGCGCGGGCCTGGTCGGCGGCGGGCGAGCGGTGGGCGCCCAGGGCCTCCTGCCAGCAGCACGGCGCTACGAAGTCGCCGGCGAGTTGGTCGTAGCGCGCTTGCTGCTCGGGGTTGAGCGCGGCGGCCAGCGGCGTCGCGAGCAGCAGCATCCATCCAAACAGTTTGAGCATCACAGGCCTCCTACTCCATTGGACGCCGCGCGGGGCTCCAAGGATGCAGCGGCTTCGTGCGAACATGGGGACTAGAACCGTATGACGCTCGACGAATTGCAACGAGAGTTCTCCGCCCTCCAGGAGAGGGTGCAAAGCGCCAGGGGGTATCTTTGACGCCGCCTCGCAACGTGCGCGGCTCGAAGAGACCGAGGAGATCATCTCCGACCCCGACTTCTGGAACGATTCCGCCAACAGCCAGAAGGTGATGCGCGAGCGCAAGCGCCTCACCGAAGTCATCGAGAGCGACCAGGAGCTCAAGAACCGGGTCACTGATCTCGAGACCTTCTTCGAGCTGGGCGAAGAGGGCGAGGCGGTCGAAGGCGACATCGCCAAAGAGCTGAAGGCGCTGGCCAAGCGCGTCGACGAGGTCGAGACCAAGGCGCTGCTGGCGGGCGAGAACGACCACCGCAGCGCGCTGGTGGTGGTGCATGCGGGCGCGGGCGGCGCGGAGGCTCAGGACTGGGCCGAGATGCTGCTGCGCATGTACCTGCGCTGGGCCGAGCGCGAGGGCTTCAAGTCGAACGTGACCGACCGCCAGGAAGGCGCCGAGGCCGGCATCAAGTCGGCGACGGTGGAGATCCAGGGCGAGTACGCCTACGGGCTGCTGCAGAGCGAGATCGGCGTGCACCGCCTGGTGCGCATCTCGCCGTTCGACTCGGCGGCGCGGCGGCACACCTCGTTCGCGTCGGTGTTCGTCTACCCGGAGGTGGACGACGAGATCCAGATCGACATCAAGGCCGACGACCTGCGCATCGACACCTACCGCGCGGGCGGCGCCGGCGGGCAGCACGTGAACATGACGGACTCGGCGGTCCGCATTACACACCTGCCGACGAACATCGTGGTGCAGTGCCAGAACGAGCGCTCGCAGCACAAGAACAAGGCCACGGCCATGAAGATGCTGCAGTCGCGGCTGTACGACCACGAGATGCGCAAGAAGCAGGCCGAGTCGGACAAGCTGGAGGCCTCGAAGTCGGACATCAACTTCGGCAGCCAGATCCGCAACTACGTGCTGGCGCCCTACCGGCTGGTGAAGGACCTGCGCAGCAAGCTGGACGCCGGCGACGTGGACCGCGTACTCGACGGCGACCTCGACGCGTTCATGCACGCCTTCCTGGTGTGGCGCAAGACCGGCAAGCTGGCCGGCGCCGACGTCGAGTTGGAGTAGGAAAACCGCCGGTTTCCGACAGGAATCGGGCGGGATTCGGCCCTCTGGCGGCAGTTTGGAGGCGCCTTTCTGACATTGATGGATCGCTGATCACCCATTGTTTTCAATGGGTTGCGGTCGGCATGTCGCAAAATGTCAGGATATTTTGTTTTTTCGGGTCGGTCCGTCGGCATGGGCGGCAGCCGGCTTGGCTGTGCTCATTGTAGGCCCGCGTGTCAAGGGTGGGTCCCGGGTTCGCGGTGGTGCTGCGGGGACTCCTTACGCGAGCCAAGCGGATTGACCGCCGGGTGGAACCCGGCGGCTCCTCTGGTGCGGGTTTAGGATGTAAGGGCAGGTGGCCTCTTCCGAGCCACAAGAGGAGGCAGAACTGATGACCGGCAAGACCAAGGATGTCGACGTGATGGAGAGCAGCGGCAACATCTTCGTCGACCTGGGGTTTTCGAACGCTCAGGGCGAGGAGTTGAAGGCAAAGCTGATGCTCGAAGTCTATCGGGCCATCAAGGAGCGAGAATTGACTCAAGTGCAGGCGGGCGAGATCTTGGGCATCGCGCAACCGCACGTCTCCGGGTTGATGAACGGGCGTTCGGGCAAGTACTCGGTAGGGCGCCTGTTCGAGTTCCTCAACGCACTGGGACGCGATGTCGAGATCGCCGTGCGACCCAAATCGCCCTCGGCGGCCGGCGCCCATACCACTGTCGTCGTGCAAGCGTGAGGGGGCCGCCGTCCGGCGGCGCGCGGATCGGCGGAAAGGGCATTGGCCCTTTGCGCCTTTTTTCCAGAGTTGACTTGTAAAGAGCTCCGCCCTTTCAGGCCTTTCCGATCTCCTTTCTGGGACAAACGAGCGTAGCGCCTCTCTCACCCTGCGTGTTTATTGACACGTTTATCCTGCAAAAGCAACTTGACCCCGGTGACCTACCTACACTATTGTTCTCAATGAGGAGGAGTAATTTATGCGACTCGTTTTGTGGATTGCGTGTTTGAGCCTACCGCAGCTAGCCGGGGCTCAGACCGTTACCGTGACAAATCTCTCTGCACCATTCACCACCCTCGAAGTCGGCAATTGGGTTGCCGTAGAAATCAAGAACGCCGCCCCCAACGGTACAGTCCAGGTAATCTATCCTGGCCAGCCGCCGGCCACGATGGGCACTACCGACAGTACTGGGCGCTTCTACTTGACCGCCCAAGAGGGACCTCAACATGTCGGTACGCACAACCAAACATGGACCGTAAACGGTGTACAGATAGCTCCTGCCAACCCCGACATATCCTTCTTCCCTTTCGCTCCTCGACTTCCGTTGGTTGTTGTCAGGAGCAACCACGTAGGATCGGTCTGTGCTCCATCGTCCACCAATCCAAGTATCTGCGGAAGTCCCTCCAGTGGACGAAGGTGGCTCTGGTCCCCGGTTACAGTCCATCCGGTATCGTCATTTGTCAGTCAATCGGCCGCCAACAGCGCCACAAACAAGTGGAATGCGATACAATCCAGAATCGCCTTCTCCAGCAGCTGGGGAAGCCGTCAAGACGTCGTGAGTGGGGTATCCACTTGACTCAGGTAGCCCCAAGATGTAGTATACGGCGCTGTGGAGGATTACCCGCGCGATCTGGTCGAATTCGAGGCCCGCTT
>JGI12316J15310_10000016_pt36 | contig 77527 bp, 73 predicted proteins | sample MarCyaLeptolynsp_FD_15310 | JGI IMG/M metagenome (IMG submission 15310) | reverse complement strand
GCGGTTCGGCTGAGGCCGAGGCGGCGCCGGTCTCGGTCGGCGGGTCCGTGCGGCCGATGCCCGTCAAGTACGCCACCACGGCCTCGCCGGGCGCGGCCGGATTCTCCGGAGAGTTCAAGCTGCCGTCCTGGTTCTGGACGATCGCACGGTTGAGCCCTGTCGCCGCCGGCAAGAAGAACAATCCCGGACTCGCCGAACTCACGGCCAGTTCCTCCGGCACCGTGATCTCCCGTCCAACCCTCGCCGCGGCCTGCGTCGGCGTCGCCTCGCGTAACTCGAACGGCGCCTGCGCGTTGATCTGCCCGGGACTCGAGAAGTACAGCGGACTCGCCTCCCCTCCCAGGATCAGGCTCGTCGTCCCCAACTCCGTAGGCAGCGGGATGGCCCCCGCCTCCTGATTGGGTCCGGCTTCAAAGCGCCCGAACACGCTGATGATCTCTCCCGGGGCGACGCCTTGGCCCGCGGCGAAGCTGGCCGCGTTCACCACGCCGTTGCGAGAAATCCGCGGCGCCTGCGAGCCCGCCGTCGAGCCGATCACCGTCACGCTGTCGCTGAACGCGCCCCAACCGGCCTCAAACCGAACGTTCGTCTGCGAGAGCGCGTTCCCCGGGGCCGCGGTTCCCGCGTAGATCCCGCCTCCCGCCGGCTTCAGGGCGACAGCGGAGTCGCCGTTCGAGAACCACGCCGTCACGGTCCCGTTGTCGATCGAGCGACCGCAGTTGTCGAGCAGCCGCACCCTCAGATCGAGCGCCCGACCGCCGACGGCCCGGAAGCCGACGTGCGGCGACATCGGCGCGGCGACGATCGCTGACGGCACACAAGGCGTCCCCGACGACGCCGGAGGTACGACCAAGGTCGCCCACACCGATTCCACCAAACCGTCGCCGAAGGTAGTCGACGCCAAGCTGCGATAGATTCCCGCCGGCAAGCCGTCGACGTCCGCCGACGCCTGCAACGTCGCCAGACCTTCCGCGTCCGTCGCGCCCGCTTGCGGCGTCACCTCCAGCCAGTTCCCGCCGACGACCGGAGCGACGCCGGTTTGGAAATCGACCTCGCTCGCCAACTGCCGAGAGACCTCGAGAGTCTGAGGATCGGCCGGCGACGCGGCGCTCGAGACGAACACCAACCCGCTCGGCGTCACCCGCCGTACGATCGGCTCGCCCGCCGGCGCAACTCGCATCATCACGGTCAACAGCCGAGGCGCGCGATCCGCGGCGCCTTCCACTTCCACGACCGCACCGTACATCCCCGGCGCCAGTCCTGTCGCGTCCGCCGTCAACGTGAAACTCGAATCGCCCGCGACCGAGATCGGCCGCGCAGTCCCCGAGTTCGGCTCCACGGTCAACCAACCGGTCGCGCCGGTGTACTCGCTGACCGCCGCCGTCCAGGCCTGTTGTCCCACGCCGCGGTTCAAGACCTGCACGGTCGCCGAACCCGGCGCCGGACCGCCGTCGGTCGTCTCCCAATAGATCGCCGTCCGGTCGGTATCGAGCAACGGCTCACGTTGGGAGATCACCAACTCCACCGGCACGGCCGCGTTCTGATCGCCCGCGGCGACCAGGACCTGCCCGCGATAGACGCCGCGCGGCAACCCGGCCGTACTCACCGAGACGCGCGTCGGCGTCGGCGCCAGTCCGCTCGTCGGCGCCGCCGAGAGCCAGTCGCCGCCCACGTCGGTCGCCGTCGTCGCGCTCCAATTCAGGGCGGGGCCGCCGTTGTTCTCGACCAGCATCGCCTGCTCCAGGATCTCGTTCTGCCCCTCCAATCCTTGGAAGCGCAGTACGCGCGGAGAGACGCCCAAGGCGGGCGAACTCGTCAGCACGGTCAGCCGCACCGGGATGCGCGTCTCGTCGGCGCCTTGTTGCTTGCCTTCCTCCGTCACCCCCGACGTCTGCCGCCCGCGCAGCACCAAGTCCGCCTCCAGCGTCGCCGCGCCCAACCCGGCCGTATCGACGGAGACCGTCAGGTGCCCCGGCGTCTCGCCCGCGTCGGGCGTCACGCTCAACCAGCCGTTCGCCTCCGCCGGTTCGATCGTCGCCGTCCACCCGCCCGGACTCAGCGGCGTGTTCACCACGGAGACCAGCCTTTGCTCGCGCACCGGAATCCCGGAGTTGCCGATAAAGTCCAGAGCGGAGGGCAGCGTGAAGATTCGGCTCGGCGCCCCGATCGCTAACGTCACCGGAATCTGGAACGGCGTCCCCAGCGCCTCCGAAGTGATCACCAAGTTGCCCGTGTACGTGCCCTGCGGGAGTCCGCGAATGTCCGGCACGACCTCGTGCAGCACCGGACCGCCCGTCGCGTCCCCGCCCGCCGGCCGGACGAACAGCCAGTCTTGGTCGCCCGCGATCTGGTAGACCAGGGCGCCGCCTCCTTGGTTGCGCACCGTCACCGTCTGGATCGCGGGGAAGGCGCCTCCCTCCGAAGCCCGGAACTCCAGCGCCTGCGGCGTCACGGAAATCGTCGGCGACGCTCCCACCAGCAACGTCACCGGCACGGACAGCGGAGAGTTGCTCGCGCCTTCGGCCGTGATCAACAACTGAGCCGTGTACTCGCCTTCCTCGATGCCCTCCGTGTTTCCTAACGAGACGCTGTGGTTCGCCGCGTCAAAGCTGACCTCGCCCGTCGCGGGATCAATCGCCAGCCACCCCTGCGGCGCGTTCGCGGGATAGCTGACGCCTATCGAGTAGTTCAGGATGCCCGCCCCGTCATTGCTGACCACCAGCGGCTGCGCGGGCGAAGCGGCGCCGGGAGCCGGAATCGAAAACGTCAGACTCTCCGGAGTCGTCTTGATCCGCGGCGAAGTCCCGCCGGGAAGCACGTCGATGGTCACCTTGACGAACGCCGTCGCGCCCGACTCCGGAAGCCGCACCTCGATGTCCGCCGTACGTCGACCCGGCTGGCGGAACAGATCCGAGTTGACCTCAACGGTGACCTCGCTCGGCGTGTCCCCGTTGGTCGGGAACAGGGATAAGAAGGGCGCCGAGATCAGACCGGCCTTCACCTGCGCCGCGAATCTCGCGCCGCTAGGCGACGACGTGATCTGGAAAGTCTGCGGCGCCGGACTCGGCGCGCCGACCTCGACTTCGAACGTTAGCTCCGCCGGTTCGACCTGAACCGTCTGCGCCGCCCCTATCGCACTCAGCGCCAACACGAAAAGAGCCAAGCGGCGACACGGCTTCCACATGACCCTCAATCATAGCCGCTCCGGCAGCGTCTCCATCGCCCGCCGCCGGTTGACCCCTGTATGTACGGAATCGAACAATAGGGACCTTGACGTTCGTTCCGCGTTTGCCTGGCCGGATAGGCCTCATCGTCTGGTCCCTCTGGCTCGCCTTCATCGTATGGACCACCCTGGGACCGACCCAGATTCACGTCGAGTACTTCGCGAAACTCGGCGACGGCGTTTCGACCGGGCTCGTCGCCTTCCTCGTCGCCACGGCGGCGGGCGCCTGGATCTATTCGAGAGTCCGGCTCCATCGCGATCTCTGGCAATGGGAACCGGCGGCGGCCGCGGCCGTCGCGACGGCGGCCTGCCTCATCTACCATCCAGTCGCCTTCCTCGTCGTGGTCGCCTGGTCCTGGGTCGCCTTTGCCGGCGGACGCGGACTACTCGCACGCTTCAAGCTCCCGATGGGGCTGAGCCCCGGGGATGCCGGACTCGCCGCCGCCGCCGCGGCGGCGTGGCTCGGCGTCGCGTTTTACCTGCTGGGGACGGCCCACCTCTTTAACCGTCCCGCACTGCTCGCCCTATGGCTGATGACCGCCTGGATCGGTCGCGGGGAACTCGCAGCGCCTGTCCACATCCTGCGTTCCTGGCGCGACCGATGGCGCCAAGCTCCGGAGTTCAAAGACACGGCGATCGGTCTCGCCGTCTTCTACGGGTTTCTCTTCCTAGGCTTCGGTCTCGCCGTCGCTCTGACTCCGGCCATCAACATCGACGCTCTTCGCGAGCACTTGCGATTCGCCCAGATCGCGCTGGATTCCGGTACGTTCCTGGCCACGCCGTTTCATCGCAACAGCTATTTCCCCTGGGGCTTCGAGGTCTTCTTGGCGGCGGCTCAAGCGTTCGGCGGACGAGCGGCGGCGGAACTCGTCAATCCGATCTTCTTTCTCGGGCTGCTGGTCCTATCGTTCGGAATCCTCAGGCGGGCCGGTCTCAGCAGGAGCAGCGTTCTGCTCGGCATCGTTGTGGCGGCCACGGTCCCGTTTCTGCATCGGACCGGATTCATCGTCAAGAACGACATCATCCTGTTCGTCTTCCAGCTCGGATCCCTTCTCGCGTGGCTGCGTGCGCGCGACGAGCGCAACGATCGCTGGCTCTGGGTCGCCGTCCTGTTTCTGGCGCTCTCGCTGGGGGTGAAACATACGGCCGCCTTCGGGGCGATTCCGCTCGGCTTGATGTTTCTCTGGTCGACTTGGCGCCGTCCCAAACTGTTGCTCGGACTGATGCTCTTCGGGGCTGCGTTCGGAGGCCTTTGGCACCTGCGCGCCTACAGCCAAACCGGCTATCCTTTCTTCCCGCTGGGGACCCGATTCGCTACCCGACAGTTCCCGAGCAAGGGCGTCTTCAAGCGCCCTCCCCTCTGGCAGGTGCACGCCGTCTATCCGTGGGCCGTTCACTACGCCGGCAATTCCACCTACGGATCGCCGTCCAACAACCCCACCGGCATGACGCTCCCGCTGTTCGTGATCGCGTGGTTGCTGGTTAGGCGACGCCGCGCGGATCGGACGGAGATCGCCCTCCTCGCTTTCTGCGCTATCTACTACGTCTACTGGGGCTACATCTGGGGGATCATCCGCTACTTCCTGGGGCCGTTGATTCTTCTGATCGCGCTTACGCTGGCCCGCGCCCGCGACTATTGGGACGAATCCGGCGGATGGTCCCGCCGGCTCGGACTCGCCGCCCTGACCTGGAACTTCGTCTTCGCCGTGCCGCCCACGATGATGTTCGAGATCAACCTGCCGCAGCTCCAGTACCTCGCCGGACGCATCGACCGGACCGAGTTCCTCACCCAAGCTGTGTCCGGGTACCGAGTGCTGCGAGAGCTTGAGAGCCGCCGAGACCCGGACGACCAAACCATCGCCTTCCAGTGCGAGCATCTGGCCTACGCCCCCGAAGCCACCAAGATCGGCCTCATGTACTCGGGCTACATGTGGCGCGCGCGCAGAGAACAACTCACCGCGACACGCTACTTCCGATGGATCATCGCCGCCCCAGGCGCGGGGATGGAGTTCCCGGAGTATCCGGGGTCGGAAGACTATGAGCGCGTCTACCGCGATGAAGCGTTCACGCTGTGGAAGCGCAAACCCGGAGTCGAGCCGGTCGAGATCATCACGGACCCGAACGGTATCGTGCCGCTGACGTTTAGCCGACCCTAGAACGCTCAACGTTCGCGCACCGGTCGGTTGACCTCGTCCCTTCTGGATTTGAACAATGAGGGACTTGTTATTCGTCCCTCGGTTTCCTCCGCCCGTAGGCGCCGTCCTGTGGGGGACTTGGCTTGCGATCGTCGCTTGGACGACGCTCGGTCCTACCCGGACGCACCTCGATTACTTCTCCAAACTCGGCGATGGCGCCTCTGCGGGGCTCGCCGCGTTCCTGGCCGCCTCGGCGATCGGGGCCTGGGGCTACGCCGTTCTCCGTCGGCGAACCTCGCTGTGGAAGCGGGAGCCCGAGATTGCGCTGGCCCTGCCGGCGATCCCGTGTCTGATCTACCAGCCGGCGGCGTCGCTGGTCGTGGCGGCCTGGGCCTGGATCAGCTTCGCCGCCGGTCGCGCGATTCTCGCGCGATTCGGGTTGCCGCTGGGAACGAGCCCGGCGGACGCCGGGTTGGCGGCGTCCGCTGGGGCGACCTGGCTGGGGGTCACCCTCTACCTCATCGGCGCCGCTCGTCTCTTCGGCCTTCCCGGGTTGATCGCGCTCGCGCTGCTCACCGCCTGGATCGGGCGGCGCGAGCTAGCGAGTCCTCTAGAGACGATTCGATCCTGGAGTCGCACGTGGAAGGAGTCAGAGGAGTTGCAGGACGAGGCCGTGGGCGTCTCCGTCTTCTTCTGCTATCTCTTCCTGGCTTTCGGCCTCGCCGTGGCTTTCACTCCGGCGATCAACATCGACGGAATTCGAGAGCATCTCCGGTTCGCGCAAATCACCGTCGACGCCGGTTTCTTTGAAGCCACGCCCTATCAGCGGAACTCGTATTTCCCTTGGGGATTCGAGGTTCTCATGGCGGCCGTCCAAGTGTTCGGCGGCCGCGCCGCCGCCGAACTCGTCAACCCCACGGTCTTCCTCGCCCTCTTGGCGCTCTCTTTCGGCCTCGTCCGCCGCGCCGGCGTCGATCGGCGTCTCGCCTTGGTTGCGATCGCCGTCGTCGCGACCGTTCCGTGGCTGCACCGAACCGGCGTGATCGTCAAGAACGATATGCTGCTCGCCCTCTTCCAGCTCGCCTCGTTGTTGGCCTGGACTCGGGCGAGAGAGGAACGCAACGACCGCTGGCTGTGGGCGTCGACGATCTTTCTGGCGCTTTCGCTCGGCGTCAAACACACGGCCGTCTTCGCCGCGATCCCGTTGTCGCTGCTGCTTCTTTGGTCGAGTTGGCGGAAACCCCGACTGCTCGCGGGACTGATGGCCGCCGGACTGGTTTTCGGCGGATTCTGGCACCTGCGAGCGTTTCAGGCCACCGGCAACCCTTTCTTCCCGCTCGGCGCCAGAGTAGCTCAGCAGCAACAGCGGCCGAAGGGAGATGTGATCGCGGCGCCCCCGAAGTGGCAGAGACATCTGATCGTCCCTTGGGCAGTGCACTACGCCGGAACATCCAGCTACAGTTCTCCTACGGACAACCCATCGGGAATGGCGTTGCCCTTCTTCGTCATCGCTTGGCTGCTTGTCCGTCGACGTCGACGCGATCCGGTCGAGCGCACCCTGCTGATCTTCTGCCTGATCTACTCGCTCTACTGGGGATACATCTGGGGCATCATTCGATACTTCCTTGCGCCGTTCGTCATCCTAGTCGCGCTCACACTCGCTCGGGCCGGCGCTTTCTGGCAGTCGTCGGGAACCTGGCCCCGCCGTCTCGGTCTGGCGGCTCTCACGTGGAACTTCGTGTTCACCGTGCCGCCGGCGATGATGCTCGAGATCAACCTCCCGCAGCTCGAGTATCTGGCGGGACGGATCGATCGAGACGAGTTCTTGACGCGGGCCGTTTCCGGATACCGAGTGATGAAGGAACTCGAGCGACTTCAAGGGCCGCAAGACGACGCGATCTCGTTTTTCTGCGAGCACCTCGTTTACGCCCCAAACGCGCGCAAGATCGGACTCGTCTACGCGGGCCGCGCCGCCGAGCCGCGCCGCCGGCAACTCTTGGCCACTCGCTTCTTCGAGTTCGCGGTCGTGGCTCGAGGTCTGGATGAAGCGATGTCCGAGGAGGAGGGCGGCCAAGACTATCAGCAGGTCTACGCCGACGACGACTACGTCCTGTGGCGGCGCCGACCGGAGGTTCCGAAAGGCGAGGGGATCGACGATCCCAACGACGTTTCCGTGGACCTGTGGGACACCAAAGAGTGGCAGGAATCCTATCGAAAGAGCCGGCCCTCGTCGGCCCGCTGAGGCGGATTCGTCGTGTCATCCGCGAGTTCGCATTACTGGACGCCGCTGTGCCACTCTAGACCGGAAATGGCGCCCCGTCGACTGCAGTTCGAGTCGAGAGCCCGATATCCTCGCCTGGCCTGGTGCGCCCGGATCGCCTCGAACGAACCCAACGTACACGTTGTGCACGGCCCGTCCGTCGAGCTCTCCTCGGACGCCTTTGTCGAAGGCGCTTGGGACGCTCCTTTCTCCGAATTCGGCTTCGACCGGTCGGCGGCGTTCCAAGGAACCGGCGGGCGCATTCGAGAGGGGCGGCTCGTCTTCTGCTCTCCGACCCACCCGGTTGACCGGCTGTATGCCGTCCGCCTCCCAACCGCGGGACGCCCAGACCAGCTCCTCGTCTCCAACTCGCTCGCCTGCCTGCTAGCCGAATCCGACGACGGACCGGACTTCGCCTACCCGGACTACTTCTTCCGAATTCTCGACCACTTCCGGCAAGGCGTTTCGCCGGGAACCGTCGCGCTTCCCACCGCCCGCGGACGCGAGGTGCGGCTCTTCGCCGTCTCCAACTTCGTCGTCCAACCGGATCTCTCGATCACGCCCGAGCCCAAAGACCCGGGTCCCGAGCCCGGCGACTACTCGGAGTACGAATCCATCCTGGATTCCGCGGTAAGACAGACTGTCCGCAACGCCGCCGACGCGGCTCGCGGCGTTCGCTACGAGCCCGTCGCCATGGTCTCCAAGGGATATGACTCCGTCGCATCCGCCTCGCTGGCCGCGCGTGCCGGATGCCGCACGGCCGTCACCTACGCGACCAGCGGCCGGAGGGGCCGATGGGTCGACGACGATGGCGGAGCCGTCGCCTCGCGCCTCGGAATGGAGACGGAAACCTACCGCCGCGAGGACTGGCACAAGCTGCCGGTCGAACTACAGGTCGAACACTTCATGAGCCCGGCGGCCTTCGGGGACCGCACCTTGGCCGTCATCGCCCACAGGCTTCCCGGCTCGCTCCTGTTCACCGGGCGCCACGGCGAACGCGTCTGGGGGAAGAGTCCCGCCTGCGCGCTCCCGGAATTGCGCGAGCCCGACGCCATGTGGCTGACCGGCGTCAGCGCGTTTGAGCAGCGACTACGTTTCGGCTGGTTGGAGTTCCACGCGCCCTACATCGGGTCGCTGCAAAGCCCGGCGCTCCACCGCATCACCGTCTCGGATGAGATGCGCCCGTGGACGGTCGGAGGCCTCTACGATCGCCCCGTCGCGCGCCGCTTGGCGGAGGAGGCCGGCGTTCCCCGCGACCACTTTGGAGTCCATAAGGCCGGGAGCGTCACCAACGAGCTGCGAGTCCCCTCGCCCGAGGCGCGCGCCGCCTTCGAGCTCTTCCTTCATCAGAACGTCTCGCCGAAAGTCCTCGCGAACCTCCGTCCCGAGACGACCCCGCTGCATCGCCGGATCGCCGGCTTCACCGGGAAACTCCGATCGCGCTTCGCCCACCAGCCAACCTGGAGCCGCCTCTTCGAACTCGCCGGACTGGACCGTCTCCATCAACTGCACCGCTCGCGAGATCTCTACCAGTTCCATTGGGGCCTGCAGCATTGCATCGATCGTATCCGCGAGGCCTCGTCCGACTCCGCGGCGGCCAAGCCGCTATCATGACGCCCGTCCGGCGCGCGTCTCGGAACGCGCGGCGCGGCGCAACCGTCTCACCTACGACCCCGCTTGCAGACCCTATTCGAGCTGTTTGACGAGATGGAGAGCCTCGCCGCCCGCGAGGCCCTCGCCCGATCCAACCGCTACCGGACGTGGAAGTGGAGCTACGGCGAGCTTTGCGAGCGCTCGCGCGCCTTCGCAGCCGAGCTCGTCCGTCGGGGCGTCGCCCCCGGAGATCGCGTCCTGCTTTGGGCCGAGAATCGGCCGGAGTGGGCCGCCGCCTTTTGGGGAACCGTGCTCGTCGGAGCCGCCGCCGTTCCGGTCGATTTCCGCTCGTCCCCTGATCTCGCCCGGCGCGTCTTCGACGAGACCGATCCGGCCCTCGCCGTGGTCGGGGACGAAGTCGACGCCGACGCGCTGCCTCGTGATCGCCGACTGCGGGCGGCCGAAGTCGATGAGCTTGCGGACGCGGGCGAGGCGTTCCGCCGCGCTCCAGCCGACCCCGCGGCGGTGGTCGAGATCCTCTACACCTCCGGCTCGACCAGCCGCCCGAAGGGAGTCGTCCAGCGGCACCGTAACATCGCCGCGAATCTCTCCGGCGTCGCGCGCGAGATCAAGAAGTTCCGCGGGGTCGCGCGGCCGTTCCAGCCCATCCGCATCCTCGACATGCTGCCGCTGAGCCACCTCTTTGGGCAGACGATGGGACTCTTCATCCCGCCCCTGCTCGGCGGCGCGGCCGCCTTCACCTCGGAGATGAGCGCGACCGCTCTCGTCGAAACGATCCGCCGCGAGCGCATCTCGGTCTTCGTCGGCGTCCCTGCGATGCTCGAGAGCCTGCGCACGGCCGTCGAGCCCAATCTGGCCCGACCGGCGCAGCGTCCTGGGAAAGGCCCGCTCCGGGCCGTCGTCGAGACTTGGTGGCGCCAGCGCGACCTGCATGCGCGGCTCGGTTGGAAGTTCTGGGCCTTCGTCACCGGCGGCGCGCGTCTCGATGAGGACCTCGAAGGGTTCTGGCGCAACTGCGGGTATGCCGTCGTCCAAGGCTACGGGCTCACGGAAGCCGCCCCCGTCGTCGCGCTCAATCACCCGTTCTCCTCCCGTCGAGGGTCGCTTGGAAAACCGCTCCCCGGCCAAGAGGTCCGGATCGCGCCCGACGGCGAGATCCTTGTTCGGGGCGCGAACGTGGCCGAGGGGTACTACGGCGAGGTGGAGGATCCCGGCGCGGGTTCGACGCGCTTTGAGGGAGGCTGGTTGCATACCGGCGACCTCGGGGAGTTCGACGAGCAGGGCCGGCTCTACTATCGCGGACGCAAGCGGGATCTGATCGTCCGCCCCGACGGCATGAACGTCCACCCGCAGGACGTCGAAGCCGCTCTGCTCAAACAACCCGGAGTCGCCGAAGCCGTCGTCCTCGGAATCGAAAACTCGGGAGCGATGGAGACGCACGCCGCCCTCGTGCTCGAAGCGGAGGCCGGCTCGGAGACGGACTCCGGCGCCGTCGTCGCCCAAGCCAATCGGGACCTCGAACCGCACCAGCGGATCCAGAGCCACACCGTCTGGCAAGCGGACGACCTGCCCCGTACGGCCTCGACCCTGAAAGTCCGTAAGAACGAGCTCGCCGGCATGGTGGTCGCCAAGCTCGCCGGGCGGACGCCTGACCGCGAGCGCTCGGCCGTCGAGCGGATTCTCGGCCGCGACCTGGCGGACGGACAACCTCTGCGCCTGGAAGAAGACCTGGGACTCTCTTCGCTCGACCGCGTTGAACTGCTCGCCAAGGTCGAGCAGGCCACCGGGAGACCGGTCGCCGAGGAGAGCTTCTCGGCCGTCGCGACGACGGCCGAACTCGAGTCGTTGCTCCGCGGAGACGTCCCGGCCGCGCCCAAGATCGACCCGGCGCGCGAGGCTCTGCTCAAACCCCGCTGGAGCCGCAACGCGCTGCTGCGTCCCGCCCGCGCCTTTCTGCTGGAAGGCTTCGTTCTGCCGCTGGTGGGCCGTCTGATCGAAGTCCATGTGGAAGGTCTCGCCGCGCTCGACGAACTCGACGGGCCGGCTGTCTTCGTGGCGAACCACGCCAGCCACTTCGATACGGCCGTGCTCTACCAAGCGCTCCCGACGCGTATCCGTCGCCGTATCGCTCCGGCGATGTCGCAGGACTACTTCCGCGACTACTTCCACCCGGAGAACGCTTCGCCCGCGCGCCGCCGCCAGGCCCGCCTGAGCTACTTCATCGCGCTGGGGCTGTTCAACGCCTATCCGCTTCCGCAGCAGATGTCCGGGACCCGACGGGCGCTTGAATACTCGGGCGAACTGGTCGCCGACGGCTACTCCCTGCTCGTCTACCCGGAAGGCACGCGCACGCTCGACGGAGAGGTCGGTCGCTTCCTGCCCGGCGCTGCGCTGCTCGCTCAGCGCCTTGAAATCCCGATCGTCCCCGTCGGAATCGAGGGCCTGTTCGAGATCTATTCCTCCGTCCAACGCGTCCCGAAGAAGGGGCGAGTCGCCGTCCGTTTTGGCGCTCCCATTGAAGTCCAACCGTCCGAGGATCTATCGCAAGCGGCCGCGCGAGCCGAGACGAAAGTACGCGCCCTGGCGAGCCGGGGAGCGACGATTCGAAACGGAAATCCGAGCACGCGTTTCGGTGCAATCGACGAGCGCTCAGGCTCGATATAATGCGGGCAACAGGCTCGTATGGCCAAGACTATCTTCGTCATTGAGGACGATCGCGACCTGTCCACCCTGCTCGACTACAACCTTTCGCGCGCCGGTTACGGCGTGGAATCAGCGGAGCGGCTGGACGGAGCGTTAGCTCGTATTCGGGAGAAGCGGCCCGACCTCATCATCTTGGACGTGATGCTGCCGGACGGCGACGGCTTCGATTTCTGTCGCGAAGTTCGCTCCGACCCGATCACCAAGCGCATCCCCGTCCTCTTCCTCACCGCCCGCAGCGAAGAACTGGACCGCGTGCTGGGCTTGGAGATCGGCGGCGACGACTACGTCACCAAGCCCTTCAGCCCGCGGGAACTGCTCGCCCGGGTCAAAGCAAACCTGCGCCGGGCCGAGGATTGGAGCGAGACGCCCGCCGCGCCGACGAAGCCCTCCGCGCTCGGCCCGCTCTCACTCGACGTCGACTCCCGCCGGGTCTCGCTGCGAGGGGAATCGGTCGACCTGACGGCGACCGAGTTCAAGCTGCTCGAACTGTTCTTCTCCAATCCGGGCCGCGCCTACAGCCGCGAGCAACTGCTGCGGTCGATCTGGGGAGAGGACTGCCACGTGACCCCGCGCAACGTCGACGTGCATATCCGCCGATTGCGCGAGCGGATCGAAGACGAGCCGGAGAAGCCCAAGTGGATTCAGACGGTGCGCGGCTTCGGCTACCGCTTCGAATCGCCCGCCGCCTAGTTCGGTTACAGAGTCATGACGCGACGGATCTTCTTCAAGCTGATCGCAACCGTCGTGTCTCTGTTGGCGCTGGCGGGTTTCGGGGCTCAGTACCTCGTCTCGAACGCGATCGCCGAGAACCTTCGCTCGGAACTCCAGCGCAGCTTGGGCGACAAGGCGCGGCTCACGCAGCGGGTCTTCGCCGACGTGAGTTCCGACGAGTACGCCTCGGTCGTCGACGATCTCTCGGCTCGCTCCGAGGCCAGGGTCACGGTGATCGACCGCTCGGGCAACGTGCTGGCCGAATCCGACGCCGACGCCTCCGAGATGGAGAACCACGCCGAGCGTCCGGAGTTCATTGAAGCGCTCGCCGGCAGGGAGGGCGTCAGTTCCCGCTTCAGCAACACGGTCGGCGAGGAGATGCTGTACTTCGCGCTGCCGATGCAGGACGGGGCGGTGCGGCTGGCGCTGCCGCTGTCAGAGATCAACGTGCGGGTCAGCGCGGCTCGGCGCCAGATCCTCATCGGTCTCGCGCTGGCTCTCGCGCCGACGCTGATCCTGGCCCTCTGGATGGCGCGTCGCGTCTCCTGGCGCATGTCTTCGATCATCGGCTACTCGCGTCGGCTCGCCGAAGGAGACTTTCAAGCCAAGCTCCCGGAGATCAGCTCGGGCGAATTGGGCGAACTTGCCGAAACGCTCGGGACGACCGCCGGCCAACTGCGTTCGATGTTCGAGCAGCTCCAGGAGGAGCGTTCCCGCTTTGCCGCGGCCGTCAACGGCATCGGCGAGGGCATCCTCGTCGCCGACCGCAAGCTGCGCGTCGTCCTGTTCAACCCGGCCATGGAACAGATGCTCCCCGGCGCTCCGGTATTCAAAGGCGCGTCGCTCAAGGACTGGCACGACGAAGAGGTTCCCCAACTGTTCTCGCAGGTCCTCGAATCGGGCGAGCCGCTCTCGGTCGACGTTGAACTCGACGAAACTCAGCGCTCGTGGAAGATCTCCTGCGCGCCGATCCTGAGCCGCAAGGGTAAGGTCCAAGCCGTCGTCGCGGTGTTCTACGACATCACCGAACTCGAACGCGTCGACCGCATGCGCAAGGACTTCGTGATCAACGTCTCGCACGAGCTGCGTACGCCGCTGGCCGCGATCCAAGGATATGCCGAGACGCTGCTCGACGGCGCCATTGACGAGCCCGGCACCAATCGCCGGTTCATGAAGATCCTTTGGCAGAACGCCGAGCGGCTAGCCCAACTCACCGCCGACCTGATGACGTTGTCGCAGATCGAGGTCAACACGCGCGAGTTCAGTTTTACGCCGCACTCGGTCACCGAGCTGCTCGACGATGCGGTCAGTTCGATCGTCATGATCACCGACAAGAAGAAGATCTCGATCGAAGTCGAGCCGCCCGCCGAGGACGTGGTCATCGAGTGCGACTCGGGGGCCATCCACCAGGTCCTGAACAACCTGCTCGACAACGCCGCCAAGTACACGCCCGAGGGCGGCAAGTTGTGGACCGGCGCGCGTGCGGTCGAGGGCGGCCAAGTCGAGTTCTTCGTGCGCGACACCGGCATCGGCATCGCCGCGGAACATATCCCTCGGCTGTTCGAGCGGTTCTACCGGATCGACAAGGCCCGTTCACGCGAACTGGGCGGGACCGGCCTCGGCCTTGCGATCTGCAAGCACTTGGTTCTCTCCCACCACGGCTCGGTCCGCGTGGAGAGCGAGCCGGGCGTGGGCTCCACCTTTTTCTTCACACTGCCGGTCCACGCTCCGGCGGAACCGGTCAACCTCGATATGCGGCAGCAGGCGTTGTTCTAACCGTCGCGCGCGGGCTTGGGCAATACTGAATGCTCATGCCGCACCTCGATCGTCGCCGCTTCTTGACCGCTCTCGGAGCGGGCGCCTCCGCCCTGGCCTGCGCCTCGCCTGAGCCCGAGCAGCCCAAGCCTTGGAACATCGTCTGGATCATCGCCGACGACCTCTCTCCGGATCTGGGCTGCTACGGGAACGCCGACGTATCGACGCCGAACATCGATCGGCTGGCCTCGGAAGGCGCCCGCTTCACGAACGCCTTCGTCCCGGCCCCGGTCTGCTCGCCGAGCCGGTCCGCGTTCATCACCGGGATGTACCAGACCTCGATCGGCGCCCACAATCACCGCAGCCACCGCGACGACGACTACCGTCTGCCGGAACCGGTCCGTCCTATCACGGACTACCTGCGCGAGGCCGGCTACTACACGGTCAACGAGAACAGCGGCCTGGGCGGACGTCCTAAGACGGACTACAACTTCAACTTTGACGAGGGCTACCAAGTCTTCGACGGAACCGATTGGACTGAGCGGGCCGAGGGGCAACCGTTCTACGCCCAGGTCAACATCTTTGAACCGCACCGCGGCCGTCCTCCCGAGATCTGGAGCTTCACCGACGACCTGCCTGAAGCGGAGCGTATCGATCCGGCGTCGGTCACGCTGCCGCCCTACTACCCGGACGATCCGATCGTCCGCAAGGACTGGGCGGGCTATCTGGACGCCGTCCAACTGCTCGACAAGAAGGTGGGGAACGTTCTTGCGGCGCTCGAAGAACAAGGGGTCGCCGATCATACGATCGTCGTGTTCATCGGCGATCACGGCCGGCCGATGCCGCGCGACAAGCAGTTCCTGTACGACGGCGGGATCAAGATCCCGTTGATCATCCGTTGGCCCGGCGAGTTGGAACCGGGCTCGGTGCGGGACGAGCTTGTCTCGACGATTGACCTCTCGGCGTCGGCGCTCGATTGGGCCGGCGCGGAGGCGCCGGAGCACATGGAAGGCCGCGTCTTCCTCGGCCCGAACAAGGGGGCGCCGCGCGAGTACGTGTTCGCCGCCCGGGACCGATGCGACGAGACGGTGGACCGCATTCGGGCGGTGCGCGACAAGCGCTACAAGTACATCCGCAACTTCATGCCCGAGCGGCCTTACATGCAGCTCAACCGCTACAAGGAGATCAGCTACCCGAGCTGGCGGCAATTGAAGCGGCTCCACGCGGCAGGCAAGCTGACGAATGAGCAGGGGCTTTTCCTTTCGAAGATCCGGCCCGAGGAAGAGCTTTATGACACGGAGAGCGATCCGTACGAGTTGCACAATCTAGCCGGTTCGGAGGAGCACGGCGAGATTCTCGACCGGATGGGGACCGTGCTCAACCTGTGGATCCAGGCCACCGGCGACCATGGGGAGACGCCGGAGGATCCGTCGATCCAACCCCAGTTCGAGAAGCAGATGATCGAGGTCTACCAGGACCTCTATGAGGAGATCGAAGCGGCCGAGGGAGCTTGGTAGGGCCAGCTCGTGGGCCGGTGTGACGGAGCCGAGCGGGGGTACTGGAATTTTAGTTTTTGGGCGGCGCCATCGGTACCAAAATCGCCGATGTCATGGTACTGACATTTTGCACCATGTAAGTGATTGATTGTTCGTTTTGCGATGTCAGTGTTTTGACGAAAAATGTCAGGTTTTGCACCCTTTTTGACACTTTTTCTGGCGTAAGTTCTTTGGAATCAACAAAAGTACTTCAGTTTTGGAAAATTTCATTTTGTGAAAGCGTTTTCATCGTAGTTAACCTACTTCTTTTGAGTCATTTACAGATTTTTGAAAATGTCATGGTACTGACATGCATTTTCCGGGCCCGCCGGGACTGACGGACTAGGACTATTTTTCGGTCGTTCGGCGGCTGGATGCAGCTTCGTTTTTAGGGTAGCTTGCGGGTCCAAGTTTGCTAGCCTCCCCCGCAACCTCCTCCGCAGCCGCCGCCGCAACCTCCGCCGTCTCCTCCGCCGTCGCCGTCTCCCGAGCCGCTGCCGCCATCGGCGTCATCGGCGGACGACCACCAGACGCCGGAACAGCCGGAGCTTCGACCGGACTTTCCAAACTTTCCCAGTGCGACGACCAAGCAGATCGCACCGAGGACGAATAGCACGATGATCATTGCCCAATCCATGACCTAGGCAAGATTCTGCCACAGGCCCGCCAGCACGGCTAGACCGATCAGCCCCGATCCGAAGAGCGCGAGCCGTCGTCTGGAGATTACGACGGCTTCAGACAGATCGACCCAACGGCCGCCGCCTGCGTTTCGGAAACGCTCTTCGGCGGCCGGCCAGATGTCGACGGGAGGCTCGCCGAAGAACTCCCGGTAGAGTTCGATCGTCGATTCGTACTGCTGGGCGAATCGGCTGGTCTCTTGGCTTCCTCTGGTCGGACCGTGTTCGATGAAGGCCCCTCCCGCGGCGCAGAATTCGCGGTAGTCGCGCGTGTAGACGAGATGGAGGTGCCAGACCTGATCGACGGCCTCGCTCGGGGTGACCTCTCCGCGCCCCAAGCCCGCCAAGAAGATGAACCTGCGGTACTCCGTGATCGCGCGGGAGGTGAAGGCCGGGGTCCATCCCCATTGCTCGCGCTCTAGACGGCGGCTGAAAGGCAGGGAGGCTGTTGGATCGTCGATCGGATAGGATTCCAATGCGCGCATCCGGTCGCGCGGTGACTGGTCGCTCGCCATCTGGCCGATTCTAGCGGGCCTTGGTTGAGGGGGGGTCACAGGGGTTGCGGGCTGGGGCGGAGTGAGTCGAGCAACGGGCTCTTGCTTCGCAAATCGCGCTTTTGACCTCCGAGCACGGCTCGAAGGCGGCACGGCTGGAGCCGTGCGCCACGTCAGGTACGTGCCGCGCAGATAGGTAACAGTTTCTGTCGGGCGGATAGGTAACACTTCGAGAGGCCGAATTGGCCAGGAGGAGTGGAGAATGCCTTGGAAGAAGGAAGAGCCAGTGGAGAAGCAGCGGGCGCGATTCGTACTCGAGCGGAGCCGGGGCGAGGAGTCGATGGCGGAGTCGTGTCGGCGCATCGGGATCTCGCGGCGGGTCGGCTACAAATGGCTCGAGCGCTACGAGCAAAACGGGCCGCAAGCGCTCGTCGATCAGCCCAAAGACGCCAAACGTCATCCCAACCGAATCGCCGACGCCGTGGTCAAGAAAGTGATCGAGCTGCGCAGCGAACATCCGCTGTGGGGCGCGCCCAAGCTGCGCCAGGTCTTCGGGGAGAGATTCCCGGAGTGGCGCTGCCCTTCGCAGACGGCGATCGGCGACATCCTACGCGAGGCGGGACTGACGTCGGAGGCGAAGCGGCGCAAGCGCACGCCGCCGCACACGCAGCCGTTGGCGCACGCCAAACAATCGAACGACGTCCTCTCGATCGACTTCAAAGGATGGTTCGAATGCGGCGACGGCGAGCGGGTCGATCCGCTGACGATCATCGACAACTACAGCCGCTACGTGTTGTGTTGCCAGGCCGTCGACGGCTGCGACTACGCGCACGTGCGAGCGGTGCTCGAGCGCGTATTTCGCAACTACGGGCTGCCGCGAGCGATCCGTTCCGACAACGGGCCGCCGTTTGCGACGCGTGCGCTGGGCGGGCTGAGTCGGCTGAGCGTGTGGTGGATCAAGCTGGGCATCGAGGTGGAACGCATCCCTCCGGGGAAGCCTTCAAAGAACGGTCGGCAAGAGCGTTTTCATCGCACGTTGAAGCTGCATACGGCGAATCCGCCGGCGTGCAATCGGCGAGCGCAGCAGCGCGCCTTTCGCCGTTTCTGCCGCGAGTACAACGAGGAGCGACCGCATCAGGCGCTGGGACAACGGACGCCGGCGAGCGTTTACGAACCGTCGTCGCGCAGGTATCCGCGGTCGTTGTTGGAGATGGAGTATCGCTCGGACTGGGCGGTGCGCAAGGTGCACGCGAGCGGGTCGTTGGACTGGGCGGGAAAGGAGTACTACGTGGGCAAGGTGTTGGCGGGCGAACGGGTCGGATTAGAGGAGGTCGAGGAGCAAGTTTATCGAGTGTGGTTCGGGCGGTTGGAACTGGGCCTGCTGCGGACGCGGCGCGGCAAAATCGCGCCGGTCCCCCTCCGGAGGGGGACCGGCCCCTGCGGGGCCGGCACAGCGACTCAGAGCGAACGGTCGCAATCTTGACCGGACCGCTCAGACAGGCGAAAGTGTTACCTATCCGCCTGACAGAAAGTGTTACCTATGCGCTGGGCAGTACAGTCACAAGTCACGACAGTACGGGCTGGCTGCCGACGTAGGCTTCGACGGCGTCCTCGAATCTTGAATACGGATAGGATTCCAATGCGCGTATCCGGTCGCGCGGTGACTGGTCGCTCGCCATCTGGCCGATTCTAGCGGGGCCTTGGTTGAGGGGGTTGGGTTCGTTGGGGTTGCGGGCTGGGCGGAGTGAGTCGAGCAACGGGCTCTTGCTTCGCAAATCGCGCTTTTGACCTTCGAGCACGGCTCGAAGGCGGCACGGCTGGAGCCGTGCGCTACGTCACAAGTCACGACGGTACGACCTGAGGGCGTGGAGTTCGGCGGCTTTCTCGATTACGTGTGCCGGTGCGGTGCTTGCGAATGCGGTCCAGGTCACGGCTTGGCTGCCGACGTAGGCTTCGACGGCGTCCTCGAATTTGGGATATGAGTCGGCGAAGATCGCCGCTGCTACGCGTGCCGGTACGCTTGCTCCCGGCGGCGCCCCGGCGGCCAGATCGCGTAAGTACGCCCGCGTCCGGCCGTCGCGATCCGATGTTTCGCGCATGGAGTCGTAGGCGCTCACGAACAGATCGAGCGCTTCCACGAAGGCGGTCACCGGTCCCTGCTCGGCGCGGGCGGACCACGATCGTACGCCGTCGCCTTGGCGGACTCCACGCGCCACGCTGATCGCCAACTCCAAGCCGTAGCGCCCGGTGATTTCGGCCCGCTTGCGCTTGGGTAGTCGCTCGAAGTGGAAGGCGTGCGTCAACTCCGCGACCACGTGCTGCCGCATCTCGGGCGACGCCGGGTCCACGGTTCGGTGCAGATGGATGACCGGCCGACGGAGCCAATCGCCGGTCGGGTGCGTGAACGACGAGACGGCGGTGTGTCCGGGCCAGCAGACCCGAAAAGGCGTTTCCGGCGCGGGAAAGAACCGGGCCAGACTATCTCGGTAGACGTGCTGCGAGAGGGCCGCAATCCGTGTGCGTTGCTCCTCGGCGGAACGCCGCCCTCGAGGCGCCTCGACGCGTACGATCGCGTTGGCGGTCATCGGTGTTGCGGCGGCTACGGGATCAGCAGCAGTTTGCCGGTGGTCTTACGGGCGGCGAGATCGGTCTGCGCCTGCGCCGCCTCGGCCAACGGGTACTCGCCGCCGACGTGGACGTCCAGTTTGCCGTCGCGCACCCAGCTCAAGACGTCGCCGGCGCGCCAAGCGAGTTCCTCGGGGGTCGCGACGTAGTGGGCCAAGGTGGGCCGCGTCATGAACAGGGAGCCGCGCTTGGCCAACTCGAGCGGCGCGACCGGCGGGACCGGGCCGCTGGCGTTGCCGAAGAACACCGCCATGCCGCGCGGCTTGAGGCAGTCCAGGCTGCCCTTCCAGGTCGCCTCGCCGACCGAGTCGTAGACGACGTCGACGCCGCGGCCGTCGGTCAGTTCGCGCACCTTCGGTTGGAAGTCTTCTTGCGAGTACAAGATGACGTGATCGCCGCCGGCCTTGCGGACGCGCTCGGCCTTCTCCTCGGTCGAGCAGGTGCCGATCACGGTAGCTCCGAGCATCTTGGCGGTCTGCACGAGCGTCAGGCCCACGCCTCCGGCCGCCGCGTGCAGCAGGACCCAGTCGCCCGGCTGAATGGCGTAGGTCGAGTGCGTGAGGTAGTGCACCGTCATGCCCTGCAACATCACCGACGCGGCCTGCTTGGCGCTGACGCCGTCGGGAATCTTGACCAGTTTGCCGGCGGGGACGGTCGCGTACTCGGCGTAGGAGCCGGCGGTGCCGGTGTAGGCGACACGGTCGCCCGCGGCCACGCTGGTCACGCCTTCGCCGACGGCTTCGACGACGCCGGCGCCTTCTTGGCCGTTGGTAAACGGCGGTTCGGCCGGATAGAGCCCGGTCCGAAAGTAGATGTCGATAAAGTTGACGCCGGTCGCCTCGATTTTGACCAACGCCTCGCCCGCTTTGGGCTCGGGCTTCTCGACGTCGGTATAGGAGAGGACTTCGGGACCGCCGTGCTCGGTCACACGGACTGCTTTCATCGTGGCCATAGGAGGCCGATTGTAGCGAACTGGCGCGGCCTCAGTTCACTGCGGCGCGGCCGCCGTGAGCAGGCGCCAGAACTCGGCGTTGAACTCCTCCGCCTCGAAGCGCGCGCGACCTCCCGGCGCCCGGGCGCCTTCCCCGATCCGCACCGCGACGAGGCCCATGCTCGGGGCGACGTAGACTTTTCGATCGAGCGCTCCGAAGGCGGCGTAGAGATCGTCGGGGCCCGTCGGCGCGTACCGGCCGACGATGCGGCCGTTCGATCGCATGCGCTTTGGCTGGTTCAACCACCATAGGCGTCCGTAGGCGGGATTGGCGGGCTGCCAGGGCTTGGCGGCGTCTCGCAGGTAGTCGACGTCGCCGAGGACGGCGTGACCGTTCCACTTCCCTTCGGCCAACATCAGTAGGCCGAAGCGCGCGAGATCGCGCGCGGTCGTCATCAGCCCGATTTCGCCCGACCACCAACTGCGGGTATACCAGCGCGTGTCGCGCATGCCGATCTTCTTGGTCAGCCAGGTTTGAGTCAGCTCGTTCTCGCTCATGCCGGAGACCTTCACGAGCACCGGCATGATCTTGCGGTAGGCGACGGTGTTGTAGGACCACGTTTGGCCGGGCGGCGCTCTGTACTGCAACTCTTGGTTCAACCCGCTCGACATGGCGAGCAGGTGACGCATGCGGATCGCCGCTTCTTGTTCCGGCGAGGCTTGCGACCAGCCTCGTCCGAGGTGCTTCGAGACCGGATCATCCAACTGGACCAGGCCGCGCTCCCGCGCGATGCCGAAGAGGACGGAAACGACGCTCTTCTGCACGGACGCGACGTCTTCCACGGTCAAGCCTTGGTCGGTCGTCTCATAGCGGTAGTAGCGAGAGTGGTCGTAGCTCTCCGGGTCCCAGGTCCGCTCAGCCAGGATCTTTCCGTCGAGCAGGAGGACTACGTGCGATGAGCGCCTCTGGCCGCAATAGTCGAGTAGGCGGTCGAGCGCTTTGGCGTCCCAGCCGACTTTGTCTGGAGCGACCTGTTCCCACTGGGTCGACCGGGCGTTGTCGGCCGGAGGGAAGTAGGTCTCGGCGGCGCTGAGGAGGCATGCCGCGGCCGGAATCAGGACCGCGGCGTTGATCACGGAGGTTCTGATCACGGAGCTCTTGATCACCGAGATGGGGACTTCGGATCGCACGAAGGAGGTTGCGTTAGTGCGACGTTTCGCCGCCGCCCCGCTTCACTTCGACCAGGGAGTCGAGCTGCTGCCGGGCGATGCCCGCCCACGGGCTCGTCGGGTCCAATTTCAAGTACGAGCGCCAGTGCTTGGCGGCCCGCATCGGCTCGCCTAGACGCTCATAGACCAGCGCTACGTTGTAGTGCGCGTCGGCGTAACCGGGGTGGAGATCGAGCGCTCGCTCGTAGCATTCGGCGGCGTCTTCGAGACGGCCGCGCTCCTCGCAAACGTTGCCGAGGTTGAAGTGCGCCAGGGCGTAGGCCGGGGTGATCTCGATGGCGCGCCGGTAGTGATCCTCGGCGTCCGCCAGGTCGCCGGAGCGGTAGTGGAGGGTCCCGAGATTGACCCAGGCGCCCGCGGCTCGCGGGTTCAGCTCGATCGCTTGCGCGTAGGCCGCGGCGGCTTCATCGGGAGGGCCCTCGGCTTCTTCAATCTCCAAACCGCGCTGGAACCACGACTCCGCGTCCGCGGTGCGCGTCGCCTCCGGAGGCTCGGGCTGCGCGAAGGTCTGGACGCGCTCGTCTTTCGGCGCTTCCCGATCGAAGTCCAGCAGCAGTTGACCGGTGAGCGCGTTCATCTTGCCCGTAGGCAGGTCGACCGCGACTTGACGGCCTTGCGGCCAGAGGCGCAGCTCGGCCAAGGGCTCTTGCACGCCGATGCGCTCTTTGAGCGCGACCAGCGAGACCTTGATTCGTTGAGGGGGGATGCGGCTTTCGCGCAACCGCTTCAGCGTGCGGAGAATCGCGAGGTCGTTGAAACCAAAACGCAGCCGCTCCGCGACTAGCTCGTGGTCCTCCCACGAACGCAGACTGCGTTCATGGATTTTCAGGATTCTTCGAACCTCGTCGCGCGAGAAGTCCTCCGCCGGCTTCAGCGCGTCCACGCCCGCGATTGTAGCGCAGCCGGAGAGGCGGAAACACAAAAATCGCGTATAGCCGACTCTTTTCTAACCCCTGAAAACAGGGGCTTCGGTGCATGTCGTCGTTTCGCGAACAAGGTCGCGGAAAACCGTTCCGCTATGATGACCCTTCCGCTATGAACGACGTCTCGCTCATCCCGCGTTCCGCTCTCTTCGGCGATCCCACACGCACCCGCCCGCGACTCAGCCCCGACGCGCGGCGCATGGCCTACTTGGCGCCGGACGAAGGCGTGCTGAACGTCTGGGTCCGAACGGTCGGGAAGGAGGACGACCACGTCCTGACTCGCGACCGCTCGACGGGCATCCGCATGTACGCCTGGGCCGAGACCGGCGACCGCATCCTCTACCTGCAAGACCTGGACGGCGACGAGAATTTTCACCTCTACGCGGTGGATCTGGTTGGAGGGGAACCGGTCGACCTGACTCCGCATGAAGGCGCCACGGTCGGCGACCTGATCACCGACCCGAACCATCCGACCGAGATTCTGGTGGGTCTGAACGCGCGCGATCCCCAGCTTTTCGATCTACACCGCATCGATCTGGCGACCGGCGAGTCGTGGGTCGAGGCGCAAAACCCAGGCGCATACGTCGGCTGGCTGACCGATCATCAGTTCCGCGTGCGCGGCGCCACGGTGGCGCAGGAGGACGGCGGCTTCGGGCTGCTGGTTTCGAAATCGGTCGAGGCGGGGTTTGAACCGTTCCTACGTTGGGGGCCGGAAGACAACGGGAGCGCGCTGGGGTTCACGCCGGACGACCAAGGCCTGTACGTGGAGGACAGTCTGCACAGCGATACGACCGAGGTGTACTCGATCGATCTTGAATCGGGAGAGCGCAAGGTGCTTGCCCGCTCGGACCAAGTCGATGCGGGGCCGGTGATGATCCATCCCTCGACGCACCAGATCCAAGCGGTCGGCTTTGCGCTGCATCGTCTGGAGTGGACGATTCTCGACGACGAGATTCGGCCCGACTTTGAAGCGCTCGGGGAGATTGCGGACGGCGAGATCTCGATCGTCAGCCGGGACCGGGCGGACCGCAACTGGCTCGTTGCGTACTCGGGCGACGCGGGGCCGGTGCACTACTATGCCTGGGATCGCGACGAGCGGCAGTCGACGTATCTGTTCTCCGACCGGCCGGAGTTGGAAGGTCTGCCGCTGCAGCCGATGCGGCCGGTGACGATCCGTTCGCGGGACGGACTGGACTTGGTGAGCTATCTGACCGTGCCGGCGGATTCGGACGGCGAGCGCGTTCCGCTGGTCTTGAACGTCCACGGCGGGCCTTGGGTGCGCGACGAGTGGGGGTATGATCCCGAAGCGCAGTGGTTCGCCAACCGCGGGTACGCCGTGCTGCAAGTGAACTACCGGGGGTCGACCGGTTTCGGCAAGAAGTTCCAGAACGCGGGCAATCGCGAATGGGGCGCGAAGATGCATGACGACCTGATCGACGCGGCCGAGTGGGCGGTGAAGCAAGGCGTCGCCGACCAGGACCGTTTGGCGATCTACGGCGGCAGTTACGGAGGGTATGCGGCGCTGGTCGGGGCGGCGTTTACGCCGGACGTGTTCCGCTGTGCGGTCGACATCGTCGGGCCTTCAAACATCTGCACGCTGGTGGAATCGATCCCGCCTTACTGGGCGCCGCTGATGGCGAGCTTCAAGGTGCGCGTGGGCGACATTGAGACCGAGCGCGAGTTTCTGGAGTCGCGGTCGCCGCTGTTCAAGGCGGACGAGATCCGCATCCCGTTGCTGATTGCGCAAGGAGCGAATGACCCGCGCGTCAAGCAGGCGGAGAGCGAGCAGATCGTCGAGTCGTTGCGGTCGAAAGGCAAAGACGTCGACTATTTGCTGTTTGAGGACGAGGGGCACGGCTTCTCGCGGCCGAAGAACCGCATGGCCTTCTACGCCGCCGCCGAGCAATTCTTGGCGAAGCACCTGGGCGGCCGAGCGGAGCCGCCGGACGAAGACGAGACGGCGCTGCTCGCCACGTTGCGCCAGTAGGCGGACAGTCCATGCACCTCGGCGAAATTGCGCGCGCCTTCTTCCGCTTGGGCTTGATCGCCTTTGGCGGACCGGCCGCGCACGTCGCCTTGATGGAAGAGGAGTTCGTCTCGAAGCGCGGCTGGGTTTCGCGTCAACACTTCCTGGACTTGCTCGGGGCGACGAATCTGATTCCCGGTCCGAACTCGACTGAGATGACGATGCATCTGGGCTACGAGCGGGGAGGGCCGGCGGGGCTGTTTGTGGCGGGGTTGTGCTTTATCACGCCGGCCGCCGCAATCACGGGACTGCTGGCCTGGGCGTACGTCGAGTACGGATCGTTGCCGGCTGCGGAGCCTTTCCTGACGGGGATCCAGGCGGCGGTGCTGGCGGTCATCCTCGGCGCGCTGTGGAAGCTTGGGAACAAGGCGGTCAAGAACGCGAAGTTGGCGGTGATCGCGGCGCTGGTTTCGGTCGCTCTCCTCGCCGGGCTAGGGGAGATCTGGGCGTTGTTGCTGGGGGGCGTGCTGGGGATGCTGGGGTTGCGCGCGGCGTCGGCGGCCGCGGTTGCCGTCGCCTTGATCGAGCCGGCTAAGGCGTTGGCCGCCTCTTCGGCTTCTTCCGTGACGCTGCCCAAGCTTGGCCTGTTCTTCTTGAAGACCGGGGCTATTTTGTACGGCTCGGGGTACGTGTTGATCGCGTTTATCGAGGGCGGGCTGGTGGACGACTACGGCTGGCTGACGCGCCAGCAACTGCTGGACGCGGTCGCCGCGGGGCAGTTTACGCCTGGCCCGGTGCTGACGACTTCAACGTTTATCGGCTACGTGCTGGCGGGGGTTCCCGGGGCCTTGGTTGCGACGTTTGCGATCTTCCTGCCGTCGTTCGCCTTTGTGTGGGTGTTGAATCCGTTGATCCCGCGGCTGCGGCAGTCGCCTTGGGCTTCGTCGTTTCTGGACGCGGTGAACGCGTCGGCGGTCGCGTTGATGGCGGTGGTGACGTTCCAACTCGCGCGATCGACGCTGACGGAATGGCAGGCCTGGCTGATCGCGGCGGCCGCGGCGGCGCTGGTCCTGCGCACAAAGCTCAATACCGCCTGGCTGGTGCTGGGCGGGGCGGCGGCGGGGTTTCTACTGCAATGACACGACGTGACTTTCTGGCCGCTTCGGCCCTGACCGCCGCCTGTGCTTCTCCGCCCGAGAACGGCGGCGAGGCTAAGCGCCCCAACGTGCTTGTGATCTACACCGACGAGCACAGCGCTTGGACGCTCGGCGCTTACGGCGGGAAGATCATCGAGACGCCGCACCTCGATCGGATCGCGCGCGAGGGCGCGGTGTTTGAGAACTACTTCGTCAATTCGGCTGTGTGCACTCCGTCGCGCGGGTGTCTGCTGACGGGGCGCTATCCGCATGCCCACGGCGCGTATACGAACAACGTCGAACTGAACCGGGACGAGATTACGCTTGCGCACCTATTTCAGACGGCTGGGTATGAAACCGGATTCGGGGGCAAGTGGCATCTGGACGGCGACCCCAGGCCGGGCTGGATGACGGTCGACCGGGCGATGGGTTTTGAAGACGTCGAGTGGATGTACAACCGCGGCCATTGGAAGCGCGTGGTCGAGCGTCCGGAGGGTTTGCCGGACAACCGCGGGAACGCGCGCTTCGGCAGCGAAGACCATCGCCCCGCCGAACCTGACGGTCGGCCCGACCTCGACTACTCGGTCGACGCGCCGGGCGAGTTTTTTACCGACTGGATTACCGACAAGGCGATCGAGTTCATCGGCCGCGAACGCGACCGGCCGTACTTCTACTTCCTGGCGATTCCTGATCCGCATTCGCCGTTCTCGGTGTCCGAACCGTACGCCTCGATGTTCGACCCGGCCGAGATGCCGGTCCCCGAGACGCTGTACGAGGAGAGTCTTCCCGACTGGGCGGAGGAGTCGCGGCAAGGTCACCTGCGGCGTGACGGCGTGGAGCGGTTCGACGATCCGAAACGCGAGCAGCTGTTGCGCGAACGGCTGGCGCTCTATTGCGGGATGGTGAAGTGCGTCGACGACAACGTCGGCCGGCTATTGGCCGCGATGGAGGAAGACGGGACGCTCGACGACACGCTGATCGTGTTCACCTCGGACCACGGCAATTACTTGGGCGAGCACGGTCTCTACTTTAAGAATCAGCTTTATGAGACGGCGCACCGCGTCGCGTTCCTGATGCGGTATCCGGGGCGGATCCCCGGCGGGACGAGGGTTGAAGAGTGCGTGTCGTCGGTCGATGTTCAGCCGACGGTCTGCACGCTGGTTGGGATCGAGCCGAGCGGCCGGGAGCAAGGCCTCGACTTTGCTCCGCTAGCGCGCGGTGAAGCGCAACCCGATTGGCCGAACGAGAGCTATATCCACCATAGTTCGCTCCAGAGGGCCGGGATCTTTACGCCGGATTGGCAGCTTGCGCTGGTCAAGGACGGAGACGGAATCTTGTTTGACCGGCGGAACGATCCGCAGCAGACGGAGAACCTGTTTGAAGTCCCCGAGCACGCTGAGGTCCGGCGGGTGCTGACGGAGAAGGTGGTCGCGCATCATCGCGCGGTCGACTCGCCGGCGATTGAATGGCTAGTCGAGGAAGGCTAGCGGCTCGGCCTGGAACTGCACGCCGACGCGGGTCTCTCCGGCTTGCAAGCGCACGAAGCGGACTTCGGCCCAGCGGGCCTTGGGGCCCTTTTCAATTCGTAGGGAGGCATGTACCGGAGGCGCCTTTCCCAGGACGAGCGAGCAGCCGGATTCCGATTCGTCCGCGACGACGCCCTGACAGGCTTGGAAGCCGCTCAGCGGGTCTTGCCATTCGACTCGCACAGGCCCCCAGCCGGGGCTGCGGGGCTCGGAGCGGCGTTCGGTTGGGAGCGGAGTATCGGGCATACTCACCTCCTTACTGTGCGACCGACGCCCTCGAGATGCAATAGTCCGGGGGTTGGGTTTTGGGCTAGGACGAAAGGTACCGGCATCCTGTACATTCGTACCCGGTACTCTGGTTTGGCGGACGTCTTCAGCCAAGAGCAGCGCTCCGCCGTGATGCGCCGCGTCAAGGGTTCGAACACCAAGCCCGAGTTGCGCGTCCGCCGGTTTCTGCATGCGCGGGGGTTCCGCTACCGGCTGCACGGCGCTGATCTGCCCGGGAAGCCGGATATCGTGCTGCCGCGCTATGGGACGGTGATTTTCGTGCACGGCTGTTTTTGGCACGGTCATCCCGGCTGCCCCCGATCGGCGCTGCCGGCGACCCGGCGGGAGTACTGGGAGAACAAGATCGGGCGGAACCGACGGCGGGACGCGCGGAACGCCCGAGCGCTGCGTCACGCGGGCTGGCGCGTGCTGACGGTTTGGGAGTGCCGCCTACGCGACGAGCGGGCGCTTGAAGCGCTGGCGCGGCGGATCACGGCATAAGCGATTCTAGTCCCGGTGATAGCGGGCGACGACGTCCGGGTCGGGGTGCAGATCGACTTCGGCCTTGCGCTTGCCCTCGTAGTCGAGGTGCGTCAGGACGTAGCGGATGCTCTCAAGACGCGCTCGCTTCTTGCTGTTGGCTTGTACGAGCACCCAGGGGCTGTAGGCGGTGTGGGTGCGCGAGAACATCTCCTCGGAGTAGTAGGTGTAGGAATCCCAGAGTTCCTGCGCGCGCTGATCGACGGGGCTGATCTTCCAGCCTTTCAACGGGTCGGCGCGGCGGTCGTCGAAGCGTTTCTGCTGCTCCTCTTTGGAGATCTGGAACCAGAACTTGACGAGTTCAATCCCGCTCTCGCGCAGCATGCTTTCGAACTCGGGCACCTGGCGCATGAAGCGCTCATACTGCTCGTCGTCGCAGAAGCCGTTGACCGGCTCGACGACCGCACGGTTGTACCAGGAGCGATCGAAGAAGACGATTTCGCCGGGATCGGGGAGTTGGCGAACGTAGCGTTGGAAGTACCACTGGCCGCGCTCGGCCTCGGACGGTTTCGGCAAGGCGACCACGCGGATGCCGCGCGGCATCAAGTGCTGCGAGAAGCGTTGGATCGTGCCGCCCTTGCCCGCCGCGTCGCGGCCCTCGAACAGCAGCGCGACGCGCCGGTTCTGATCCTGGACCGAGCCCTGGAGTTTGACCAACTCGATCTGGAGTTCCCTCAGCGTCTGCTCGTACCGCAACGTGCGGAGGACTTTCTTGACGTCGATCTTCTTTGCACGCAACAAAGCGCGCAGGCCCGCCTTGCTGTTCAGGCGCTCCAGGTCTTCGGCGGTGATCGGACTCGCGTGTGCGGTACTGGACATCGGCCTTCTACTCCTCGAACTACTTCCCGGGCATCTTCCACTCTGCAGGCGGTTTGAAGGCGGGATCGTCGCGGCCTTCGTAGTAGGGCGGAACCGCGTCGGCGGGCTGCAAGGCGCGAAACGCTTTGAGCTTCGCGGTCATCTCCGCCGTGCGTTCCGGGTATTCTTCGGCTACGTTGCGCGTCTCGTTGGGGTCGGCGCTGATCTCAAAGAGGAAGCGCCGGCGGAGGGAATCGTCGGCCGCTTCGTCGGTGATCACGGGCCCGGTCACGACCATCTTCCACTCGTTGGTCGCCATGGAGATCTGTTCTTCGAGAGGTCCCTGCTGCCCGATGTAGTTGAACAGCTCTCGGTCTTCCGGAGTTTCGCCCTTTAAGGCGGGCAGCATCGATCGGCCGTCGAGCGGCTTGCCTTCGTGCTCGATCTCGGCGATCTCGAGCAGCGTCGGAAGCACGTCGATGTTCGCCAGCGGCGCCTCGACCGTCGACCCGGCCTCGATTACGCCCGGCCAACGCGCGGCGGCGGCTACTCGGATTCCGCCCTCGAACACGCTGGCTTTGGCGCCGCGCAACGGCGCGTTCTCGCCGATGCCGGCCACGCCTCCGTTGTCGGAAGAAAAGAGCACCAAGGTCCTATCGGCTAGGCCGCGCTCGTCGATTACGTCCAGGATGCGCCCGACGCCTTCGTCCAGGGAGTGGACCATGGCGCCCAAGATGCGCCGGTTCCCGAGTCGTCTTGCCTCGTCGCCGGGCCACTCGCCCTCGACCGCCGCCAGGTCCTCATAGAGCGGAAGGTGCTCCTGTTTCGCTTGAAACGGCGAGTGCGGGGCGTTGAAGGGCACGTAGAGCAGGAAGGGCGAGGCGTCGTCGGCGTGACGCTCGACGAAGTCGACGGCGGCGTCGGCGATCAGGTCCGTCGTGTAGCCTTCGTTGCGATTGGTCTCGTAGTTCGTGTGCCAATCGAGCACGCCTTCGCGCTCGTGGGTAAAGTAGTCGATCGCGCCGTTGTAGTGGCCCAGGAACTCGGTGAATCCGCGCCGGAGCGGATGGTATTGGACGTTTGAGTGGCCCAGGTGCCACTTTCCGAAGACGCCGCGATGTTCGTAACCCGCGCGCGCTAGGGCGTCGGCGAGCGTCGTCTCGCTGGGATCCAAGCCGCCTTTGCGCCAGGGCGGAAATACGGCTCGCATGGCGCCGTAGCGGATGGGGTAGCGTCCCGTGAGAAGCCCGGCTCGGGTCGGCGAGCAGACCGGATGCACATAGTAGCGCTCAAGGCGTGCGCCTTCGTTGGCGATCCGGTCGATGTTGGGCGTGGCGATCGCGCCGCCGTGGAAGCTGACGTCGTTGAAGCCGAGATCATCGGCGAGCAGGATGACAATGTTGGGCTTGGGCGCCGCGGCCGGCTCGTCGGGAGCCGGCGCACAAGCCAGAGCCGCAACCAGCGAGACCAACACGAAACGCATCGAGCCCAGCGTACCGCAGCTTATGCGGTTCTACTGGAATTCGAGTCGGACGGTATTGCTGACCGCGTCCCCGACTGCCGTACGCACGTCGACGACGCCCGCGCCCGCCAGCGAGCGCGGCAGTTCCAGATTCATCTGGTCCAAGCCGGCGAACTCCGGGTGTGCGCCTGCAAAAAGGACATCTAGATCGTTTTCTCCGATTTGGACCTCGACCGGCGCGTCGCCTCGTCCGCGTACGCCCGCGCCGAACAGGATGAGGAAGAGTCGGTCGCCCTCGGGGCCGAAGTCGATCGGCGCGGGCACGAAGCGGCCTTGGACGCCGTCAAACCGCGCGACGGCTTCGGCTGCTCTTGTGCCGTCGGGCCGGACGCGCAAGATTTGGGCCGCCGCGACGTCGCGTCCGTTGGCGTTGGCGGCGAAGAGGCTCGGCGCCACGGCCGAGACCTGCAAGGTTCCCGACGCGATGACCGCGCCGCCCCAACGAACCGAGACGGTCGCCTCGCCGAGCGCCGTTCCCGCCGGAACGAGGTAGTTGATCTGCCCGGGGCCTACGAAGAAGAGCGGCGCGCGTCGTTCGAAGCCGCGGCTGTCGGTGATGGTCACGCTGACTCCGGCCAGGGTGGTCGGCAGGGGAAGCGTTTGCGCGGTATCGGTCGCCGTTGCGAGTCCGGTCCCGAAACCGCTGACGATGGAGTCCGGAGCGACCGCGCCCACCGCCAGCGCGGCCGCAGAGACGCTTGAGAGCAACGTCGTTCCGTCCGGCGGGGCCGGGGGCGCGAAGATCTGGATGCGGAAGGACTGCGTGACCGCCGTCCCCGACGACCCGGCGACGAACCAACGTCCGAAGAGCTCCTTGCCGATGAGGCCGGGGTTGTTCGGGATCGGCAGACTCAGCGAACCGTGCCCCTGGTCGGACGTGGTGACGGTTCCGCGGAAGAACGAGGCGGCGCCGGGGATGCGCGGGCCCAGACCGGGCTCGGTTTCGTCGATGACTAGGACCGCTTGGACGCCCGGTTCGGCGTTTGAGAGCGCGACCGTGAAGCGCGGGTTGCCCGCCAAGGGCGGCTCGATGGCGTGCATGCGGGGGGTCACGCCGCCGGCTCCCGGCGTTCCGCTGCCCAGCAGGCGCGGCCGCCGCTCGGACTCGCCGTAGAGCATCGGGCGGTCAAACAGGGGCGCGGCCTCGGAGGCCGCTCGCGAATCGGTGAGCGATCGCAAGAAGGCGACGAGGTCCGACTTTTCCTGGTCGGTGAGGCGGAGGTTGGTGACGAAGTTGCGGTCTTTGTTGGGCGAATCGAAGTCGCCGCCGCGGTTGTAGAACTCGACGACCTCTTCGAGCGATTTGAGGCCGCCGGTGTGCATGTAGGGCGCGCGGAGTTCGACGTTGCGCAAGGTCGCTGTGCGGAAGCGACCGCGGTCGGTGCCTTTCCGCGTCACTTCCGCCCGGCCGATGTCCTCGAAGTCGGGCCGAATGCCGACGAAGCGAAAACGGTTGTCGCCGATGAGGTCGCCGCGATGGCACTCGTCGCAAAAACTCTCGAAGAAGACTTCGCGGCCGCGCGCGACGGGCTCGGGGTAGTCGATGATCTGTTGGACGAGCTTGTCGATCATGGCGCGGTCGGAGTAGAGCGTGCGCTCGTAGCTTGCGACGGCCATCGCGATCTTGACGGGGGTGATCTCGGGCGATCCGAACGCTTCGTCGAACAGTTGCGGATAGGTTCGCTCGCCGATCCACGCGGCCAGAGCGGCCGGGACCGAGGGAGAGAGCGCGAGCGGCTTCGACTCTGTGACACGCTGGACGACTTCGGGCCAATCGCGGCCCTCGTGCGCCATCTCCACCTCGGAGAGGAACGGGCCGAGGACCTGGCTTTCGAGCGCTTGGCTTTCGAGCAGCGGCGCGTCAGGCCAGACGAGTTCGTCGGTGATCGGATCGCGGAAATCGGGCTCGGCGCGGCCGTCCCAGAACAAGCCTTGATCGGCGTAGGCGGCGTCGAAGACGGGCATCGACTTGCGCTCGGTGACCTGCTCGTTCAGACCGAAAAACTCGGCCGGCTCGTAGCTGCCGTCGGGCATCGTGCGCGGTACGCCGGGAGAGGCTGAGATGTCGTCGTCGGTGCCGTAGACGTGATCGAAGCCTGGGTGCTGGGTCTGGATGCCGCCCGTCCGAGCGCGCGGATCGGAACTGCCTGCCGTGGGCAGATGACAGGTTCCGCAGGAGACGGTGCGCGTCGAAGAGAGCTGCTCGTCCCAAAACAGGGCTTTGCCGAGGTAGACCTTGGCGCCGGTGACCGGGTTGTTGACGGGGACGCGCGGCGGTTGCAGCGGGCCGATCTTGCCGAAGGCGGACTGCAACCCTTGGGCTCGGAAGCCGCGGTCGGGGGCCGAGAAGGGACTCACGCGCTCGCCGTTCTCGGCGCGGACCCAGTAGAAGTAGTCTTGGCCGATGACGGCCGTCGGGTCGTAGAAGATGATCGACGCGGTCTCGCCTACTGCTTGGGCGGTGGCCGGATCGTCGCCGGCCGAGCGGAAGATGCGGTAGAGCTTGGCGTCGCGTACGTGCTCCCACGACATCCCGACTTTGGTCGAGTAGTCGCCGTCGGACGCCTCCAGACCGGTTGGCGGGGCGAGGGGCGCTTGAGCGAGCAGCGCGGGAGCAATCAACAACGTCAGGAAGGCGCGGCGCATACGAGACGGCGTCAAACCTTTATTGTAGGCAGTGAATGCGCGAGGTAAACAGATGATTCGCGGGATCGTTTTTGTGCTGCTGAGTGTGGCGGCGCTTGGGGCCGAGCCGCCGGAAGAGCGGCGGTTGCGGGTCCTGCTTGTCACCGGCGGGCATGAGTACGACAACCGCTTCCACCGGGTGCTCGATCACGACGACTGGGCGGTGACGGTCGATCCGCATCCGCGCGCCTTTGCCCGCGACGTGCGCGAGCGCTTCGACCTGGCGGTGCTGTACGACATGACGACGGAGGTTGACGAGAAGCGGCGCCGGAATTTTCGGGAGTTTGCGGAATCGGGCAAAGGGATTGTGGTGTTGCATCACGCCGTAGTCGGGTATCAGGATTGGCCTTGGTATGAGGCGCTGGTGGGCGCGAAGTATCTTGAGGCGCCTGAGCCGGGCTGGCCGAAGTCGACTTTCCGGCATGACGTGGAGATGCGGGTGCGGGTGGAGCGGGAACACCCCGTTACCGCCGGACTGCCGGAGGCGTTTGAGATCGAGGACGAGACTTATGGAGGCATGCGTATTGCGGATACGAACGACGTGCTGCTCTCGACCGATGAGGAGACGTCGGACGGCCCGCTGGCCTGGGTGAGCGCTTACGAGAAGTCGCGGGTGGTGTTCATTCAGCTAGGCCATGGCCCGGGGGCTTTCGATGATGCGAACTACTTGCGGCTGGTTGAGAATGCGGTTGAGTGGGCGGCTGCCGGCGGCTCGGACTAACGGCTCCCAATGACGACCTCGATGGGATCGTTGCCATAGGGCGACACCGTGACCACCTCGGCATGAATGGGCGTAAGAATTTTGCGCGGCCATGGCTCACTCTCCTCAACCTCCGCTAGAACGGTGAGGATGAAGTCCTCGGCGTTTCTTCGGTATCCGAGATCGAGACTGAATTCCAAGTCGCGGGACACGCGAGCGTCAAACGCCTCGCCGAATGCTCCGGATGTCGGTAGAAACCGAACCCACAGCTTCTGCACTGGATTCTCAGTCCGGATCGAACCGTCCAGAACGATTCTCGCCGGCAGACCTACGACGTCAGCGACGTCTCCGAGCTTCAGGTGCACCAGCGCGACGCTCGGAAAACGATCGACTCTCAACGTTCGGCGGTATTCTTTGAATCCCTCCTGGTAGATCACCAGCCGGTAGAGACCGTAGGGAGCCTTGAGTCGACCATCTTTGAACTGAAACGCGATCGATCCACCGGAAGAATCCTTAAATAGCGCCAACTCCGGGGCCAAGGTATCGTTCTCGATCTCCTCCCCGCCAGCGTAGAAAACAAAGTCTACGACTCCAGTTTGGGCCGCGGCGGCGACTGGGAGCAAGAGAAGCGATGAGACTAATTTCAAGTACGCCGCGCTATGTCGAGGGAGCCCCAGAGCCGAACGGCGGCTCTGGATTGTAGGGCCGAGGCCGAATTGCATGACTTCAGCCTAACGCCCACCACATGCGGACGCCAGGGGCGGCTCGAAGTGGAGTTCCAGGGCCTCTTGCAAGTTTGCGAGCGCCTCGGCTTCCGACTCTCCTTGGCTGGCGACGTCGACTTCCAGACACTGCGCGACGATCCAGTCGCCTTCGCGCCACAAGCTCGCGGTGAATGAACGTTTCATGACCGCCTACAGTATACGCCTGGCGCCGCAGATGGCCTTTCGGTATTCGGCCGGACTACCGGCCCGAGAAAAATGCGAACCGGCTTCGACGTTTTCCGCTCTGGCTGCGTCTGTCTATTTGAAATGGAAAACAACTGGACCGCTCTCGCCCGAGATCTTTTACTATTCGCGCCTGCCAGCATTCTGGCTGTCGCTTCAGCCGCCCTCGTCTATTCCGGCTGGACAGACCGTTCGCAGCGAGCGAAAGACTGGCTCCGCGCGAGCGAGATCGCTTTCATCTTGCTCGGTCTTGTCTGGGTTTTTCGATGGCCGTTCGAATGGCCGATGGCGACCGCGAATCTCGCTTTGGAGTGGCGTCTTGTCGCCTGGGCGCAGGGCGTGATCGTCTATCACGTGGCGGTCTCGTACTGGTTGCACGAGCTGAAGGGCGCGCCGATCAATCTACGCGAGGGCCTTCGCCTATTGACCTCGGAAGCTTCGGCGGGCGTCGCCTTCGTCGCCGCCTACGGTCTGAGTTGGTATTTCATCCAGTTCTATTCTTAGCCGCTGCGGCGCTAATCCATTTCCTTATCTTCGCCAGCCAGCTTGCCGGTCTTGCGCCAGATCAAATAGGCGTGCATGAACGGGTCTAAGTCGCCGTCGAGTACTTTGTCCACGTCTCCTGCGTCCAACTTGCTGCGCAGGTCTTTGGCTAGCCGGTAAGGCGCTAAGACATAATTGCGAATTTGACTGCCAAAATTAATGGCGGATTTGCTCGCCTCTAACTTGTCGGCCTCAGCCTGCTTCTTGCGCATCTCGTGGTCGTAGAGGCGCGCTTGGAGCATCTTCATCGCGGCAGCCTTGTTTTTGTGCTGCGACCGCTCGTTTTGGCACTGGACGACGATATTGGTCGGCAAGTGTGTAATTCGGACCGCCGAGTCCGTCATGTTCACGTGCTGGCCGCCCGCGCCGCCCGCGCGATAGGTGTCGATGCGGAGTTCGTCGGGCCGGATGTCGATTTCAATGTCGTCGTCGACCTCCGGGTAGACGAAGACCGAGGCGAAACTGGTGTGCCGGCGCGCCGCCGAGTCGTAGGGCGAGATGCGCACGAGGCGATGTACGCCGATCTCGGACTGCAACTGGCCGTAGGCGTACTCGCCTTCAATCTCGACCGACGCCGACTTGATTCCCGCCTCGTCTCCCTCTTGGCGATCGACGACGTTGGTCTTGAAGCCGCGGCGCTCCGCCCAGCGCAGATACATCCGCAGAAGCATCTCGGCCCAGTCCTGGGCCTCGGTGCCGCCCGCGCCGGGGTGGATCACCACCAGAGCGTTGCGGTGGTCGTTCTCGCCCGAGAGCAAGGCCGTCGTTTCGATCTCGTCGATGCGGCCGCTGAGCGTCTCGACCTCCGTCGCGATGTCGGACGTCACGTCCTCGCCCTCTTTGGCCAGCTCGAAGAAGGCTTCCAAGTCTTCGACTCGGCTGGTGAGTTCTTGGTCGGATTCGACGACGGTCGTCATGCGCTTCCGCTCGCGCATCACCTTTTGGCTGCGCGCGGAATCGTTCCAAAAATCGGGTTCGGCGATCTGCTTCTCGATCTCCGCGAGTTGGTCCTTCAACGACGCAGCGTCAAAGATACCCCCGAGTCGTGGCGGCCCTATCGCGCAGGGCGGTAAATTCTCTTTCGAGCTCGTCGATCGTCATGCTGCTTGCGGTCCATGCCGGACCGCTCTCTCTAGTCTCGCCGAGTCGGCGTCCAGGCTGCATGCCCCAACGCGGCGAAAGCCGTCAGGGAGCAAAGCACCCAAAACCATTGTCCCCAGCGCGTAAAGAGGGTGAGGTCGTCGTGATAGGCGAAGGAGGCGTCGACGACGGCCTGCTCAAACGACGGGGGAGGGGTCTGGATTTGTCCGGCGCGATTGATTACGGTGGTCACGCCGTCGGCGGTCGAGCGCAGGATGTAGCGTTGGTTTTCGATCGCCCGCATGCGCGCGATCAGCAGGTGTTGATAGCGGGCGGACGTGTCGCCGTACCAGGCGTCGTTCGAGACGTTGACGAGCACCTCGGCCCCGTTCGCGACGAACTCTCTGACGCCCCGCGCGAAGACGTTTTCGTAGCAGATGTAGACGCCGAGGCGACGCCCTTGGACCTCAGCCACGGTCGCGGCGTCGCCGGGATGGAAGTCGCCCGCGGCCAGCGTGATCTTCGCGATGATGAGCGAGAACGGCCATGGTACGAACTCGCCGAACGGGACTAGAAATCGCTTCGAGTACTTGGAGACCTGCCGGCCTTGGGAGTCGAGTACGACGGCTGAGTTCATGGGGCGGCGGACGCCATCGACCTCGGTGAAGGTGATGGTGTTGAAGACGAACGGGGTCTCGACGGTTTGCGCCAAGGTTTCGACGATTTGGCGGTCACGGGGCGAATCGTCGTAGTAGAGCGGGGCGGAATACTCGGGCCAAACTAGCAGATCGAATTCGGGGTCCGCCGGCGCCGCCGACAGGTCGAACATGCGCCGCATGTGCGCTTCGGATTCCTGGCGTCCCCAGCCGTCGATGACGTCGTCCGGGTGCAGGTTGGGCTGGAGGAGTCGTACGGTTCGGTCGCCGGTCTCGTCTTCTGGAAGCGCGGGCAGCAGTAGGAGAAGCGGCAGGGCGGCGAGCCAGAAGAGTCTGGAGCGGGGCTGCTTGAGCAGCGTGAGGGCGAAGGCTGCGTTGAGCGCCGCGAGTACGAACGACGGTCCGTAGACGCCGGCCACGGGCGCGAGCGGAGCGAGCAGCGACATGGAGGCTGCGGCGTTGCCCAAGTGCAGCCAGGTGAAGCCGAGATACTGGTGCGTCCCCTCGACGGCTACCCATAGAGCCGCGACGGCCGGCAGCGCGTAGGCGCGTCGGAGCAGCGGCGCCGCCGCGACGGAGAAGACCGCGAGATGCAGGCCCTTGGCGGCGAGGAACGCGAGGTAGATCGCGGCCGCGGCGGGGGTCGGCAGGTACGCGTAGTCGCGCATCACGAAGAAGATCCAGTAGCAGGCGCCGCCCCAGAAGATCGAGCCCGAGAGCCAGCCCAGGAGGAAGCGTCGCTTCCAGGTTTCCGCGCGCGCGACGGCGACCAGCAGGGGCGTCACCGCGAGCGGCGCCAGCAGTCCGAACGAGAAACTGGGGAAGACGAGAACTTGCAGCAGCCCGCTCAGCGCCGCCAGGGCGTAGAGGGCCATCAGTCGATCCCGGCGGCGGCCTGCGCCTCGACGTGCTCGGCCATGTAGGAGCTGCGCACGAGCGGACCGGAGAAGACGGCTCGGAAGCCGACCGATTCGCCGTACTCGCGGTAGCGTTCAAACTGCTCGGGACGGACGAACTCTTCGACCGGCAGGCGGTGTCGCTTGGGCTGGAGGTACTGGCCGATGGTCGCCACGTCCACGTCGGCTTTGCGTAGGTCGTCCAAGAGGGCGTGGACTTCTGCGGGCGTCTCGCCGAGTCCGACCATCAGACCGGACTTGGTGAGCGCCTCTGGCCGGTAGGTTTTCGCGAATCGGAGAACATCCAGAGAGCGCGGATAGACGGCTTGCGGACGGACGCGCCGGTAAAGCCGCGAGACGGTCTCCATGTTGTGGTTGAATACGTCCGGCCCAGCGTCGAGCACGCGCGCGACGGCGTCTAGGTCGCCGAGAAAGTCGGGGACCAGGACTTCGACCTGGGCATCGGGCAGCGTCTTGCGTAGCTCCGCCACGGTGGCCGCGAAGTGGGTGGACCCGCCGTCGGGCAGGTCGTCGCGGTTGACGCTGGTCAGGACGACGTAGCGCAGTTCCATGCGCGCGGCCATTTCGGCGACTTTCTGAGGCTCGTCCGCGTCGAGGGCGCCGGGTTCGCCCTGCGGGACCGCGCAGAACCCGCAGCGGCGGGTGCAGATGTCGCCCAGCAGCATGAACGTCGCCGCCTTGCGCGCGAAGCATTCATGGATGTTGGGACAGCGCGCCGACTCGCAGACCGTGTGGAGGTCGCGGGCGCGGAGTTCGGTCTTGAGGGCGTGCAGCGCAGGGAAATCGACGGCGCTTTTGCGCAGCCAGGGGGGCAGGCGGGACTCGGGTCGGCGGACGCCGGGGGCGATCTGAATCAGATCCATCGCGCTCCGACGATCGTAGCAAGCGCTTAGACGGCTTGCGCGTCCGCGTGCGGTTCGGGAGTCAGGCCCTCTTTCGCTTTGTTCATCACCACGACGGCGAGCATTCCCTTGAGCGCCGAGCCGATCGGGCCGCTCTTCTTCGCCGACTTCAGGCCCCAATAGGCGCCGGCGCCGAGGGCGGCTGCGGCGAGCGCGGTCTTCACCGGCGATTGGTTAAAGGAGCGGCGTACGCCGCGGACAGTCAAGCCTTCCAGGGGGTTTTGTCGAATCAGTGCCATAACGCCTTGTGGAGGCGCGGGCGCGGCTCACTGTTACGGTTCGGCTTGCCGCTAGAGCTTGCGCAGCATCGAGTCGAAGCCCTCTTTGCTTAGCCGGGCTTTGTACTGCTTGGCGTCCTCGGGGGCCGAGAAGGGGCCGACCACGACGCGGATCCAACCGTCGTCACGCGACGAATTGACGGCGGCGGGATAGCCCTTCGCTTTGAGCTTGCCGGCGAGCAGGTCGGCGTCTTGCTTGGTCCGCAGAGCGGCGACTTGAAGGTGGTATCCGGAAGCCGCCGAGGTCGCGACGGCCGGTTTGGCGGCGGGCTTGGGAGTCGGTTTGGGCTTGGGCGGAGGGGCCGCGGCGACCTTCTTGGTCGGAGTCGGCTTCGGCTTTTCTTGGGCCTTCGGGGGAGGCGGAGGCGTCTTCTTTTCCGCCGTTTCCTGCTTGGCGGTCGGCTCGGGGTCGTCGATCAGCGCCTTGGGCGGATCGGCGCGCCGCACGGGGGGCGGCCCCGGCAGATCCTCCGGTTCGAGCACCGCCGTGGTCCTCGAGTCCGTCCCGTGACCGAAACCGACCGTGTAGCCCACGGAGAAGAACGCCGCGAAGAAAACGACGATGACGAAGAAGAGACTCAGCAACTGTTTGTTGCCGAGAATCAGCTCGAACTCGTCGTCCGACTGCTTTTGCGCCATGACCGCTCTATTTTACCGCAAACATCCAAGCCCCCCGATGTTTTCTTTCGCTGGGTTACCGGTTGGCGTATGATCCTGGGAGAAATGCGTTGGCTCCTGCTGTTCACCATCGCCTGCTCGGCCGCGGTCGCCGAGGAAGCGCCGTTGTTCTTCCGCGAGGACTGGACCGAGACGCCGCCCTCGCTTCCGGCGACGGATGCGGACCTGGCTAATTCGGAACTGTCGTTGGCGCGCCACGGTCCCGGCGGGTCGCTGCTGAAGAAGAGCTTTCACGACTTTATCCCGAACGATCCGCACTACATCTGGAGCGGGCTTTGTCGAGGCAACTGGGCGTTGACGCTCCAGCACAAGGCCTCGAACGTCGATCTGACGAACGGGAAGATTCGCTGGCGGGCCAAGCAGTCCGGCTTCCGCATGCTGCGCGTGGTGGTGAAGACCAGTGACGGCAAGTGGCTGGTCAGCGATGCGGCGGACGACGCTTCGGACGACTGGCGCGTCCGCGAACTGACGCTCGACGGGATCGGCTGGCGAGAGCTTTCGATCGACGCCGTGACCGAAGGCCGAGTGGTCGAGACGCCCGATTTGAGCTCGGTGGAGCGCGTCGGGTTCACGGATCTGATGGCGGGGGGCCGCTCGCGCGCGTGCTCCCGGCTCGACTGGATCGAAGTCTACGGCGCGGCGGTTCCGCGGTGACCGTCGGCGGCCCGCAAGGCCGGCCGCTGGCCGTGATGGCGCTGATCTGCCTGGCGGCTACAGTTTGGTCCGCGGTCGGAACGGCGGATTACCCTACGTGGTTCTTTGAGCTGCTGCTCGGCGGCGCACTCGTGATCACGCTGCTGAGCTTGCGAAATTCGTTTCCGTTCTCGACCTGGGTGCTGGGCATCGTCGCGATCCACTACTTCGTGCTGGCCGTCGGGGCGAAGTACACCTACACGGAAGCGCCTCCGGGCGAATGGCTGCAGGCGCTGTTTGGATTTGAGCGGAACCACTTCGACCGCATCGGTCACTTTATGCAAGGCGTGACGCCGGCGCTGGTGATGCGCGAAGTCTTGCTGCGCCGGACGCGACTGGGCCGCAACGTCTGGTTGGGCTTCTGCTCGGTGGCGGTCGCGCTCGCCTTCAGCGCTTTGTATGAAATCCTCGAGTGGCTGTGGGTGGCCGCCTTTTACCCGGACGCAGGGCCTGAGTGGCTGGGCATGCAAGGCGATCCGTTCGACGCGCAAGCCGACATGCTGATGGCTACGCTTGGGGGCACGCTCTCGGCCGTGGTGTTGCGCCGTTTCCACGACGACTCGCTGGTCGAGCTGGAACACCGGCTAGAGCGAAGCCAGGGGTAGCGAGTACGGTACGACGGCGCCACGAGCGCGGTACTAAGGGACTAAGGTCTCGTAGGGCGATTTACCCGTACCGCGCGTGACGGAGCAAGCGCATCCTTGACCACGTTATGGAATTATCGGACGCGGAACACCTCGGGTGGCGCTTTCCAGGACTGCGACGCTTGGCGGAGGGGCCGGTCCCGGAGCTTCTGCCCTGCTCTCGCTGCGGGAGCGCGGTCAGCCGCGCGCTCGACCCCCGCGGCCAAGTGCTCGGCGTGGAGTTTGAGGGGAACGAAGTCTACGTCCATGCCTGCCTCGGATACCGTCCTCAACGGGCCGCGGAGCCGGAACACGAAGCGGTCCCGGCGCCCGTCTTGAAGGCCGCGGAGAGCCCCTCCTACTGAAGCCCGGAGATCCCTTTAAAATCTATAGGATTCGCTGAATTATCTATTGGATCAATATTTAGACCGAGGCCTACTCTGAGTCCAGTGATCGCCGAGCCCCACTCGGCGACTGAGTTTCAGAGACAGATCAGGAGGCCTTGGATCATGTTCACGAAAAGCGTTCGAGTTCCCGGTTTGGCGCTTGCGGGCGCGCTGTGCGCCGCCCTTTCGATCTCGCCGTTGCAGGCTGAACTCTCCTCGCAAGCCATTGAGGATCGCCTGTCGGCCATCGCCGCCGACGCCGCGACCGTGGAGGAGCACGCCTGGAAGATGGAGAAGGCGCTCCGCACGAAGAATCCCGACTATGACGCGGTCCGCACGATGCTGGGCGACGTCTCCGCCAAGATTGAATCCCTCGGTGAAGCCGTGCGAGGGCTCGAGAAAGAGAGTCCCGCTTGGGCGTCTTCCTCGGACGAGTACGCCCTGATGTTGGAGAAAACGACCTTGCTTGAGATCTTCGCGAAGAACAAGAGCGAGCGGCTCGAGTCCTCCACGGCCAACAAGGATCGCCGGATTCTCGCCTCGAAGGCGAAAGGCATCGCGTTGCGCGCTTCGATGTTGCAGGACACGGCCAATTCCTACGGAGACTAGCCGGTTGTCTTGATCGATTTCCAACCCCTAGTGCATTCACTCAATTTCCTCTAAACACCCCTACTGAGCCCGGGCCCCATCGATGATGTGGTCCGGGCATTTTTTTGCCGCCGGCGCGTGGAAATTCGTTGACGCGACCGGGCGCCGTCCGTAGAATGAAAGCGCTTGCAGTCAATAAGGACGGGCCTATGCACACCACGACCGATCCCCTCGCCTCCGTCGAACAGTGGGACGACTACGTCCAGGAGCGCTACCGTCCCGATCGCGCCGAAGCCGAGTTTCGCGACTACGACCACGCCCCCGAAGGCGTCCGCGAACTCTACCGTCAGAACCACGAGTTCCAGACCTTGGCAGCCGTCCAAGGCAAAGAGCGAGCGTACGAACGTCTGGACCGCGAGTCGACGCCGATGTGGGAGATTCTGGAACGTCTGAACACGCTGGTCGACGAATCCGATCCCGACACCGACCTCCCTCAGATCGCCCACGCTCTCCAGACCGCGGAGAAGATCCGCGAAGACGGACATCCGGACTGGATGCAGCTCGTGGGGCTGCTGCACGATTCGGGAAAGATGCTCTGTTTCTACGGCGAGCCGCAATGGGCGGTCGTCGGCGATACGTTTCCCGTCGGCTGTGCTTGGTCGGACTCGGTTGTATTCACGGAGTTCTTTGAAGCGAACGCCGACCGGAGGCGTCCCGAGACTCAGACGGCGACCGGCGTCTACGAAGAGGGCTGCGGACTCGACAACGTGCACATGTCATGGGGCCACGACGAGTACATCTGGATGGTGCTGAAGGACTCGAAGATCCCGGACGAAGGGCTGGCGATGCTGCGCTACCACTCCTTCTATTCGTGGCATCGCGAGGGGGCTTACGCGCACCTGATGAATGACGACGACAGGCGTCGGCTTCCTTGGGTTAAGAAGTTCTCGGGGTACGATCTGTACTCGAAGAGCGACGCGCCGCCGGAGGTGGAAGAGTTGAAGCCTTATTATCAGTCGCTGATTGCGAAGTATTTGCCTGAGAGGGTGGCTTGGTAGGGGTGGCGTGAGCAACGGGCTCTTGCTTCGCAAATCGCGCTTTTGGGCCGGACGACGACGTTGATGCGGGTACGCGGCAGCGGTGCGGGGTCGCGCGAGACCTTCGAGCACGGCTCGAAGGCGGCACGGCTGGAGCCGTGCGCCACAGTCGGGTGCGGGGCGGCGGTTTAGAACTGGTAGCGGAGCTTGATTTCGATTCGGCGGGGGCCGGTTGCTGTTGAGGTGACGCGGCCGAATTGCTCGGAGTCGATCGCTTGGTCGCCGGAGAAGAATGTCGGCGTGTTGAGGACGTTTTCGATGTTCAGGCCGAGTTCGATGGTCTGTTGTTCGGCGATGCGCGTCGTCTTGCTCACGGCTAGATCGAAGGCGAAAAGCGGGGGGCCGGAGAAGAGTCGCCGCTGGAGCGCGCCCGCTTGGCCCGGCTCGGGGTGTCGAAACGCCTGGCCATCGAAGAGCGGCTCGCCGTCGGGGGCGACGCCTGAGTTGTCGCGCGGGTTGATCGCCGACTGAGCGACGATGAACGGTCCGTCGTCGGTCATCCGGAATTGGATCACGTCTTCCAGCTCGTCTTTCGTGAGGTCCGTGTCGGCGGTGTTTTCGCCCGACCGCGCTCCGCGGTTGACGGTGCCGCGCTGGGAGAGCAACGTCAGCGGCGCTCCGGACTGCCAGGTCACGATCGACGAGAGCGTCCATCCGCCCAGCAGGCGGTCGTCCGAGCGCCAGGGGAGCTGCCAGACGAAGTTGGAGTTGAGCACGTGGTTGACGTCGAAGTCCGCCCGCGCGCGCTCGAGCTCCGGCTGGTTGATGTCGAGAAACGGATCGAAGCGCGTTCCTGTTCCGCTGGAATCGGTGAGGGTCTTCGAGAAGGAGTAGTTGGCTTGGTAGTGCAGGCCGCGGGCGAGGCGACGGCGGACTTCGAGTTGGGCGGCGTGATAGCTGGAGTTCGAGTAGTTGGAGATGAGGTCGGCCACGAAGGTGCTCTTGTTCGGCCGGAAGGAGACGTCGCGCCCCTCGGTGAATCCGTTGATCACGTACAGGCCGGCCAGCGCTCCGGGCTCCCCTTGACGGATGAGTTCGCGGATGGTGGAGCTGTCCAGCCGTCCGCCGTCTTCGAGTAACGGGAAGAAGAAGAGCGGCTGCGAACCGAGCACCGCGCCGTTGAATTCGGGATCGAACTCGCCCGTCCGTTCGAGCGACGAAAAGCCGTTGGCGCGGGCGCGATTGAAGTCTTCGAGGAAGCCGTTTTCGCGCAGCATGACCTGGTTGAAGTCGAACCCACGCAGCAGCTTGGTCGCCTTGTTGCCGAGGTAGCGCGCCTCGATGACCGTCGACTTGGTGAGCGCGCGCTGCACGGAAAAGTTCCACTGCTGCACGTAGGGCGTGCGCAAGCGCGGATCGATGGTGAAGAGCGCCGCCGCCGGATCGACGGCCAGGTTCTCGCTCGCGCGTCGCGGCAGAGCGAACGGCGGAGGCTCAATCGCGGGCGATCCTTGCGATACGAAGCGGTCGAGGTTTTGGAGCAACGGCGATCCGCGCAATCCGTCGTTGGCGGTGACGGCGTTCTGCGCGGCCTGCATGGTCTCGTCGTTGACGTAGGAGATCGCGTAGCCGGCGCGCACCGCCGTCGAGCCGTCGCCGAAGACGTCCCAAGCCAGGCCGACGTTGGGCGCGAAGTTGTTCTTGTCCAACTGCCAGAGCGGCCGGCCGTTGGCCGAGCCGGCGAAGTCGAGTTGAGCGTCGGAGAGCAACGTAGCGATGACGCCGTCGGGGCCGGGGACCGGATTGAGCATGAGGCCGTCCCGCTCGTCGAAGCGGCCGTAGGCGTCCCAACGCAGGCCGAGGTTGAGGTTCAGGCGGGGCGTCAGGCGCAGGTCGTCTTGGAGGTAGAGGGCGTAGTTGTCGAAGCGGTAGCGCCGCCGAAACTCTTGGTTGCGGACGTAGCCCGACGCTCGATCCCGCACGTTGAACGCTTGCGACGCTTGGGCGACCACGCCTCCGAGCGACGACAACAGCGACTCCGCGCGGAGCAGGTCGTCGGAGTCGATGCCGCCGGGAAAGAAGGCGGTCGAGAGCGCGTATTGGCTTTCGACGTCGAGGCCCAGCGCCAACGTGGGCAGTACGCCGAACTGGTCGAAGGTCTCGACGCGCACGCGCTGCACGTCGACGCCGAACCGCAGCGAGTGACGGCCGAGTTGGGCGGCGGTGTTGTTCTTGAAGTTGTAGGTGTCGGTGTAGCGGCCTTGGGGCTCGAAGTTCACGGTGGGGTTGGTGAACAGCGTCCCCACGAGTCGGAAGTCGCCGCGATCCTCGAAGGTTCGGAAATCGCCCGGCGCCAGGTTGAAGCCGCCGCGGAGTTCGTTGGTCCACTTGGGGGAGAGGGCGCTGCGCCAAGCCGCCGATAGAAAGTTCGAGTGTCCGAAGTCGCGGACTAGCGGGTCGGGGTCGTAGCCGATTCCCAGTGCGGGGCGGTCGTTGTCCTCGCGCGAGAACTTGTAGGTTCCGCTGAACAGGTGTCGATCGGCCGCGGCGTAGTCGAGCCGGGTGACGACTGCGGCGCGGTCGCCGTCGTCGCGGGCGAGGTAGCGATAGCCGGCGGTGTTGAAGAGTTGATCTCGGTCGGAATCGCCGAGGTCGAAGTTGTTGATCGCGTCGGGTCCGGGAACACGATCGAGCAATGCGTCCATCGCCGGATCGACGCCGAGGCCTTGCAGCGAGAGTACGTTGACCTTGCGTAGATTCTCGTCCGAGTCCAAGTAGGTGAAGACGCCGCGTCGCGCATCGGGCGTCAAGATCTGCGTATTGACGAGCGTCTCGGCGCGCCGCGTGCGCGCCTCGAAGTTCACGAAGAAGAACAGCTTCTTGCCGAGGCCGGAAACCGGTCCTCCCAGAGAGCCTCCGAAGAAGTTCTCGTTTAGATCCGGCTTGGCTAGCGCCTGCCGATTGCTGAACCAGTCCGACGCCGCCAAGGCATCGTTGCGGTGATGCCAGTAGGCGGCGCCGTGGTACTCGGTCGTCCCCGATCGGGTGGTGAAGTTCACCTGCGACGCTCCGCCTCCGACGGCTGAGGAGCCGTTCTGGGTGGTGACGGAGAACTCGGCGACTTGATCGAGCAGCGTTCGGCTGGGTAGGAAGTCGAGGCCGTTCGAGCGAATGTAGTTGTCCTGGATGTTGATCCCGTCGAGCGTCACGGCGGAGTGCGCGGTGCGCTGGCCGTTGATGGTGGTCGGCGTCCGTCCGCCTTGGGCGACGCCCGCTTGGAGCTTGACGAAGGAGAGCGGATCGCGCCCGATGAGCGGCAGCTTGAGGATCTGATCGGTCGAGACGACGGCGGTGAGCTCGGCGTTGGACGTCTCGACCTGGGCGGCCCCGGCGACGACCTCGACGGTCTCGGAGATTTCGCCGATCTCAAGTCGCGAAGGCGGCACGGAGGTGGTGCGGCCGACGTCGATCTTGACGTCCGTCAGGCGGAATAGGCGGAAGCCCTCGGCCTCGATCTCAAGGGAGTAGAGCCCGGGGGGCAGGTCGGCGACGACGTATCCGCCGGCGGTGTTCGATTCGGTCCGTGCGACCAGCCCGGTGGCCTGGTTGACCGCCTCGACGAGGGCCCCTGGAACGGCGGCGCCGCTGCCGTCCACGGCCACGCCCGCCAGCCGCCCGCCGCCGGTCTGAGCGGCCAGCGCCAACGGCACGAGCGCTGCGACCAGGCCGAGGCTGAGCCGGGGGGACGGCACGAATCCAGGATACCCTCGATTTGTCGAATCCCAGGCCCACGGAACGGCTACAATCGTGGGCTACTCATGCGGATTTTGATCGGCGCCGACCACGGCGGGTTTGAGATGAAGGAGATGCTCCGCGCACGCCTGGCCGCGGCCGGACATGAAGTCGTCGACAAGGGCGCGCGCTCCTATGATGCCGCCGACGACTACCCGGACTTTTCGCTCGCGGTCGCTCGCGGGGTGGCCGCGGGGGAGGCGCCGAAGGGCGTGATTGTGTGCGGCTCGGGCGTGGGGGCTTGCGTGGCGGCAAATAAGGTCCAGGGCGTGCGGGCGTCGGTTTGCCACGACACGTATTCGGCGCGGCAGGGCGTCGAGCACGACGACATGAACGTGCTTTGCCTGGGCGGTCGGATTATCGGCATTGAGCCGGTCAAGGAGATCGTCGACGCCTTTGCGGCGGCGAAGTTCTCGGGCGAGGAACGGCACCAGCGGAGACTGGGCAAGGTGCTGGCGGCGGAAGCGGAGCTGGTCCAAGGCAAGGCCTGACGGGCGCGAGATGACCGCCAAACGCATTCTCTATTTGCACGGCTTCGCGTCGGGGCCGAACTCGACCAAGGGTTCCTACTTTGCGAACCAGTTCCAGCAGATGGGCGTCGAAGTGGTCCAGCCGGATCTGAACGAGGGCGACTTCAAGGGCCTGACGATTACGCGGCAGTTGAAGCTGATCGATCGGGTGGCTCGCGAGATTCGGCCGCAGATGTTGATGGGTTCGAGCCTGGGCGGCTATCTGGCGGCGCTGTACGGCGCGCTGTACCCGAAGGAGGCGCCTCGGCTGGTACTGATGGCGCCGGCGTTCGGATTTCCTCGGCGCTGGACGGAGCGGCTGGGTGAAGAGGCGATGTTGGCGTGGCGTGAGAAGGGGACGATGCCCACGTACCACTACGGCGAGGGCGGTATGCGGGAGATCGGGCACGGACTGTATCAGGACGCACTGTGGCACGACGAGTTCCCCGCGGTGACCCAGCCGACGCTCGTCTTCCACGGCAGGTATGATGAGCAGGTAAGCGCGGAGCTGTCCGTCCAGTTTGCGACCGGCAAGTCCAACGTGACATTGGAGTTGCTGGATTCGGACCACGGATTGACGGACCGCCTGGAAGCGATGTGGACACGCGTCTCCGGCTTTTATTTGGAGACTGAAACCCAAAACCGGCCTGGCGCGTAACCGCTTGCAGAACGAGGGCTGATTGCCGGTCGCTGAACGAGAACTACTCGACGTCGCGCTCGCGGATCCTCAGGGATTCCAAGCTGTCGTTGACCGCCATAAGGGGATGGTTTTCTCGGTGGCGTACAATTTCTTTCGCAACCGTGCGGTTGCGGAGGATTTGGCGCAGGACGCCTTTTTGGAGTTGTATCGGAATCTACAGAAGATCGAGACCGACACGCATATGGGTTTCTGGTTGCGGCAGACGGTGACACGCAAGTGCATCGACTGGAGCCGGCGGCAGAAGCATCGGCGGTACCAGCCGCTCGAAGACGCGCCGGAGCCGGGCCACGAGCCCGCGCGGCGCGACCCGATTTTGGCGGACGAGTTGGATCGTAAGGTCGGTTCGCTGCCGGAGAAGATGCGCATGGTCGTGATTCTGCGATTCCAGGAGGACCTGAAGCTGACGGAGATAGCCGAAGCTTTGGATATGCCGGTGAATACGGTCAAGACGACGCTGCGGCGGGCGCTGGAGAGGCTTCGGCCGAAAGTCGCCCACTTGGCGGGGGAGGCGATCTATGGATCCGTTCGAGCGTAGTTTGCGCGAACAGTTGGCGCGGCGGGAGCCCTCCGAGGGTTTTACGGCGAACGTCATGGATCAGATCGATCAGATCCGCGACCTCGAAGGCGAGACGCAGACCGTCATCGAGTTGCCCAAGCCGAGTTTTCTGGCCCGTTGGCGTTGGGCGGCGGCCGGGGCCTTGGCCGCCTCGATGGCGCTGACGATCGCCGTCCGAGAGAATTCACGCCGATCGCAACAAGCGGCGGCGGAGCGAGCCGAGGCCGAGTTGGCGGAGACGTTACAACTGGCCGGGTTCAAGATTCATCAAGCGCGCGAGCGAGTTTGGGGACCGCTCGACGACGCTGCCGAGAAGGGAGAAATCAAATGAAGAAGGGGTTGAGCAAGGGGTTGCTTCTGGCGACGGCGGCGTTGATCTGCGCCGTGCCCGGTTGGGCGCTGCAAGGCGCGAAGGTCAACATGGATCTTCCGCAACTGGAAGAGAGCGCCGACGAGGTGGTCGAGGTGAATTTGGAGGGCGAGACGCTTGAGCAAGGCAGTAAGCTGCTCGCGATTCGCCAAGGCGTCAGCAATTCGGTCAAGGGCCTGCTGAGCGGACTGAAGGGCATCTACCGCCGGACGTATCGCTTCGGTCTGGGCAAGTCGTACGAGACGTCGACGGTCTCGGAGTTTGAGCAGAAGATGGCCGGCGGCGGCTGGTCGTCGGTGATCAAGGCCGAGGACAAGAAGAAGAACGAATCGGTGGCGATCTATTCCTATCGCAAGGCGGAAGACGGCGAGGCGGGAGTGACGGTGGTTTCGCGGGACTCGTCGGAAGTGACGGTCGTGAATATCGTCGGCGACGTGGACATTGAGGCGCTGGTCGAGTTCGGGATGCAGATGTCGAACGGGCCGGCGATCAATCTGGCGACGAGCGAGCTTGAGAACAAGCCGGTCGAGCTGCCGACGCCCGAAGAGAAGTAGGCCGTCGCCCGGGGCGCGCGTTGGTTGATCGGCGCGTGTTGGCTGATCGTCGCCGGGGCCGAGATCGCCGCTACTCGCGCAGGGCCGCTGCCGGGGCGACGCGGGAGGCGCGCAGGGCCGGGGCGAGCGCGCCGAACGATGCGACAAGGGCCAAGACGGCCGCCGCACCTGCAAATGTGAGCGGGTCGTGGGGCGCGACGCCGTAGAGCAACGCGTCGAGGAAGCGCGTTCCCGCGAGCGCCGCCACGCCGCCGACGAGGAGTCCGGCCCCGATCCAGGCGAAGCTGCCGCGGGCGACCATCCGCAGAACGTCTGAACGACGTGCGCCTAGGGCCATTCGTACGCTGATCTCGCGCGTCCGACGGGATATCGAGTAGGACAGCAACCCGTAGATGCCGATCATCGCCAGCGCCAACGCACTCGCGGCGAAGACGCCCATGAGCCAGCCGACGAAGCGGCGGCCGGAGGTCCGTTGGGAGGTTCGGCTTTGGAGCGTGGAAGCGGCATAGACGGTGAGGCGAGGATCGGCGCGGCGCAGGGCCGAGCGCAGCGCACGGGTTGCTGAAGCCGGGTCGATGGACGTTTGCGCGACGACGGCGAAGTTGCGGTGGTCGTCGGAGAACGGCAGGAAGACGTCGGGGTCGTCGGTCGCGTTGTCGGGAACGCCGCGGTACTTCATCTCATTGACGACGCCGACGATGGCGAGCCATTCGGAGTCGGAATCCGCGCTGCCGAACTTGATGCGCTTGCCGAGGGCGCTTTGGCCGGGCCAGAAACGCTGGGCGAGGTTTTCGCTCACGATTGCGACGGAGGCGCCTTGGTCGGCTTGCTCGGCGGTGAAGGTCGTTCCGGCGAGGAAAGGGATGGCGAGCGCCTCAAAGAAGTCGGGCGTCACGCGGTGGTAGTAGGCGCGAGGGCGCGTTTGCGCGTTGGTCGAGGTCTGGCCTTCGGCGGTGTAGAAGACGGCCGCGGAGCTTGATAGGGGCGTGTCGGTCCCCGCCGCGACTTGATTGACGCCAGGCACGGCGGCGACGGCGCGGAGCAGTTCGCGGACGGACGACGACGACCCGGCCGAGCTCGAGGACCCGGCCGAGCTCGAGGACGCGGCGGGCTCGGCGGGCGACGGGGCAGGCGAGGGGACGGGGCGCGGCAGGCTGACGCGCATCGTCAGCGTATTGGACGGGTCGTAGCCGAGATCCAGGCGAGCGAGCTGATCGAGACTGCGCATCAGCAGTCCGGCGCCGACCAGCAACAGCATGGCGACGGCGACTTGGCCGGCGACGACGAAGTCGCGCAAGCCGCGTCCTGACCGGCCGCCGGTTCCGGTGCGCGCCGTCTGCTTGAATGCTTCAAACGGTTGCACCGAGCGCATTTGGAAAGCCGGGGCCAACCCGACGAACAGCACGGCGCCCAACGTCAGCGCCGCAGCGAATAGGACGACTCGCCAGTCGACGGTCGGCGCGACGAAGCTGGGCAACGTGACGGGGCTGAAGGCGACGAGGGCGCGCACGCCCGCCAGGGCGAAGAGGAGACCGCAAGCCATTCCGGCGGCGGCCAGGAGCAGGCTCTCGGCGGCCATCTGGCCGAGGACCCGTCCACGCCCGGCACCTAGTGCGGTGCGGACGGCGACTTCGTGCCGACGCGTCTCGGCCCGAACCAAGAGCAGGTTGGCGACGTTGCTGCAGGCGATCAAGAGGACGAGGCCGACGGCGGCGAGGAGGATCGTCAGCGGCGTGCGCGCGTCGCCGAACAGTTCGGCGCTCAAGGGAGTCAGTTCGACGCCGCGACCCTCGTTGGTGTCCGGGTAGGCCTGTTCCAGACGGAGGCAGATCTCGTCCATCTCCGCCTGTGCTTGGGCGAGAGGGACTCCGGGGTTGAGCTTGGCGAGCACGGAGGGGCCGCGTGAGCCGCGGGAGGCGAAGAAGCGCGGCGGGCCGACCATGTGCAGCGGCAGCCAGAAGTCGGCTTGGTCGCTGACGCCGCGAAAGCCTTCGGGGGCGACGCCGACGACGGTGTAGCTGCGATCGTCGAGCCGGACGGATCTCCCGACGACCTGGGGGTCGCCGTCAAATACGCGCTGCCAGAGGCCGGCGCTTAGGACGGCGACGGCGTCGCGTTGGGGGACCTGATCTTCCTCGGGCAGGAAGGTCCGGCCGACCTTCGGCGCGACGCCGAGAAGGCGGAAGTAGGGCTCGGCGACGAATTCGCCGAAGACGCGTTCGGGCCCTTCGGCGGCGTGGAGGGTGCGACTGGTTTGGGTGAACAGGGCCATCGCCTCGAACGATCGGCTCTGGTCACGCCAGTCGGCGTAGTCGGCGAGCGAGGTTCCGCGACGCTCGACGGTCTCGCGCTGGACGTTGCCGTGCAGTATGACGAGGCGCTCGGGATCGGAGTAGGGCAGCGGGCGGAGGACGGCGGCGTCAAAGACGCTGAAGACGGCGGCGGTCGCGCCGATTCCAAGGGCGAGCGTCAGCGTGACGACCAGCGAGAAGCCGGGATCGGCGATCAGGGTCCGCAGCGCGTAGCGAAGGTCGCGAAGCAAAGATTCCAGACGGCGAAAGGTCCACATCTCTCGACTCTCCTCGTTCCAACGAACCGGACTGCCGACGCGGCGCCGGGCGAGTTGGGCGGCTTCATCGGGCGAAGCGCCTTGTCTTTCGAAACGCTCGGCGCGCTTGGCGAGGTGGAACTCGAGTTCCTCGCTTAGATCGCGATCCAAGCGCCGCCGGAGGACGGCCGAGCGCAAGCGGAGGCGCAGACTGGAAAGCCATTCGAATCCCATGCAGTGCTCACTCCGCCGCCAGCACCTGCGTGACAGCGGCCGAGATCCGGTCCCAACTCTCGGTCTCCTCGCGCAAGCGCTTGGCGCCCGCCGCGGAGAGTCGGTAGAACTTCGCGCGGCGATTGTTGTCCGAGCGGCCCCACTCCGAGCGGAGCAGACCGCGCAACTCGAGCCGGTGGAGCGCCGGGTAGAGCGCTCCTTCTTCGACCTGGAGCACGTCGTCGGAGTGCTCCTCGATGAACTCGGCGACGGCGTAGCCGTGCGCGGGGCCGCGGGTGAGGGCTTTCAAGATTAGAAGGTCGAGGGTGCCTGGAACGAGGCCTCCCTGGATGCCCGGCTTTCTTCCCATAAGACTACTAGGGGAGTGTAGAGGGCGAAGCGGGCGAGTGCAAGTCGGGATTCGAAATTGGGCGGGCGTAGGCCCCGGGCTACCTCCGAGCGCAGGCCCTGCTCGAGGACGGCACGGCGGAGTGGTGCGTTGCGGTTTGGCCGTCTCGTGCTATCGTCGCCCAACGAATGATCCGACGACTTCGGCGGGAGCGTGAGCGACGAGCGCTTGAGCGCAACAACATCGTGTGCTCGGAAGGGCGGCTGGGGGGCTACGTGCGATCGTCGGAGACGCCGGCGCCTTCAGGATTGGACGTTCGGCACGGCGATCCGCAGACGTACACGCCGGAGTTGTGGCGCTGGGCGGTCGAGCGCTTGCGAGTCCGCTCGGTGCTTGACGTCGGGTGCGGCGAAGGCCACGCGGCGGGCTTCTTCCGCGAACTCGGCTGCGACGTTCTGGCCGTCGACGGCAGCCCGCAAGCGCGACGGGACAGCGTCGTCCCCGACGTGCACGTCCTGCACGACTTCAGCGAAGGAGCTTACCTGCCGGAACGGACGTTCGACCTCGTGTGGTCGTGCGAATTCGTCGAGCATGTGGAGGAGCGCTACGCCGAGAATTTCCTGGAGAGCTTTGCGTCAGCCGAGACGGTGATGATGACGCACGCGCTGCCTGGTCAGCCCGGTTGGCATCACGTCAACTGCCAAACCGCGGACTATTGGATTCGGCGACTCGCCGACCACGGATTCCGATACGACGAGGCGCTCACGCTGGTCTCTCGTTCCGTCGCCGGGCGTGGTCACTACGGCGGCAGCGGGCTTTTCTTCCGCAAGCGGGGTGCTGAAGCCTAGGCAAGGAATCCTCGCGCCGCTCGCGCCCACCTGACCAGTACGCTGTCAGGCAGGCGGAGGCTCGACGGGCCCAGCCGCAGCCAGACGTTGAAGAGCCAGTCCCCGCGCACGTCGGATTGGGGGAGCGCTTGGTACTGTCGAGCGGCAAGCTCTCCCTCCTCTTGCTGGAGAAACTCGCCGTACAGGGCCGTCCAAACGTGCATCACCATCCCGCGTCCAGGGTCGGACTCGCCGAATCGCTCCTCGAAGAACGGGCTGACTGCGGGCGTCAGCGGGCGCCAGGTGAGACCTTCGATTCGTCCCAAGGCCAGGCCGCCCAGAACCTGATCCAACAAGCGTGGCTTGGAACAGGGGTATGGAATCCGCTTCGTCAGAAACGCGTCGCGCATTCTTCGGAATTCGTCCAAGCGGGCGGCTAGGCGTCGGTGGAGTCCGTGCTTGAAGAGCATTACGCCGGTGTTGAAGACCGGAACCGGAGCGCATCCGAACCCATCCGCCAAAGTGCGGTAGAGTTCGTGGTTCAGGTAACTGCTTGCGACGGCCTTTCGCCCGACACGCATCGGATACGGCCCCTGCGAGCAGGCGGGCTCAAGGCGAGCATGGAAGTCTTCTGGTCCGGCCGCATCGAACAGCAGCTCCGGGTCGCAGCTCCAGACGGTATCGGCATCCAGAAACAGCAACTCCTGCTCAGAGAACTGCCGCCCCAACGCCGTCCACTTCTGGAGAAACCGCCCGCTCGTCCCGGCCGCTGGCTCGCCGTCCAGGAAGCGTACGTCGAACTCGGCCAGAGCGGCATCGCGCCCCGCAAGTTCCGCGCTCCGCACCACATAGACCGGCATCTTGGCATTGAACCGGCGTAGGCTTGCTAGGCTGCGTTGCAGTTGCGCTTGAATACGCGGTTGACCGTCGACCGCGTAGTAGACGGCGCGAGAGTGCGGATCTGGAGCGTCCTCGTCGATCGTCCGATCCTACTGCAACGTTGCCCGGTACGAACGTCCGTGTCGCGGTTCGTCGCAGGGAGACGTAATCAGGCAAGAGAGATCTATGTCCACTTCCATTCGCCATTTCCAAAGAGTGCTCCCGGTCCTCGCGGTTGCTCTGCTGAATCTCTCGGCGGGGGCCGGTCGAGCCGCGGAGGCTACCGCTCACGGGCCCGTCGTGCGGGAACTTGTCGAGTTGCTCGACTCTCGCCCCGCGCTTCGAGACGACCTCGACCGCGCCATCGCCCAGGCCGAGCTCGACGGCATCGACACACTAGACGACTTCTGCGCCTACCTCGACGACCTGGTGACGTGGATTCCTGTTGAGCGCGACCTCGTCCCGAAGGTCATTCGATTCCACTACGTGATCAATCAGGCGCCCGACGACCGTCTGAACGGAGACCCGGAGTTCAGTGCGTGGATGAAGCGCTTCGTCGACGCTTGGGGCGATTTTCTCGATTCGCCCGCCTCCGCCGGCGGCATCGCTACCTTCGCCGCGATGCCGAACTACCACGTCGACGACTACTTTGTCGGGCCCAGCGGCTGGCTGACCTTCAATCAGTTCTTCGCTCGTGAGATCCGCCCCGGCAAGCGGCCGGTCGCTTCTCCTCGCGACGACCGGGTGATCGTCTCGCCGGCGGACTCCGTCTTTATGGGCCGATGGCCGATCAACGAGGACTCAAGCGTCACCGTGAAAGGCGTCGACTGGCCCGTCTCCCAACTGCTCGACGGAAGCCCCTACCAGGACGCGTTCAAGGGCGGCGTCTATACGCACAGCTTCCTGTTCGTCGACGACTACCATCGCTATCACACGCCCGTTGCGGGCGTGCTGAAGGAAGTTCGCAACATCCACGGGCGCGTGTATCTGGACGTTGTCAAGACCGACGAGGGCGAGTTGGACGTGATCGACGGCGATACGTATCAGTTCAACCAAGAGCGCGGCCTGATCGTGATCGATTCGCCTGAGGTCGGCCTGGTGGCCGTGCTGCCGATCGGCATGTCCGTGGTTTCTTCGGTGAACCTGACGCCGGAAGTCGGCGCGGAATTGCGCAAGGGCGAAGAGTTCGGCTTCTTCCTCTTCGGCGGCTCGGACGTCGTGATGCTCTTTGAAGACCGGGACGTCGACTTCGATGCCGTGGTCGGGCAGAAGTACCTGCAAGGCGAGAGGATCGGCCGAATTCGCTAGGCCTTGAATTTCGAGAGGGCCTGAATTCGCTAGCCCGTGAATTCGCGAGGTCGCGCGGGAAGCGCGGCGCCCTATACTTGCGGGCGCCATGACTCGACGATCGATGCTTGCGGCGGCCTCGGCCGCTCCCCTTCTTCTGCCCCAGTCCGCCCGCGGAGCGAACGACCGCGTCACCGTCGGGCTGATCGGTTCGGGCGGCCGCGGTCGCCGTGTGACGCGCGCCTTCATCGAACTGGGCGCCCAGTGCGCGGCCGTCGCCGACGTCTACGAACCCAACCTCGCCAAGGGGCTGGAGGACGCGGGGGAAGGCGCGCAAGGGTACGTGGACTACCGCGAGATCTTGGAGCGAAAAGATATCGACGCGGTGGTGATCGGGACGCCCGACCACTGGCACGTGCCGATGATGCTCGACGCCGTCCAGGCCGGGCTCGACGTCTACTGCGAGAAGCCGATGTCGCACTCGATCTCCGAGGGACGCCGCGCGGTGGCCGGGGTGCGCGCCACCGACCGGATCGTGCAGATCGGCATGCAGCGGCGCTCGACCGAGTGGATCCGCAAGGCCAAGCAGACGGTCGACGACGGGGCGATCGGCAAGATCCTATTTGCAAAGGCGCAATGGAACTGGCAGGTCGCGAAGCCGCTGGACAACTCTCCGCTCGAAGGCGAGCTCGATTGGGAACGCTTTAACGGGCCGGCGCCGAAGCGCGAGATGGAGCCGATGGTCTTCCGTCGGTGGCGCTACTTTTGGGAGTTTTCGGGCGGCAACATGACGGACCAAGGGACGCACTTGATGGACGTGATCCAGTGGTTCACCAACTCAGGCACGCCGCGCTCGGCGACGTGCAGCGGACGGGTGGTCAATTCGACCGGTTCGGAAGTGCCGGAAGTGTTCGCTGCGACTTTCGAGTACCCGGATCTGCTGGCTACGTGGACGCTCAATTACAACAACGATTACGAGAACGGTTGGCAGATCCGGTTTGAAGGCGAGGAAGGCACGATGGTCCTCGACGAATCGGGGATGCGGCGTTACGCCTCGCCTTGGAAGGACAACCCAGAGCCGGTCGAGACGGTGGAGGACCGGCTGCCGACGATCCCGCATGTCCGCAACTTTCTCGAGTGTATGAAGACGCGCGAGGAGCCTAATGCGCCGGTCGAAGTCGGCCACCAAGCGGTCTGCGGGCCGCACTTGGCGAACATCGCCATGCTGACGAAGCGGGTGGCGCACTTGAACCCGGAGGCGACGGAGATCTATTAGCCTGTGTTTCCCTAACGGGGTGGGCGAACTGGAAAGGGTCGAAGTCCGGAGTCGGGGTAAGTGATGGAGCTTAAGAATCCTACTTGAGAGGCAAGATCGCCGCCGGCGAGGCTTCACGCTCGATCGTGGTCACGGGCTTACGCCCGCGGCGCCGTTATTCGTTAGCCGGCGGTCGTGGGGAATGGGATGATCGTTGCATTTTTCACGGGCTCTCAGGGCGCCGCCCACACGGTCACTCGATCCGCCTCTCGGCCGTCCACGTGGACCTCGACTTCCAAGGCCGCAAACGGGCTGTTGCGGAACACATGGTCCGGGTAGTCGTCCGGCATCCGAAAGTTGATCTGCCAGATCCCGGCCGCTTGGCCGACCGCTGTTCCGGCGTACTCGACCGGCGCCGGCACGCCCTTGACCAGCACCTCCACCGGCAAGCCCAGCGGGCTCGGCGTCCGCGGAACCTCTCCGTCCGGGGGCGCCCCGGGCGCGATCCCCAGGCCGTTCACGAACAACGCCACGACGTCGCCCGGCCGCGCGAACCGGCCGCATTCGTTGAGTTGGCCGTCGGGCAAGAGGATGCGTCCGAAGGGGCCTTGGCCGTACCGCTCGACCACATCCACAAGCTCCCCTTCCCCTGCTTCGCATCGGAGCGCGGCGAGGTCCGGATCCACGAACACCCGCGGAGTGCGCGCCGCGACGGATAGTCGTCTTCGCGCCACGACCTCGTCGCCGACTCGGAGTTCGAGCGTGGTCGCCTCGCGCCCGGCCACCGAACTCGGGACGACCAGATTCAGGTGGTCGTGCTTGGCGAACAGCAGCGGCGCGGGCGTCCCGTCGAACAACGCTTGCACGGGGCCGATCCGGGTCGGCAAACCCTCCGCTCCATCCGGAACGACCGGCTGCTCCAAACCGAACCCGGCGCCGAACAGCGTCAGAACGCGCATGGGCGAGACGACGGTCGTCAAGGAGTAGTCGGCGGGTTCGGCGATACAGCTCAGCGCAGGCGATGGCCGCGGGGCCGTGAGATCGAATTCGGCCAGGTAGGTCCAGAACCGAGACGCCTGTTCCGGTTCGGCCACGTCCGGTTCGGCCAGCGGACGATCGTACGGAATCAGGGGGATCTCGTCTAGCGGACCGGTCCCGGCGACCAGCGCTCGCCCGTCCGCGTCCAGGGAGACGTCGTAGGCTCGGTTGCCGGCGCCGGCGATCAATTCGGATCGAATGACTCGGTCGGCCCGCGCGCTCAACTCTAAGACGAAGCTCTGCTCACGACGACCGGACGGAAGGCTGTCGACGACCGACTCTTCGTTCCAGTCCCGGTCGTCCGGAAGGCAACGGAAAGGCCGCGGAGGCGCCGCCGGAAAATCGATCGACGACGTATCGCCCGCGATCACCAGACGCCCGTCCGAGGCCAAGGCCGCGCCTCGCACGTTGGTCTGTCCCGCCCCGCCGAAGTAGGTCGACTGGACTAACCCCGTCCCCTCGGAGTTGAGCGCCGTCGCGTACCCGGTGAAGCTCCAAGGCTGGCGAAAGCCGGGAACGCGAGACGGGTTCACCCGCTGGAAAGCTCCCTCCGTGGTCGGATAGTCTTCGGCTGTGGTGGTCCCGACGAGGTGGGCGCGGCCCTCGTCGTCGACGATCAGGGCCGTCGGCCTTTCCTCGCGTCCGCTCGTGACGAAGGTCGAATACGTCAGCTCGGCGCCGTCCGGAGTCAGCTTGCTGATGCGCTGGCGCGGACACGGAATCCCGGCAAGCCCGCGGCAGTAAGCTATCGCAGGACGCTGCTGAAACGCTCCGTCCGTCACCGGGTACCCCTCCGGTCCGGTCGTGCCGAGCACGAAGACGTTCCCCTCCGCGTCGGTATCGATGAACGCCCCGCCCACGCCGACGACGACCCAGCGGGTCTCAAGCGAAGGGTTCTCGAGCGAAGGGGACAGCCGCAGCGTGACCCAGTCGAACCAGAACGCGTCCTCTCGCTCGAAGCGGTAGCTCCCGGCAGTCGACGAAAGGGCGTTGCGTCGGGACACGCCGGTGAGTAGCAAGTCGCCGTCCGGGGCCTGCGCCAGCCCGTAGGCGTGCAGCCCGGCAGACGTAAGCAGGTACGTCGAGAGCAGGAGCTCTCCATCCGAGTCGAGTTGGATGAGCACGGTCGACGGCTCCGCTGCGTCCGGTCTCGTTGACTCCAGTGCGTTCGGCGTCGTGGGGAAATCGGGGGAAATTGTTTCGACCAACAGGTACAACGAGCCGTCGGCGCCGACTTCCAGATCCAGCAGCGAATCCCACGATTGGCCGTCGAATTCGCGCGTGAACAACGTCCGGCGGCCGTCCGCGGTGAGCTTTCGGATCCAGACCGAGGCGTTCTCCTCTCGATCGGACGTCTGGATCGTGCGGGTCGAGCCGAGCGTCCCGGCCAGGATGATCGTGCGGTCGGGGAGCCGGGCCGTCTTGGGGCGATCGAGGCCTTGAATCTCGACTGCGGAGAAGGTCTGGGCGCCGGCAAGCGCGACCAGGAATACGGCGACGATGAAAGCGGCGAAGAAGCGGAAAAACATAGCGTCCAGGGAGCAATTTCGGGGCCGTTCGTCTGCCGTGAGCATCTAGTACCTACCTCGGGAGTGGCACAGGTAGGAAACGGGGTACGAGTCGCTATACTGAGGGGCGCAATGAACGCCCAACTGAAGTTCGGACTCATTACCGTCGTCATCGTAGGCGCCCTGGGATGGCTGGCCGTCCAGGGCATCGGCGAATCCGCGACTTATTACGTCACGCTAGAAGAGCTGGCCGCCATGCCGGAACACGGGGATAAACGTATCCGCGTGGGCGGCGACGTGAAGCCCGATTCGATCAAGCGCAGCGGCGATCAGGTGGAGTTCGTGATCACGCAGAAGGACGAGGGCATGACCGAGGAGAAGCTGCTTCCGGTGATCTACGTGGGCTCCGATCCGCTGCCGGATACGTTCCGCGATCGGGCGCAGGCGCTGTGCGACGGCAAGATGCGCGCTGACGGCGTTTTTGAGGCGAAGAAGATTCAGGCCAAGTGCGCCTCCAAGTACGAGGCCAAGCCGGGCGAGGGCGTCAGCCCGACCTACGATACGGTTCCGGCGGAAGCTCCGAGCGCCACCGACGACTAGGCTCCGGTCAGATTCCGACTGAGCGAAAGACAAGACGGGCCGCGGGGAGGCCGCGGACATTGGACATGAACGCGGCATGGAAAATCTAGGCTACTTATCCGTCCTTTTGGCCTTCATGGTCGCGATCTACGCGATCGCGGCGGGCGTCATCGGCAGATTGCGCGACAACAGCTTCCTTGAAGTGAGTGCGCAGCGCGCCGTGGCCGCGGTTTGGATGCTGACCACCTCGGCCGCGGGCATCCTGCTGTACGCGATTCTGACCAACGACTTTCGGCTCAGCTATGTCGCGTCTTACTCGAGCGTCGACCAGCCGTTGATCTACAAGTTCGCCGCCTGGTGGGGCGGGCAGGAAGGGTCGCTGCTGTTCTGGACGTGGATCGCCGCGACCTACGCCTTCGTCGCCGTGTTTACGGGCCGCAAGCGCCACCGCAACATGATCTCGTGGGTCGTCGGCGTCACGATGACCGTCGTCGCCTTCTTCCTGGCGATCGTCCACTTCTCGGCCAATCCGTTCAACGTGTTGATGTCGGGTCCGCAGATTACGTCGATCCCCGACGGGAACGGACTGAACCCGCTGTTGCAGCATCCGGTGATGGCGATCCATCCGCCGATGCTTTATCTGGGCTACGTCGGGTTCATGGTGCCGTTCGCCTTTGCGATCGGATCGCTGATCACTAAACAGCCGGGAGACCGCTGGATCCACACCACCCGCGTCTGGACGATGGTGACGTGGCTGTTCCAGTCGGTCGGCATTCTGCTCGGCATGGTCTGGGCGTATGCGGTGCTCGGCTGGGGCGGCTACTGGAACTGGGATCCGGTTGAGAACGCGTCGCTGCTGCCTTGGATCACGGCGACGGCCTTCCTGCACTCGGTGATGATGCAGGAGAAGAAGGGCATGTTGAAGGTGTGGAACATCGTGCTCGTCTCGGGCACGTTCTTCCTGTGCATCTTCGGCACGATGCTGACGCGCTCGGGCTTGGTCAGCTCGGTGCACGCCTTTGCGCAATCGTCGATCGGCGACTACTTCGTCTGGTTCCTGACGCTCGGCGTGGCGGCGACGGCGATGCTAATCTTCATGCGGCTCGACTACCTGAAGTCCGAGGCGCAGCTCGACGCGGTGCTCTCGCGTGAGTCGAGTTTTCTGTTCAACAACGTGATCTTGCTGGCGAGCTGTTTCGCCGTGTTGTGGGGGACGCTGTTCCCGGTGATCTCCGAAGCCGTCTCCGGCGAGAAGATCACCGTCGGCCCCCCGTTCTTCAACAAGGTCAACATCCCGATCGGCCTGGCGCTGCTGCTGCTGACCGGCGTGGGCCCGCTGTTTGCATGGCGCAAGACCTCGGTCGACAGCCTGCGCCGCAACTTCCAGTGGCCGGCCGTCGCGGCGTTGGCGCTGGGCGGGGTGCTGTTCGCCTCCGGCATGCGTCACCTCTACGCTTGGATGACCTTCGTGTTGTGCGCCTTCGTCGCGATCACGATCGTCGTCGAGTTCTTCCGCGGCGGTCTGGTGATCGCCAAGCGCCAGTCGATGAACCTGGCTTCGGCGCTGTTGGAACTGACTCACCGCAACACGCGGCGCTACGGCGGCTACCTCGTCCATATGGGCATGGTGCTGATCTTCATCGGGTTCGCCGGGGCCGCCTTCAACCAGATGGGGCAGGCCGAGCTGGAGCCCGGCGAAGCGCTGGCGGTCGGGAAGTACGAGTTCCATATGACGGACCTGACCGAGGGGCGCACTCCCGTTTACCAGACCGCCGTCGCCACCATCGACGTGAAGAAGGACGGCGAGACCGTCGCCACGCTGATGCCCGAGCAACGGGTTTACACGCCCGACCGTGAGCCGCAGCCGACCGGCATCCCGGCGATCCTGCGCAGCCCGAACCGCGACCTCTACGTCGTCTTCGCCGGGTACACGCGCGACGGCGCCAAGCCGATCATCCAGGCCTACATCAACCCGTTGACGACCTGGGTCTGGGTCGGCGGCTGGGTGGTCGCCTTCGGCACGTTGATCGCGCTGATCCCGAGCAAGGTTCGCCGCGTCGCCCCGCGCACGCGCGTGGTCGGCACGGTGGAGAAGGAGCCCAAAGTTGCGGCGACTCGCTAGTTCATTCCTGGCGGCGACTCTGGCCGTCGCGGGCTTCCTCGGCGGAGCTTTGACCGCGCAACAGGTCAAGACTTCCGACCCGAAGACGATGCAGATCCGCGAGATCGGCAAAGAGCTGAAGTGCCAGTGCGGCTGCGCGTACACCGTCGCCGACTGCAACATGCTCTACTGCCACTTCCGCGATCCGGTCAACATGGACATCGCGGAGATGCTTGACGCCGGCATGGGTCCGGGAGCGATTTTGGGCGCGTTGCTCGACAAGTACGGCAAGGAACTCAGCACGGAGCCGCCTCCGGTGGGCTTTGGCGCGGTCGGTTGGGTGATGCCTTTCGTCGTCTTGGCGATGGGATTGATCGCCGCGCCGTTCATCGTCCAGCGCTGGCGCAAGAACCAGCTCGCGACGGAGGGGGCCGCTCCGGCAGGTCAGGTCGATCCCGACACGATGAGGCGCCTCGAAGCGGAGATTGAGCGCGATCTGTCACAATTTGACTAGTCGTTTCGCGTCCTCGACTGATGCTTCTCGCCGCCGCTATTCTCTTGGTTCTGCTGGCCTTCGCCTTCCCGCTGGCGATCCGTTCGCGCGACCTCCCGGAGCCTGAAACCACCCCTGCGACGTTCCACCTCGAACAGCGTCGCGCGACCATCTACGAGAACCTGCGCGACCTGCAAGGCGAGTATCTGATGGGCAAACTCTCCGACGACGACTACCAAGAGACCAAGAAGGAATTGCAGGGCGAACTCGCGCAGGTGATGGCCCAGATCGAGGCCGAATCGAGTTCGGAGGAGGCCGCCTGATGACGCGTCTGCTCGCACTCTCGCTCGTCGCGGTTGCGCTCTCGGCCGCCGGCCCTTCGGGCGTCGTGATGAACCAAACGACCGGCCAACCCGAGTCGCAGGTCTTGATCACGCTGATCTCCTTCGCTGACGGCATGGACCCGATCGAGGAGGTTTTCTCCGACTCCGAGGGGCGGTTTGAGTTCCAGCGCGAGGTCCGCGGCGCCGGCATGCTGCGCGCCGAACACCAGGCGGTCGGTTACAGCCAGGTTCTCCGGCCGGGCCAGATGACGAACGTCGAACTCGGCATCTACGAGTCGCAGGCGACGCCGGCGGTCGTCCCGACCGGCCGCGTGATCGTCCTTGAGCCGGGCGAGTCGGAGATGATCGTCAACGAGAGTTATCTCTACGAGAACAAGACTAGTCCGCCGACCACCTTTCGGGACGAGGACCGAGGGACCTTGCGCTTCTACCTGCCCGAGGCCGCCAAGGGGATCGTACAGGTGGAGGCCAGCGGCCCGGCGCGCATGCCGCTCAAAGCTTCGGCCGAAAAGGTCGACGCGCAAGGGCTGCACCAGGTTGACTTCGCCATCAAGCCCGGCGAGAACCGCATCTCGCTCTCCTATCTGTTGCCGGTCTCGGAGGAAGGAACCGAGTTCAGCGGGCGCAGCCCCTACCCCGGCATCACCACGCGTATCGCCGCGCCGACCTCGGTCGAGCTCGAAGCCGAAGGCCTCCAGCAGCTCGGGACCGAGCCTTCCACCCAGGCCGCCATTTACGAGGCCGCTAACGGCGACGACTTTAACCTCGTGGTGCGCGGCGCCGGGCGACTGGCCCGCTCCGAGCAACCGTCGGCCGCGGGCGGCGGCGAGTTCGGGGCCGGAGCGCCGACGGAGATCTCAATCGAGCCCGCTCCGATCGCCGAAGATCGCTGGTGGGTGATGGCGCTCGCCGGGGCGGTGCTGCTGGTCGGCTTCCTGTACCTGTTGGGCGCGCGCGAAAAGAAATGAGCGCGGCCGCGATTGAGGTCCGCAAGGTCACCAAATACTTCGGCGACTTCCCCGCCCTGCGCGGCGTGACGTTTTCCGCATCGCGAGGGGCGGTGCTGGCTCTGCTCGGCCGCAACGGGGCCGGCAAGACGACCTTGCTCGAAATCTTGGCGGGGCTTTCGCAGCCGTCGGGCGGCGAGGTTCGGGTGGGCGATTCGGGCCAACGCCTGAAGAGCCAGGTCGGCTACCTCGGGCATGGCTCGTGGCTTTATGAGGACCTCAGCGCCGAGGAGAATCTGGCGTTCTTCGGCCGCCTTTATCGCGTGGACGACCTTCCTCAAAAGATCGACCGCTGGCTTCGTGAGACGAGTCTAGAACGGTTTCGCGATTCTCGCGTCTCGGAGTTTTCGCGCGGCATGCGCCAACGTTTGGCGGTCGCCCGCGCGTTCCTCCACGATCCGAGCGTATTGCTGCTGGACGAACCGTGGACGGCGCTCGACGACCGGGCGATCGAGTTTCTCTCCGACCGCATTCTCAAGGCCCGCGAAGAAGGAAAGACCGTGATCGTCTGCTCGCACCAACTGCGCGAGGCGCTGCAGATCGCGGACGAGGTGGCCGTCCTGGAACGCGGAAAGACGGCTTACCAAGGCGCGGTCGACGCCGAGTTGCGGGCGCGCCCGGAAGGACTTTACGAGCGCCTGTCGTGAAAGAGTTCTTGGAGCAAAGCTGGACCGTCGCCGCCAAGGACCTGCGGACCGAAGTCCGCAACCGCGAGGTGCTAAACGCCTCGGTGGCCTTCGCCGTTACGACGTTGCTGCTGTTCAGCTTCGCCTTCGACCCGATCAGCAATCCGGACGCGCGCGACATGGCGGGCGGACTGTTGTGGATCGTCTACGCGTTCGCGGGCATCCTAGTGCTCAACCGCAGCTTCGCGCGCGAGACGGCCAACGACTGCATGTCGGCGCTGACCGCGGCGCCGGTCTCGGGCGCGGCCGTGTTCACGGGCAAGGCGCTCGCCAACGGTCTGCTGCTCCTGGTCCTTGAGCTGATGTCGCTGCCGCTGTTCGCGATCTTCTACGACATCCGGCTCCAAGACAAGCTGGGCCCGCTGTTGGGCGTACTGGTCCTTGGAACCGGCGCCTTCACCGTGGTCGGCGTCCTGTTCGGGGCGGTCACGGCAAACAACCGGCTGCGGGAACTGATGCTCCCGCTGCTGGTGTTCCCCATGACGATCCCCGCGTTGATGGCGGCGATCGAGCTGACGACGCTGATCCTTGCCGGCGAACCGCTCGGCGACGCGCTCATCTGGTTCCGCCTGCTGGCGGCCTTCGACGTGATTTTCGCGCTGCTCGGCGCCAACCTGCTCGAGTTCGTCGTCTCGAGCTAGCTTCGTCAAGCCGATCGTGAAGGATTAGACGGCGACGCTCTTGCGCCGCGCGCCGGCTCGCCTTCCAGGCTGAACCTTCTTGGCCAACGCAGCCAATTCCTGCTTAGAATCCGTGCGCAGATCGACTTTCGGCGCACCGGCCGAGGATTCGCCGAATGTGCGTGCAGCTAGATCGATCAGTTGATGTTGAGGAGAATCTTTTGCCGCTTCCAAGCTCTCGATCATGACGTCCAACCACCGCTTTTTCTCGTGCAATTCAGCGAGAAGATGGTCGACGTTGCCTCCGATTGAACCGTAATTCACTGTCAACGCTCCTTTCGTATTGTTTTCTCAGTCGTCTCATGTGGGGGGAACGATGTCCGTTTCCACGGTGCTCTGAAGCCCTACAGCCGGGAGGAAAGTAAATGAATTCCGTCTGTTTTGCGTTCAGATGCCTCTAACGGGGGAGAAGCGTTATGGATAACAATGCCAGTGTAGTCCATGAGCCTGAACCATGTCGATAAAAGGAGCATAAAAACCGTAAGCGGGCCGAAAGTATCCAGAGGGATACAGCCGATATTCCTCGTCTATTCGGCTCGGCTACAATAGCGCGATGCCCCAAAACCTCAAGGTCGCCGTGATCGGCGCCGGCAACCTCGGCGGCGCTTTGGCCGCCGGACTGCTTCGCTCCGGGCTGGTCTCGTCCGAAAACATGGTGGCGGCGGACCGATCCGAGGAGCGCCTTGCGAGTCTGCGCGCCGATCATGGCCTGGCGCGCACGACGGCCGACAACGCAGAGGCCGCCGAGGGCGCGGACGTGGTGGTCATCGCGGTCAAGCCGCACATCGTCGCGGACGCGCTCGAGGAGATCGCCTCGGCGCTGGCCGAAGACCAACTGGTCGTCTCGCTTGCCGCGGCCGTTCCGATCCGTCGGATCGAAGCCGGACTTCCTGAAGAGCAGCCGGTCATCCGAGCGATGCCGAACATCGCCATGACCGAAGGCGCTTCCGCCACGGCGCTGTGCGCGAACGAGTACGTCACGGACGAGCAGCGGGAGACGGCTCTCGGGATCTTCCGTGCGGTGGGGGTCGCGCAGTTTGTGGAAGAGGCTCAGATGCACGCCGTCACCGCGCTCTCAGGGAGCGGACCGGCCTATGCGTTTCTGTTGATGGACGGCCTCGCGGCGGGCGGCGTCAAGATGGGGCTGGCGCCGGCGGCGGCGCAGCAACTGGCGGCCCAGACGTTGCTCGGCGCCGCCAAGATCGCGCTGGCTTCCGACCTGCACCCTGGGGCCTTGCGCGACCAGGTCACCACCCCGGGCGGGACGACGATCGCGGGTCTTCATGAGCTGGAGTTGGGCGGCGTACGGGCGGCGTTGATGAGCGCGGTGGAGGCTGCCGCGGAGCGGTCGTTTGAACTGGCGCAGTTGCTGGACGAGTAAGCGAGCGCGGTAGGAATTTCGCGGAGCGGACACGCGGCGTGCCGTTACCCAACGAATGAGCAACGGGCTCTTGCTTCGCAAATCGCGCTGGAGACCTTCGAGCACGGCTCGAAGGCGGCACGGCTGGAGCCGTGCGCCACGTCGGGGCGGCGATTGGTTCTAGCGTCCGCCGGCTGCGAGTACGCCGTAGAAGTGGTAGCAGGACAGCCAGATCGCCAGCAGGGCGCCGGTGTAGACGATCGCCTTTAATAGTTTGCCGTCGAGCGGCAGTGCGATTAACGAGACGCCGTCGGCCAGTCGCTGCCCCAAGACGTAGAGCACGAGCAACGCGCCGCCGATGAGCGGCAAGACGACTAGCGGGGCCTCGGCCACCGCTTCCCACCAAGCAGACATCCAGGCCCGATTCTAGCCTTCTTCGATGACGACGGCCGTGCCGTAGGCCAAGATTTCGGCCATGTTTTGGGCCACTTGCGACGTGGCGAAGTGGACCTCGATGACGGCGTTCGCTCCGAGCGAGTGGGCTTCCTCGACCATTCGGTCGAGCGCGTGCTCGCGGCTCTCGGCCAGCAGCTTGGTGTACTCGTGCACCTCGCCGCCGACAAAGCCGCGCAGTCCGGCCAAGATGTCGCGGCCGATGTGGCGCGCGCGGACGGTGTTGCCGCGCACCATGCCCAACGAGCGCACAATCTTCTTGCCGGCGATCTCTCCGGCGGTCACGATGATCATCTCCTCACTCCTCGGTAGCGGTCGTGCGGGTGCTCCAGCCAGCGCTGCCGCGCCACCGAGCCGAGCAAGAAAAGGAAGCCTCCCGCGACGCCCCCCGATCCCAACTTCACGGGCCAAGGGACGTCCGGCGCGCGCCAGAACTGCCCCGCGGCGAACGCCGCCAGCACCACGACGCCCAGCAGCAAGAACACCCAACCGATGCTGCGCGGCGCCTGCACCGAGAGTCGTCGCGTCAGTTCGTCGATGCGGTCGTCCGGCGGCGGTACGAAGGACATCGACGCCGTGATCTGCTGAATCTGGCGCATCTGTTCGAAACGCTCTCGAGCTTCGCCGGAATCCTCCAGCCACACGCGTACCCGTTGCTGGTCCGCCTGCGTCAGTTCGCCGTCGAGATAGGCGCTGAGCATCTGTTCGAGTTGCTGTTCGTCACGCATCAGAGGAATCTCCCCAACTTACGGCGTAGCGCTTCACGAGCGTCGTGGAGCCGCGAGTTGACTGTGGTGACTGATTGACCTGTGATTTCCGCGATTTCCTTGTAGGCGAAGCCGTGCAGATCGCGTAAGACCACGACCTCGCGCTGCGCTTCAGGCAGTTGGCTCAAGGCCAGCCAGACCTTCTCTTTGATTTGGCTCTTCTCGGCCAAGAGCTCAGGTCCGGGACGGGTGGAGACGTCGGGGGCGGCCTCGGGTTCCTCCTCGCGGCGCGAAGCGCGCTTGCGCAAGAAGTCGATCGCCACGTTGCGCAGGATGGCGTAGAACCAGGGCGCGAACGGGCGGTTGGGATCGCGGCGGGACCAGTTGCGATGCACCTTGATGAAGGCGTCCTGGGTCACGTCCATGGCGTCCTCGCGGTTGCCGACGATCTGGAGAGCGAAATGGAAGGCGCGCAAGCGATACTCGCCGACGAGTCTTGAAAACTCGTCCGCGGGGGCCGCCCGGGCGACCTCGACGCTTGCTTGAGTGAGCACGGCCATAGGGTCTCATAGGGGTTTACGCGAGACGACGGGAATTCCTTCCCCCATTTTTTTCTAACTGCGGGCCGACCGGCCGCCGATCCACCCTAGAGAACGTCTCGGCAAGGCTCCCGCCCGTGAAATCCCGACGCATGCTCTTTGTCCTGACGGCCGCCATGGCCGCCCCTCGCATGCTGCGCGGACAGTGCCGCTACTGGGCCTCGCGCGGCTACGAAGTCACGGTGGCCACGGCGCCCGGGGCCGACCTCGAAGCCTTCGGGCGCAGCGAGGGCGTCAAGACGGCAACCGTTCCGCTGGCCCGGCGTCCCTCCCTGTTCGCCGATTTGTGGGCGCTGTTGGGGCTTTGGCGGCTGATGCGCCGGCTGCGGCCCACGGTCGTTGAAGCGGGAACGCCGAAGGCGGGTCTGCTGGGCGTGCTCGCCGCGCGGCTGGCCGGCGTGCCGGTCGTCTTCTATACGCTGCACGGCTTGCGACCGGAAACGGCGCGCGGTCCGCTCCGTTGGTTCTTGCTCGGCTGCGAACGTCTGACGACGAGCCTCGCCGACGAGACGATCTGCGTCAGCCGCAGCCTAAGGCGACGCGCCCGCGAACTTGGCGCGCTGGCCTCGAACCGCGGCGTCGTGCTCGGCGCGGGCAGCGCCAACGGGGTCGATCTCCAGAGGCTGCGCGGGGCGCCGACGCGGAGTCGGGACGCCGTTCCCGTGATCGGCTTTGTCGGCCGCTTCGCTCGGGACAAGGGCATCGGCGAGCTGCTCGAAGCGTTTGTCTCTCTGAAGGGTCGTTTTCCGACGCTGCGGCTGCTGCTGGTGGGCGACGTCGAACCGGGCGATCCGCCGACCGACGGACAACGGCGGATGATCGAGGGTCGCGAGGACGTCGATTGCCCGGGGTTTGTCGACGACGCGGCGGCCTACTATGCGGCGATGGATGTTCTGGCGCTGCCCTCGCGGCGCGAGGGACTGCCGCAGGTGGTGCTCGAAGCGGCGGCGCGCTGTCGCCCGACGGTCGCCTGTCGCGCGACCGGATCGGTCGACGCGGTCGAGCATGGCGTGACGGGTCTACTCACGCCGGCCGGCGACGCCAAGGCCCTCGCCGAAGCGCTCGGCGCGCTGCTCGACGACGCGGTTCTTCGCGAGAGGATGGGCATCGCCGCGCGCGCCCGCGTCGAAAGCGAGTTTCGTCCCGCCGACCTGTGGGAGCGGAAGAGCGTCCTGCTCGAACGCGCGACGGAACGCGCTCGCCGTCCGCGCTGGGAGCGGGCCGTCAAGCGCGCGCTCGACATCGCCGTGGCCGCAACGGTATTGACGCTGACTGCGCCGATTCTCGCCGCGGCCGCCTGGCTCGTCGCCTGGCGCATGGGCCGTCCGGTGCTCTTCCGCCAGCGTCGTCCGGGCGTCGACGAGCGTCTGTTCCAAGTGCTCAAGCTGCGTACGATGCGCGACGCCTGCGACGGAGACGGTCGCCCGCTCCCCGACGAAGAACGCCTCACGCGCCTCGGCCGCCTGCTGCGCCGCTGGAGCATCGACGAACTTCCGCAGCTCATCAACGTGCTGCGCGGCGAGATGTCGCTGGTCGGCCCGCGGCCTCTGCTCAGCGACTACCTCCCGCTGTACAGCGAGCGGCAACGACGCCGCCATTGGGTCCGGCCGGGCATTACCGGCTGGGCGCAGATTCACGGGCGCAACTTGGTTGATTGGGATCGCCGCTTCGAGCTCGACCTCTGGTACGTCCGCAACCGCAGCCTGTGGCTCGACTTGCAGATCCTCGCCAAGACCGCGCTGCGCGTCGTCAGCGGCTCGGGCGTCGCCGCCTCCGCATCCGCCACGCCGGCGCCGTTTGAAGGTTCGCCCGAGGTCCGCGAAGGGGCCTCGATCTAAGACCGATTTCACCGGCCTATTCCAAAGCGCGTTCGACGCCGATATTCCTCTCGTACGGCGCGAGAGATATGTCGTTCCAGAGCCAAGCCTATCGCCGATTCGTCCACGGGATCTACGCCCGTCACAACCACGCGCCGCGCGTTCGTGCCGGGGTCGCCGAAGCCCTGCGCGAGCTCGACGAAGGCGGCTTGGGCGCCGACCTCGGCTGCGGCCCCGACCGGCTCCATCCGCGAATGCTGCGCGTCGACCTGATGCCGGAGGGCGGCCCGGACTGCCGCGCCGATTTGCACCGGCTGCCCTTCCGCGACGGCGCCCTGCGCGTGGTCATCAGCCGCGAAGTCTTTGAGCACTTGGCCGATCCGTGGGAGGCAGCCCGCGAGGTCCGACGGGTGCTGGCCCCGGGCGGCTTGCTGTATCTCCAAACGCCGTTCATCATCGGCCGGCACGCGGGGCCTGACGACTACTGGCGCTTCACGCGCCAAGGGCTGGAACGCCTGCTCGAGCAGTCCGGCCTGCGCATCGAGCGACTGGAGCCGGCGGTCGGCGCGGGCACGGGCATCTATCGCATCGCCGTCGAATTTGCCGCCGCGATCGGCGCCGCCGTCAGCCCCAAAGCCTACCTTCCGGCGAAGGCGGTTGCGGCCGCCGCGTGCGCTCCGTTGCGCTGGTTCGACCACCTCCCGGCTCCGGCGGCGGAAGAGGACCGCATCGCCGGCGGCTTTCTGGCGCTGGCGAGGAGACCCTGAGTTTGCAACCCGAGCAACGCCTGAACCTCGTCCTCTCCTCCGCCGGTCGGCGGGTGGGACTGCTCGAATGCCTCTGGCAAGCCCAGCGCGACCTCGGCGTGCGCGGGGCCGTGGTCGCGGTCGACGCGGGGCTGTCTGCTCCGGCCGCTCAACTCGCCGACGGCTTCCGGCGCGTTCCGCGCTGCGACCATCCGGATTTTCTCCCGTCGGTCGCGGCGGTCGCGCGCGAAGAATCGGCTCGGCTGATCGTCCCGACGATCGACCCGGAGCTGCCGATTTACGCCCGGGCCGCGGCGGCCTTGGGGGACGCGATCGTCGCCGTCTCCTCGCCGGAAACGATAGCCGTCACCCAAGACAAACGGCTCACCCAACAGTGGCTCGGCGAAAACGGATTCCCCGGGGTGCGTCAGACGACGCCGTCTCTCGCCCTGGCTCACCGCGACGCCTGGCGCGGCCCGCTGATCCTTAAGCCCGCACGCGGCAGCGCCTCGGTCGGCGTCCGGCGCATCGAGACCGAGAGGGATTGGCGCTGGATCGAGCAAGCCCCGGTCGACTCGGTGGTGGAAGAGCTGGCGCCTGGCGACGAATACACGGTCCACGTCTACGTTGACCGGCGCGGTCGCGCCATGGCGGCGGTGCCGTGCAAGCGGCTTGAAGTCCGCTCCGGGGAAGTCTCGAAGGGGCTGACGGTGCGCCATGAGCGCTGGATGGAGATCGCTTGCGCGGTGGCCGAGAAGCTTCCCGGCGCATGGGGGCCGCTCAATGTTCAGGGCTTCCTGGACGCCGACGACGTGATTCGGATTACTGAGATCAACCCGCGCTTCGGAGGCGGGTACCCGCTGGCCGACCGGGCGGGCGCGCCGTTCTGCCGGTGGCTGATCGAAGAGACTCTGGGCCGCGAACTCGGGGCCCCGATTGAGGATTGGCAAGACGACCTGGCCATGCTGCGCTACGACGCGGCCGCCTTCACGCCCGGTCGATCGCTGCGGGAAGAGCGCTTCGCGGCGCGCTGAGCGGCATGGCCGGCAAGGCCCGTACCGATGATCCCGTACCCGAATCCGGCGGCCAGGCTGAGTTCCAACGAGCGAAACAGCGGGCTCTTGCTTCGCAAATCGCCCTGGGACCCGGCACTCACGTACCGGGCTCTGACGGACCTGACCGCCGATGATTACTTCACAAACTCGTAGCGGAGCGAACGTAGGCCGAACCGCCCAGCCCCACGAGCCGCCCGTGCATCTCGTACTCGATCTCGACGATACGCTTTACCTGGAGCGGGATTTTGTCCGCAGCGGTTTTCGGGCTGTGGAGCAGGAGACCAGGATCGACGGCTTCTTCGACGCCGCCTGGCGGATCTTTGAGCAAGGCGGTCGAGGCGACATCTTCGATCGGGCGCTCGCTCGCCTCGGGGCCTCCGCCGACGTGCCGCGACTCGTGGCGCTCTACCGTGCACACCGGCCCTCGATCCGGCTCGCTGCCGACGCCGGAGCGCTGCTCGATCGTTGGGAGGGGCCGCTCGGCCTCATCTCTGACGGTCCGGCCGCGACGCAGCGGTCCAAGCTTGGAGCGCTCGGCATCGGCGACCGCTTTCGATCGAAGATTCTAACCGGGGACTGGGGCGCGGAGTTCTATAAGCCGCATCCCCGGGCCTTCATTGAAACTGAGCGGCGGTTGGGCGCCGGCGCGTACGTCTACATCGCCGACAACCCGGCCAAAGACTTCGAGGCGCCCAAGAGGCTCGGGTGGCGGACCATCCGCATCCAACGAGAAAAAGGCCTCTACGCCGAAGTGGAAGGCGTAGAGGCCGATTTCGTGGTTCGGACGCTCGACGGAATCGAGCGGGTTCTGGGCTAGCTAGGCTAGCGCTACTCCGGGCTGACGCCGTCGTTGTTCAGACCGAAGGCGAGACCGGTCGTGGTCGCAACGACCGCGCCCGACACTGCCGCGACCGAGCCGGCCGTGCCCAACTTGCCGATCGACCAGCCGCCGTTCTTGCCGTTGGCCGCGCGCCCGGTACGTCGGCGAGTCTGATCGCGCGTGGTCTTGGAATCGGACTTGGTCTTGGTGTCGGATTTGGCCTCGGAATCGCCCGCCGGTTGCTTCGGCGGCGCGGCCGCCATGGCGAAGGAGCCGGCCGGAACGAGGACCGGAGCTGCGCCGGCGGAGGCGATCAGCAGATCGCCGCGATAGGCCGAGACGACGCGCTCGCCGTCACGTTCGGAGACGACGAACCAGTTGTCTCCCTCGGCGTCCTTGGGCGTCACTTCAAACTCGCCGACTCGCACGGCCATGCGGCTGGACGCCGCGGTTCCGTTGTCGAGGGTCAGTCGGTCGGAGTCGAATCGAGCGCTTGAATCGGCGCGCAGTTCGACGCGGCCGAGTTCGGGGGAAGCCAAGATGGCCAGGGCGTCGGAATCGGTACGGAGCTGGTCGCCCGCGTACAGATTCGATCCGCTGGGGAGCGCGGTCTGGTTGGTCCAAACCGCGCCGTAAACGTCTAGTCCGCCCAGGGGCTGCGCCGCGAAGCCGGGCAGCGTCAGGGTCAGAGTCAGAAACAGGGTCAAGATTCCTCGGTGCATCGTGAAAGGTCCTCCGCAGTGGGTCGTCAAGTCGGCAAATGCTGGTGGATCGGGCCTCTAAAGCAGGGGGCGGCCGACCGCTCTCAAGACATATCGACCCGACCTGGGCAGACCCTTAGCGAGTTGTAGGAATCACGCAGGGGGGCTTGAAAACGGTTTGGGCGAGGCCTGTCGTCAAGGGCGGTTGCGGCGGCGGGTCTTCGCTCGTGGTCTGCGGACGGTTTCTGTTAGATGCGCGTCCGACCTTTGAGGACCTGCACTGCCATGGTCACGAAGATAATCGGCCAGATCACCAACCCGATCACGACATCGACCAGAATATCCAGCGGATAGTCCAGCCAATAGGCGCCGGCCCCCAACAGTGCCGCAGCCGCCAGACCGACGCCAAGCATTCTGGTCGAAGTCCACGAGCGCGCCGACTTTAGCCACAACGGCAACTCATACCGCTCCAGCCACCAGCCAATCGAATACCAAACGAGGATGACCGGAAGCGCCCCAACCCACCAGTCCGCCGGTTGCGGCGATCCACCCCACACAAACAAGAGGAGCGGCGAGTTCAGCGCTATCGCGATCCGTTCCCCCGGATGTACGGTCCGGACAAGATCGAAGCCTTCGATCTCGATCGGCCAAGCCCACAGCGCTAGGGCGGCGTAGACGGCCAAACTGATCGCGGGCAACGTCCGGGCCCAAGCCCAACGGAGCGACTCGCTCTTGATCAAGCGCCTCTCCGCATCTACCGTAGCCAGCCAGAACTTGTCCTCTGCTTCGTTCGTCCCTAGCTCTGTTTGCTCTTCGGGTCCGACGTCTTCTGCACTCTCTTCATCTCTGTCGGCGTACAAGCAACGGCCGCCGAGGTACCAGATTCCGCGCTTGTTGATGTCCGCGCGGACGCGGACGTTCTCGCTCAGACGATCCAGTTCGACTTCGCCGAAGTCCTCCGTCTCCAAGACCGAGCCGCCCAGATCCTCTGCAACGTGCGTCTCAATCTGATGCCGGAGGTCTTCATGGCTCAGGGCCGTACAGCCGACCCACTGATAGTAGCCGACGGGATGAGGCGCCCCTGCCGCGACCTCAAGCGTTCGAGGATCCACCTCGACGTGAATCCGCACCATCCGCTTCATGGCGCAATTCTTGAGAGCAAAGCCAGACTCCCTACCGTTTCAGCCTCTCTAGGAGCAACCTACCCCCCGGGGATCGTGCGGATCGGGCGCTCGGATTGGTCGCGCCGAATTCCGTGTTGCTCTTCGAGATCCGAGATGCGCTTGCTCATTCGCGTCATCGCCTGCTCGACGGGATCGGGCAAGTGACCGTGCTCGAGCATTTCCCACTCGTCGTCGCCCACAGTTACGCCCTTGACCGCCACGATGCGTCCCGGTACGCCGACCGCGGTCGCATGATCCGGCAGGTCTTTCACGACGACCGATCCGGCGCCGACCTTGGACCAATCGCCGAGCGTGATCGCGCCTAGTACTTTGGCGCCTGATCCGACTACGACGTGGTTGCCCAAGGTCGGATGCCGCTTGCCTCGATCGTGGCCCGTGCCGCCCAGGGTGACGCCCTGGTAGAGCAGTACGTCGTCGCCGATGACCGTCGTCTCGCCGATCACGACGCCCATGCCGTGGTCGATGAAGAAGCGTCGACCGATCTGTGCGCCGGGGTGAATCTCGATCCCCGACCACCAGCGCGAAAACTGCGACACCAGTCGCGCGATCAGAAAGAGCCGCCAGCAGTAACAGCGGTGCGCGATGCGATGCAGCACGACGGCGTGCACGCCGGGGTAGCAGAGCAGCACCTCCAGGGTGCTGCGCGCGGCCGGGTCATGTTTGAATGTCGCCTCGATCGAGTCCCGAATCTCACGGACCATAGGAAGTCTTCCCCTGAACTGATGACGCTACGGAAAAAAGGATGCGCGAACGCCGACCGTTTTAGGCCGGCCGGATACAGGCGCAGTCGCGTCGGGAAGCCGTCAAGACCACTTCAGGCTAGGAGAGGTTTCTGGGGATGTCAACGCAGGCGGCATGCGTTTAGGCTTGCTTGCGTCGTCGGAAGAAGGCCAGTGCCGCGAGTCCGGCCAACGACAACGTGACGGTCCCCGGTTCCGGCACCGCGGCGGCGTCTTCGCCTACCGCCCGGATCATGAAGACGCCGCCGGGAGTGAACACGTCGCCGGGCTGTTGGATCGTCGAGCCGCCGAGGTTGCCGAGATCGATGTCGGACTGGCTGCTGCGAACGACCCAACTGGTGTTGTTGGGACTGACGCTGAGGTCGCGGTAGGCTCCGAACGAGCTCGTGCCGGTACCCCGAGCGTTGATGCGGACGCCGGCGAAGAACGTCGAGCCGGCCGAGACGAAAACGGGCGTCGGCAGAACGAAGTCGACGAAGATGCCGGTGTTCGAGTTCGACACGACCCCGGCGACGCTCCCCAGCAGGAGTCCGTCGAAAGGGTTGCGGTCGCCGTTCGGGTCGCTGAAGACGACCGCCGTGACGGCGGTTCCGTTCGCTGGACCGGTGCCGGTCGCGTCACCGAAGGCGACTCGAACGGTCGTGATCGATTCCGAGCCGGCGATCGATTCGAACGCATTGAGCCAGATGATGTCTTCACTGAAGCCGCCGAATCCGGATTCGGGCGTGCCGTCGTCGTAGGAGAGGACGGCCGCGGAGGAGGCGGAGATCGACAGAGCGGAGAGAACGAAGAGGTGACGGAGTGTGCGTTTCATCGGGGAATACGATCCTTACGGCGGCCCTCGGAGGCCTTGCGGCGGGCCCATGGCCCTTTGGGCGAGCGTCCGCTCACTCTCGATTGAAAGCGCCGCGCCCGAGCGGGCGACAGGCGGGCTTTGGCGGGAATCGTCGGCGGAAGACGCCTTAGGGCCCCCAGTACTTCCTCGCTACCGCCCTGGGCAGGCTAGCGCGGACGACGCCCTATGAATACGGTCCTCGGGGTGCGCTCGTCGAGCGTCTCCTCGTCGACCGTGCGCGCCTCGAAGCCGGCGCCGACCAAGGCAGCGGACCACTCGGCTTCGCTGAACACGCCGATGCGATGCGTCTCATGGACGGAACGCACGACGCCCTGCGCATCCTTGAGCAGGAAAGAGTAGTCCGTCAGCGCCCAGGAGTCCTCGGGGTCGGGGTCGCGCGTCCACTCCAAGTAGCGAACTCCGCGCCCGTCTGGAGCGTCGCATCCGCCGTGTTCAGTCCCCTCCTCAAACGTCTCGCGCGTAGCGTCCGGAACGAGGACCGCCGTCCCGCCCGGTCTACAGTGCGTGAACGCCGTCTCCGCCAACTTGTGCAGGTCCGCGAGGGTCGTCATGTAGTCGACCGCGTCGTGAACGAAGACGGAGTCGAATTCCCTGCCGAGGCGAAGCGTGCGCATGTCTCCGGCGAGATGCTCGCACTCGGGGTTCAAGGCACGCGATACGTCGAGCATCTCTTCGGAGAGGTCGACCAGCGTCAGGGCGAATTCGCGCTTGAGGTAGAAGGCGTTGTGCCCGCCGCCGCTGCCCAATTCCAAGACTTCGAGGCCCTGGAGCAGACCGCCGAAGTAGGCGGCCTCTTCGACGTAGTCCTCGACCGGAGAGATCAGAGGCCACCACTCGGCCAACTCCCCGTAGAAACGCAGCTTGCCTGTCGGCTCGCTCATCGCGTTCTTATCCTAGCCCTTCACATCCGTAACTCAGAGCCGCTTTCGA
>JGI12316J15310_10000039_pt20 | contig 78065 bp, 54 predicted proteins | sample MarCyaLeptolynsp_FD_15310 | JGI IMG/M metagenome (IMG submission 15310) | reverse complement strand
TGGCGCAAAACTGATTGATGTCCCAACCATGCTAGCTTGGGCACGGAGTATGACCTGGAAAGGGATCCATCCCATCGTTGAACTCAGTCGTAAAGTTTATCAAACGGGAATTTCCCTGACTAAAAAGCAGATGCAACCGATTGAAAATCGTCTAGAGCGTCATCCCTTGTTACCCAATTGGGACATCTTAATTCGTCCAGCCTAATTGGTATTTTCTTTCTCAGAAATCACCTTGAGTCTCGATCGATGAAAATATAATATCGAAGACGCGACTTTCCTCGTTCCCAAGCAGAGTATAGGAACGCAGTTATCGCACTACATTTGGGCTTTGTGTTTTCCTTAAGTTGACACCAATGGTCTTGTGCCAATCCTGGCTCTATCGGATCGGCATAAGACGCAATCCACGACGGGGTTTGAGGACGTTCGTGACAGGGGAGCTTCGCGAGGGCACCCCTTGTGGGTGCCCCTACGGTTGAATGGGGAGCAACAGAGTCGCTTCAAGCTGCTGCAGGGCGGTGATTTTTTCCAGGATGTTGACGCGGGTGTAGATGTCGCTCAGTTCGAGGGGATAGGACATGTCCAGCACTCGCATCGTGCCGCAGCAGCTGTGGATGTAGGCGCGCACTTGCTGCCGCGCTTGCTCTACCTGGTCATCGATTTGAGCGTCGATTTCGTCTGTAGTTTGGGGGGAATTGTTTTGGGCAGCATGGTTCTGGGGAGCATGGTTCTGGGGGGAACTGTTCTGGGGGGAACTGTTCTGGGGAAAGGGTTCGGACGGCAAACCCGCAATCTGCGACCATTCCAGTTCCAGGGTCTGGCAGATGCGGACGAAGTTTTTGCGGTCGATGGGTTTGCCGTTGAAGAATTTGTTGATGGTTTTGCGGCTGAGTTGGACTCTGGTCATCAGGTCTTCCCGGCTCCAGGCGCGGTCGGTCAGGGCCCGTTCTGCTTGTTCGATGCCGGGGGGTTGGGCGGTCAGCGATCGCGATGCCATGGTGTTGCTATCTAGAACCTGGGTTCATTTTAATGGCAGAAAGCAGAGGGCAGGAGGCAGGAGGGTCTCAAATGGATCTGAATGGGGTCTGAAGTGGGAGGGTTTGGGGATATTGGGGGGGCTGTAGTGGCGGAGCAGGTGGCGCAGAATAGAGTCAGAAAGGGTGTTTGAGAAGTATTGGATCCTCCCTAGCTCCCCTTGAAAAAGGGGGGAATTACGGTCAAAAGTCCCCCTTTTTAAGGGGGATTTAGGGGGATCTGAGATATTTTGCTCCCTTGTAGGGCTTTTCAAACATCCTCTGAGAGGGACGGGTTCTCTTTCAATGACCCGTTTGATGACCTAAGTTTGATGACTCCAGGATGAGGAGAATGAGGCAGCAGTTGGATCTGGATCGTAAAACTGACCCTCGCTCTGTTCGACGGGTGGCGGCGTTTTATCCGGTTTTGATGGTGGTGGTGGTTTTGACGCTGCTGGCTGGGGGGGTAGCGCTGTGGCTGGCGGCGCTGGCACCGCTTTCGCCGCCGCAGGATCGGATTTTTGAGAGCGCGATCGCAACCTGGCAAATGGGCGTGGGGGCTATCTTTGGTTTATTAGGCAGTAAGGCAGCAGGGGGGCTGCCGCCAGAGGAAAACTGATGTTGGCGATCTGATGCTGGCGATCCGATGTATTGTACTCAGATGAATACACTCAAATAAGTAGTGCATTCGATCTAATATTAAGAAATTGTCGTCAAAAAAACAGTTTTATTACGGAGAAAGATCGTGTAAAGTCCAACGATTTTCCGTACCATTGCTCAGGTAACTGACCCGGAGGTTCGGTCATCTTGGGATTATGCGATCGCAACCGACTTCAGGGAACCATCCTGGTACAGGCCACCGATTGCAAATGACTTGAACAAGTCTTTTGAACCGGTCAACACGAGGATACAACGCGACCGAATTGCTGTTTCGTGAGTTTGAGGTGCGATCGCCGTAGATTTGACTGACGAGAGCGCGTATCAAGGTGTGCATGTGTGTTGTTGAGGGTGGGGGATAGAGAGCACAAACAGTCTCTCTACCTCACCCTTCTTTCTTGGCAAGAATAAACTTTTGTCGTGCTGATGGCCCAATATGCGGTACGATACCCCAGGAGGTAGCCCAAGCTGCCACCAATCAGGATCTGAGAACAATGATTTCGGAGCATCCTTGCGCCAAACGATCGCGATAACGTTTCAGATCTGCTAACTGAGCTGATGGATATGGTTGCACATATGTCTGACTGGTACAACGATTGCGTCTTTTACGAGATTTATCTTCGCAGTTTTCAAGACTCGGATGGCGATGGCATTGGCGATCTTAAAGGGATTACCAATCGACTTGACTATTTTCAGGATCTGGGAATTGATGCCATCTGGATTACGCCTTTTTTTGAGTCTCCTCAAGTCGACTTTGGTTACGACATCAGTAACCATAAAGCCATTGACCCGCAATATGGAACGATGGCAGACTTTGAGGAGTTGATTGCAGAAGCAAAGACCCGCAATATCAAGGTTATCGTTGATATTATTCTTAATCACACCTCAGACGAACATCCTTTGTTTCTAGAATCGAGAAGCTCGCGCCAATCACCCAAACGAGACTGGTATATTTGGAAAGATGCCAAAGCCGACGGTAGCCCCCCCAATAACTGGGAAGGTTTTGAGCATTCTTCCTGGACGTTCGACGACAAAACCCAACAATATTACTATCATTTCCACTATCCGCAGCAACCAGACCTGAACTGGCGCAATCCCAAAGTTGTGGAAGAGATGTTCAGCATTTGCGACTTCTGGTTAGATAAAGGAGCAACAGCACTGCGGTTGGATGCAATCAATTACCTGGTTGAAGATCCAGACTTTCGCGATAATCCGATTGTGGGCGAGACTCCCAGCCATCTCCGTAATATTTTCCAGTTCGATCAGGATCCGATTCACAACATTAACCACCCTGAAAATCATGTCTTACTGAAACAGCTGCGCAAACACGTCCAGGACAACCACGACGGCGATCCATTGCTGATTGGTGAGATTTGGATTCCCACGGTTAACGATCTGTTGCAATATTACGGTGATAATGGCAACGAGCTGCAGCTGCCTTTTAATTTCTTTTTGAGCGCCATTCCTGAACTAACTGCGACTTCGGTACGCGAGTGCGTCGATCGCTTTGACCGTACCCTGGGCGATCTACCGACGACGGTGTTGCTCAGCAATCATGATTTTCCCCGCTCGACTACGCGCTATTTTGCGGCAGAACATTCTGACCAGGCAGCCAAGTTAATGGCGACTCTGCTCCTGACTCTGCGCGGTATTCCCTTCATCTATTATGGCGAAGAGCTGGGGCTGCGTGATGTGCCGCCGCAAACTCTGGAGGAGGTAAAAGACCCGCGGGGTCGATTGCGCTGGCCCGATTACAAGGGCCGCGATGGCTGCCGTCGTCCTATGCCCTGGAGTTCAGCATCGCAAGGGGGATTCACTACGGGCGAACCGTGGTTGAAGCTGGGGCCTGATTATCCGCAAAACAATGTCGAAAGCCAGAAGGCAGAGGCAGACTCTGTTTTCAATCATTATAAGGCTGCGATCGCGTTGCGTCGTCGCACGCCAGCCTTGCGGCGAGGCAAACTGACCCTGCTGGGCACTGACCCCAACGTACTGGCCTATTTACGGGAATATGAGGGAGAAGCGGTTGCGATCGCGCTCAATATTGACCCCAATCCTCGCAGCTATTCGCTGGAATTGCCCGCCCACCTTCAAGGAAAGTCACTTAAACCTGTTTTCTCTAACTATCCCATTAAGCAAACGCCCCAAACTGGCACTGAGATCAGTTTGTCCCCCTTTGAAGCAGTAGTCATCACCCTGGACGCTCGATCTTGATCGAGACCCAGGTTACGTCAGGGCAAGAGTGGCAAACAAATAAGGAACAAGAATTAAATAAAATGAGGATCTTGTAGGAGCGAATGGCACTTACTTAAGCGTAGGATGGGCAAAGCAAAGCGTGCCCATCAGAGAGCCTGTGATGGGCACAGACATAGCCCTTTGCCCCCATCCTACTGACCAGTTTCCAAACTGATGTTATCTGCTTATGTAAGTGCCATTCTTCTGTGGGGGCAATCCCTTGCGATCGCCCTGATATGACAGGGTACCCACAAGGGGCACCCCTACAGATTGACAAACTTATTAAATTCTCATTCCTCAAGATTCTGGGCGCGTGTGAGTAAAACCCACGCGCCCAAAATTTTTACTTCTCCACCAGTAGTCCTATCGCTTAGGACAGAACCAAAAGCTCAACACCAGATTGAGTCAACCTTCCCCTTCGACCTTCTGCCCTCTGCCTCCTGCCTTTCCTTTCGGCCTTCTGCCCTCTGCCTCCTGCCTTTTGCGATAGAAAGACTGATATCACAATAGCCAAGATCGTTAGGACAGACAATGCACTACGCACGCTCTCAATTTTGTCTTCAGCAAGGAAAATAGGAAATAAATATCGCTTCATCCCAGCTTTACAATTTTGGCCTCTACTTCACCAAAACTTGAAGTGCTGACGCAGGATAGAATCCGCACGAATACTTGCCTGATCTTTGTTTAAAGATTTTGCAAAGAGAACAACATTGAGTACGATTACTGTGTTCTGTTATCTATCACCAGGTTTAGTCTGTAAACAAGGAAAGCTTTGATTGCTAGTACAGGTTTGTGGAGGGCAAGTAAAACATGAAATCTTCTCAAGTGGGTCTACCCGGTGAAACGTTTTTATGTGACTGCTGGCCATCTACTCGCCTCAGCGACCTCTTTGAGCGGGTGGCCAATACAAGGACAGTAACAAGTGCTGACCGGGCTGTGCTGCTGGCTGCGTTGTTTAACCCGCTGACCCCAAAGAAGGAACTGCGCGTCATCGATCGTCTCAGTCGCGCTATCTATAAAGGTAAAGTAAAAATGGAGGAAGATAGCCATTTTTCCGCACTGTAGCTAGTGATTGCATTTGAACTTGTTCTTGGCCAGTTGATGTTAGTCATGGTTCAGGATGAATGGAACAGCTGATTTCTGCATTGCGGGTTCCAGTTCATTCATTCAGGACCAAACGAGCAATTTTATCTAACTTGACACCCAAAACTTGAAGCCTCCCATCTGCAGACGGGAGGCTTGGTTTTGCTTCTGACTTTACTCGCGATCGCATGCTGTCGCAGAGCTAATCCAGAAACGGCCTGGCTTATTGGTTGACGGTTGTTTCCTCGTCCAGCAATTTGCCTAATGTTGCCAATACGGAGCTTCTGAGATCGGCAAGGGATTGAATATCCGGTCTGGATAACAATAGCGCTTGAATCTCGAGATTCAGTCTTTGGGCAACATCTGTCATTTGTTTCCTATCTTGTTCGCCAAGAGACTGCTGTTCAGCGGACAGATTGCTTTGTGTAGTCATCATAATTCCCTAATAGCGCATTCCTGTGTTTGACACTACAAGTGTACTTCTGACTACAATAGCCAGCGTGTGAGTTCGATCGGTCAATGATGATGATAGAGATCCGCCAAATTGCGGATATGGATCGCAATTTTTAGTGATTTGTACTGAGAAAATTTGCGATCGCGATCGTGGCAATCTCCTAAAAAATATGATATAGAACGGAGCGCGGACAACACTGATACACACAAACACACATCTCGCTCTGGTCAGCAAGTCCGCAACAATAATTGCAGTAGTTGCGCCAAACGCAACGTTCTATTCGTTTTTGCTTCAGTATTTATCTCTATCCCGATCTGCCATCGACCCGGGGATAGAAATAGACAAATCAGCAGTCTCGAGCGCTGTGTCATCCCATCAGAGACATCAATAGGTAGACACAATAAATAGTGCATTTCAATTGTCTGAAATCCTTACAATTCAAGCATTCCCAAAACTCGCTATATACAATTTATTTTGTACAGGTCCTTAGGTTTCGGAACGATCGAAGCAGTAAATGGCTATTTCTATCTCTGCAGACTTGAAAATTCGGATTTAAAGAGCAATAATGAATCTACAGTCACTTTTCCCAACTGTTCCCTAACAACCAAAAGGCAAGCCAATGCAATTTCCAACTAGTCACTGGAGTTGCTATTGGCTCCCTTGCAGATGAGCGGTCAGAGTTCAGTTAGCGCCAGTGCAACGCGTCGCGAATCCTTTGGGTTTGCGGCGCGTTGTGCGACTGGGAATTTGCCAGTTTGCATTTTGCATGACCCAGCTTATGTTTGGCATAACCCCAGCTCATGTTTGCATAACCCCAGCTCATGTCACCATAGAGGCAAAACAATCAGAATCACAAGATATGGACGTATTCAGCTGGAGCATAATGGGGTTGTCTTTGGCCATCTGGTTGGGGTTATGGCTCGGTCGCGGTCAGTTCTGGAAAACCGATCCGCAACTGGAGCGCTGGGCAGAACAAAACGCAACAGCAGGGAAAAACAGCCAGCCATTGGAACCAGAGCAGTGGCCTGCTGTGGGGGTGGTCATTCCAGCACGCAACGAGGCAGATTTGCTGCCGCAGACACTGCGATCGCACCTGCAACAAGACTATCCTGGGAACCTGACCATCGTCCTAGTGAATGACCAGAGCACAGACGGCACCGCCCAGGTAGCCCAACAGGTGGCCCAGAGCTTGGGAAAAAGCAAACAACTCCAAATTGTTGAGGCCGATCCTTTACCATCAGGCTGGACAGGCAAACTCTGGGCCATGGAACAAGGGATCCGCCAGATCCAATCCCTGGATCCTTTACCTGAATACGTATTATTCACTGATGCTGATATCGAGCACCCTACAACCACTCTACGCCAGCTGGTCATCAAAGCAGAACGAGAGAATTTGAGCCTTGCATCCTTAATGGTGCGGCTGCGATGTGTCACCTTCTGGGAACACATCTTAATTCCCGCCTTTGTCTTCTTCTTCCAAAAACTCTATCCCTTCACCTGGGTCAACGATCCCCACAAACCTGTTGCAGCCGCAGCAGGCGGCTGCATCCTGATCCGCCGCAACGTGTTAGAAGAAATTGGGGGTCTTCAAGTCATTCGACAAACCCTCATTGATGATTGTGCGCTCGCCAAAGCCGTGAAATGCAAAGTTGCAGCACAAGCTGAAACTGATAATTCTCCCCATCCTGGAACCAGGCGCATCTGGTTAGGACTCAGCGACTCTACCCACAGTCTGCGACCCTACCCAACTCTAGCCTCCATCTGGAACATGGTCGCTCGAACCGCCTTTACGCAATTAGAGTACTCGCCTGTCTTATTATTAGTCACATTAGCAGCCATGACCCTGATCTATCTAGTTCCTCCCATTGGAGCGATTCTGGGCACGATTGCTGGCCGCTGGGACATTGCAGCCATTGGGACGTTGACCTGGCTACTGATGTCTCGTTTGTACTGGCCAATGGTACGGTTTTACCGTTGTTCTTCTGTATTGGCACTTTGCTTGCCTGCAATCGCACTACTCTACACACTCATGACCGCAGACTCAGCCCTCCGCCACTGGCAGGGACGCGGCGGTGCCTGGAAAGGGCGCACCTATGAGTTGAGGACAGAGGATTGAGGACGGAGGATTGAGGACGGAGGATTGAGGACAGAGGATTGAGGACGGAGGATTGAGGACAGAGGATTGAAGAAAATAATCGAGATTCTTCTTCTGGTTCCCCGCTCCCGTCACCTCCTCTGCTCCCGTCACTTCCCCTGCTCCCGTCACCTCCTCTGCTCCCGTCACCTCCCCTGCTCCCTGCCTCCCATCCTCTCAATGGTGAGTTTTCTCCTTAACCTGAGCCTTGTTCTCTGAGATTAATTGGCGAATTTTTTCGCGCAAGACATCGCTGATTGTCCGTTCCTGCTGCCGACAAATCGCTATAAGGGCAGTATGTTCTTCATCAGAAACTTTGATATGGAGATCTTTCATCGTTGAACGCTGTTGAAGGACAGCCCTGCACCTGCCGAGGCCAGCAACAGCAGGCAAAAAGGGACAAAAAATTGAGTGGATTTGCAAAACGAGTTCGATCGTTTCATCAGAAAAAACTATCAAACTCATTTTTCCCAGAAATCGACCGACCAAAAGCATTGCTCTTTGAGGCTATTTTGAACCCTTAACCTGATTCCAATAGACCTCTGGCAACAATTGCCCATTACAGCTCGCGACGCATTTTGTGGCATTAGTCAACGGAGGGATGAATTGGAACCTGGGGCTTTCGGCCCCAGGTTCCAATTCATCCTGAATAAATTACCAACGCCCAGTTTGTTGACGAGTTATGACAATATACCTATATTGTACAAATATTGTACATCGGGTGCGATAACAGGCGGTCACAGCCTCAATCCCTGCTTGACTGCCAGAGAAGTTGACGATCCCGTGTGCCCCTAGCCGCGGGAAGACAAAACCAGTATGCTAGAGCGCAATTTGGATATAAGGACGTGAGCGGATGAACTTGTGCAAAGACGCGTTAGAAATTCTCAAAGAAACCAGTCGGACATTCTATATTCCTATCAGTCGGTTGCCGCCAGTATTGCAAGAAGCAGTTGCCTCTGCGTATCTGTGCATGCGCGCCATTGATGAGATTGAAGATCATCCCGATCTAGATAACCTGGTCAAGGCCCAGCTGCTCCAAACCATTAGCCTGTCTCTACAAGCAGCAGTCGATCGCTGTGAAATCGATCCCTTCTCTTTAGCCTGGGGCACCCACCAGAACGAACTCCCAGAAGTATCGGTCCGGGTAATGGAATGGGCCATGCTGCCCTCCAAAACCATCGCACCCCGCATTTGGGATGCCACCGCAGCCATGGCCGATCGGATGGCAGCCTGGGCCACACGTAACTGGGAAATCCATACAGAAGCCGATCTCGATCGCTATACGTTTGGAGTTGCTGGTGCCGTCGGACTGTTGCTATCAGACCTGTGGGCCTGGTACGACGGCACGCAAACCAGTCGCAGACAAGCCGTCGGTTTCGGCCGCGGCTTGCAATCCGTCAACATTCTTCGCAATCATCGCGAGGATCTGAGCCGTGGCGTTAGCTTCTTCCCCGACGGCTGGGATGCAGATAAAATGCAACGTTATGCCCGACGCAATCTGGCTCTAGCCGATGCCTATACAGAAGCCCTGCCATCTGGCCCTGTCCTGGACTTCTGCCGTATTCCCCTGACCCTGGCCCACGGTACGCTGGATGCTCTGGCTGGAGGCAAAGAAAAGCTCAGCCGCAGCGACGTGCTTGCCCTGATTGCCCAGGTTACGTCGGGTCGTTAAACAGAACCTCATACCCAAAGGCTAGCCCAACTGCATCAGCCCCCTGTTGATGAATTGGACACACAACAGCGGGCTGGAAAACAGCAGAAGAACAATATCAAGTTTGCTGCCTTGATATCGTTATTGTCGGTTGGGTTACTCTGCGAGAAGGCTTGCGCTACGCAGACTCAACCCAACCTACTGCTTTGACACAACTAAAATTGTGTAAATTTATAGTTGGCACTTTAGTGCTTCCAGGGTCTCTCGAGTAAGGATTATAGCCTTTTCGACAACCTGACTCTATTGCACCAAATGAGCTATGTCATTCTACTACCAGCTTCAGGCCTCCTGTCTCCTGCCTCCTGCCCGATAACCCCTCATCCTTCAACCTCCTTCCAACCGGCAATCGCTGCCACCAGAATATTAACCGCAGGATGGTCGATCGCTTGCGTGAAGGCTTCAGTTCCAGCAGCTTTCAGCGCCCCCACCAGCCGCGCCTTCAGAGTGGGTTGGCGCTCGATCGCTTCAACGACCTTAGTAGCAACCGTCATTTGTCCCGGTAAAGTCGTCGCCGGATACGTTTGCGACAGCTGCTCCAGGAGCTGCTGGATCTCCTTAGCTGTCGCCACCAGGTCAGGTTTCTCAGCCGCGTAATTATGTTGAATGCCGATCTGGTCGCCCTTGACAACACCAGCAACATTAGACTGAGTGCCCCGATTGCCGACACTAGCAACAGGAGCATTGAAGATATTCTGCGTTTCGGGTTTGGAAGATTCTGGCATAGTCAAAGTGATGGTATTTTCCACGGTAACGGGTCTTTGCCGCATTCTAGCAAGAGTTCGATATAGCACTACGGAAGATAGATGAGGACATAACAAAAAGCGCAAAACCAAAGTGAGTCAATCTTTCCCTCTGCCTTCTGCCCTCTACCTCCTTTCTTTTGCTTACTTTGACCAGGAGCGCCGCCAGTGGAAGAATCCGGCCAGCCAATCTTCCAGACGATGGTTGCGTTTTAGGCGTCGTTTCTGCCACTGGGCGGCAGTTTGGCGGTAGAGATCGGAAAGAGTCGGTGACGGACAGGGTAGGTTGGCGATGGCGTCAATTTTCAGACGCTGTTGCTGGGCTAGTGCGATCGCACCAACCCATTCCGCCACATCCGGCCCTACCAGTTGCGCTCCCAGAATACGGCCCTGACGATGGACGATCAATTTGCAAAATCCAGCCATATCGCCGCGCAACTGCGCCCGATCGCTACTTTGTAACGCCTGCTTCAGTACCCAGGCATCCTCTCCATAGCGTTGCTGAGCCTGGTCTTCTGTCAACCCCACCCAGGCCAACTCCGGATCGGAAAAAACCGTTCCAGGCACGGTCAGAGCATTGGCTCTGTGGCGGGGCCAGAACAGGGCATTCTTCACCGCAACACTAGCTTCGTAACGGGCCCGTTGCAGCGAAGCATAGGTGTCGCTGGGGGGCTGACCGCAGACATAAATCTGACGATTCGTCGTCTGGAGCTTGTCGTTCAGCAAAATATGGTTGTGGGTTGGCTGCACTCCCACAGCTGCTAAATTGAGCCCAGTCAGGTCTAACTGCTGGCCCACAGCCAGAATAATCTCGTCGGTTTCTAGCTCCCAGTCGCCTACCTGGATCCATTTCTTGTCTGCTAGTGGCTTGACTTCCAGTACCCGACTGTGGGTGAAGACCCGTACGCCCTCCATTTCTAACTGAGCCTGAATCCATTGAGCCGCTTCCGCGTCCAGTCGAGGTAAGATCTGGGGACTGCGAACCAGCAGGGCCACCTGACAGCCTAAGCGGGAGAAGGTTTGGGCCAATTCTGTCGCTAAGGGGCCATCGCCCATTACCGCTAACCGTTGGGGGCGTTCGGGGCGCTTGGCCAGTTGGCCCAGGGTCTCGGTGGTACAGTAGCCCGTGATGTGCAGGCCATCAATTGCAGGGATAGTGGAGCGGAGGGCGGGGGCAATCAGATAGGCACGCGATCGCAACGGTCTGCCTTCTACCACAAAGGCAGGCTGAGGTCGGCGACAAAATTCACCCGCTCCCACAATCGTATCGACCCCCTGACTGGCCAGGACAGCCAGTGCATGCCGATCTAACACTCGCTTGGCAGTGCCCTCAGCCCACTGCCAAACCCGCACCCAATCCACTGCTCCAGGGTGCCAGTCCCTGTCCTGCTGCGCGCCTGAAAACAGTTCCAGACTATCAGCCATGCGACACTGCTGTAACAACCGTCCCACTTGATTTAAAGCCAGACGGAGATTGGTACCCATTTCACCGCTGATAGTTTCTCCTCCAGGGGGTTCCACCAGAGCCACTCGCGCCTTGAGTGCCGCCGCCGCCGCCGCCGCATACCGTCCTGCTGCGCTGCCTCCAACGATCGCTAAATCGTATTCAACGGTCATGGTTCATTGTTGAGGGTTCGGAGTTCATTGTTGAGGGTTGATTGATGATTGTTTTTTATATCAATTGGACTCAGATATGCAATTGATGAAATTGGTTGACTTAGATATGCAATTGATGAAATTGGTAGAATGACTGCCCAAATGGGACGCTTTCCCAGTCAGCCTTTCTTCACTCCAAAATCGGCAATCTAAAATCCAAAATGGTATTGACATTTTCAAGCATAAGGGCAAGGAGTGCATGCTTTAGCTAAGTAGGATGAGAAAAGAACGAATACCCGTGCCCATCTTAATTTTGTGCTGGGCACGCTCCGCTTTGCCCATCCTACCTGACAAATTATTAAATTCTCATTCACGACTGGGAAGGTTATTTTGAAAGCCTTGCTGAGCAAGGCTTTCAAAATAACCCATTTTTCCGGTCTGGCAGGAAGAAATGGGGGTTAGCGCCCCCTTAGGGGGCGCTAACCTTCCAAGTCGTGTCTCATTCCTAAAAGAAAGGAGGGCTTGTTTTAGCGAGTAGATGTTGGATCCAGTGCTGCGGTCTATTTCTGTGTGAATGTCCAAACGCCATCCCAATCTTCGGGGATGCCTTTTTCCATGAAGTGTTTGATTCGCTCCAGATAGAGGGCCGCTGTGGCATCAGAAGGATCTTTCACCAGCACCTGAGCAAAGGATGCTCTGGCCTCGGTTAGCGCTCCCTGACGGTAATAGGTCAGCCCTTGCCTGAAATCTGCTTGAGTTTGGAGTTTGAGCGCTTTCACGGGTTCTATTTCTGCATCCAGGACTTCGTAGACGTCAATGGGTTCGCTCCGCCCTTTGACAATGGCTCGATCCAGAAACCGCAAGTTGTATTGTTCGGGATTGGTCAGATATTCGTAAGTTTGCTGCGAAATTAAGAGCAAGACGCCATAGTATTTGGTCAGTCCTTCAATACGAGAGGTCAGGGTAACGTTGTCGGATAGGGCATCTCCTTGCATTCGATGTTCTTCTCCCACCATACCGACCATCATGGAGCCGACATGAATCCCAATGCCAACCCTGATCGGCAGCTGACTGGCGGCTTCTCGTTCCTGATTGTATTCGCGCACCTGCTGCAGGTGGGCAATACCGGCTTTCACTGCATCGTCTGCACCATCGGGGAAAACGGCCATCATGCCATCCCCCATGAATTTCACCACCAGGCCATGGTTGCTGCGAATTTCTGGGCTGACATAGCCCAAATAAGCATTGACAAAATCAAAACTTTCCTGGGGAGTCATGTTTTCTGATAAGGCGGTAAACGACCGAATATCGCTAAACATGATCGCCATAATCTTGCTGACATGGTCGCCAAGGGTCACTTCTGTAATGCTGTCTTTACGGAGGAAGCGAAGATAGTCGTGGGGAACGAAGCGACCATAGGCTTGTAATAAGGCTTCGAGTTTCTGGTTCGCAGCGGTGAGATCTTGTTCGCGGGCTTTGACGGCATCAACCATATGGGTAAAAACCCGTGCCAGTTGGCCAAGTTCATCACTGCGCTCTGCAACTGCGGTCAAGCTTTCGGGTTTGAAGGCATTTCTCTCGACTGCTGTTGCAGCTGTAGTCACTTTATCTACTTGCTGAATGTACTGTGCCTGACGCAGATTTTCAGCCTTGAGTAGAGCTTCAGCTTCCTGGCGTTTTAAGAAGTTGTTATACGCTCTGGAGTGGTAGCGAATACGGGCTATGAGTTCAACCCGATCGGGCAGTTTCACCAGATAGTCATTCGCGCCCAATTCAAATGCTTTGGCTTTAATGACGGGTTCTTCTTTGCTGGAGAGGACAATGAGCGGGATGTGACAGGTGGGTGCATTTTTGGAGCGTAGAAAACGTACAAGGAGTAACCCATCCATTTCAGGCATGACCAGATCCTGCAGAATCACAGTTGGCTGAAACGCTTTGGCGATTTTCAGAGTTTGGGTGGGATCGCTGCAGTAATGGAGAGTAATATCGGATTCTGACGCTAACATGCGACGCACAGCTTCGCCAATCGCAGGTTGATCGTCGATCAGGAGCACATTAAGGGGATCTTCCATACAATCAAGCTTGCAAAGTATTTAATATAGAGGGGAAAAAATTAAGGTGTAGCAGATTTGGAAGAAGGCAGACAGTAGAAATTAAGGCAGAGGGCAGAGGGGAAACAATTTGAAATGCTACGCCCGGACAAAGCCCTACAAAATTCAGAAGTTTTCAACTCCTCATCTCAAAAGAGGTTTACAATTTTCAACCGATTAACCAAGCGACGAGAGAATGCAAACTCGTTCTGAATTTGGCATGGCTGGCAGAGGCAGAAAACTTTGGTGTTTGTCTGGAAAATGGGATTCAAGTTGGCACGAGGCCGAGGTGAGTGACACAAAATCAGCGTTTGGATCTGGGATTTTTGGCTGCACTCCTTTGATTTTTGAGCCTGCGGATTTTCGGGTCGAGAAATTCCATCGTTCGAGCGGGAGGGGGTAGCGATCTGACACAGCTAATTTAATGCAATAGATTGAGTTGTCGAAAAGGCTGTAATCCTTTTTCGATAGACTCTGCAGCACTAAAATGCTAATACGAACTTGCACTATTTTAGGTGTGTCGCATCAGTGGGTTGGAATGGCGCTTACATGAGGGTGGCGGGCAGTGCCTACTCTGTGAATTTTCAAGACTTTCAGCGTTTGGTTTTCGCTGAAGTAAGTGCCATTCGGGGGCGGTTGTGGATGTCAGTCATTTTTTGCATGGTTGCGGGGATCGCATCGCGATCGCATTGCAATGGGCTGGATTTTGCCTTTTATCTCTGAGCTTGGTTCAATTACTGTTTTAACCCAATCCTGTTCTAACCCAACCCAAAATTGAATTTAGTCTATGAATTCTAATTCATTGTAAGGGATGGTTTATCCTGGATTGTTTTCCGCGTTTTTTTTACAAAACTCTCAGCGCCCTTTCCCTGTTGCGTTCTGCCTTCTGCCCTCTGCCTTCTGCCTTCTGCCTTCTGCCTTCTGCCTTCTGCCTGTTGCGATATCCGACTCGAAAGCTGATTTTTCCGGTTAGAGAGTATTGTGGCTGGAAGAAAGAAAGGAACGCAGTCCTGGCTCAGGCAATTGGTAGTAGGATTGTTTGGTGGTTCATGGTTGATGGTTGATGGTTCATGGTCAATGATTCATTGCCGATCGCTCATTGCTGCAGGTTGTTGGCTTGGATTGCTCAGCCTATATGTCACGGGTAGGAATTGATAGCGATTGCTCTCGACCAATGGCAATGAACAACGGGCAATGAGCAATCAACAATGACCAATGAGCAATCAACAATGAGCAATCAACTATAAGCAATCAACAACGAACCATTCCTAATGCGTTCTGAAGTTTTGGCTATGGTTTTCTTTCGTCAAGTTGTGGTTCCGTTTTTGATTTTGCTTGTTTTCGGTGTGGCACTTCTGGCCGTTAGCATTCGCAGTTTCTTGCCGGGAGATATGGCGGCTCCGGCCCCCTTGGAAACGGAGATGACCTCTCAGGTGGAGCAGGAGGTAACAACAAACTCTTCAATCGCTGTGGAACCGAGCGATCGTTTGTCTGCAGACCCTACCTCTGAGCTGTAATTTGACCTGTGGCGAGTGCAGACCCTACCTCTGAACTGTAATTTGACCTGTGGAAAGTGTCTAATCATTCGACTGGCAGCATTCAGTTGGGTGTAGGGTTGTTTTTTTTGAAGGTTGGATAAATTCTAATGGGTAATGCTGAGATGGCTGCGATCGCGCCCACCCTGCTGATACCGGGTTATGCTCTGCGCCGGGGATCGGGATTGGATCGAGCCTTGCTGGTCAAGTTTATGCAGCGCACCTATCGGGAGCTGCACCCGCAACAGAGATTGTCTCATCTGGCTGAGACGGTTGAACGGCATTTTTCCAGGGATACGCCCCTGTGGTGGGTGGATGTAGCCCGGACAGATCCAGATGCATTGGGGGCCCTGGGCGAGAGCGCGCTGCCTGTCCCCCCTCCCATTGGTTGTTTGTGGCTTGGCAATGCCATCGATCAGGTGCGGGGTAAACGCTATGCCCACATTCTGCTGCTCTATGTGGATTCCAAATATCGCCGTCGGGGCATTGGCAGTGCCCTGGTTCGTCATGCTGAGCAATGGGCACGCGATCGCGGAGACGATCAGATTGGCTTGCAAGTGTTTCAGCACAATCAACCTGCCCTCAGTCTGTATCAGCAGTTGGATTACCGCTCTCAAGCATTTTGGATGGTTAAAGGGTTGCGATAAATATGATTGGAATGGCGTATTTGATGTGAATTTGCGCTAATCTGCTTTAAACCCTGTCCATTTTCAGCTTCTGGGCTTTTACCATTTTGGATTTTAGATTGGCGATTTTGGATTGCGGAACGCTTTGCTGGGCAAACGTTCTGCCGATTCCATCCATTGCATTTCTAAGTCCAATAGGGATTACCTGTCGGAAAACTCTCGATTTCAAAATGGCTGGGCTTTAGACCTCGTCCGTTTTGTTATCTGCGGTTTTGCGGCCTGGCAGGGGAGGGATGGAGTCTGCGATCGCAAATTTGAGAACGGTGCAACGATTGCGCGAATTGATAACTACACAGCTCAAACGCCATCCACTGACCTGGATGGTCGGGGCTAGCGCCCTGATTTTTTTTGTCTGCAGCAGCCTGCGGCATAGTCTGTTCGAGTCCACAGCCTTCGATCTGGGCATCTACGACCAGGTCGCGTATCTGATGAGTCAGGGACTGCCGCCCATTTCTTCCTTTCTGGACATTCACCACCTGGGCAATCATGCCGCCTGGTCTTTTTATGCCCTGGGACCGCTATATGCGCTCTATCCCAGCGTCCACTGGTTATTCGCCGTCCAGGCCCTGTCCCTGGCAGCAGGAGCATGGCCCAGTTGGGGGCTGGCGCGGCAAGCAGGTTTGCAGCAGGGGCAGGCGCTGGCGATCGCAGCAGTCTATTTGCTCTATCCAGTGGTCTTCAACGTCAATTTGTTTGACTTCCATCCGGAAGTGATGGCCATTCCAGCGCTGCTGGGTGCGATTCTGGCAGCGCGCCTGGATCGCCCGCTCTGGTTTACCCTCGGCATTCTTTTCGTCCTCGGTTGCAAGGATGCGCTCTCGTTGCTGGTGGCGGCAATGGGAGTCTGGCTATTCTTTTTTGAGAAAAAGCGACGCTGCGGCGCGATCGCGCTCTTTGCCGGCACCGCCTGGTTCCTGTTCGTTACCCAAGCCCTGATTCCCCACTTTAAAGATGGCGGCGGGCCAGGTGCCCTGGGCCGCTACGGCTACCTGGGAGACTCTGTGATCGAAATGGCCCTGAACCTGATCCTCAAACCGGGATTGGTGCTGGGCCGTGTCTTTTCTCTGGACACCCTGGAATATCTAGTCCTGCTCTCGGCCCCCATACTCTGGGGGTTAGTTCCCCGCTATTTTGCCCCCCTGGTCAGCATCCTGCCCACCCTGGGGTTGAACATCCTCTCAGATGTGGGCGAGCAACGGGATCTGATCCATCAATACTCGCTGCCGCTGTTGCCCTTCCTGCTGCTGGTGTTGATTGCCAGTCTGGCATCGGGCCGAGCCTGGTTAAAACGAGGACGCTGGATCGTGGTCTGGTCGCTGGTGTCTTTTCTGTGTCTGGCTAAATTTGGCTATTTTTGGTCGATTTATCTGGACACGATTGATACCCGACGCGCCAGTCAGATGGCTGTCGCTCAGGTGGAGGGCACAGGGGGCGTGGTGACAACCGCTGCGATCGCGCCCCATCTCAGTCACCGTCCCACCATCGAGCTGCAACAAACCGTCGCCAACGCCGACGCCGAGACACTGGCCGCAGACTTCCAATACGTCTTGCTGAATCTGCGTCATCCCGGCTGGGACAGCACGATCGAAGTGTCAACCGCACTGCGCGATCGTCTGCAAGCAGCCCCCCAATTTAGCCTGCGCTACCAGCAAGACGACGTTTATCTGTTTGAGAGAAATCAAAATTGAACGTAACTTTCCTCTGTTCGATAAGCATAGTGTTTGGCGCACAACACCTCCCGAACTGAGTCAAGCCGTTTTTGGGATGTCGTCGCGTCTTCCATCATCAGTTAGTTCAGATCCCATTGCTACAGTGTATCAGTACAGATGCAATTTAAATTGCGATCACATCAAGGTATTGAAATCGCTTAAATTCCCTATACATAAAGGTTAAAGCTATTTATAGACCAGATTCTATACCCGTATTTATACAATATCTTGCTTTTTGCAATGGCTAGATGATATACTCGCGCTATCGCCAGCAGTGAAGAGCTGTATCGAATCAAAATCCCACTACTTAGGAATGAGAATTTAATAATTTGCCAATCTGTAGGGGTACCCCTTGTGGGTACCCGGTCATATCGGGGCAACCACAAGGGATTGCCCCTACAGATCCCATCTACATCTTATTTAATTCTGATTCCTTAGGCTGCAAACGATCGCTAATTATAGCTACGTTGCAGTGCCTAGAGACTCCCGTTTATCCTTATCCCCGTTTATCCTTATCTTTGACAATTGAATTCGCTTGGGTAGCGCAGTCGTTCTGATTTGGGGACAAGATCGTGCTATTCGCCAAAATTTTAGGTCTGTAGTTGAAAGCAGGTTGTGCGATCGCACCCGTGTGCTGCAGCCTAAATCAGTCGTTCATACGACAGAACATCCATCTGTGGGCTAGGCCATAAAGTCTGTCTGCCGCCGCTCAACTCCAGAACGTTATACCAGATTACCCTTCAAACCAGTGTGATTGGTGTTGATCGCTGGATTCTGAGCCGTAACTGTGCTGCTTCTCTCCGGTAGGTTTTTTGCATTATGAATGCTTTCCACGCTGTCCGTTCAATAAACACAGATAAAGCTACACTGTCCGTTCAATAAACACAGATAAAGCTAAACTTTCAATGCAATCAGGAGTTAACGAGATGAGCTATCTTAACACCCTTTGTCTCGCTTTTTGTCGTTACTGGCGTTCAGTTCAGTTATTGTCTCAATTTTTATGGAAGTATTTCTTGGTCGCCTTGCTGATAGCTTATCTGGAAATCGCCATAGCAGTGCCAGCCTATGCAGTCGGATTAACCAGTGCGAATTCCCAGGGCAACATTTACTCGACCTACGGCACCCACAATCCGCCGCACTACAGCAAGTGCGACCCCTCTAATTGCATCTACACCCGTAAGTCAGGCGAACCCACCGATCCTGAATTTCCAGTGCATTGGACCTCGAACTGGGATATGTATCGTGTGTTTAAAAAATACGAGGAATTTCTGCCTCCCTACAATAACCCTCCTTCAGGTTTGAAGGAAGGTATCGACTATGAAGTCTCCACTGGCACTACATACTATGACAGTGAGTGGTCAAGTCATTTCCCCCGCTGGCCAGGTATAGGTGCGATGCGCGAGAAATATAACAAGCGATGTCTTCCGATCTTCCCGATCTCTAACCACTTTTCCTGTTCCTTTATTTCTCTTGGTGATACTGCCATCTTTCAGACCTACCCTGAAGATCGGCCTCCTGGCATGCCTGAATATTGCCTCTTCTCTCGGTTGAATTACCCACCCCATCGTGACTTTATTAAACATCTGCCCTATAGTGCAGGAGACAGTGCCAACCTCAAGAACCGCATCCAGGGTTACTCCTTTTGGTTGAGCCGGAAAGATGGCAAGCCTATCCAGATCGGGGTAAGTCCATATCACGCTGTCGACGCGATCATGTTTGGCTATGCGTTCTGGCGCGAGCCATCACCCGATGCAAGCGAACCCCAGTCTAAGCCTTATCGTCATCCTCAGTCGTTCTATTTCTCGGGTTACCCTAAACAGCCTGCTAATGCACCGATCGTCAGTCAAAACTACACCGACTTTTCGATGCGTAAACCCCCTCCTGAGACTTGGAGTAAAGTGGAAGCGCTTAACCCTGAAGAGTTACCCGCCTGCAAGTTATTTTAAACACGATGCCAACGATCTCGACACCTCCGCGCGCGAGCAACAGGCTTGCCGTAGTGCAATCGATATTGCCGGAGGTGGGGTCTCTACTTCGATCCCATCTCCACCTATCTTTGCAGGTCTAGCAACTCAGAGGATGCGGATGCTACAGGGATTCCTACCTTTCCTAGCATTCAGGCAAAATCACACCGCTAACCTCGAAGTTGTTAGGCGGCAGCGCTCGAAGACTCTCTATCCTGACTTTTGGCCATTGCGCTAGATGGGGGGGCGCGGTCGTTCTCATAGGGGAACGCAATCGTTTGTCAGACAAAGTATTCAGAATGTGGATGCGATCGCACCACCAGAAAGCGCGATCGCGCAGAGATTGAACTGGATGGGGTGATGCGATCGCTTAGTTCTTCCTGGACAAATCCATAGCTGCTGGCGATCGCAACCGTTGAGGCCACTTAGTTTGGCGTTGGGAAGTCGTTACAAAGCTGTTGACAGAAATAAAATTAGCTGCCTAGTTGTCGTAGTTGCTCGTGTCGATTGAAGATATCGTTGGTAATGCTGACAGCTGTTCGATTATGACTTGCCAAGCATAAGGCATATAGAGCTGAGTTAGTTGAGTTTCTCATTAAAACAGGTCTGCTAACATGCGGGAAAAGCGATCGCAATTGCTCTGTGTATAAGCTTGCGAGCCATTCAGCCTGGATTGCTTCACGGCTTGGCGAAGGCTCCTGGTTGCCAAACAGATCCAACTGGTACTCTGTAGGGGTTTGGTAGATTTGAGTAATCCACTCTGTGCTACCCATAACCTTGTTTAATTGCTCCATCACCTTTGGCTCTGGATTTTGATTTCTGGGGAGAAGGCGTGTCACACCCATAACTGAGAAGTTTACGAAAATATCACAAGTTCTGGTATTGGCCAGCTCTCTCACTGTTTCCCAATCCACTTGCAATCCGTATGGATCTAAGAAAACAAACGCTCTTTGCATGGAAGCACGAGTAAGGCGTGGAGTAATATTGTTACGCAAAACCTCATTGCAGTTGCCTTGGTGTATCTCAATAACACAACCTGGGAACTCTTCACGAAGCCGTTCAACGCGCTCAATGCGTTGTGGGGAAACATCAATGAACCAATAACCATCAAATTGGGGTTGTGTTTGTAAAGCACGAAGAGGAGATCCTTCAACGTATCGCTCCTCATCTTCTTTGGCTATAGGTCTAACAGAACCAGCGAAAGCATCAATGTAATAGTATGCTCTGAGCCACGGTTTCCTCGTTGGATTATTGGAGGTCTTTTGATTGCTCATGATATCGGAGTAAGCTTTGAGATATTTGGCAAGCAGGTCCAACTTCTCCTCAGACCATTGCCCTATAATATCCTCGCCTTCCCTACCAAACTGCCCCATGGTTGGACTCTTTACCTCGCAGAGACTGAATATTTCTGTTCTAATCTATTCATCTTCCGATACCTAGCAATCTTTTGTTTTTTCCACTTGCTCATATGCTCATACCAAGCTGCTGGCATTTCGTCCCAGATCTGTTCGTCCAGTATCCTGCCACCCATTTTCGAGTGATGCCCTCCCCATTGCTTAAAGAAAAAGGCAACATCAGCTTTTCTCGTTTGATATAAAATTTCTCTAACCCACTCTGGGCTTAGGGGACGATGATGATGCCCAGACTCACCTCCAACAATGACCCAATCAATTCCCCTCAGATCTAGACGAATCGATCCCAACAACGGCTCGCATGAAAGAAACCGAACTTTTGCTGGCACTTGTCTTAAAGCATCTATTCTAGAGGTATATTTCTGGTTCTCTACAGATACGCCTACCCAGATATTCTCAGCCCATTCAAGGTGAGATGCAAGCTCTGCCAAGTTCTGATCGCGCTTAGTCAGAATTTGATAAATGTGCCAAGGGGTCTCGCGCATGACATCAAAAACTTTTTGTAAGTATTCAAATGGCACATTTTTGTGAAAAAGATCGCTCATTGAGTTCACGAATATCCGACTAGGAGTTCGCCACTTCTTAGGCTGTTCCAACCGATCTGGATGTAGTGCCAGATCGAAACCTTGCGGAAAATTTTTAGGGAAGCGCTTTGTCAGAGATTCCGCATAGCAGTGCCGACAACCGGGACTCACCTTCGTACAGCCAGTCGTGGGGTTCCAGGTCTTATCAGTCCATTCAATACCAGTCTTACTGCTTGACATCCTGACAGTATATATCTTTTAGAGCTGGTTGCAATATATTATTATAGTTCAAATATACCAAAAACTCGAGATCTAGTATCAAATTGTTGCAGTAACCCCACATCTCCATTTGCAGAAACACAGCATCATAAATCGCTGTAAGTCAGGATTTCAAGGGTGACACTATTGCAAAATCTGAGTTGTGATTTTAGCAATTCAGTGGGCTAAGGCGCTCGTGTGGTGCCTGACTTTTGCTGCAGCCGACGCGAAGGATGATTATCTGCTATTCTTCTCTGTTCTCCATTCCCTGTTTCTCTTGCCAAAATATTTGTTACCCTGGCTATCAACACCATCAGTTGCTCTGCAGGTTGAATGAATGATTCTGAATTGATAATTTTGAATGTTGAATTCCCGTGACTCAGCCCACTCTACTGGAACGTGCCAAACAGGGCGATGCAGGTGCGATCGCAACGTTGCTCAATCGCTCGTTTCGCATGCAGGGAGTTGTCGTTAGCGCTAGCATTCAGGGCGAATGGCTGAGCCTGATGCTAGAAGCGGCACAAGTACCAGACCAGGCTACGACAGTTCGCTTTATCCGCCGCAGCCTGGCGCAGTTTGCCCCAACCTCGATAGCAGCAGTCAGAGTCTTTGGGCGAGAGCATGGAGCGCAATCGCCAACCTGGCGCGAAGAATTTTCTCTAGAAGAGATTGCTGAATGCGATCGCGCCTCCAATTCCAGTCCAGGAAACGATCCGCAAGCTGCCACTCCACCCAATAGCCTCGTCCCCAAAAGCGACCCCCTGCCTGTCTCGCCCCGTCCTAATTATCTTGCGGATGAGCCGCTCTTTACAGTGCTCCGTGGTTTACCTGTACAGCATTTTGACAATAAAGCCCTGGAAGCTGCGATCGCAGGCATCTTTCTGGCCTTCTTACTGCTGCTTTCCAAGCAAGTCACCTTCATCTGCAGCTATTTCATCATTCTGATTCACGAGCTGGGCCATGCCTTTACCGCCTGGAGCTTCGGCTATCCAGCCATCCCCGCCTTCGATTTTCTCTACGGCGGCGGCGTAACCATGCATCTAAACCGGGTCCCCGTTTTCGCCATCGCCATCTATGCAGCAATTGGATACTTATTTTACCGATATCGCAAAAATCAATTCACTCTGGGAGTTTTATTTGGCTTCAGCAGCCTCTACACCCTCTTCGCCATCACACCGCTTCACGAAATCCTTCAGATTGGTATGGGCCACGGCTTCGAACTCATTTTTGCCATCATCTTCCTCTATCGCGGCCTCAGCGGTTACGCCTGCCGTTATTCGATTGAGCGTCCCCTTTACGCCATGCTGGCCTTCTTCACTGTCTTTCGAGGCTGCAACTTCAGTTGGCGTCTGATCTTTGACCTGGACTATCGTTCCCTTTACGAATACGGCAAAGGTGGCTTGCTGGATAACGACTTCGTTCGTCTAGCGAGAGATTACTTCGGCACCAACTTATCCAGTGTTGCTGTTTGTTTTCTGTGCTTTTGTATCCTCACACCCGTCTTCACAGTGCTCTTATATCGCTACCGGCATCGTTGGACTTACCTCGTTCTCAAACTGTTGCAAAAAGAAGCGATCTTATCATGACAAGAGAACTAAAAAGGGTTAAGAGGGTGTTTGAAAAGTATTGGATCCCCTCTAGCCCCCCTTAAAAACTATCCTTTGCGCAGATCTCGTCCAAAACCCGCATTCTCCCGTTTTAATTTTGGAAAGTTAACGATCGGGCGGAAGTCTGGGTTGGTAAAAGTCCTACGGACTTTTGCCTAATGGATAGCTTAAAAAAGGGGGAAACCGGACTCAAAGTCCCCTTTTTTCAGGGGGATTTAGGGAGATCGAGCCGCTTTGTTCGAGATGTGTGTACACGGTACTTAAAAAGAGGATTTAGGAGGATCTGAAAGTATTTTGCTACTTGTCTTAAAACTTTTCAAACTTCCTCTAAGACAGTCTCTTACTTGCCATTACAGTCGAAACAGAATCTCTCCCCACAAAGACAAAAGTGTTCATTCAGCCCAATTTGCCTCTTTTATATCTTTGTGGGGAAGCTTACCTGAACAATATCAGCTGCCCAGCACAGCAGACTCACCCTGTAAAGTTATTTCTAATCATCCCAAGGATCAACGGACTACTCTTCCTCACCCTGGATTTTGAGCATCAAAAAGCCGATTCCCATACCGATCAGTGGCAGCGTAAAGGACAGCAGCGCAGCATTAAAAATTTCACCACTCATTTGTTGATTCTCCTTGGCAATTTGACGATATGTTTTTGAGAGGATGCAGATCGGTATCGCTGAGATGGCGCGATCTAGCCTGAATTGAAAGGGGTTTGCCAGAGCTTTGCATTGACTGGAAAAGTATCTGTTGAGCTAACCCTTAGCGCGATCTCAAAAGCAGATTGCAGAGAATAGCCCGATTAATACTCTTTTTTGCCCGATGCCTTGGCGCTGCTGCCTGGATTCGAAAAATCTGCCAGCGAGCGACAGCCTCTGTCAATTAACCGCTATCAATAGAGTATTGTAGACCAGTTTGCGACTCGATTTGTACTGAACCTTATGCGTCCCCATTTAGCAATTACCCTGGGAGATCCGGCAGGAATTGGGCCGGAAGTTGTATTGAAGGCATTGGCCGATCCGCAACTCCACCAACAATGCGATATCACAATAGTCGGCAGTCCAGTGGTGTTAACAGCCACCTACAAGCGGTTACAGGCACTCTCAGCGCCAGACTTCGACCCGACCTTACTCCCCAACCCAGCAGCGCTGGAGATGCTGGAGGTGCCGCTCGCAGATCTGGAGCAACAATTGAGAATAGGACAGGGGAATGAAGCCAGCGGGGCAGCGAGCTTTGCTTATCTGTCAACTGCGATCGCGCACACCCTGAGCGGCCAATTCCAGGGCATCGTCACCGGCCCTATCGCCAAATCTGCCTGGAAAGCTGCCGGACACGAATATCCCGGACAAACCGAACTGCTGGCCGAGCGCGCCGCAGTTGACCGCTTCGGCATGCTGTTTGTTGCCCGCTCTCCCCACAATGGCTGGGTCTTGCGTACCCTGCTAGCCACCACCCACATTCCCTTGCACCAGGTTCCCCAACACCTGACCCCAGACCTCCTCGACCGCAAACTGGACTTGCTTGTGGACTGCCTGCACCAGGATTTTGGCATCGCCACCCCTCGCATCGCCATCGCCGGGCTAAATCCCCACAGCGGCGAGAACGGGCAGTTGGGTACCGAAGAACGGGACTGGCTGATTCCCTGGCTAGAGCAACAGCATCGCCAACGTTCAACGATCCAACTCCAAGGCCCCGTGCCGCCCGATACTCTCTGGGTGAAACCCGGACAGGTTTGGTACGGCACGCTGGACAGCGCGGTTGCCTGCGATGCTTATTTAGCGCTATACCACGATCAAGGTTTAATCCCCGTCAAATTGATGGCCTTCGATCGCGCCGTCAACACCTCCATTGGGTTGCCCTTCGTCCGCACCTCTCCCGATCACGGCACCGCGTTCGATATCGCCGGACAGGGCATCGCCGATGCCACCAGCATGAAAGCAGCCATTCAGCTAGCAATAGAACTGGTCAATCAACGAAAATCGGTAGTCCTCCAGATGTAAGGATTTTTGAGCGTGCGGGATCCACCCGCACGCTCAAAAATCCTTACTTGTTCACCACTACCCGAAAATCATACAACTGATTCAACTTTAAAAAATAAATCTAATTGGACTGCTTTAATGTATTTTGAAGATCGAGGCGTTCCAAAATCGGTGTTCAAGAAACCCAATATGACCAACAGCCAATAACAGGTCTATTCGAACAATCCCCGGAAGAGATGGAGAATTTCTTTTGTTGGGTATGGCTTTGGAAGAATTGCTGATGTCTGTAGCCTCAACCCTAGAATGGACAGAGGCCACCTGGACTCCCAGCACTGGATGTCATAAAATCAGTCCCGGTTGTGCCCATTGCTATGCCGAACGCTTCGCCGAACGCTGGCGCGGTATTCCTGAACATCCTGACGAGCAGGGTTTTGACGTCAAAATACGGCATCAACGGTTAGCCATGCTGCTTTCCTGGAAACGATCGCGCCGGAGCTATGCAACAAACGATACTTCCAGTCTGAGATCCGTTTGAGGGGCGGAACAACAACACTGCCGACTTCGTCTGTTTCTTCCTGCTTCAGGCTGACAGTGTTACTGTTGGTGAGTGGAATTTCTAAATGCCCTGGCATAATGGATGTGTGACCCAGATCGCATCAGATTCAAGGCTGCGATCGCACCCATTGCCAAATTGCGATCGCACCATAGAGATGGAATGCATCACCCCGATCCCCCCCTCCCCGTCACGCCAAAACAGCGCTGCGGTCACATCGCCATACCCCGTAAAATCACAGGGGGGATACGTTTCAGTCACACATCTGTCTGCTGGCTCAGCCTAGACTAGGTATAACAGCCAGGAGGCTAGTTACATGAGAGCTTTAGGAACCATCATTGTGTCCCCGCAAAATCCACTCACCCAGGGAGGGAGCGACATGTCAAACCGTTGCAAAAAGCCACTCCGACCCAACCCCTTCAATGCGTACCGCGACCCCAAAACAGGGGAGTGGCTAGTGATTAAATCAAAAAGAAATAGCAAAAACTAAAAGCCAACTGGTCCTGAAAACCAACTATTATTCCAATTGGCAACATCCCTTCTAACTCACCAGGCTCTACCTGTTCTCGCAACAATCGCAAACACTAATAGCAATCGTCTGAGCGATTTCCAAACAATTCACCCCCCCTCTCTCGACAAAGCCCTACAAACCTGTCAGCTTAAAGAAAAACACAACCTGGGAGGGTAGTATTCCCAAAGGGAACGCTAACCTCCATTTCTTCATGCCAACCCCCAAAAGATAGGCTATTTTGAAACCCCTGGAAGAAACACTTCTAGAACTATTCTTTAGACAAAGAAGGAATAGAAAACTCGTTCAACAACTGAAAATCGTATTCGCTCGTTTTGACAATGTTGAACACCTTTCGATCGAGCATTAACAGCGGTGCATCGACGTGTCTTGCGAGTGTCACATATAGCATTAGTCATATCGCTTAAGACAGGATTGAGAGTGTACTTCGCGTGCGCTCAATTCTGTCTGTCCCAACGAGCCTGGCTGTTGCTATAACAATCGTCATAGACAGGAATTTTATCATCAATCCCAATCCTGATCGCTGCAATGACTGCATCTTTGATGGCGATTGCTTGCAATAGAAAAGTGTTCAGTCTGACTAATGCTGCGTATACTCGATCGAGCGGATATTGCTCGACACGGATTTCTAAGAGGATGTTTGAAAAGTATTGGATCTCCCCTAGCCCCCCTTGAAAAAGGGAGGAATTACGGTTAGAAGTCCTCCTTTTTAAGGGAGATTTAGGGGGATCCGAAGTGTTTTGCTACCTATCTTAGGACTTTTCAAACATCCTCTAAAATGCTATTTTAGCGCCGCCAGAAGGTTCATTAGTGATGTGGATCTAGAGTCGCTTGACCTGTCGGAGAACGAGCTGACAACTCTGACGACGATGATTGGGGAATTTGGGAGCCTGCAATATTGCAAGACGATGGAAAATTCAAAATTCAGAATTTAAAATTTATTATCAACTCTCAAGTCTTTGTAGTATCCTAAAATCAATATCCCTTGCTACTCGGAGCGAGTTACCATGACCGCCCTGCTCCAGACCGACCCCACACTACCCCGTCTTCCCACCGAGGACGATCTACCCGATACAGATCATCAGCCCGTGGACAACGAACTGCAATTGCTCGTGCCTTTTTTATTGCAAGCCATTCTATTATTAGCCTGGGCCAAACGTCGAGACTGGTTCATGGGCGTCAACCTGGGGGTTTATCCTGCACCCCGCCAACCTGCCATCGGTCCCGATGCGTTCCTGGCCTTGGGAGTAGAGCGGATACGCCAAAACAGCAAGCTGCGCAAGAGCTATGTGGTTTGGCAAGAAGGCGTGATACCCCAGTGGGTCTTAGAAGTGGTCTCCCAAACGCCAGGGGGCGAATACGATCGCGGCAGACCGGGCAAAAATGAGTCAGGCAAGCTACTGCGTTATGCTGAAATGGGCGTGTTGTACTATACGATCTACAACCCCACTTATTCGCAACGGGACGGGCACGACCCCTTTGAAGTCTACCGTCTGATCGATGGGATTTACGTCCAGCAAACGGGCAACCCGGTGTGGATGCCGGAAATCGGCTTGGGCATCGGCACCGCTCAGGGTAACCACAAAGGCTATACGCGGGAATGGCTCTACTGGTACGACGAGCAGGGCAACCGCTACCCAGTTCCCGAAACTGTTCTCCAGCGAGAGCGACAAGCAAGGACCCAGCTAGAACAACAGTTGTGGCAAGAGCAGCAACGGGCTGACCAAGAGCAACAACGGGCTGACCAAGAGCAGCAACGGGCTGAACAGGAGCAACAGTTGAGACAAGAGTTGGAATCGCAGTTGGAGCAGCAACGACAGCGGGTAGAACGGTTGGCAGAACAGCTGAGGGCATTAGACATCGATCCGGAAAAGGTGGATTAGTTCATTGCTCATTGCTCATTGCTCATTGCTCATTGCTCGTGGCTCATTGCTCGTGGCTCGTGGCTCATTGGGAAAAAACGAGCAAGAAAATACCCTGACATCTACACAACCGATGCAAACCAACTCTCCAGCCAGTACCCCCCCAGCCCATTTCGACGCCGCCTGGAAAGAGGCATTAGGGCAATACTTTTTCGAACGAGGGTACAATCAAGATGATATCCGCCAGCTCTTCCGGGCAGTGGATTGGATGATGACCTTACCAGACGAGCTGCAGCAATCCTTTGAAGCCCAAGTCACTCGCTATCAGAAGGAGAGAAACATGCCATTACTCAGCCACATGGAAGTCAGAGCCGAGAAGCGGGGATCCCTCTTAACCGCTCGCGAATCAGTCCTTGAAGCTCTGGACACCCGATTTGAAGCAGTTCCGACGGAAGTGGCAGACCTCATTAACCAAATTGAGGATAAAGCACAGTTGAAGCATCTGCATAGACAGGCCATTACAGTGGCATCGCTTGAAGAATTTCAACAGTTGCTGTTGCAAGATATTGAACCCTGAACCCTGACCACCAGTCATAATGGAAACAGCGTTGGGGTACGGGGATGACACCAGACGAACTGTTGCGAACGATTCAATATGCTGAGGTGAAGGGGTGGACAAGGCTTGACCTTTCTCACAGTGGGTTGACTGAACTGCCGTCTGAGATTGGGCACCTAACTAACTTGACCGAGCTAAACCTAGCTTCCAACCCACTGAGTCAACTGCCTTCTGAAATCGCCACACTCTCTAAACTCACCCGGTTAGACCTCAGCAACAACCAACTGAGCCAATTGCCGCCTGAGATCGGAGCACTCGCCAACCTCTGTCAGCTCTACCTCATCGGCAACCAATTAAGTCAACTCCCCTCTGAGATTGCAGCGCTTGCCAACCTGACTGAGCTAGACCTCAGCTACAACCAATTGAGTCAGCTGCCGTCCGAGATTGGAACACTTGCCAACTTGACGCAATTGGACCTCAGTTATAACCGCTTGAGTGAGCTACCTCCTGAAATTTCAGTGATCTCCCATCTAATCTGGCTAGACCTTAGCGACAACCAATTGCCCATTCCCCCAGAAATCTTAAGGAAAACCAACGACCCTGCTGCTATCCTCAACTACTATTTCCAGACAGAGCACAAAAAAGCGCTTAATGAGGCTAAGATGCTGGTTGTTGGGCAGGCTGGCGTTGGTAAAACGTCTTTGATCAAACGCTTGCTCTATCATCGCTTCGATCTGCAGGAGGATAAGACGGAGGGCATCAAGATTCAGAATTGGCCGATCCAGATAGAGGAGCGGCAGGTGCAGCTGAATGTCTGGGATTTTGGCGGTCAGGAGATTATGCATGCGACGCATCAGTTTTTTCTGACGCACCGCAGTCTCTATCTGCTGGTGCTGGATAATCGTCTGGGAGAAGATGACAATCGTCTGGAGTACTGGCTGAAGATGATCCAGAGTTTTGGTGGCGAGTCGCCTGTTCTTGTGGTTGGCAATAAGCTGGATCAGCAGGGGTTGGATCTGGATCGACGAGGTTTGCAATTGAAGTATCCGCGCATCAAGGGGTTTGTAGAAACGTCGTGTCAGACGGGGATGGGGATTGAGGCGCTGCAGGCTGCGATCGCAATAGCCATTGCTCAGCTCAATCACGTAAACGACGAGTTGCCGCAAAACTGGTTTGCCGTGAAGCAGCAGCTGGAACGACTGGAGCGCGATTATCTGCCCTACCGCGATTACGAGCACCTGTGTCAAGCTCAGGGGATTGACGACGATCTCAGTCGGCGTACTCTGATCGGGTTCCTGCACGATCTGGGCATCGTGCTTAACTTCCAGGACGATCCGCGCCTGGAGGATACGAATATCCTCAATCCGGTGTGGGTGACGAATGGGGTGTACCGCATCCTCAATGACAATGCCTTGATGACACAGCATCGGGGGATGTTGGAGCGGGGCATGCTGGAGCGGATTCTGGACAGCGAGCGCTATCCCCGCAACAAGCAGCTGTTCATTATTGATATGATGCGAAAGTTTGAGCTGTGCTTTGACCTGGAGGGATTCCGGGATGAGCGTTTCTTGATTCCGGATCTGCTCAGCAAGGAGGAACCGGATACGGGGGACTGGGGGGCGTCACTGGCGTTCCAGTACCACTACAACGTTTTGCCGGGGAGCGTCATTTCTCGTTTTATTGTGCGCGCGAGCGGGCTGATCTCGAAGCAGACGTACTGGCGCAGCGGGGTGGTGCTGGCCTATGAGGACAGTCGGGCACTGGTGAAGGCGGATCGGGAGGATCGGACGATTTTCATCGCGGTGGATGGGGCGCAGGCGCGGCGGCGGCAACTGCTGGGGATTATTCGCGCTCATTTTGACCATATCCACGGGACGATCGGCGGTCTGGCCGTGGCGGAGAAGGTGCCGTTGCCGGGTCATCCGGGTATCATTCTGGATTATCAGGATTTGCTGGGGTTTGAGGCGGCGGGGGAGTTGTGGCCGTTTGTGCCCCGGTTGGGAGGACGGGTGGATGTGAAGCAGTTGCTGGATGGGATTGAAGGGGTACGCGATCGCAGACAACAGGTTTCAGAGCGGGAGCGGTTTCTCGCGCGGGAACGGGATCTGTATCGTCAGCAGAGCGAGGATTTGAAACAGATTGCACAGCTGCAGGCAAAACACTCGAACACCCTGGATGTGAGTGGGTTAACGGTTAATTTACCAGAGGCTCAGAAAGAAGAGACTCACTATCACGCTCCAGTAGGCAGCGTCGGCAATCGAGGCCATCAGCACAGTCTAGCTGGAAACGTTGCGAGCGACCAAATTAGCCATCAGCACCATGCTGCTTCTGTTCCCTTGAGTGGGGAAGAAGAGGGAACAGGGAACAGGGAACGGAGAACAAATGAAAAGTAATGCGGAAGACAGAAGAGACAACAGGGAACGGGGTAATGATAGGATATTATCTCTGGGGATTGAGAGCATCCATCAAGCATACCAAGCTATTCCCTATTTATCCCAAACCACCCATTATTATACCTGAACTATTTATCAATTATTTAAGGTTATCCATTAGTGAGTTCAAACGACTCATGAATAACTCCAGACACTTCATTAAGCATTTCAAGCTATTTCTTTAACAATTCCAAATGACTTTTTGGATATTTTGAAGTAGCCATTAATTTTACAGATTCAGTTATTTTGAGCTAAAAGAATTAGAGGATTATTTCGGAGTAATTCTAATTTAGCAGACTGATATGACTGATTGGGTATAATAGAGTTTGGGTATAGTAAGGGTTTTAGTATTAGCTCAAAAGACTTTGCCACGCTGAAGGGCTGACTGCGAATTTCTAGCGATTTCAGTTGTGTCGTAGTTTTAGTCTTGTTGGAGGTTGATGGGGCTGAACATGTGGAGGGTTTGTCTAACGTTCTAGTGGGCTGACATAGCTAATTTGGTGCAGTAGATTTAGGTCGCCGCAAAGGCTATAATCTTTACTCGATAGACCTTGGCAGCAATAAAGTGCCAACTACAAATCTACACAATTTGAGGTGTGTCATACCACTAGTGTTTGTTGGGCTGGGGCTAGAGTCTTCACTCGTTGCCGTTCACGTTGAGACCCAGAAAAGACTCAATTATCTTGACTGACTGCTGTTTTCTGGCGAGTCCATAACCGTAATATTGAGCAAATGGCGGCTTTCTCTGGCCATTTTTCAGCTGGAAACTGATGCGGAAAAAATGTTCGTTGTCGTATTGTTCGATAACGATATTTTTGATATCACCGATTAAAAATTCAAACGGAGGGGCGTTTTTCCCGAAGCCACCTTTATGGATGATTGCTGCTTGCCCAGTTCCTTTGTTGAATGTGCATATCACCCTTGAGTAGCCAACGATTGTTAACGCACAAAATGACAAGGTAGCCAACAGCCCAAATATACCTCCAACCAGGGATTCGCTGTCTTTTCCTGCGACGATTAAGGATGGTTGTTGCGGGGTTTTGAGAAAGTGGTTGATGTTGTTTGCTATGGCAATCGCCTTTGCTCGATTTGAGATAAAGTACGGGGTCAGATTTTCAATGCCTTGGGGAGTCGAGAGGTTGATTCGATAAACTTCGTAGGGACCGCTTTCTGAGTGACCTGGTTCAATTTTGCTCTCAATCGTAGCTTCCTGTAGGGCCTTTAAAGTAGTTGTCTTAACTTTGAGTTGCCCGAACAGTTTGAATTCGGCTAGTTCGCAGTTCGCACGAGTGGGTTCCACTCGTCTGCAGGTGAGGCGAGTTGAGCGGATATCCAAGATCCAGAAAGAGCCAACTGTCAAAAAAACCAGCCCTAGAATCCACCCTGGACTGCGGCGACTGTGCATGACGAGTTCGGTGTCGGTTTGTTGTACGACAACGAGAGAAGTATCGGCTGAGGTCACTACAGCTGAGGGGTCGCTTGTAGTAGATTTCACACTATGCTGTTTGGATGGACTCATCAGCTTTAGCTTTGGGGTAAAGTTGAGAAAATGACCAAATAAATTTTAGCCTCTGTTTTTTATTTACCATTGTAACTGGGACGATCGGGCGGAATCGAGGGTTCGATCGAACGTTATCCACAGAATTTTTAGGCCAGCATTTCTTTCTTGTCTCTCGTTCGTCAGTATGAAGATACACGACTTGGAAGGTTAGCGCCCCAGAAGGGGGCGCTAACCCCAATTTCTTTGTGCCAGAACGGAAAAATGGGTTATTTTGCAAGTTGTGAAGATAACTGCTGGGAAACGATCGCTAGCAGAGACCTGGCTGATGGGCATGGCTCATTGAGACTTGCGATCAGAACTTTCGAAGCTTTAAGTGCTATGTTCACCCGATGACTGCTCTGGGTTGGCAAGTTGTCGTTTCTGAGCGGCCTTTTTAAAGACTTCTACATATTGTTTGTGCCCGCCGGGAAAGACGAGGTTCAACTGGAGCGGATCGGTGATGTCGCGGGGGTCATCTGGGCCTTCTATGACCTTGAATGAGGGATTGCCAGCGGTCTGGTTTGTCGGATTAATTGGGGCCAATTTGAGGGGTTTGCGATTTTTGACCTCTCCCTGACTGCTGTCGACATAGACGACGAGATTGCCGGTATTGCAGGTGCGTCCAATGTCCTGGATTAATTGGAGAAAGTTGCGATCGCTGCCGCCTCGACGCACTTCTATGTGCCCGTTTTGTTCGACAACGGTGCTGGTAACGGTGTCGCCGATGCCGACAATGGTGGGCATGAGGCTGGGGTCAAATTGGTTTTTGACCAGGTTGAGCAGTTCGTTGTGTTGTTTGGGGGCGCGGCGGACGTTGAAGGTCTCACCCAGGGGATAGGTGCCGGTGCGGTGGAAGTAGTAGTGATTCAACAGGAACAGGACGCCTGTTTCTTTGACGGCACCGAGCAGCATGAACTGAAAATCGGTGGTGCCGGAGTGGTTGGCCTGGGCGGGGCACAGGATTTCTTTGCCCTGGGTATCCTGACCCAGGTTGGGGGCGTAGTGGACAAAGAAAGACTGGCTCAATCCCTGGCGGTCGGCATCGTGCAGCAGCTCCTCCATGAAAGCGGCCATCTCGTGTTGGAGGGCGATGTAAATCGGGATGTGCTGGTGTAGCAGCTCGTAAATGGCATTGAGATTAGACGTGGGAGAGGCGGTCGTTGCCAGTACGGCAATGTCGATACTGTTTGAGATTGTTTGCTCATCCACTTCGCTATCCAGTTCGCTGGCGTGCCGATGGAAGAATTGGTGCAGGCGGGTGCGAATGCGGTCGGGGACTGCGGCTAGAAATGCCAGTTCAGCGTCGCTGACGCTGGGATGGGAAACAATGCCATCGCGCCCCTGCCATTGGACGCCGCCGGCAGCCAGTCCGGGTAAATAGAGCTGATGGGTTTTCGCGATAGCTGGGTCGCCGGCAGCCCGCTCTACGATGCCGTTGACTCCTAGATGGCCGATATGTTCGCCGTTGGTAAGCACGTAAAAGTGCTTCTCAAATGCCTGGGTTGCCCGTACGTAGTCCAGGTCGATAAATCGGGTAAAGGGTTTTTTGACCAGTTCCATGCAGACGCCGTCCAGATCCTGGATAATCAGCAGGTTTTCGGTTGTGGCGAGCAGATGGGCAAAGGTGTCGTGTTCGAGAGACAGCGATTGTTCGTGCAGCAGTGGGGGAGGAAAGTGAGTTGTCATTGAGGAAAAATGGAAAAGCGAGTTGATGGGTTAAGGATGGGATTTTAGCCTGGCGAAGTGCTCTAGCAGCAAACGGTGGGTAAAAACGTAGCCGCCTCCTACTTTTTGTAGGAAGATGCGATCGCAAGCCGCATTCAGAAACCGGGCCGCATGCCAGGGCATACACCCATTGAACCAGAGCAAGAGCCGTAGCGTGAAGTGTTTGATGCAAACCATGCCAGAACCTTGACCGCCGATGAGCGCGGCTAGCATCCCGAAAATGAGACCGTTCACCACACCAGACACCGGAGTGTCAGCGACCCCTAATAATATCCCCGTGACTAAGCCAACCACCAGAAATAACTTGCGGGTGTTGGAAATTGAGTTACAAATGCCCTGATTGGGTAAGGTCCTGCGATCGATCTCGTTTTTTTTCTCGAAGCCAAAAATCAACGTCAGCAGCATCCCGAATAAGAGACTGAGAATCAGCTGATTCTCTGACCTGGAGTTCTGCAGGGTGCCGCCAAAAAAGAGCGCGAGCCCGAGCAAAAGGCCAAAGCCAAGATTATTCCTTAATTTGCGCCAGGACCAAACCAGGCTATCCACGGGTTCAACCTCGCTGTGGGTAATGCGATAGGAAAACAACCCGGCCAAAAAATAAATGATTCCATAGGCAAGTCCGCCCATCGGCGTGTAGATCCAGGCGAAAATCGGCCCGAAAATCAAGGCTGCGATCGCACCATTGACGAACCAGCCTGGCCATCCCTTCACCCAGGAACTGGTGAATCCGCCCAGCAGTCCGTATCCGACTCCCCCCAACACGCCTAACAGCAGTCCCATCAGACCATCAGCAACCGCAAAGGTGGTTGAATCCGTCCGATGACCCGCCAGCAGACCCACGTGAATGCCGCCCCACAGCGACCAGACCAGTATCCGGCTGGCGATCTGATACAAGCGCTGCTGTCCAGAGGAAGGTAACCAATTGGGCTGCAATCCTTCAATCGTAAAGACAGCCTGTGAGAACTGCGACATTTGTTGAGCCAGCCAACCCAGCCCATTCACGACCTGCCGATCGGAATAGTGGCGATCGGTTCCCCGGCGCTTGAGCATCCGTTCGATATAACTGTTGAACAGGTGTTGGCGACGTTCTTCTCGATCCATTTGAGGCATCTCTGTCAGGGAGATCCCCTGATAGGCCATCACCATGGTGTTGAGCATCAGCGGTGACCTGGCCAGTTCCTGGAGGGCGGTGTCGCGTTCCAACAGGGCTTGCAAATCAGCCAGATCTGCGCTGGCTTGCAATCGGCTGGTTTGCGACAAATAGTCACGCACTTGTTCGGGGGCGAGCGATCGCAAATACACTGCTCCCTGAAAGGTTAATCGGTTTGAGAGCGCTGTATAGTCCTGGACGCGGCTGCACACTACAATTTCCGGACAACAGGTTTGATGAAAGGCATTCAAGGCGGCAATGCAAGCCTCTCGTCGATCGGCTCGCACCTCATCCAGCCCGTCCAATAACAACAGCAGCTTTTCCTCCTGCACCCAGGCTTTGCCGATTTTCTCAGGCACCTGATATTTGGTATTCAGTTCTGCCACTAACCAGTCTCCGATTGTTTGCTTCTCTCCAGCCCAGGAGGACAGATTAAAGACCACTGGAATCAAACAGTCGGTGTCTTGTTCTGCTCGGTCAAGCAGATCTCGGGCCAGCTCCAGCAACGCAGTTGTCTTTCCCGAACCCGGATCGCCTAAAATCAGCAATGTACGGCCATCACCCAATTGATTAAAAATATCGATAATCTGAGTGCCTGGTGCGAACGGTCTGGAGACAGTGTTGTCTGTTGCGGATTCCAGATCCCAGGGATGAGCCAGCGCATCGGGTCGGTCTTCTAAATTTAGTACCAGGGGAGCGCGATCGCGCAAAGACGTCTCCAGCACCCCCTTCACCCAATAACTCTTCACCTTACTCAACAATGCCTGACGGTTGCGATACTCCCGCCGGGACAATCCAGCCTCGCGCCCCGTCTGCTGGGCACCAAACTGAAAAATAACATCTTTAAAGATGTTTCCCTGCCCCTGATTTTGCAGCAGATCCCGCGCCGCCTGCCCTTGAGCCAGATCTCCACCTGCCTGTCCCTGATTTTGGGTTAAATCCCGCGCCGCTTGTCCCGTGCCCACCTGCCCAGCAACGGACGCAGAATCGCTAACACTCAGCTGCTGGCGTTGTTTAGAGGAGGAATCTTCAGCCATAATCCCGGTCTCTTTTTCTAGTAAGGAAACTCGCAACCACACCCAGTTTTTGGCCCTGGTTAATTTCGGCAGGATTGCTTGCGATCGGAGTCCCCCTCTATCCAACCCATCCAGACTTGCAAACAGAGGTCGGGATTCGCGATCGCATTTTCATCCTGCATTAATAAATCATCCTGAATGAACAAAATTGATCCCCAATCTTCAGTTTTTTTATATAGCAGTAGTCACATCGCTTAGGACAGAACGAAAAGCTCAAAACCAGATGTAGTCAACCTTTCCCTTCTGCCTCCTGCCCTCTGCCTCCTGCCTTTTGCTATAACAGGAAGCTCACCGCCACCCCCAACCACGGCCCGAGCTTCGCAACCAGGGGACTCACCGTTTGGAGCAATCCGCGTCCAGCCTCAGCGGCTTCCCCTGCCTCTTTGAGAATTTTTGTTGCGCGCTGCAGATTTTTGGCAGCAAAATCTTTATCGGGTTCCTCCGCCTGGACTTCCTCCTTCGCAGTATCCAGATGTTGAATCGCCTTATTTTTTTGCGCTTCTGGCAGCGCTGACTGGCGGAACAGTGCCTCGATTTGCCCGATCAACGCCACCACATCGTCTGGCGTCAGCGCAGGTGCTTGACTCTGGTCATTCTGTTGGGTCTGGGTTTGAACCGAATCTCGTCCCGCTTGAGCAGCGCCCAGCTGGACATTGCCCGATTGCTGGCTGCTGCCACCAATCGAGAGGGATTGGGATTGCGAAACTTTTGGGATTGTCATGGGGTTCAGGATGAAAAGGGCTTACCGCTATTCTAGCCAGCCCTCCCGGAAGTTCGGGGTGAGTGGTTGCAACCCCTGTTAATACTATTTTGGATTTTAGACTGGAGATTTTGGATTGGAGGCCGCAAACGCTCCGCTCCCAAGTCAACCAACACTGATGAAAAGTTGCGATCGCGCTCAATTCCCACTGGAAAGCGCTGCGATGAGAATTCGGGTCAAACAGCAGGAACGCGGTAAAGTGTCAATTTCTGGGTCACTACCTGGTCTTGACGATGCAGCCGACCAAACTGCCAGATTGTCCCTGTTGAAACCGCACCAAAGCGCTGCGACTGTTGCTCAACCGCTGGAGACTTCTCCCATCGAAGGTAAGGATATGGTGCGTTATGCTAGCACTAACAGCACCCTACAACCAATAAATTTCGGTACAATCTTTTTCAGAAATCACCTAAATCGTAAGATTAAATTCATCCTGAACTTCGGACAAACAGTTGACCCGTTTGGCAGTCAAATCAGCAAACCTTTAGCCTGTGCTGACTTCCCTATAGGTAAGCTTTGAGCTAAATCATTCAAAACTCAACACTCAAATTTGCCCCAAGTTTGCTCCCACACTCTACCGTTTTAATCCTGTTTTTTGTAGAATAAAATTTACAACTTAAGCTGCTCTGGAGGAATCATGACTCCACCTGCCGTCACGTCCAAGGCCGTTGCTCAACCCGGAACTGATCCCCCTCAGCCCAGGCAATTCAACTTTGAAGAATACTGTGCCTACGAGGATGGCACAGACAACCGCTACGAATTAGTCCAGGGTTATCTACAGCTTATGACCTCACCTGCTGGGTTGCACATTGTTATCTGCGAGTTCCTGGTCTACATATTCAACAAATTATTCGCAGACAACCAGATCCAATTTAGAGCCGGAAAAGAGATCGGTGTCCAAATCAGTGACAATACTTCCCGGATTGCAGATGTATGCGTGAATCAGGAAGATCGCTGGCAAAAGATAGCTCAACCTGGAGAAATCGGGATTTTTCTGCTGACGCAAACCCCATTGCTAGTTGTAGAAGTCACCAGTACGAATGAGAAAGAGGACTATAAGACAAAATATCAAGAGTATGCCTCGATCGGGATTCCAGAATACTGGATTGTTAACCGCAGGCGAGAAAATATTCAGATCTGTAATTTAGACTATCCTGGTGCTACCTACCACTATCAAGAATTTGGCAAAGGGGAGCAACTCATATCCAAGGTCTTGCCCCAATTAAAACTAGCAGTAGATGATGTTCTGAATCCTCCTGCAGTCAGACAGTTGATCGCACAAGAACAAGCCCAACAGGCAGCAGAACGAGACGCGTTAAACGCTAAAAACGCATCCCTCGCGGCAGAACGGGATGCTCTCAAAATAGAGTTGGAGCAGCTCAAGGCTTTGATGCAGGGCAAGGAGATTGACGCTTGACGCTTCTTTGATAATGCAACCGAATGATGCAACCGACCCTCCTGAACCTTATACCCTCAAACACAGATGCTGTTGGCGAATGAATAGATCAGAACGCTGAGAATATCTCTGCGAAATTTGCAGGTAAAATCTGTCTTTTAGAAACGGATAGGTTTTCTCCACAAGCAAAATGCTATGATCCCCCAGGAAAAAGGGTTACGCTGCCTTTCTAGATGCAGGAACAATTGGCTGCAAACGCCTTCTAAATTCTTCTACTAACTCTTCTTTGGTTCTGATTTTTTGCCCAACATTGAGATAATGATCGGCTAATTCTTCGAGTTGTCCATTTAAGACTAACCGACCGACCTGAACTGACCCAATATCTGTAAATATAAAGCCATCCTGTTCAGCATAGTTGGCAATCCGACTCTGAAAATATTTCGGTAGACGATGCCATGGCATACCCGGATTCTCATGATGTTCAACATGATATCCATCGTTGAAATTGAGCGAGTTAGTTGGAGTATTAATGCAAGCGTAAGATGACCTGTAGATATTTTCAGGATCGTCTGGATCGACAAAAATATGTTGTTTCCAGTTTCCTTCCATCAGTGCAAAAGATAAGATTATCGTCGGCAAAATAAAAACAAAAAGGGTTGCAATCGGTCGCAGCTGGAAGAGATAGTAAATGCTGATAAAAAATGTTAGTATGCCCACAACACAACGAGTCGCGACTTTATAACGTTTTTGTTGTATGAGATGGTAAGGAAGTTCAAACCATATAAACAATACGTATCTAAGCATATATTTCAGATGTTCAAACTTGGAGTCCCGTTGATAGGGCATGGTCGAACTCACATCATGGGGCATCACATTATTTTCACAATGATGCATAGCAATGTGATGGGCATAATACGTCCATAATGGCATGCCAAAGAAATTGCACAAAATATTAGTATTAATATGCTTTAGAAATTGCCATTTGCGATTAAAAATTGGCGTGTGTGTGGAGTAATGAAGCGATAGGATAAACGACCTGGCGTGGATAAACAGATTAAAAAGTACATAGAAAAATCCCATCAAAGAGATAACAATGTCAGGCAATCTTCCTTCTAAAAGATATAGGCTAATCGCTAGCGGTAAAGTTGTTAGAAGAACATTTACAATCGTGTAAACAATAAATATATTGTTCTCCTCTTTTCCTTTCAACAGATTGAGGATTAACCATTGACTGATTCCATCCGGCAGGGCAAAAAGGTGTTCATTTCGACATTGCTCTAAATCAAATTGATTGATATCTGAATCCGTCTCCAATTTCGCATCCATTTTATTTTCCACCTTGATCTTCCATCATGGAATAGCATGAATTTTAAGGCTACAGCATTGATATCGTTTCTAACAACCCACTTGTGCCAGTCTGGATCCAGAACTTTCAAAAAATGATTGAATGAGCAACGAAGAGATAAGCACCATCAAGCGCATGCAAGAAGAAAGAGTTGCTCTCGTCACAGGGTCGACGTCTGGGATCGGTAAGGCAATCGCAAAACAACTTTTCGAAGACGGTTTTACTATCGCGTTTCACTCCAAGTCTTCAGTTGAGATTGGCCGGAAATTTTTGAGATTGGGGGTGAATTTCTCCCACTCGATACCGCTGCGGAGATGCAAATCGCTTTGGGGGAAGGGGATTTCGATATTGTGTTCAGCAAACGACTTCCAGATGGCGCGGTTCAGGTTGCTCGTGACTTTGGGAATGGTGAGAGGATTGTCGAGCCAGACGGCCAGGTTGAAGTCAATGCTGGAGTCGCCGAAGCCGCTCAAGAAAACAATGGGATCCGGCTCCTTGAGCACCAGAGGCTCTTGTTTGGCAACCTCTAGCAGCAGTTGAATGACGGTTTCGGGATCGTCATTGTAGCTAGCACCGACCGGTAGCAGAATGCGGACGCGGCGATCGCTGCCGGTATAGGTGGTGAACGAGGACGTGAAAAAGGTCTGGTTGGGAATGATTTTTTCGACGTTGTTCAGGGTGCGGACTGTAGTCGCACGGATGTTTAAGTGTTCGACGACGCTGATTTCACCGTCCAGGTTGACGATGTCGCCGGGCCGCAATGCCCCTTCAAACAGCAACACAATGCCGCTGATGAAGTTGCTGAGGATTTCTTGCAAACCAAAGCCAATACCGACAGACAGACCGCCAGTAATGGCTGCAATCGTGGTGGCATTGAGTCCGAGGGACGTGGAGGCACCAAAGACACCAATGATAATCAGAAAGTAGCGAATCAAGATCAGGACAGCCTCCACCGGGCCGGGATCGGCAGTGGTGTAGCGGGTAATGGCACGAAAGATCAGGTCGTTAATGCCCCAGATGGCGTCAATCCAGAGGTAGAGACCAATGGTGGCCAGGAACAAGGCACCGACTGTAATCTGGGTCTGGGAAACTGAGATTAAAACCACCCGAGCCAGTTGTCTGAGGTCGATGAGTTGGGTCAGGATCCAGGCGAGAACGTCCAGGACAAAGATGGGAGCGAGCAGACGATAATGATAGCGCTGTACGTTTTTTTTGGGGAAGATGGCGTACAGGAGACCAATGATGAGACGATAGATACAAAAGTCGAAGGACACCCAGCGAGCAATGAAGAGGATGCCTGCGAGTTGGCCTTGAAAAAGGAGCCAGCTGCGGGCGAGGCTGATGGCAAGCAGACAGAAAAGAGGAAGGATCAGATAGCCAAATAGGGTGAGGCCGAATTGTCGGTAGGTGCGCTTGCGGGAGGGGGGAGCGGTTTCAGGGAAAGAAACGAACTGCTTTTTGAGAACGGTCTGGACAATTTTTGCGAGCACCCAGGCCACGGATAGAGCGATCGCGATCGCAGCAATCTGCACTTGAACGCTAGGACGCCCAGCAAAGATCAAAATCTTGCCGAACAAATTAGAGAGAGTATCGAGATCGGTTTCACCAGGCATAGATTTATTTTGGATTTTGGATTAAAACCTACTTTACGACTTTGGATCTTAGATTTCGGTCATAGTTATTCTTCTCTCTATAGTTGTAGGAACAAGAATTAAATAAGATGTAGTTGAGTAGGATGGGCAAAGGGCGAATGCCCGTGCCCATCTCGACTTTGTGATGGGCACGCTCCGCTTTGCCCATCCTACCTGGCTGACACCTGAGACCTCAACACCTGACACCTGACACCTGGCACCTGACACCTGGCACCTGTTCTTATGGAGAATTAAATTGGCGATTGATAGTTTCAGTCAACTCCTCTGCTGCAGCTTGAGCCTCTATATCCCCAGCTAGCACTCGTTTATAGAGCCTGTCGCCCTGTTGCACAATGGCCAGCGCCCGATCGATGTAATCCAGGGGAATCGACACCGAAGTTTTAGACTGGGTCAGCAATACCGCTTCAATGGGAGACAGGCGTTTGTCAACTTTGACCTGTTTGTTGGCTGGGATCTGGGATTCTGTTTCCAGGACTAAGGTCAGTTGTTGTTGAGGATTGGTCAGAAATTTAGCGATACGCAGGGCCAGCTTTCTGTCTGCGACCGCAGAAGCGCGACTAAACATTAGCGTATTGGTAATGACCGGAGGGCCAGAGGGGCGCCCCCCCTGCGCGGGCAACAAAGTCACCCCCAGATTCTCTGCCCCCAGGCTCTCTTTCAGTGCCGGAATTTCAAAGGAATCGCAGACATAGTATGCCAGAGTGTCCGCTTCGAATGCCTCGCGCAAGCTGTGTCGATCGTCACTCAAAATGAAATTGGGATCGTTCTGGGCTTCTTTTAACCAATTGACCCACACTGCCCAGCCACCGCGATCCAGCAAAACCTTGCCGTTTTTATCGAAAAAATAACCGCCAAAGGCCTGGGCACCCCAAAAGGTTTCAGCAAAGGCGGATATCAAGGCGACGCGACGACCGGCGATTGCTTCTTGCAGTAAGCCGTCAAAGGTTTTTGGCGGCTGGCTGACTTTTGCCTTGTTGTAGCACAGAACTTGCAAGCTGACCGACAAGGGTATGCCATAGAGTTTGCCTTGCAATTGCACTTGATCGATGGCTGCAGGCAGAAATTGGCTGGGGTCGATATCGTCTTTGTGGGCAATCTGTAGCATCCCAGCTTCGATCAGCTCAGGAATATAAATATACTGGTTAATCAACAAATCTGGCCCCAAACCCGATTGGGTCTGCTGAATAAACCGATCGTTCATGGCGTCTCGCGGCACATATTCGCGAACGATCTTCACGTCTGGGTGTAGCTCGCTATACTCATCCAGAATGGATTCCAGCACGTCTCCTTCTTTGCCCTCAAAGGGATGCCAGACTAAAATTCGGCCTTTCTGTTGTTCCTCGATCTGGCGAGGGCTGGATGGGGCGCGATCGCAAGCAGATACCAGCAGCAGCAGCAACAAGAAGCTGTAGCAACGTTTGTACAACACTGAATTTTGCTAATCCTTCATCACAGGCATTCTCATCTTAGAACTTGGTAGTCCTCCAGAGGTAAAAATTTTTGAGCGCGCGGGTGACACCCGCGCGCTCAAAAATTTTTACTTGTTTACCAATCTCTAGAACTTTACCCGAATGCCTGCGCCCTTTCCGGTGAAAACAAGCGGCATGTCTTTGAGAAAAGACCCACTTTTGTCTGTTCTTGATTCCAATACTGAATTAATTTCAGCTGCCGATCGATCCAGGCTGCCAGAACTGAATACAGCAGTGTGGGAATGACTGCGACCGATCTCATTTGCCAGGGGTAACTCTCCATGTCTGGATATTTCTGGCTGTAGCGAAGAAGGAGGCCCCTGAAGCAGCAGAGCAGAAGTAGACCCCTGCACAATACCAGAGGATTGGAGCGGCAACGGTATAGACTCACCGACTGCTGGCTTTGCGGAAACTGGGGCCTGGATCAGAATCGAAGCAGCAGCAAGGCCAGCAAATAGGACTGATGATTGAGCAACAAAAGGATGCATGCATGACTCCAGTAGTAAGGTTAGCCTGACAACTGTAGATTACCAAGCTTCCCAGACACCTGACTCAGGTCAGAGGGACGCTTTTCAAAGTGGTTGCAACCCATTACCTCCAACCATCAGGCAACTTCCTCTTGCCCCCAACCATCAGGCAACTTCCTCATCAACGACCAATTCTCCTCGGCTTAAAATCTTCGAGATATCCAGCAGTCCCATCATTTTGTTGAGATAAGGTGCCGTACCCTGGAGATACTCATTGCTAATTGCGCAAACAGTCGTCGGCACAGGGGCTATTTCTTCAGGGTCGAGATACACAACATCAAACACCTCATCTACAATCACTCCTGCAATTAGATCGTCCAAAGCAATAACCATGGCCTTTCCAATCGTTTTTCGATCTGCTAACGACAGATTCAAAACCCCACGAATGTCAATCAGCGTGACAATCTCGCCGCGTAGATTTATATTGCCGACAATATGGGCGGGGCAGCAAGGAATGGGTGTGACGGTACGAATATTCGTAAACTCGCGCACTAATCCCAGTTCCAGGCCAAAGTATTCTCCATTCAACCCAACAACGGCAACCGATATCAGCCCAGTAAACGTGCGATCTGCCGTCGTTTGCCTGAGATTGCTAGCCCGCTGGCGAAAAAGCTCCCGTTCTTGAGGCGTGGCATTCGGACAAAAAACAGAGCGATCTTTTAGATAAAAATCTGCTGTGCTAGCATCTGTTGGCTGCTTCTTTGAATCGTCAACTGGGTCAGACTGCAAAGCCGAGGAAATTTCGGTGGTCCCTTGAATTAACCGCTGATGATTGAGTAACATCACCATTTCGTCTGACAATTTAGCAATGCCGGTCAGAAAGCGATCCTGACGAGGGATCTCGCCGCCAGAATGCCAATTCAGCACCACTTCAGCCATGGGGATGAATTGTACCTCACGCACCTGGTTGACGATGATTCCCAAACGATAGTCTTGCCAGGACAACACAATCATGCTGTCGGTAAGTGCATAGTCTTGCGACTGATACCCCAACCGCTGAGCCAGATCGATTACGGGCAAAATGTCTCTACGCAGATTAACGACCCCAACCAGATCCGGAGCAGCCTCAACCACAGGTGTCACTTCAGGTAACAGGAAAATTTCTTCAACAATTGGGGCTGCAACACCGTAGAGAGAGCGAGCGACGGTGAAAATCAGGTATGGGGTTGATTGTTCATTGTTCATGGTTGATGGTTCATGGTTGATGGTTCATGGTTGATGGTTCATGGTTGATGGTTCATGGTTGATGGTTCATGGTTGATTGATAAAGTTGATGGTTCATGGTTGATGGTTCATGGTTGATTGATAAAGTTGATTGTTGGTTTTTCGTGACTGTAGGTAGTAAATCTTCAATATAAGCAATAGGCCATGAGCAACGGGCAATGAACTATGAACCATGAATCACCAGCAATGAACAACCAGCAATGAACCATGAACCATGAACAACCAGCAATGAACCATGAACCATGAACTATGAACTCTTCAATCGTTTTTCCACCTGAGAAAGTAAGGTTGCAGCCGTTACAGTTTCTTCTTTGCGATCGCAGATAATCCGATCTACCGGGGCATGGGGAGGGAGCTGTTTGAGTAGATCGACCGCAGTCAGGCGCATTTTTCTGGATCGGGTTGTGTCTCCTTCGCATTCGTAGAGAGAACCCAGTTCCAGATAAGCCAGAATTGAAGCCGGAGCCAGGTAGATAATTCGCTTCAAAAAGATTTTGGCCCCTTCAACATCGCCCTGCTCTTCAGCAATGTGGGCTAAGAGAAAATAGGGCGCGATCGCAAACGGGGAAATCGCTAATGCCTGTTCGCAATAATCCCTTGCTTTTTCATAAGTACCCGAATTGGCGTAAGCTCTGGCTAACAGGAAACAAGCTTTGAAGTGGCTTGGCTTTGAAGCAAGCACCTGTTCCGCGATACGAATCGCCGCAGCATAAGCTTTACGGCGAAATTGGAGTTCTGCCTGATGCAGCAGTTGAAACAAGCCATCAGACTCCGGCTGAGGTGAAGGAGATAAAACGCCACGATTTGAGACGGATGCCGCAGACAATTGAACGGATGGGACACATTCGACCGTGGTTTTTAAGGGAGTTCGAATGGAAGGAGTATCGACAACCTGCAAGTCTGTCATCGGTTGGACAGACGACAGTGGCAGTGGGAGTGCCTCCTGCCGCTGATAGAGCAAGGACTCTCTAAAAACCCTGGCTTGTAACGGTTCCAGAGTTTGACCATGCAATTCAGTATGGCCAGTCATCAAATAGCCCCCCGGTCTAAGGCTGTGGCAAAATTTTTCCAGGACAGTTGCGATCGCAGCCGTTGAAAAATACACAAACACATTTCGACACACAATCAGATCGATCTCAGAAAGCTGTACAGCCGGATCGGGAAACCGATCCAGGAGCAAATTTCCATAGCGAAAGCTCACCATAGAACGAACCTGCCGATCTAACTCCCATCCCCTGCGGTGCAGTTCAAAATATTGTTGTCGAAGCCCGCTGTCCGTATGACGAAATGACCAGTCACTGTAAATGCCCTGCTGTGCCTTCTCAAGAGCTACCTGATTAATATCTGTGCCAACGATCGCAACATCCCAGCGATGGTTCATCGGCAACAGCTCCCTGACCAGAATCGCTAGCGAATAGGCTTCCTCACCCGTTGAGCAGCCTGCACTCCAGATCCGCAACGACTTGCAAACACTTCTAGCGCGTTGCTGACGCCCGATCAACTCCGGCAAGATCCGATGGCGCAGCAAGGAAAACTGTCCCTTGTCCCGGAAAAAATAGGTTTCAGCGGTAGTCAGAAGAGGAATCAATTTCTGCCATTCACTCTCGCTCCAGACCGTGCCACTCTCTAGCAATTGGCAATAAGCCTCCAAGGTAGATAACCGCAACTGTTGCATACGGAGTAAAACTTTCTGGAGGACAATCTCCCGATCCTGGTCGCGGATCTGCAACCCCGTATTTGCAGATACCAGCCAGATAAAACGTTGGGTTAAAGCCTCATTCATCAACAACGGCCCAAATACAAAACTCTTCTTTAAGATTAGCGTATCAGACCCCGCTTAATCAAAAATCAATTATCAGTATATAAACGCAAAACAGAAGTATAAACACGATTCAAAAATTTAGCTCCCCTGTCGGGGGAGCCAAACCCGATTGTTTCGTGTCATAGGTTCAATAAGTTGATTTTGAAAGTCTTGCTCCACAGGGCTTTCAAAATAACCTTCCAAGCTGTGTTTCATAACTTTCCCCATTGTCCCTGATATCTAACTAAGAGCTAAAGGATATCAAGTTAATGCATTCTCTAATTGTTACACTGATATTGAATACGTCGTCTGCGTCGATCCCACCCCTCCCAGCTTACCCAATGCAGCAGCAACAACAATTAGCATTTTTTCCAACCAATTCAGGTCAACCTGGCGGCAGAGAAGGAGGAGCAACCCGTTAAGCAGATTTTGGATTTTAGAGTTTCAGTGTTGACCTGAAACCCTTCCCTGACGACAATCTTCAAAGATCGTACAAAATCAGCAAACAATGATCAGCAATCCGATTGAATCTATCTCCGAAGACACGTTAATATCTAGGAACGGTAAGTCAACATCCCTTCATCCCACGATTGACCAATACATAAAACGTGCGTTCTCGTATTGACGATATACATCTCTTTATCACTATCATTCTAGACAGGTAAAGGAATCCAATCTCAAAACCGCAGGATTTTTTTCTCTACACTACGAAACCTGACTGGATAGTCCACCAAAGATAAGAACACGACTTGGAAGGTTATTTTGAAAGCCTTGCAGAGCAAGGCTTTCAAAATAACCTATTTTCCCATTCTGGCACAAAGAAACGGAGGTTAGCGCCCCCGAAGGGGACGCTAACCTCCCAAGTCGTGTAAGGAAGGTCGATCTCGAACATTCCATTCTCGCTCTCAACACTCCTGACTTGCTTTATCATCATCTCCAATCGATCGCAGAAGAGCAACAGTGCAGTATGACTCAGAAATCAAAAATCCCTAACCGACATTAGCAATTTCATTAATGTCCATATGCCTGGATTCAGGCTAAAACTAATCAGGGGTTAGCGGTGCTCGATCAGGCTTTGCTCGTCGGCTAGGTGGCTCGAAAGTGTACGATTTCCTTGAACCCAACCCTACGCTCCAGCTATCTTCTTCGTTTTGCTTGATGTCAAATTCCGCCAGAAAAAGAGCTGGAAGTTCCCCCTTGGAGGAATTCCAGCTCTTTTTTCTATGCAGAAAAGTGAAGTGAGTTACCTGAGTTACCCCTTGTGAGGAGGGGTTTGCGATCGCAACTCGCCCTTATATATTCTCAACCAAACGCAGTCTCTTACCATGTTCTTAACCTCAGGAAAGTGTCATGTTCAACATCATCAACCTCCACAAAATCCTCAAAACAACCTTTTGCACAGCAGTCAGCATTATGCTCTGTAGCACCTTATGGGTTCCCAAAGCCAAAGCTACAACTTTACGGTTCACCCACGTTGGCGCATGGGAAATTATCCCAGGGCTAGGAATTTACGATTGGCACTACGACTGGGTTACAGTGAAATTTTGGCCGCAAGATCTACCCGTCACTGCAGTGGCTGGCCTACTAATCCAAAAAGGCATAGAAGCAAATAGTGTTTTACAAGGGATAGGCACAAAGGCTGACGGCATTCATCTCAAAACAGATGGGAACGGAATCCCACGTCTGGCAACAGGAAAGGAGATTGCCTTCAATAACACGATGTTCCCAGATGGCAACGGATTTACCACTAGCACGGCTGGTGGCACTGAATTTCGGCTGACCTTTGACACTCCAATTAAAGTCTCCCAGACGGGATCCATGCCGACCCTGAATTTGAGCCCTTACAACATTACGATCAGCAGCCCGTTGGACTTTGATGCAGGGCCAGGTCGTCAGGTCAGAGCTTCTATTTTAGTGGATGATGGGCGTGCAATTGAAGCGGGAATCAACACCAACCATCTGACCCAGCACAGGGTACCGGAACCCGTTGCAACACCAGTACTGATTGCTCTCAGCGCTATGGGTGCAGGAGCGTTGTTCAAATACAAGCAAAAGTTAACGAAACGTCATTCAACCTGATTCAGGGGATGACAAGACAACTCAATGTCAGACTGGGTATGGGGTATAGGAGTTAGAATGCAAGGGAAAATCACGAGGGATTTTAGGGGATGGCAATCCTAGCATTGGGTCTTGGGCGAACCATGAGGTGCAAACTTGTGCTGGATCGACTCATATTTTCCCCACACCCCACACCCAGTCTCCTTTTCAGGCTTGTTATCACCCAGTCAGGATTTCACCACAAAGGCACAAGATTCACAAAGCACGCTTTGTGTTGTTTGTGTCTTTTTAGCTGGAAAAATTATCTTTCCTGTTGACATGCATGCTTTGGTCGGTTCCTAAGGAATAAGAAATGAAGTGTCAATTCTCGCGTAGGGACACGACATTGCCGTGTCCCTACAGAGTTGTTGTTTGTGAAGTGATTTAATTCGCGATCCTGAACACCAGTCGAGCCTGGGGAGCGTTGTAGCATTGACGCAAAAGACTGGATCGCACTTACAATATCGACTGTCAACTTTGCCCAATTTTAGCGGTGTCAACACCAGCGGTAGTCTTACGGAAGTAAGAATTTTTAAAACCACGGCTTCAAAAATCCTTACTTGTTTACCACTACCCGCCAGCCAGTATGTCAGAATAACCGAGAGCATTTCGTGTCACAAAACACTCTAGTTATGTTTTCCCTGGTTGTTCATAATGCTAATAAGGGGGCGTCAATATGTTAAGCGAGATCGTTCGATATACCCATCATACTGGTCTGCTGGCAGGTACAATTGCTCTGGCTGGAGAGCTTTTCTATGGCTTTTGGATGGGTGCTGCTGTTGCTCAATTGAGTCCTGATAGTAGTCTGGGAACTGAAATGTCGCAGGTGCAGTCTAACGCGACAGTCCAAGGTTTACCCACAGAGGTAATTACAGGGGGTGCTGCACGAGGGACCAATCTCTTCCATAGTTTTCAGACGTTCAACGTTGGCGATGGGCAGCGAGTTTATTTTGCGAATCCCGCTAAGATTAACAATATTCTCACACGGGTTACCGGAAACACGCGCTCTGATATTCTAGGGACCCTGGGCGTTGATGGCAGTGCTAACCTATTTCTGCTGAATCCGAATGGTATTCTCTTTGGGCCGAACGTGCAGCTAGATATCGCAGGTTCCTTCGTTGCCAGTACCGCGAGTAAGATGCTCTTCTCCAATGGTAGCGAATTTAGTGCTGTCAATCCCGCAGCTCCGCCATTACTCACTGTTAATCTGACCCCAGGGATCCAATACGGGAGCAGTGCTCCTGATGCCACCATCGCCAGTGCTGGTCACCTTATCGTTGGTGAAAATCTTGCCTTGATAGCCAGCAAGCTTGACCTGCAAGGTCAGCTACAGGCTGGCAAAAATTTGACACTGCAAGCCTCAGATACAGTCAAAATTCGCGATCGCACCACAACCCCCTTCATTGCTGTTGCAGGCAAGCAGATGTCTATCCATGGCGATCGTACCATCGATATCTTCACCCTGAATCATGCCGATAGCGGCCTGTTCTCTGGCGATAACATGCTGCTGCGATCGCCCAACATCATCGGCGATGCCCATTACTGGACTGGAGGCAACTTCCGTGTCGAGCAACTGGATGGCACCCTGGGCAACTGGCACAGTCCCACCGATCCCATCATCCGCGCTCTGGGCGACGTCAGCTTCAACATCTACCTTGGCCAATCCCTGCATATCCTGGCAGGAGGCACCGTTGATGTCAGTAGAGTCCTGATTACAGGCCCAGAAAATAGAGGCACATCCCCCCAAGAGCCTGCCATAGAAGGGATCGATTTTATCCGGGAACAGATACAGCTCTCAGACGGCCGCTCAATTCTCATTGACGGCAGCGCTCGCCCAACTCTGGACATCAGAGCAGGTATCGATCCGGCTCTGATAGGGACTCCAAGCACGACCGGCTTTACCGTGACCCGCAATCCCTTAGCATCAGACTCATTTCTCCTTGCACCTCTAAGTTTGACCAACGAGCCAACCCGCGCCGATATCAATATTGGACATATCAGTTTCAGCCGTGAGTCGTCAGATAGATTAGTAGTATTAACCAACCAGTATCGCCCCAATCCCTTGCTGCCGGGGAAAATTAACATTCTGGGTTTACCTGGAATACCTGGAACTGGCATTAATGTTGCAAACAATCAGGGGGGTGGAGACATCTTCCTGGACTCTCGCAGCGACATTGAACTCGCAGCAAACAGGGATCTGAATGCAGTAGCGGGCGATGGGGGAGTCAATGAACCTTCTCTGGGCGATGGGGGCAATATTGTGCTGCTTGCCAGGGGCGACATTATTCTTGGGGAACAGTCTGATATTGTTTCCCAGGGGTTAGGGGCAGGGGAAATTACCCTTCAGAGCGACGGCGATATCCTGGCGATGGGGAGCCGGGTTGAGGGGAACGTTTTTGCCACCGATCCAACCCTGACGGGAGGAGATGTGACCGTGACAGCGCGATCGCTCTTTGCCAGCCAAGGCGCACTCTTCAACGCCCACACCTCTGGCGCAGCAACAGCAGGAAATGTAAACGTAAACGTCCGCAAGGCTTCTCTGGACGGAGAGAGCGGCTTGTCCAGTCGTTCGCTTCATGGTGCCACGGGTGATGCAGGGAACATCGAGATCGGAACAGATACATTATTGGTAGACAATCGCTCATCGTTGGATGCCGTCACCCTGGGGACAGGAAGGGCAGGCAACGTCATCATCCGGGCAGATGGCTCAGTCGTATTCGATCGAAACAGCACCATCTCAAGCCAGGCCGCTAACCCCAATAGCACCGTGGGCGATATTACCATTGCAACCGGGTCGCTGATTTTGAGCCGTGGCTCAGTTCTGCATGTCGGTGCGAGCGGCAATGTCGATGCAGGCCAACTTCGCATTCAGGCAGACAAGATCGTCATTGATGGCGAGAATCAAGGCACGCGCAGTGGGTTGATTGGTCTTGTGCGATCGAACTCCACAGGCAATGCGGGCGGAATTATCCTTGAAACAGGCGACCTCGTTCTCACCAATGGCGGTATTCTGGATGTCAATACATCCGGCAGCGGCAATGCTGGCCGGATCGTCATTCAGGCCAGGGGCAACATTATTGTTGATGGCGAAACCCTGAATCGCCAGCCCAGTGCCATTACCAGCCTGGTTGGAGCGAATAGTACGGGCAATTCCGGCGGCATTGAGATCGCTGCTGGACGAGTATCAGTCACCAATGGCGGTCTCGTATCAGTGGGGACCATGGGACAAGGCAATGCAGGCAGACTCATCATTCGAGCGCGCGAAATTAACATTGATGGCGAACGCAGTAATGGCACTCCCAGCCGCATCAGTAGTGCTGTTCAGTCTGGTGCCGTAGGAAATGCAGGGGGGATTGAGATCGCCACCGATTTTTTGTCTGTGAATGGGGGCGGTCAATTGGAAGCCAGCACCTTCGGTCAGGGCGATGCTGGCGGCCTCAATCTCACTGCCAAACAACTTGTCTTTAATGGTGCCAGCCGCGATGGCCGCATCTTTAGCGCCGCCACCAGTGCTGTGCACGAGGGAGCAATTGGCGATGCTGGCGGCCTCAATGTTTCGGCTAACTCAATTTTCCTCAGCCATGGTGCTCAATTTCTGGCCAGTACGTCAGGCCAAGGCAATGGAGGCAAGGTATTTTTGCGCGCATCTCATTTCGAACTCCGCAACGGCAGTTCTGTCTCGACCGCAGTGAACCCCGGTGCCATCGGGCAAGGGGGCACTGTGGATCTCCAAACTGACTTCCTCTTGCTAGACGATGACGCGCAACTCCGGGCCGATACCTTTGGGCAGGGGAATGCGGGCAATATTTTCTTACGCACCAGCCAGACTAATCTCCGTTTCGGCAGTGCTATCTCCAGTGCGGTGAATGCTGGTGCGCTTGGTCAGGGAGGCACTGTGGATCTCACCGCCGACTTCCTCAACTTGAACCAGGCTCGCATCCTTTCCAGTACTGAAGGACAGGGAGATGCCGGTCGCATTAACCTGGGTGCGACCCAGTCCATTGTCTTAGCCAATGGTAGTACTATCGCTAGCACTGCAGGCACAGGTACGTCTGGCGATGGTGGCAGCATTGTTCTCCAGGCTCCAGTACTCTTATTGTTAGATGGCTCGCAAATTAGCGTCAGTACCGAAGGGTTATCTGATTCGAATGCAGGTCAGATCTCGTTGCAGGGCGATCGAATTGCTCTTCAGGACGAATCGCAGCTGGCGGCGACGACTGCTGGAGGAACCAGCGGCGGCATTGGCGTCAATGCCAGGATTCTGGAGGTTCTCAGCGGCGGGCAGATCCGTACAACGACGTCCGGGAACAGTGCAGCCGGAGACATCGTGCTGCAAGTGCTGGATAGCATCATCCTGGATGGTAACGACAGCGGCCTGTTTGCCAATACCGTGTCAGGATCCAGCGGTGCCGGTGGCAGTATCCTGATCGATCCGAGAATGATGGCGATCCGCAATAGGGCGGGTATTGTTGTCGACAGTCAGGGCAGCGGCTCGGGCGGCAATATTCAAGTGCAGGCAGGAACTTTGACTCTGGACAATCAGGCTCGCATCTCGGCGATTACTGCCAGCAGTCAGGGCGGTAACATCAACTTGCTAATCGATGGCATTGTGTTGTTGCGGCGCAATAGTAGTATCTCGGCGACTGCTGGCACTGCTGGGGCTGGGGGCGATGGCGGCAACATTGATATCCAGGCATTGTTTGTGGTGGCTCCGCCGACAGAAAACAGCGATATTACGGCCAATGCCTTTGCCGGGCGCGGCGGCAATATCAGCTTTACGACCAATGGCATTTTTGGACCGCAATTCCGCGAGCAGCTGACGCCGTTTAGCGACATTACGGTCAGTTCTCAGTTTGGCATTGATGGTACTGTGGTCTTTGATATCCTGGGGGTGGATCCCAGCCGGGGCATCGCGGAATTTCCAGATTTTATTGCTCCATTCCTAACTGTGGCGACTGGCTGTTCTGCTGGTAGAGGAGATCGAGGAACTTTCAGCACTGTTGGCGGAGGCGGTATCCCTGCGAATCCTCCAGAGGATGTCCCTATTGGGCCTATTCTACCGGGTGGGATTTGGCGTCTTCTGGATGGCACACCGCATGGACGCGACGATGCGTTGCCAGAGATGCCCGTACGCAGCTATCTGGTGTCGAGCGGGCGACCGGCGCAGGAGTTGAGGGTTGATGCCAACGGCGATGGGTGGCTGACGGCAACTGCATCGTCTCAAAGAACTTTGTTGGTTCAGCAATCTTGTTGGTAATATCAGCTTATACGACATTCGTTTTGATTTCAAAGTTTGGTAGTCCTCCAGATGTAAGGAGCTTTGAGCGCACGAGTGAAACCCACGCGCTCAAAACTCCTTACTTGTTTATAGCAATTCTCAGGCTAGTGAGGTATGGACACGACTTGGAAGGTTATTTTGAAAGCCTTGTTGAGCAAGGCTTTCAAAATATTATTTCCGTTCTGGCACGAAGAAATGGGTGTTAGCGCCCCCTGCGGGGGCGCTAACCTTCCAAGTCGTGTATGGAAATGTGCCCCTGCCTTCGGCAGGGGCACATTTCCATGTACTTCAGTTGCATGGGAACCGCTATACCACTACCCAAAGTTTATCTCTCTGCAGGATGGATGGCGGGTATATCATGCCATCCACCATTGAATCTCTGAACTCTTCTGCCAAAGCTTGCAACGGATCGATCGAGCAGGTGCCATTAATGAACGTTAATGGCATGACATGGATCGAGTAAGGCATGGTTTATAGGGAGTACTAAGCGATCTAATGCTGATGAGGAAAGGGTTAAAGCCCCTCGATCGATCGAAGCTGCATGCACCTGGGAGTGTTAACCCATTCACAAAATCATTAACGTTCATTCACAAAATCATTAACGTTCATTAGCAAAATCATTAACGTTCATAAGGGTTGATTTGAGCTAAAACAATCTCAAGCACTTTCAGCCAATGCCAGCGTCTTTCACCTTGCATCCATTGTCGCTTTCGAGAGATCCTCTCGTCAGGCAATGTTAGATGTGCTAGGACGTTCGCTGGAATTCCTGTTGAAGATCCTGCCTCCTTCAAGATTGAGAGGCTTACCTGAGCCAAAGCGCCAAATCTCAGAAAGATTTGGCACTGAGATCCTGGCCACTTTGAAAAACTTGGGTTTTAGCTGAGTCCTTGCAGATTGCAACCCGTCATTGCAAGCAATTGTGGCTGGTGTCCCTAGAGGAGAATGGCACTTACTTAAGCAAGAATTGAAAGCTGAAAGCCTTGGAAATTCGTAGGGTGGGCACTGCCGACCAAACTTATATAAGTGCCATTCGTCCCTAGAGGGGAAGTCCATCAGAGCCGCTAAATCTTGGCGTTAAGGTAGTCATTTTTAACAAAGCGTGATGTATCAAATGACCAACTTATCCTAGACTCAGGGTATCCGCAAACTGAACGAGAGTGCCGTTCAATTGCTGAATTGACGACATCTACAAAAATGGGGGGCCTATGCCTGTTCAATCTCGACCAAAAAACATCGTTCGCTTCAGTGTCTGCTTGTCTTTATTAGCCACCACCCTGGTGGTTTTCACTCCAGCCAGGACCAGGGCAGACGTTGCGGTCTTTGAGTCCAAAACCTTTTCGAATTCAACAAACCAGGATCGGTTAGACCAGATTGTGGGGGAATTTATGTTATCGGGCGATCGGGGAGTGACGGGAAGCGTTTCCTTTGGAAAAGAGGTTTCTGTTCCCGCAATGTCAAGCGTTACGGTATTTCACTATTTAATCGGTGATTGGGAAACAAATCAGCTTTATCACCTGAGCTTTGAATCGCTCGCAGGAGGCAAGCTAGGAGGGTTTTCCAATGGATTCAGGTTCACTAAAGGGGTATTTGATGTTGATTTAGATTTTATGGAGAAGCCTGTAAAGAAAAAACAACAAAAGGCGTTAATCGAGTCCATGTCATTGGAGAAAACACTTTCGCTCATTCCCGATCGATCGACTTTCACGGCATTACGTGACAGTATTGACCGTAATGCAGGTGGTTCTGTTCCAGTTGCGACAATTTCCCTGGAAGGGATTCAGCACGCTCCCTTACCTGCTTTTGCTCTGAATTTTTTAGCATTTGGCACTTTGGTGACAGGGTGGTGCCTGAAGCGTAAACAGGCAAGGTAGTGGTAAACAAGGAAGGATTTTTGAGCGCACGGGTAGAACCCGTGCGCTCAAAAATCCTTCCTTCATTAACTTGAGAGATCTGAAAGTGACATAACAAGATAGTTCGACTCCTTCATTAACATCTACAAACACGGAGGTTTCTATGTTTGGTCAATCTCGACGACAAACCATTGCTCGCTTCACGCGTTTCAGCGTCTGCCTGTCTTTACTGACCGCTACGACGTTGGGTTTGCTCCCATCAAGAGCTAGAGCAGACATGGCAGTTTTTAAACGCAAAGACTTCATCAATCCAACAGGCCAGGTAATACCAGAAATGGCCATAGGGGAATTTACTGACTTCAACGATTCTAATATCACAGGAAGTATTTCTTTTGCTAAATTGGTAATGCTTCCAGCATTTTTAGACCTTTCGGCAGTTCATTATTTAATTGGTGATTGGGAAACGAACCAAATATATCACTTGGGATTTTCAGCGCAACCATCGGGTCTGCTCGGAGGATTTGACAGTACCTTCGGTTTCAGCGATACAGGCGTTTTTGATGTGGATTTAGACTTTATGGGGCAACCTGTATCTTTCGAGCAAGAGATGCAAATTGATTTAATGCCGATTGAGGATGTCCTGGCATTAATCCCAAATCGATCCACTTTTGATGAATTGCTTGACAGTATTGATATTGAAGCCGGAGGTGTTGTCCCAGTTGCAATGGTTTCCATTGAAGGGATTGTGCATGACACCCCCATTCCTGAACCTGCTTCTACGTTGAGTCTATTGGCATTAGGGACTTTAGGGACAGGTTTGTTACTGAAGCGCAAAAAGAAAAGGTAACAACTTTGTTTCAGTGAAATGATAAATTCAGCATCATGGTAGTGGTAAACAAGTAATGATTTTTGAGCGTGCGGGTGGAACCCGCACGCTCAAAAATCATTACACCTATCGGACCACCCAGCATCATAATACTGCCGTTCTGGGAAGAAAAATGCTATTACACAGGCGTGCGAAGATCGCTCGATTCTGGTTGCTAAGTCGGGTCATTGGGCTTGGCGGATGGTGCGCGATCGCAACAGGCAACCCCACTCTAGCCCAAATCATCCCAGACGGGACCCTGGGCAATGAAGCTTCCGTCGTACAATCCAACGTCAATGTCAGAGGCTTGCCAGCAGAGTTAATTGCCGGAGGAGCGCAGCGAAACAGCACCCTCTTCCACAGCTTTCAGCAATTCAACGTCAGCGAAGGGCAGCGCACTTACTTCGGCAATCCAGCCGGGATTGAGAATATCCTGACCCGAGTAACCGGCAACACCCGTTCCGATATTCTAGGTACCCTCGGTGTCAACGGCGGAGCCAATCTATTTTTACTCAACCCCAACGGTATTCTCTTTGGTCCCAACTCTCACCTGGATATCGCCGGATCCTTCGTCGCCAGTACCGCGAACAGCTTCGTCTTTCCCGACGGCAGCGAGTTCAGTGCCACCAACCCACAATCACCGCCCCTGCTCGCCATCAACCTGACACCGGGAGTACAGTACGGTGCAGTCTCTCCCGGATCCACCCTTGCCAGTACTGGACATTTAGCCGTCGGCAAAGATCTGACCCTGGTTGCAGACCAACTCGACTTACAAGGGCAGATCTACGCAGGGGGCAAAGCAACGCTGCGAGCCACAGATCGATTAAGGATTAGAGATAGCGCTGCTGCCCCCTTCATTGCAGCTGCCCAGGGAGAGTTGCTTGTCCAGGGCGATCGTAGTGTCGATATCTTTGCCCTCAACCATCCAGACAGCGGCTTCTTCTCAGGGGAAGACATGGTGCTGCGTTCAGCCAATCCCGTCATCGGCGATGCCCATTACTGGAGCGGTGGCAATTTCCACGTTGAGCAATTGTCTGGGAACCTGGGAGATTTAAACAGTCCCAACGACCCCATTATTCGCGCCCTCGGTGACGTCAACTTCAACACTTATTTGGGCACCTCTTTGCATATATTTGCAGGAGGTGCAGTGAACATTGGCAGTGCCATCATTACGGGAACAGAAACAGGCACAGCAGGAGTTGACTTTATCCAGGAAACAGTCCAGCTATCCAACGGCAACTCGCTTGCAATTGATGGCAGCATTCAACCAACGCTGGACATTAGAGCAGGCATAGACCCCGCTCAGATCGGTACGCCTGGAATTGCTAGCCTCAACTTTCCCATCGATAGCTTCTTCCCTGGCAGTCCAACGCTAACCAGTTCTCCAACCAGTGCTGATATCAGCATAGGCACTGTCTCGCTAAGGGGGATTCCCAATGGCCGTATCTTTTTAACCAACCAATACAAGGCTAACCCATCCCTCACTGGCGGAGATATTTCAATCACAGGATCTGGACTCTCTACCGTTGGGTTGGGGGGGAGCGGTGGTTCAGTTCTACTTGATTCCCGCAAAGGCATTATCCTTGACGGCATTGATATTATTTCATTTTCCTTGAGTAGGGGCAATGGTGGCGATGTCACCTTATTCGCTCAAGAGGACATCACGCTCACCGCCGGTTCTCGCATCAATGCCGACGGTTTCCTGGGTGGAAGCATTACCTTCAATAGCAAAGCTGATATTTTCATCGAAGACAGCGAGGTCAGAACCCGAAGTACGGCTTCTGGTCTCCCATCCCCCATCCCCAGAAGCGGCGATATCAATATCCAATCGAGGTCGCTCTTTGTAACAGATGGGGGGTTCCTAACCTCTGTCACTTTGGGCGATGCAGCTGCAGGTCGGGTTATCATTAACGCCAGAGAAACAGCACTCTTTGCTGGAGAAAGTAGCAGCGGTAGACTCAGCGGAGCATCTAGTAGAGTGGGTTCTAGTTCGGCAGGAGATGCTGGAGCGATCGAGATCGAAACCGGATCGCTCTTTGTGACTGACGGTGCGTTCCTCTCAACCCGGACCCTGGGGCAGGGAGACGCAGGCAAAATATTCATCAATGCCAGAGATGCGATTGTGTTTGATGGCGAAAGTAATTCTGGTGCCCCTAGCGCTGCCTTTAGCCAGGTTGTATTTGATGCCTCCGGTGACTCGGAGGGGATTGAAATAAATACAGGATCTCTGTTTGTGAGGAATGGAGCAGTTCTGGATGCAAGAACTCTGGTGCAAGGCAACGCAGGCAGGATAATCATCAACGCTCGCGATATTGTCGTATTTGATGGCGAGCGCAGCAATGGTAATCCCAGCGGAGTTGCTAGCTTTGTAGGTGCGGGGGCAACCGGAAATTCGGGTGGAATTGAAATTAATACAGGCTTTCTGTCTGTTACCAATGGAGCGGGGTTTGATGCCCGAACGCTGGGTCAGGGAAATTCCGGCAAGATCGTCATTCGAGCGCGGCATGACATCGTCTTTGATGGCATCAGGAGCAATGGCAATCCCAGTTCGGCCTCCAGTCAGGTAGAGATCCCTGAAGCCAGAGGTAATGCAGGCGGTATCGATATTGCTACAGGCGGTTCGCTCTTTGTCACGGGTGGTGCTGTCTTAGATGCTAATACCAATGGCCAGGGCAATGCAGGCCCGATCCGGATTATTGCTGGGGAGACCGTTGTGTTTGACGGTTTGAGGAGCGGTACGCCTGAAGAACGAGCCAGAAGCATTAATGTAGTGTCTAGCGGTGCATCCAGCGCCGTAGAGTCTGAGGGGATGGGCAATGCAGGCGGCATTGAGATTAGAACCGGTTCGCTATTTGTAACCGGTGGTGCTAGCGTGGATGCCAGGACTGCAGGATTCGGCGATGCAGGGACTATCAATATTAACGCCAGCGACATTGTCCTGTTCAGCGGCACAGGAACGGTCAATCGGGGTGAAGAACGCCAGGTCGTCGCTAGTACTGCAGTCAGTCGGGTAGACCCTGGAGCCATAGGCAATGCCGGGGGGATTAGCATCACAACAGGATTGTTATCTCTGGAAGCTGGCGCTCAGGTGCTGGCGGAAACGTCTGGACAGGGGAATGCGGGTAACATTTTCCTGCAAGCGGCAAATGTCGATCTGCGCAGTGGCAGTTCTATCTCGACAGCGGTGAACTCTGGAGCCATTGGTCAGGGAGGCATCATCAATCTCACAACCCGCTTCCTGAACCTGGATCGTGCCCAAATTCTCTCCAACACTCTAGGTCAGGGCAATGCAGGCAATATTACTTTGCAAGCGTTCCAGACCGATCTTCGTTCGGGCAGTGCGATTTCCAGTGCAGTGAGCGCGGGTGCAGTTGGACAGGGGGGCACCGTGAATCTCCAAACCACTTCCCTCTTGCTGGACAGTGGCGCTCAAATCCGTGCCGATACCTTTGGGCAAGGGAATGCGGGCAATATTTTCCTGCGTACCAGCCAGACTAATCTGCGTTTTGGCAGTGCCATTTCCAGTGCGGTGAATGCTGGTGCGATTGGCCAGGGCGGTACCGTGGATCTCACTGCCGACTTCCTCAACTTGAACCAGGCGCGCATTCTCTCCAGTACAGAAGGACAGGGAGATGCGGGTCGCATTAACCTGGGTGCGACCCAGTCCATTGTCTTAGCCAATGGTAGTACTATCGCCAGCACTGCTGGGACAGGGATATCTGGCAATGGCGGCAGCATTGCGCTCCAGGCTCCAGTACTCCTGCTGTTGGATAGCTCGCAAATCAGTGTCAGTACCGAAGGGTTGTCAGACTCGAATGCGGGTCAGATCTCGGTGCAGGGCGATCGAGTCGCGCTGCAGGACGGATCGCAGCTGGCGGCGACGACTGCTGGAGGAACCAGCGGCGGCATTGGCGTCAATGCCAGGATTCTGGATATTTTCAGCGGCGGGCAGATCCGCACGACAACTTCCGGAAACAGTGCAGCGGGGGATATCGTGCTGCAAGTACTGGACAGCATCACCCTGGATGGCGACGACAGCGGTCTGTTTGCCAATACGGTGTCGGGTTCCAGCGGTGCCGGCGGTAGCATCTTCATCGATCCGAGAATGATGGCGATCCGCAATGGGGCCGGTATTGTTGTCGACAGTCAGGGCAGCGGCACGGGGGGCAATATCCAGTTGCAAGCAGGATCGCTGACCCTGGACGATCGGGCCCGCATTTCAGCCATTACCGCCAGCAGTCAGGGTGGCAACATCGATCTGCTGATCGATGGCATTTTGCTGTTGCGGCGCAATAGCAGCATCTCGGCCACTGCGGGGACTGCTGGGGCTGGGGGTGATGGCGGCAATATTGATATCCGGGCGTTGTTTGTGGTGGCTCCGCAGACAGAAAACAGCGATATCACGGCGAATGCCTTTGCCGGGCGCGGCGGCAATATCAGTTTCACGACCAATGGCATTTTTGGCTTGCAATTCCGCCAGCAGCTGACGCCGTTTAGCGACATTACGGTCAGTTCTCAGTTTGGCGTTGATGGGACCGTGGTCTTCAATACGCCTGATGTGGATCCCAGTCGGGGTCTAGCAGAGTTTCCAGATTTTGTCGAACCGACGCCGATTATCGCCACTGGATGTTCGTCTGGGGAAACAGGGACTGGCAATTTTGCGATTGCTGGGCAAGGAGGAGTGCCGCAAAATTCCATGGATGACGTCTTCATCAATCCAAGCCTACCAGAGGGCATCTGGACGTCCTCGTCTGGCGAGGTCGATCGGCACCAGGAAACGGTTTCTGAACCCTCTACGAACCGCCATCCGGCATCAAACCGCCGCCCAGCCCAGGGAATGGTACTCGACGCCAACGGTAATCTCTTACTCACAGCAGCCAGACGACCCTATCCAGGAGCCTTCTTCAACCAGCTCTCTTGTCAGAATTACCAGGTTGCACGTCAGCCATAGCGAGCAATTCTTTTGGGGGCATTGGTGTCCCGACGTTGCTTGAGCTATCTGAAACCTAGAGAACATAACTTTAACAGATATTCCCAAAGGTAAATTTTTGCGATCGCGCTGCCCGACATTTTTCAGGACACCCCTTGGAAGGTTAGTACTCCCTTCGGGGGAACTAACCCTTGATTTTTCCGGCTGGACTATAACAATGGATTACTTTGAAAACCTTGCTCCGCAAGATTTTCAAAGTAATCTTCCCAGTCGTGTCAGGAAGCACTCAGAAATTGTATGCAGGCAAACAACACACTGCAAAAAGAGACAGAAATAGGGATGTGGAATGTATGGACATCATGAACCATCATCATGAACCATCACCATGAACTATCCCCCTTGCTTGACAAAAGACAGAGTGTCATCATTAAGTAGAACTACGGGTGTTTTCTAAGGGGGTTGCAATGGTGCGGAATGTACGGGGAGGGCAGCAGTGGATCTGGCAACTAGGCTGTGCTGGAGTGTTGGGACTGACTGGGAGTGTATTGGCTGGCAGCACTGCGACGCTGGCACTGATGGTATCAGATGTCCCTCCAGAGCCTGAAGGTGTTGTGCTGTTTGAGGAGAGTTTTCAGAAAACCATAGCCCTTTCACCTGTTAATCCGGTACATGTAGATCGGGCGCAGGAGGGAAACTGGCTCTACCGCATGTTTAAAGTGGAATCCTGGCCATGGACTGGGGCCGAGGCCCATAGACTGCAGCCCAGGAAACGGGGGATGTTGGAAAACGATTTCTGGACGGTGCTGGAAAAGTTGACCCCGCCGTCAGCCCTGTCGTCGTTTTGGGATGAGGAGACGAAGCCCCAGGGGCAACGTGACGCTAGCCCGTTCTCCTTGCCAATCGCTGCATCGGATCTCGCGAACAAGAGTGCAGAAACTGAGAAAACTAAAAACAGTCACGGATTCTTATTTCCGAGTGACGTTGCCACTTTGGGCAGTCGCGCATTCTTGCTCCCGAGCGACGTTGCCACTTTAGACAGTGATGGATTCTTATTCTCAAGCGACGTTGCCGCTTTGGACAGTGGCAGATTCTTGTCGTCGAGCGATGCTGCTGCCTTTGTACCTCCAAATGCGATCCGGACTGTTCTGTCGACGATAGAACCTGTACCTCTTGTTCAGCCCATTCAACCGATTCTCACCCTCAATGATGCTCCAGTGCGATTGGCTCAGCTTTCGCCAGATATTGAACCCCCGTCTCGTGCGCCTCAGCCTGAACCGAAAGCACCCGACAGTTCCCCTGAACCTGTTTTCTCACCGATTCCGAATGTGGAACCCCAACCAGGGCTGCCCCCAGAGAGCGTTCCGACAACGGTTGTAGTAGACCAGTTTGAGGTCATCGGCAGTACTGTTTTTAGTTCGGAAGAACTGGCTGCGGTGACGTCAGAATTTCAGGGGAAGTCGCTGTCGTTTCGAGAACTGCTGGCGGTGGCTGAGGCGATTACTCAGCTCTACATTGAGGCAGGGTACATTACCTCTGGGGCCTTTTTGCCGGAACAAAAGCTTGTCGATGGAGTGGTCGAAATTCAAGTAGTGGAAGGAGGTCTGGAAACTATTGAAGTGACGGGCACGCGGGGATTGAGTCCGGGTTACGTGCGCAGTCGTCTGGCGGCAGCAACGAAGGCACCGCTGAATCGGGAGCGATTGCTCGAAGCGCTGCAGTTGCTGCAACGGGATCCATTAATTGAGACGTTATCGACGGAGCTGTCTGCCAGTCCTGAGTTCGGGTTGAGCCGACTGACGGTTGCGGTGCAAGAATCCCGGTCTTTATATATTGAAGGGTTCCTGGATAATGGTCGTTCTCCCAGTGTGGGTAGCTTTCGTCGTGGAGTGCAGGTACGGCATTGGAATTTGTCAGGACGAGGCGATCGGGCGGAGGCAACCTATACGAATACGGATGGCAGTAATGGGCTGACACTCAGCTATCGTCGGTTCCTGAATGCTGGCAATGGAACGCTGAGTGCTGCTTTTGGGGTGAATGCTAGCGATGTCATTGAGCCTCCGTTCGATGTTTTGGAGATCGAGTCTGATTCTCGCTTTTACGAACTGACGTTCCGGCAACCGTTGATCCAGACGCCAGCAGAGGAGTTTGCCCTGGGGTTGACGTTCTCGCGTCAGGAAAGCGAGACGGAGTTGCTGGGTTTTGCCTTTCCTCTTTCTGTAGGGGCGGATGAGGAGGGACGGACGCGGGTATCGGTGTTGCGGTTCTTCCAGGATTGGACGCGACGGGACGATCGGCAGGTGTTTTCGTTGCGATCGCAATTCAGTCTAGGTGTGGATTTCTTTGGCGCTACAATCAACGAAAATCAACCGGACAGCCGCTTTTTCTCCTGGCGCGGTCAGGCCCAATGGGTACGATTGCTCGCTCCGGATATGCTATTTTTGCTGCAAGGCGATGTGCAACTGGCCGACGGGTCGTTATTGTCATTAGAGCAATTCGGGCTGGGTGGGCTAGATCGCCTGCGGGGATATCGTCAAGACTTTCTGTTGACCGATAGCGGCGTGTTTGCCTCAGCCGAACTCCGCCTTCCCATCGTCCGGGCAGCGGATGGCACGGGTTCGCTGCAAATTGCTCCCTTTGTTGATTTTGGTACCGGCTGGAATGTCGGTAGCGCGGATCCAGATCCCAGTACGCTTGTGTCTGCAGGATTAGGGCTGCGGGCGCAGTTCAACGATCGCTTTACCGCCCGCTTTGATTGGGGTATTCCTCTCGTTTCAGTAGATTCGAGCGATAGAACCTGGCAAGAGAACGGTCTTTTATTTTCGATGAACTATGCCCTCTTTTGAGATCAGGGTGGTAGCAAACCATGAACAATCGACGAAGCGATTGGCAACAGAGAAATTGGCAACAGAGAAAAGGGAAAAAACGTCCGCTTCGCTCTATTTTAAGACGGATGCTGCGACCCTCAGCCCAGCGCTGGCTGTGCTGGCTTTTGCTGCTAGTCGTGACTGCGGTGCTCTGTGTGCTGATGACGCCTGTCCTGGCAACGGGAGGCAATGCCCAGGAGGAGATAGCCCTTTCCAGTCCCAGGATCGTGCAAGAGCAGGAGCAACGGTATGTTGCAGAGATTTCCCCATCAGGTGCCGTGGAGTGGGTGCAGCAGGCCAGACGCGACTACGCCGCTGGCCAATATGCAGCAGCAGTTGATTTATTGCAGCGAGCGCTTCAAGCATATCAACGCCAGGACGATGGTCTGCACCAGGGGCTGGTGCTGAATAAACTGGCGCTGGCCTATCAACAGTTGGGGATGTTGTCTGCAGCGCAGAAAAGCATCGACAGCAGTCTGGAGATCTTGCAAGCTGAATCGCTCCGAAATACAAGGGCTGGCAACGAGCTGTTGGCCGAGGTGGAAGATATCCAGGGACACCTGTTGTTCGCTCAGGGACAGATTGAGTCAGCCCGACAGCGCTGGCAGAACGCTGAAGAGAAGTATGTTCAGTCAGCCAATGAAACGGCTGCGGCTCTCGTTCGCATTAATCGGGTTCAGGCATTGCAGGTATTGGGGTTTCATCGAGAGGCTCTGGAGCTTCTAGAGCAGGTTGAGGAGACATTTGAGCAACGACCCCCTTCCCGATCGAAGGCTGCTGGCTTGCGGGTGCTGGGGGAGATGCTGCGTCTGGTGGGTCAGCTGGATCGATCGCACCAGGTGCTGAGCAAGAGCTTGACGGTTGCCCGAAGCATAAAGTCGGCAGCGGAGATAAGTGCGGCACAGATCGGTTTGGGTAATACGGCTCGCGATCGCGGACAGACTGAGGAAGCGTTGCAGTTCTACCAACAAGCAGCAATGGCAGCGCCCTCTGTAACCCTGAAATTACAGGCGCAACTGCCCCAACTGCGATTGCTAGTCGAGACCGGGCGAGAGCAGGAGGCTCAGGCGTTGGGGTCAAAAATCCGGTCACAGGTGGATACATTACCCCTGGGTCGCACAACGGTTCAGAGCCGGATCCATCTGGCTGAAAGTTTGATTCGTCTGGCAGAAGGGACAAAGCAGGCAGAGGGCAGAGGGCAGAGGGCAGAAGGGGACGATTTGGGATCTTTTGCCCGTGTCTCCGCTCATTCCTCTTTGTTCCTCCAGGACATTGAGCGCATTTTGACGGTGGCGGTTGAACAGGCCCAGGAGTTGAAAGATAGTCGTTCTCAGTCCTATGCCCTGGGAACTCTGGGGCGATTGTACGAACAGGCAGAGATATTCCCGCAAGCGCGGCAGCAAACCGAACGGGCACTCAATCTGGCTGCAGCGATCCAGGCACCGGATATTACCTATCGCTGGCAATGGCAGTTGGGACGGTTGCTGAAAGCAGAGGGGAATCAGCAGCAGGCGATCGCCGCCTATCAAGCGGCCCTGCAGACCCTGGAACCGGTGCGGCGCAATTTATTTGCCCTCAATTCAGAGCTACAATTCTCCTTCCAAACGAATGTAGAACCCCTTTATCGACAACTGATTGCCTTGCTCCTGGACACTCAGACGAGCGGACAAGATAATACAGGGATGATGTTTGAGCAGGCTCTGACTGCTCTCGATTCGCTGCGACAAGCGGAACTGGAGAATTTCCTCAAATGCAATCTGTTCCCTTCAGCCCCGATCGATCGGGTGGTTGAAGAGGGCGATCGGAAGGCAGCCTTCATTGCACCGATTATTCTAGAACATCGCCTGGAGCTTCTCTACAAACTTCCAGGCGAAGCAGCAGTGCGGCGGGCCTCGACCTCAAATCGACATGTGCCCCAACAGCCTGAATTGGAAACAACGGTGGCACAATTGCAAAGGAACCTGAAAGACCCCAAGCTGACGAAAAAGGTGAGGGAAGATGGCCAAAAGCTTTATAAATGGTTGATCGAACCGCTGGAAGCAGACTTAGAACCCTTGAGGCAGAGCGGCCAAATTGAAACCCTGGTGTTTGTGTTGGATGGCGTTTTGCGCAATATTCCAATGGCGGTGTTGTACAACCAGGGGCATTATCTGGTGGAACAGTATGCGATCGCAGTCGTGCCCAGTCGCCAGCTGCTCAACCCACTGCCGCGCCAGAGAAAGTTAAAGGCGTTGCTTGCAGGCACCAGCAAGACCCAGACCGTCGATCAAAAAAATCATTCAGCACTGCCTGAAGTAGAAAGTGAATTGGAAGACATTCGGACCCTGCTGCCCTCATCACCTGCGCCCCTGTTGAATGAAAACTTTACCGCCGCCAGATTAGAGGAAAAAATCGCCACTGGGAACTTTCCTCTGGTTCACATCGCCACCCACGGCGAATTTAGCTCCGACCCCACTCAGACCTTTATCCTTGCCTGGGGCGAACGCATCCAGATTCAGGAACTCGATCGGATGTTGCAAGACCGGGGCATCGAACTCTTAATTCTCAGTGCCTGCAAAACCGCCCAGGGCAACCAACGGGCTGCTCTGGGGCTGGCTGGCGTCGCTGCCAAAAGTACCCGCAGTATCGTCGCCACCCTCTGGCAAGTTGAGGATAAAACCACCGCCGAGCTGATGGTGAAGTTCTACAAAGAACTGCTGCAGGGAAAATCCTTAGCCAGGGCATTACAACAGGCCGAACTGTCCCTCCTGTATCAGGACAGGACAAACCGTCCCCATTCTTGGGCCCCCTTTGTCCTGGTGGGCAACTGGCTTTGAGCTGGCGTCCCTGGTTTCTCCGGATCGATCGCGTTCCAACGACTCAGGACTGCTCTGGACAGAACACCTGGGTAGACACAATTTCTTCAGGCAACTTCACCTCATCATCGCGCAACAAGGCTTCCCAGTACCCTCTCTGAACCGCCTGTGGATCGCTGCAAGCAAGCTTCGCAGCTTCATCCAGAGCGTCGTACCATAGGCCCCGTTCTGCATAACGCACAATGACCTCCCCGGTGGATGGTTTGTCTGGTTGGGATCCCAGTTCTGGGCGTTCAACCCGTTTTAACAACCCCTCAATCGTCACCACAGTGTCACCGTTGGCAGAGTCCGGGGAATTGCAATCGATAGACAAGTACCATTGATACCACTGGTTCGCCTCTAACCGGTAAGGCAGTTGCATGCTAAAGGCCCCGGATCTTTTCGGGAGATCGACCGAAATCTGTTCGGATCGTTCTCTGCTGGGGTATTCTTCCAACGACACCTCTCCAGACAGACTGTTCTGAAGACTCCCGGTTGGGTAAGCAATGTGAACCCAGATCGTGGGAGAGTCTCTGGCGGTCCATCCCCAGCCATTTTCAGGGATCAGGGGAGTCACTTCTGTACCAGCAGTCACAATGGGACACTCTCCCCGGTCCCCTGCTCCTTTTCTTCTCCCTCCTTTGGGCGCATCAGGTGCATTTGGATGTTGGTAATAACGAGATGCCGTACCAACGGTTCTGCCATCGGGAGCACTACCTGCCTCTGGCTGTTTCTGAGATTGTAGACTCTTCCCGCCAGAGTTTGCCAGTTCCTCAACCGGCGGTCTCGCGTCCGCTAGTTCGGCCTGTACTGGTTCAGGCCCGTTGAGCGAGCTAGCAAGGAAAAACGCAACGGCGCAAGCAAATCGGGTTTTCTTCATGGGGTTATCCTCCCTGAATGGATTGAATGGTTTTGCGGGTCAAACGGAGCGATCTGGAGCCTGAAGGGACTGGTCAGCCGGACGGATAACACCACCCATTGCCGTGCTGCTAGCTGCTGAAACCAGGGCAATCGCTGCGGGCACCAACGGCACCCATCCCCCTTCCTGCATGAAGCCGTAGCACAGGCCATATAAGACAGCCAGGGCCAGTGCCGTCAACAGGCCCAAGTAGATTAGCTTATGGGAGTGACGCCCGCTCCACCAACGTATCAGGTAGGGCAGTATTCCCCCCAGCCCAGCCCAGGCTAAAATCCAGAGCGCCTCGCCCCACTGAGACCAGACCCAGAGCAAGGAACGCCCATCCAGCACTGCACTCAGGATCTGACTGACCATGTGAGCCTGAACCACCACCCCTGGCAGCATTTCCTTGTAGGGGGTCGGCCAGTAATCGCTACTGGTAGCCACTTTGCCCGCAATACCAATCAGGACAAGTCGATGCTTCAGCTTTGCAAGCTTCTCCTTCCTAGGCAAATCGCTAAGCAGGTCTTCCACGGTGAGAGTGGTGGCAATCTCTGCAGGAGATTCGAGCGCGCGGTAATTTAGCAGGATTTGTCGCCCCCTGGCATCCACGTTCTGGTAGCCTCCGTAGCGGGATTGGACTTCTTTGAGAACCACCGAACCAATTTTCACTTCTTTCTGGTCTGGGGAGGTATAGTCCCATGAAATCCCCTCTGCTTTCTGCAAATAATCAAGGGCCAGATTAAAACTGAGGTGGGCAGTGGCTCCACAAGGATCGGTAGCGTCTACTTTCATGGCCAATAGATGGCGGCGCAAAACCCCATCTTCATCTTCAATTACATCGCTGAAGCCTAGACGATCGGGTGGGATTTCAGGCGGGTGGGCAACCCCATCATCCCGCTTGTCAAGACTGACTTTGCAGGTGCCCCAGACATTGTTCTGCTTCAAGTAATCTTCCAACTTGCTCTTAGGGTCTGCAGGAAAGTCGCGATAGATATCCAGACCAATGGCGATCGGTTCGTAGGGCTGCAGTTTTTCAAACACCTGGGCCAGGGTGCGATCGGAAAGCGATGCCTGATTTTCCCGGCGTTCTTTTTCCTCTTTGATATCCTCGTCGGTTGCCTTGACAATCAAGATACGCTCGTCTGGGAGTTCAGGGGGACGTTGGCGCATCAGGCGGTCGAAGGCTTGCAGCTCTGAGGGTTGGAGCCAGCCAAGAAATCGCAGCACCAGTACCAGCACGGTAACCCCTAGACTGACTTTGACTGCTAACCCATGACGGTTGTTCCAGAACAACCGAATTTTGACCCAGAGACTCCTCAACCCTCGTAGTGGTTTAGCAGGGGATGCCCCAGGGCTGACTGGCGCAGAGATACGTTCGCGTTGCGGACACAATCCCTGCCAGGTGGGAGGCACCACTGTTGGATTTTGGAAGATGGTGGGCAACCAGCTGGCGTAGGGGAATTGCCTTTGTCGGCCCTGCAACCGTTCTCGTGCTTGCCGCACCGCCAGATAGAAGGGTTCGCCGCTCGAAAATGCCTCCAGAAAATATTTTAAAAATTTCTGAGCGGCCTGGTCTCGTACCGGTTCTCGCATCGCCACAATCTGGGGCAGCTGCAGGCTGGCTAGTTCCCAGGCCAGACCCAGGCCATCGCAGGAGTTGAAAATGGCAAACTGCAAGCCGCTTTGAATCGCTCGTCTCAAGCCATGTTTCAGTTCCAGCAGGCTTAAACTGTCTTCAGCGTTGAGCTGGATGATGCCCGTTTCGGCTCTGGTTTCGCTGTGTCCAGCAAAGAAGAGAATGTCCCAGCCCTGTTCCCAGAGCTGGTCGTTGACCTCTTGCCGTTGCGGCTGCTTGAGAAAGACGATTTCAGCCTCCGGCAATGCTTGTAGCAGACGACGATCGGTGTCTATGTCGATGCCATCGCTCGATCCAAAAATCGCCAGAATCTTGACTCGATCCCTGGGGGTTTGGCTTTGCTGCGGCGGTCGTCTGTATTCCAGGGGACAGAAGGCCGGTTCTGCCAGGGGATAGTCTTCAAAGAAATCCCACAGGTGCCAGGGCAATCTGCAGAGATCCAGGTTATCAGTTTTGATCAGCAGGCGAACGGTGTCTGTGGGAGCCAGCTGAGAACGCACCTTTTCCTGGACAGCACGAAAGGAGTCAGCCTTAAGCCAGGTGCGAAACTGACGCTTTAAGCATTTTTCCGCCTCTTGAATGGAGAAATTGGAGGGGTAGGTGGGATCGGATCGAATTTGGCGGGATGTTTGCTCCGGCTGGGGATAGCAAAACTGCTGGCGGTAGCAAAGCTGCCAGTGCTGGTATGCCTGCAGCAGCAGCGGATCCCCCGGCAAGTCTCCAAGCGTTCCCCCTACCGGAAGAGGGTCACCATCTGCACTGATTTGCAAGGTGATTTTAAACCCCTGCTCAAAGTTGCCCCGGAATGAGAGGGCTGCTACCGCCATGAGCAATCCTCTAAGAATGCTGACATTTACACTGACATTAAATTTAGTTTAAGGGATGCTTGGGATGACATTGCTTGTCTTCACTGAATATTTATTTGTCTTGAGCTAATATTCATATTGCGTTAGTCCTCCAGATATTAAGGATTTTTGAGCGCACGGGTTCCACCCGTGCGCTCAAAAATCCTTACTTGTTTACCACTATTCATATTGCAAGAGTGCTGGAATGGGGAACGTTGGTCATTGAAGGGATGAATTGGAATAGGGGGGATTGTGTAAAGCTTGCAGCATCCAGGAGAAACTTGCCTCTTTCGCGGAGCAACGCGTGCCAAATCCAGCCTTGTTGACTCGCGAGGGGAGATTGCGATCGCGGTGCAGTGTCGCAGTATTCGCAATCTAAACAATCTAAGGCATAATGCAAGCAATTAGCCTCAGACCTGAACAGCTCACTATACAGCTCACCATAGGAGAAGCGTGCAAAGCGTTTAATATAGGTTATGGCAGGGCTGACAGTGGGTTGATGCAATGGAAACCATCGAGCTGAAATTCCTTTTGAGGGTGCTTGGCTATCCCGGCTATCGGGCACCGATTACTAAAATCAAACCGAATCCGAAAACAATTGCCGCAGACCGGGATCGGATTTGCCGCCGCTTGCGCGATCGCGGTCTGGTGGATTGCCGCATCGAAGTGAAAAAGTTCAAGCTTCTGCCTGCGGGGAAAGCGCTACTCAAGCTCGAAACAACCGATTTGCCCCTGACTGAAATCGAACTAAAAGTTCTCCAACGGGCCAAAACCGAGACAGTCGCGATCAGTCCAGCTAAACTGAGTGGTATTCCTGCTGCCGATCGACAACCTGTAGTTCAAACCCTGGCTCAACGGGGGCTAATCAAGATTATCAGCGAAATGCTGAAAGAGGTCTGGTTGACAGAAACAGGCAAATGTTACTTGCAGGATGAATGCAATCTCAGTGGTATCAGCACCGTTACGCTGGACATGATGGGGAACTATGTGCGTTTCTTACGGCGAGTGCTCCCTGCAAACGCGGATGATGGGGTCGCAGAGGTTGCTTCAACGGTGGCAGAGGACACCTTGAACGCTCGCTCCTCAGAAGCGTTGCAGAAGCTAGATGATGCAGCCATTTTGCAATCGATCGAGGACTTAGACAACAACCTGGGAACAGAAAACTATCTGCCCATTTTTCATCTTCGGCAACAACTGCAACCGCCTTTGTCCAGGGACGAACTCGATCGGGCACTTTATCGCCTGCAGCAGCAAGACCGCATTGAACTGAGTTCTTTGCAAGAAGCAGCCGCTTATACTTCAGAGCAAATTGCGGCGGGCATTCCCCAGGACATTGGCGGCCCGTTATTTTTCATTGCCGCGATCGTGTCCTGACCCGCAGGAATCAGTGCTATTGAGGTATCAGCGTGGCATCCATCAACCAACTCATTCGCAAAGCCATCAACCCGTTTGCCCCTGAGACGTTCAAACCGGGCAACTTCTGGCACGAAGCTCAGGATCCAAAACTCCATGTCCCATCCATTCATCAGCAGGTCCTGACTGAAATTGAAACCCTGCTCGATCGGGTCGCTGCCGATCGTCAAACCCGCACGCTAATGCTCTATGGCGATTCGGGTTCGGGTAAAAGTCATCTTTTAGGGCGTTTGAAAACGCTACTGAACCCGAAAGCGTTCTTCGTTTACATCGATCCGTTCCCCGACAGCGAGTTCATCTGGCGTCACATTCTGCGCAGTACAGTGGATAGTCTGGTACAGGTGCCTGCTGGCGGCCAGGAATCGCAGTTGTTGCGCTGGCTTCAAAGTCTCTCTGCATTCCAATCTGGGACCCTGGTAGATTGGGTCTTAGGAGAGCGCAAAGCATTTGTGCGCAAGCTGAGAGCGACCTATCCCACTGGAGTGTACAATGCCAGCCAGTTTTTTGGTGTATTGTACGATTTGCTGAATCCGGATCTGCGACCGTTGGCCTGCGATTGGCTGCGCGGTGACGATCTGGATGAGGCAGATCTCAAAGCCTTGCGGGTGACGCGAGCGATTGAGACGGAGAATGCCGCCCAGAAAGTGCTAGCAAATTTTGGTCGCATTGCAGTGGAGACGCAACCATTAGTGCTCTGTTTCGATCAGCTTGACAATATTGCTCGTTTGCCCGACGGTGCAATCGATCTGCAGGCGTTGTTTAGCGTGAACTCTAGCCTCCACAACCAGAATTTGAAAAACTTTCTGGTGATTATCAGCATTATTACCAATACCTGGAAGCAGAACCTCAACCGGATACAGCCTGCCGATCGGGCCAGGCTTGATGCTGGGATTCCCTTGAAGCCGATCGACCTGGATCAGGCAGAAGCACTCTGGAGCAGTCGATTGGCACCGTTCTATCGTCGGGCTAATCCCAAGCCGCCGTCTGCGATCGCACCGCTCACCCGCGACATCCTGGAGCAAAAATTCCCAGGGGGAAAAACCAATCCTCGTAATGTTCTGGAGTTGGGGCGACGCTTGATTCAGAACTACAAGGTCGGCGGCAAGTTGGCCAGTGAAGATCCTCTGGCTGCCTTTAAACTCGTCTGGCTGAAAGAATGGGATAAGACCCAGAAACGGGTCTCTCGCTTGCGCCAGTTCGCCGCTCCTGAACTGATCCAGATGCTGCGGGAAGCGCTGGTTGCCCTAGGCATGGAGGCAGTGCGATCGCGTTTTCTACCCAGCCCCACCTATGCGACCCATTCCCTCAGCTACCAGCATCCCGACTGTCGCGATCGTATCGGTGTCGTTTGGAGCGAAGACCCTAACATGACCACCTTTTACCACATCATGAATGCCTGTCGTCGGGTCGTTGAACTGGAATTGTGTCATACCCTGCAATTGATCCGGCTTGAAAGCATCGGTCAACCCAAACGAAAAGGTCACAAACTTTACCAGAAAATCTTTACCCGCTCTCCTCACCAGCATCTAAAACCGACACTGGCTGCTGTCCATACCCTGGCCACTTACCATAGCCTGGTGAATGCCGCCTGTTCTGGGGAATTAGTCGTTGCCGGGAAGACACCCGATCCGCAAGAATTGGCAACTCTAATCCGGAACAGCCAGGTGCTCCACGCCTGTCCCTTACTTCAAGACTTGGGCATTGTTCCAGTTCAATCCAGACCCAAAACCCAGAAAAGGCCACAGCTACAGGTCAATTTGCACGCGGTCGAAGAATTTTTGCTCAACCTGGTCAAAACCCAGCAAGTGATGGGACTGCAAACCTTGATCCAGGGAACAATGAACCAATTTCCAGAGGCCAACGAAACCCAGATCGTGCAACAAATAGAGCAACTTTGCCAGCACAAACAAATGCAACTGCTCGATCCGCAAGCCAAGCCTGAAGAACAGGTCATCTGTCTGGTTCCATAAAGATTGGTCTCACCGCATGGGCACGACCTCGCGTACTGCAGCCTGCGCTTCCCGGCGCAGACCGCTGGCAATTCGGAACAATTCTTGCCCTGTATGCAAATGGCCGTCGTCGTAATTCAGGGTAAAAAATTTCAACTCTTCCAGTCCATCTCCAACTTGATTCAAACAGTAATACAGATGCGCAGCAGCCCCCGCCGTATTGGATGGATTTGGCATTGACCGAAAGGTGGTTTGAGCTTGATGCAAATGGTCGTGGCAGCGATCCAAGTAAGTTTGGAAATCAGTCATCAGGTCATCATCAAAAGGGTCGGCAGCCAGACAATCAATCTGATCTGAAAGTGTATTTAAAATCCGGCAGAGCGAGCGATTAACAGGCTTATAAACTCGATTTAACCATTGCTGCAGATGCTCATCTGCAGTTCGTCCCTGCTGCCGTTGCTGCTGCCGCAAATCCTGCACGGCGGCGGCAGCTCGTTGCTGTCGGCTGCGCTGCTGCGCCTGTGGAGCGAAACCGACGTTCGCACCCCAACCCTCTAATTGTAATTGTCGATCGTATGTATATCGCTTTTGCGGATCGCTCAGCACCTCATAAGCCACATTAATCGAGGCAATTTGTTCGTGGTTGGTGCTATCGCGATTGCTGTCGGGGTGAAACAATTTGGCCAAACGGCGATAAGCCTGTTTAATCTCGGCCTGGGTCGCCGTCGAACTGACACGAAGCGTTGTGTAATAGTTGAGATTTGTCATAGAAATTGCTCTACCTTCCACCCGGCTCCGTATTTCAGTGTTATTCCTCTGAATGATGAAGTCTTGACTACGATCAATTCCTGATACTACTGGAGATCCTGGAATAGGGGGGTGCTGAGGTAGCGTTCGCCGAAGCTCGGTTGGATCATCACGATTAACCGTCCTGCATTTTCGGGACGCTTAGCCACTTGCAGGGCAACACACAGGGCAGCCCCCGTGGAGATGCCTGATAGCAAGCCTTCTTCACGGGCTAATAAGCGACCATATGCGATCGCATCTTCATCGGCAACTGCGATCGCTTCATCGATAATATCTGTATTCAACACCTCTGGCACAAATCCAGCCCCAATCCCCTGAATCTTATGAGGGCCAGGGGTTCCCCCCGATAGGACAGGACTACCCGCAGGTTCAACGGCAATAGCTTGAATCGCTTTCCGCTTTTTCAAAACTTCCGCTACCCCTGTAATCGTGCCGCCAGTGCCCACACCCGCAATGACGATATCGACCTGGCCTTCTGTATCAGCCCAGATTTCCTCTGCAGTGGTCTGCCGATGGATTTCAGGATTGGCAGGATTGCGAAATTGCTGCAGCATATAGGCATTGGGAGTTGCATCTACAATTTGCTGGGCGCGACGAATGCACCCTCCCATCCCCTCGGCCCCAGGGGTGAGCTCCAACTCTGCGCCGTAAGCTTTCAACATCGCTCGCCGCTCCAGACTCATCGTATCTGGCATCGTTAGGATCAATCGATACCCCTTGGCTGCAGCCACCATCGCTAAGGCGATCCCAGTATTCCCTGAAGTCGGTTCCACCAGCACCGTCTTCTCGGGTGCGATCGCACCTGCCGCTTCTGCCGCCCGAACCATATTCACTCCAATGCGGTCCTTCACAGATGCTGCTGGATTCATGCTCTCCAACTTCACCACAATCTCAGCGACACAACCCTCTGACTTAGAAAGGCGATTCAATCGCACCAATGGAGTTCGCCCCACCAAATCGACAATGCTGTCTGCAATACGCATAATCTTAGTTATAGATATCAGTGTTCAAACAAATCAAGCTTCAGTTCAGACTATTTTACGCCACTCCCATCCTAAAAAGGGTTTAATCTTCAATCCACACAAAGTTAAATAATATTTAGCGTTCTGACATTTTTATTATCGAGCCAGAGCATAGGGAAATAAAGGGTAGTCCTCTAGAAGTCAGGATTTTGGGGCGCACGAGTTCCACTCGTGCGCCCCAAAATCCTGACTTGTTTACCACGACCAAATAAGGGATTTTCAAACCTGAAACCAAATTTCCCTGGACAAAGACATGAGAACTGTTCATAGGGCAGGAACTGAAGCATTGTCAACCCATCACTTCAAACTTTTATGACGAAACCGAAACATTATCATAATACAAATTTTCCGTATCTATCCCTATAATATAACGACACGTTATATCATCATTGGATTTTAGATTGGTGATGTTAGGTTTGGGAAACACTTTCCTGGTAAGCATTCTGCCAACTTATCGATTGCACGTCCATGTCAGATTGGTATTACGCTGTCGGCTAACGCGCTCTATCAATGAATACACTTAATGGCGCTGAATAGTATTAAGAAAAGGTCAACATCTTTCAGGCGAGGTGGAGCAATCGCACAATCCAAGGCAAAGCCCTGGCTCGCAAGGATTTTCTGGCTGAGGTATTTTTTCTATGGATGTTAGCACTTATCTACAACGCATCAACTACGACGGATTACTGGAACCGACAGCTGAGACCTTGCGATCGCTGCATGTAGCCCATATGCGAGCAGTACCTTTTGAGAATCTCGATATTCCATTGGGACGTCCGCTGGTTCTAGAAGAAAAAGCCTTATTCGACAAAATCGTCAATCGCCGTCGCGGTGGCTTCTGCTACGAACTCAATGGGCTGTTCAGCTGGCTCTTGCAACGCTTAGGTTTTGAGGTAACTCTCCTTTCCGCCAGCGTTCTCAAAGAGAATGGCCAATTTGGTGCGCCCTACGACCATTTAGTATTATGGGTGCAAACGATTGATTCGCTTACAGCTGCTCGAACAAACTGGCTAGTGGATGTAGGGTTTGGCAATTCATTTCAGTATCCTTTACGGCTCGACGATTCGGCAGAGCAAGTCCAACCGTCAGGCACCTATCGCCTTGTACCGTACGATGCTGAAAACATGCTGATGCAACGGCAAGAAGACAGTCATTGGCAGGATAAGTTCATTTTTGCGCGATCGCGCTGCCAGTTAAGCGACTTTACCACCATGTGTCACTATCACCAGACATCGACAGCTTCTATGTTTACCCAGCAACGACTCTGTACCCGTGCCACACCTGAAGGTCGCATCACCTTAAGCAACAATCGCCTGCTCGTTACCATAGGAGACTCGCGCCAAGAACAAGAAATAGTCGGTCAGGCAGAATATGAGGCTACCTTATTGCAATACTTTCAGATCGAACTCTAATGACAAAAACCCAGCAAGGGCAGGGCTTAGGACTGATAAAACAGCAGCGGCAGCGACAAAGACCGAATAGCACATTTGAATTACATTCAGAATTGCAGCCTTGTTGGGGTCTGGGTGGATGCGATTCCCCCAAAGGGGAGACTACGCCAACGCAGATAGCATATAACTATCAGGGCGTTGCTAAATAGAAAGATGATCAGATAAATGCTGGTATTTCCCGATACTTTAAATAATGAAGTCGCAATCGAATAGAATATTTAAGCATATCGACTGACTTTGAGTAGCACAAAGTCTTACGATGTAACCGGGCCAGATAATGTCGTAATCGGGTGTTCTCATTCTCAACTCTGGTCATGTAGGTCTTACTGACAATCTGATCTCCATCTTC